>Ga0194118_10003692_pt1 | contig 17514 bp, 18 predicted proteins | sample TA2MahsurfametaG_2_FD_148662 | JGI IMG/M metagenome (GOLD analysis project Ga0194118, IMG submission 148662) | Freshwater microbial communities from Lake Tanganyika, Tanzania - TA2015013 Mahale N5 surface | ecosystem: Environmental > Aquatic > Freshwater > Lake | place: Tanzania: Lake...
CAAAACAGAAAGAGAAAACTATGACAACCAAGAAACCAAAAAAAGCGAACAAGACCCACATCTATATTCTTCTCGACCGGTCGGGATCGATGAGTTCGATCGCAAACGACGTAATCGGCGGTTTCAATCAATACATGAAGCAGCAAAAAGAGAACGGTCCTGATGCAAAGGTGACCCTCGTCCAATTTGACAGTCAAGACCCCCAGGAGGTCGTCGTTGCAAGCGCACCGATCTCAGAGATCGTCGACTTGACCTCCGAGACATTCATTCCACGCGGCGGTACACCTCTGTTTGATGCGACCGGTCTCTTGATTGGTCGTGCACGGGTCGAGGCAGCAGCGCGAGAAGCGACTGGTCTGCAAAAGGAGGACATTCTGTTCATTTCGGTCACCGATGGTGAAGAAAACCAGAGTAGCGAATACTCACTTTCGCAGATCAAAAAACTGGTCAAAGAGTGCGAAAAGTCAGGTTGGACATTTGTGTTCCTATCTGCGGCACTCGACGCGTACGGCGATGCAGAACGAATCGGCGTCAAGCACGGTAACATTCAGGCGTTTGACGGCACTGCGCAAGGCACTTATCTCGCATTTCACAGTCTTGCGATAAAGACAAGCGAATTCCGCGACAAGAAGCGGAGTTCTCTCGCGGCAGAAGACGACGACTTTTTTGGATCAGACAAACCAGCAGAAAATGACCGCAATGACAATTAAATTGGAAAATCTTCCATTTGGTATTGATTGGGGGAAAGTTTCCCCAATCGACCTCAAATCAATACCTAAGGAATCACTATCTAAGAATAGTAAGTTCATCAGTATTATTGGTCGATGTGAAGGGTTCACCTACTACCTGAAACGCGATCAAGATGATGGTGGGAGTCATGAACAAAAGCACGACGCCCTGCACTGAGAAATTCAAGACGAATGCAATGCAGGCCAGAGCCGCAAGCCAGACCTTCGACAGAATCTAAGCAAGTAAATTTAAGGGCCCAACGACAGATTCGTTCTGTCGTGGGTCTGTAGCTTTGTGAATTGCGGTTAGGGTTGAAGAAAATATCTCTGGGGATCAGCCATGCTCATTTTAGGTAAGTGCGTCCTTTGCGGTAAAGAAGTTTCGCTTGTAGCGGACCGCAAAGTTGGCAACGGGAGTGACCGCCCGGTGGTCCATACTTCTCGATCACAAGTTTCACTATTAGTTTCGCCCACAACGTTTCTATTGTCTCTCGGATGGTTAACCCGTGGTCGTAAAGAGGAAGACTGGCAAGATTTGCTGAAGCGATACACCGGCGAGAATTTTAGGGAATTTGTCGGATCACGAGTATGCCCTGGATGTTTCCCGTCTGATCCTCATGATGATCAGGAAAACATAGGTGAAGAGAAAGACGAGGATGAGGGCGATAACGACGATGAGGGTGATTACGACGATGACCTCGACGAGGATGAAGAGCAATCTCCGGTTTTGGGTCTTCTGATTAGAACAGACGGAAGATGCGAAAAGATCTCGGTTAAATCAGTCCGACACGTCTGTGAGATTCTTGGTTGCGATTCTGCCGATTATTATTATGACCGCGAATTTGCAGTTTGGATTTATCGAAGTGACAGCCAATCGTCTAGGTCGAAAGTTAATGTTTATGCATCAAGCATCGCTAATTCATTTATTTCTGGTGACTGTGTGCTTCTATACGACCTAGATAAAGAGGGCAGTCGCCTTGACCATTGGACTGATATGGGAAATCATTGGTTTGATAATCTGCTTTTTCAAATGATCCAGAGGTGCAATAATGACGCTGATGCGATCGCTTTTTTGGAAAGACACCGAATGTAGATTCAATCTAGGCGCAATTTGCGCCTGCCTAGATCAGTTCTGAACGGTTCGACCATAGGGGTGGCGTAACACCTTCTTTATTGAATCTATGCGTGTTTCGGTATAAAAGATTATTGATTTCATATTTCGTAGTTTTCAGAGATCTTGCTAAATCACGAGATGACTGCCTAGGTTTGAATTGCAACTCAAGTTCAATTTGAGAAAGCCGGTCAATTAATTCATGTTCATCACTTTGGCTGTTGTCAGACTCCTCACCCAATTCTTCGAGACCCAATAGTTCACAAACCTCATCGTGCCAATGGGAAACCACGTAAGTCAAGTACTCAGCAGAGACTGAACCAAAAAATGGAACAAACCAGCTCATCGTCATGAGGTACTGCCCGTCTGCACTCGGCGTGATTGAACCTGTTTCGCTGTCTTTGATCGCGATGATCTTGCTCGTGTGGGCATCGTTCCAATTGTTGGCAAATATCAATGGTTGATCTTCCACGAGAGTCATAGCACCGAGGTGCATGCACTGGTACGGCGAGAGCTCTTTTCCGAGAATAATGATCCATTCAACTTCACCAGCACTTACATTTATTGTCACAAAGTTGTGCTCATCAGTTTGAATTTCAGCAGACAAACCCACATCTTCAACAATTCCCTTGATTTCTTCCGCTGTGTATGCTCCCATTTCATTTCCCTTCTTTGTCAACATTTTTTATCTTTATCATTGCGACTCGAATTCTGCTGTGATTTAACTTACTCTGACACACAGGCGGCTCACTAACGCGAATATGCAAGATGATCTCGTTGTTGCATTGTGGGCATCGCCAGATGTCGTTTCGTTTCGGTGTTGGTTCGTCGAGCAAGGTTGATCCTCGTGGTTGGTGAATGAGGGTCAGCACTATAAGCACCGGTCTTGCACGGTTTGCAACATGGGGTCAGAGTTAGTACCTACTACGTAGGTACTAAAAATATTTTTCTGAGCCACTTTCTTGTTCAGTCTGAATCACTTTTGTCAGATTCTTTTGAGCCTGGCAGAAGTCCCATCATTCGCACATACATTGCAGTGGCGAAGGCATTTATCTCTGCTTCCGTCATTTCTTTCACTGGTTTGATTGGTCGTGAGTAAACGCGACGTTTAGGGTTCTTTTTACGCATCAAAGTCATCCTCTTCGTCAGCCTCAGCATCACTATCAAGATCGTCGTCGTATTCAGCAGCTTCTTCTACTTCTGCTTTTTCAGCGATGCGCTTTTGGAGTTCTTTGACCGTCATGTAGCAGCCATACATTTCTTTTGGTTCGCCAATTCTGGTGACAGGTAGTGGGCAGTGCTCTTTGACGGGTAGTGCTGGGGTCAAAACCACACGACCGTTGTTGAAACTTGTAATGCCTGAGCCATCGCGGCGAATGAGAACAAAGTCAAGGCCATCAGCGACTTGCAGGCCATTGAATTTTTCTTTTTCTCGGATGCAGGCACCTGTCGCTCGAACGCGATTAAGAACCCAGTCGTATTTCCAGCCCGGAAACCAATTGCGTTCACATTCCAGTTGAGTGAATTGTGCTGCGTTTATATACCAAAAGCAGTTAATTACTGTCGCCACCTGCGTGGCTGATAGGACGATTTCGCTTGGTCGGGTGGGTGCAGTGCACGTCATTGGCCACTTTTTATCTTTACCCAACGCGGCGGTGACGCCAGATGAGACTGCAATCGCGATTTCACTGGCCAGTGTCGTCGCGTCCTCGTTAACCAATCGCGTGGTTAGAGGCCTCCACTTGTCCCTGCAATATGTGCCAATCACGTCGATGATGCGTTCGTTGATGAGCGCCTCGAGATGATTGAGGATTTCTTGTTTGGATTTGGTACTCACTATTCTTCCTTTCATCGAACTTGGCATTACCACCGACTCGAGATCGGTTGGTGATCTTCGCAGGGCCAAGTCCCTCAGATCGTCTGGATGATTACGAAAGTCACTATACAGGGTGGAGTTCAGACTTATTGCCTGCAACACCTTTGGTTCATAATTGGCGTGTGACTATCGATGCGCTCGGGGACGGCGAACGGTGTGCCTATTGCGGCACACCTGTGTTTTTCCATGGCGAAGGCATGGCCGATTGCCCCGGTTGTGGCGCTGAATGGGTCAACGGCGAAGACGACCCCGCAGACCAGTTAGACGGACCAGCGCTCGACGAAATGGAATTCGACAACGACCCGGACATGATCGAAATCGACGACTTTGGGGATTTGGGCGACTTCGAAGAGGTTTAGGTTTAGTCCACCCTGCCGATGCATGCGGTAAATCGATGTCGTCGTGCATATCGTGTTGCCCGAATTGATCGGGCGGCGACTGCCGCGGCTTAGTCGCTACCTGCGCCGAACCCCACCCCGTTGGGGTCGCAGTTGGCGCCATCGGTAATTTTTTGTCGTAATCTGCGTAAAAAACTTTCGGTTGATGCGGTGATTGCCGCTGTGAACATCGGATTTTAAGTCTGAAGCTGTAAATCAGACAAGAATTTAGGCATTATTCGATAATGTCAAATCGCTAAAAAAACCAATCGAAGGTGACCCGGGTAGCCCGACCAGTAATCCGCGATCTAAGTATTGGTTGAAATACTCGCACGATGTTTCGGGGACGAGCGCGCAAGAGTGGCATGCTGCAAGGTTCATTGAATTTGGCCCCTGCCCGACTTCCCCCATTTCCATGCAAATCGGATCGCTGGAGCAGAAGCGTGCATTGTCAAGAGCGGCTTCGAAGGTGCGGTCGAGGTACGTTGGTTCGCCCATGCGAACGAGTCCGCCCATGCTTCCTTCAGAGTCACCTGAGGCGGTATAGATAAGGATTCCGTTCATTGCTGGTAACGAAAGACCCTCATCGGAACAGTAAAGACGCTCTCGTAGTGAAGCAGCCGTATAGCCGCAGTCGAAGACTAATTGATTGATGAGTATGTGGGAGAGAGTGTGGAGCGCTACAAAGCGCGGCAGAAACGTATCATCTTTGCAGTTTGAGTAGTCGCGCTTGAAATATGCCGAGGTTTTCAAAGGCGCTACACGCGCCTGCACATCTGGTCGCTGACTCCATAACTTGAATCGGTCAGTATTGAAGTCAATAAAAATTCCCTCACCGAACACTTCATACGCAGGTAGCCAGTCTTGTCTCGGGGTCGATGAGCGGCGAAGCATCGCTTTGATTTGGGCAAGAGGTAAGTGTGGGTTTGGCTTGACACGACCAAAGCCAGTCAGCACGCGTGTTTCCCTTAGACGCTCTACCAAAGTCAGCGAACTTGACAATCGGCCGACGACACCAGTATCTGCGTAGAGAGCTCTATCCTGAAGGGTTAGTTTCAGCATTTCTGGGTTAGATGACCTAGCTTCCGCGAGCACCGAATACTCAGGTGCTTTGATGACGATCCGCCAGTCGTCGGGTGTGTCGATGACGGTTTTTGACGTAGCGCCAGACAAGTATGCGGACTGAATTGCTTCCGCCACCTTCTCAACGGTATATCCGCGTAATTGCGCCCCGAACATTTTCAAAAGCGTCTCAGCTATTTTGTGTGGCTCTTCTCCACTTTTAATAGCGAATTTCAGAAAAATCTGGATGGCGTTAATAGCTAGCACCTCAAGCAGGTTTGCATCGATTCCGGCGACATCATTTGGAAGAAAAATAGCGCTTCGCACATAGGGGTAGTAAATATTTACTGCACCGGTCAAACCGCCGAAGAGTTGTGAGCTGCACCCTGATCCAACAAAGTCGTCGAGCCAAGGGCTGCAGCCACGACAGAGGTATTGGGTCGTGGGGTCAAGCTTTTCGGAGAGATTTGATAAATAAGTTTCGGTACCTGGTTTGTATGCGCCTCCGAAGATGCCGCTGAGGTTGCGCTGGGCACCGCATTCGCATTTGATGCTTTGTCCTTCGAGTGTTGCACCAAATAACGAAGCGCTAAGTTTCTTCTGGCAAGTGGGGTTCACGCTCTTGTGAACCCATTCACGAAATGGAAAATCTTGTATGTGTCCTTCCTCGCACATCGCAAGAAAGGAAACCTGAACCATGAACCGTTTGAAAATTTTTTTGTTGGGAGCCTCAAGTTGATCTTTTTGTTCGCAGTTCCGGCAAATGACTTTGCCAGACTGATACTGCCTATTTTCGAGCTTCTCTAAAAATTTACACTTTCGACACCAATGCCAAAGGGGAAATCGCAGAGCGGGAAGTTGAATGGACATATTTACTTGTTCGTCTTGGAATTCTTTACGATATGGAATGCGAAAATCTGGTGGTCTAACGAAATAATCGACGCCAAGAGTTTCACTTAGTCTCCACTCGTCGCGAATTTCAAATTCTGTTGGATCGAAGGACCTGCTTATTCGGTCGATCCAATGATCAATTCCACAGATAATTCCGGTTATGCCGTCTGGGGAAGTCTGAAGAGAACCGGTACCAGACGGTGAAATAAACTGAGCGCGTCGGAGTACAAACTCAGTCATTTTTTCCCTCCCCACGGCGAAGATAGACGTCGTCAATTTTTGCGATACACTCGGCGTCAACATTACGCATAGTTTGCGGTGTTGACCAGGCGAGCGCGGCTTTGTCTTCTTCTAAGTAATTTCCTGCTCTATAAAGCAAGGGGAGTGAGTCTTCGTCGTAACTTTTCTCCCATTCATTCCGAGCACGCACTGACCACTGGTCAGTACGTTTCTTGACTATTCGGTCGTAGTCGGCCATTTGGCGAGGGTCGACGATCGCGACACGCTCGCGGATTTCTTTTATCACCATGTCAATTAATTGTCTTGGGATAGGTAGTGGTCCGAGATTGGCCGGGCCAAAGTTCCGAACATATCCGACAATGACTGCGTGTAAGGCTCTTTCCATGGCGGGAGTCGAAAACGGCGTTACGCTTGTTGGTTCAACGGATGCGTATAGGCGCTGATGGAATGCCCGGAATTTCTCAAAATGAGATCTATCCCGCGGTCGTCGTGGTGGATACATAGTTACAACGAGCCCCGGCCTTTTTTGCCAGAGTCGACCAACTCGGCCAGTCACTTGAATATATTGGCTCGTAGTTTTTGGTTGACCGAGTATGCTTAATAGCGAGAGTCGTGGAATATCGACACCGACTTCGATGATATTTGATGCTAAACAGGTGTCAATCGCACCATTATCAACTGTTTTTGATAGCTGGTCGAATGTTTTTGGGAGATCTGCATCTTTCACCCGACCGGTCAATTCGAGAATGGAAGTTATTTTGCGACGACGACCGCTTGCCTGATCATGTCCCTGGCGAGACCAAATTGAAAAAAGGTATGCGAATACGTTGATCTGGAGAAGATTGAACGTGGTTCCGATATCAGCGATGCGGTTAAAAAATGAGAGCAACGTGTACCACGGGTCTTGGAGTCCCGGGTCAAGAGATTTCGGGGCTTGTAGGAGGGCCGCAGTCACTCGAACCTGCAGGTCTTGTGTTGAACGAAGCGAAGTGCCGAGCACCCCGACATAGAGTCGACCTTGCTCAAGTCGACCATCATGATCTCTCGCGTATCGGGCGAAAAATGAGTCTTCAATAGTGATGCCATGTGGAGGGAATAGATTGGCCTCGGTGCGAGCATACAAACTTCTAATTTGTGTCTTGTAATTACGAATTGTCGCGGTCGAACAGACTATTTTTGGTTTCGCTTGCTGTTTCTCAGGTCGCCGGTCAATGCAGAGTTCTTCGAAAAGCCATTCATATAGGCCCACCATTGTTCCTAGTGGTCCACTGATCAAGTGAAGCTCATCCTGGACGATTAATGATGGTGGTGCGTAGATACGCCTGCCGTTTTCGTCGAGACCAAAGAGACAACCTATGTCACCGCGGAACGCAACCTGCGCAAATTTATCAACTGTTGCAATGATGAGTGATGGTCGTCGTTCGTAGATATCTTCGTCAATGATCCATACGGGCAACGGTGATTTTTCGTCGTGGAATGGGCAGGTGCTGTCGGGGCAGGTGAAGACGAGAGTCTTTTCCCCGCCCGTAAATGGGCTAGTCGACTCTCGAAAAGCAGGCCATGCCTCTGGTCCTGATATCTTGCCTTCAACTTTTTTCTTGCCTTCAACTTTTTTCTTGCCTTCAACTTTCCCGAAGTCAGTACTGCAATACGGGCACTTGGTGAGCAGAAAGGGGTGATTGTCTTGTCTATCTTTTAGTAGCCGTCGATACTCATTGAGTGCGTCATCCCTTTTTAAAGGTGTAACCGAGCCCCCGACCCAGATGCCGATAGAAAAACTTGGCCCTGGCACGCTATTGGCTCGTCGAACCAGCTCCATGTTGCAGATGAGACCTGCAGCTCGGGTGAATTGTTGGGTGGTGAGTAGTCGAAGCGTGTAGCGCATCAGCGCTCCAACTCTCTGGTCGTTGCCACGTAAACGTTGCAAAAAAAGCGAGAATGCGATAAGGGCCTGATATGCCTCGGTTTTGCCGCCGCCCGTGGGGAAGAAAATGAGCTCCACCGCATCTCGGTCTGGATCGTCTGCGTTTGCGGTGGATGCTAACGAAGCAAGAAGGAAGCCAATCTGAAATGGCCGCCACTTACCTTTATTTGTTGGTTTCGGTGGCCTAGGTGCGACCTGTCGCCGACCGGACTCGTCGATTGTTATCTTGCGGGTGTCGGGTGGCGTTTCTAATTGTTGTTTGTACACCGATTCATTCGCGTATTTGAACGCGAGCTCGACGTTCTTATCCGATCGAATAAGTTCAATCCCACCGCGTATACGTTTAAGGACGGCTTGGCAGTCATTCAAGTGATCATTCGCCGTGGGTTGTAGCCGTTTGGAGAGACTCGTAACCTCTCCTCGCCGAAGCGAAAGCCACTTACCGTAAGCGTCAGCCAACTTGTCGAGACTCGAGAATGGGTCAGGTTCATTGTCGAGTCCGGCGAGAGTTTCCATAGAGATCTCAATTTGGTCGCCATTCTCATCAGTAATATCAGGTGTCACGCTAGGCACTTCGTGAGATGGGAAGTAATGACCTCGAACCGAAGTTGCCGCTCCGTTAGACGGCGACCAGTCTGCACTGCAACCATGTCCAACGGCAAATGTCGGGAAGTCGCGATACAGCAGAGCGAGTGATCTTGCTTCTGGATCTTTTGCGAGAAGGACACTGTCTTCGCGCTCTGGATACGGTGGGAACGCAACAGGATTGTTTTCCTTGTCGAGAATTTCTACCGAGAATTCCGTCTGAAATAATCCATGAGTGTTGCAGCTCTCTCCAGAGCTGTTGTTCTTTACAGCAAGGGTTGCAAAGGTTTCCGGCCGTCCGGATAAACGTCGTATGAAGCAATAAATATCAATCGACAACGGCTGTTTTTTTTCTGAAGCAACCACCTTGAGCTTTTGGAAATTTTGTTGACCATCGGTGCCTTCCTCGAGGCGAAGCTCGGCGGAGAACTTTACTGGGCGCCGAACATACCAAGTACGTTCGCTGCCTCCTCTTTCCCCACCACCAATCGTCACAGTGAATGGTTCGTAGTATGCGCCAGTTACGAGAACTTTTAGGGTCGCCGCAAAATCAGGAATGACGAACGAAATCGCTGCCGACCTAGGGTCGAGTTCATTTGCGCTTGATAGCTCGTAATCATTTGCCGAATTGTCCGAATCCGTGAAGGGACGAAGATCTAAGCGCTCAATTGGTGGTTCGTCCTGCTCTTCCACGTCGATGATTGGTGCATCGTCGAGGATGTTTTCGCGCCCGGTCTGTTTTTCCGGGAATAGAACACCGCTCGCATATCTCCGCATCGGGCCGATTCGCCCGTCATTCAAAATCTCCTCATTTGTTGCCGCATCCACCCAAGGCCCAAACGAGCTGCTCAGGTCAGTAAAATTTGGCTGAGGAACGAGATTTAACTTCGCTCCCGCTGGGTCTGGACCGATTATTTCTGCCTTGAGAGCATTGACAATTTCAGCCCGCCCGTGATCGCTCGTGACCTGGGGCGCATTCATCGAGACCTAACTATAAATTGTGTTCAAGACATTTTCAAAGTGGCTTTTGAGTAGGCATGCGACGGTAGATTTTGTCAACCATGGGTTTCGGACAAAGAATGATGAGCCTTTCAATTGCTCGCGAAATCCCGGTATACATCAGTGACACATCGAGATCGTCAGGCAGGTCAGTGAGAATTACTGCTTGTGCGTCGAGTCCCTTGAACTTGCGAATCGTCGTGGAGATTCCCTGGAAGCCGTTAGGTCGCCACAGTTTTATATCGTCGGTGAAGGAGTTTTCGTGTCTTTCGCCAAGTCTTTTGACAGGAATTGTTTTGTCCCCACTAAGTATTGCCACCGAATTTGGGACAAATCGCTTGAAAACATCGTCAATTACTTTCTCAAATGTTGCTTGCTGCACGGGATAGCTGGTTACTTCAAGTTCAAAATTGTCAGGGGTTTCCTCTAGCCGGTAACCCTTGTATAAATTCTGTAGCCCGGTGGCTAGATGGACCACGGCACCGATACCTGGCCGATTCCTGCAATTTTTAGTAAGTGTTGCTGTGACGAGATCTGGGATCTCTTCCAATAGGGCGTTACGACTTCTGTCGCCGCGACCTTGAATATTCTGATTGTTGAAGTCACCAAAAAATCGCACTTCAGCAGACGGATTTCTCCGGACGAGTTCTGCGACAAGTTTGACTGCGCCAATACTGCAAATGTCTTGGATTTCGTCAACGATTATGCAGTCGAAATAATTCTCAAAAGCATGACTCCTCTGAAGGTTTATCCATGCATTTTCGAAAAACAAAGTTTCCTGTAGGCGTTGTGCATGAATTTGCCCGGGCAATTTTGAAACAAATCGATCTATTGTCCCAGTAAATCCGTCCTTGTCTCGCACTTCTAGGATTAAAAAGTTTGCCAGCATGCGATTAAAGCAAAGAAGTAGCGTCCGTGCATTTTGGTTTATCGCTCGTCGGGCCGTCTCGACGGCTAGAAGAGTCTTTCCGGTTCCAGCGGGCCCATCAAATAGTGTTCTCTGATTTTTTGACATCGTGTCGAGAGCATCAAACTGTTCCTCCATGAATTTTTTGTACTCAGCCCGACGGTCGCGGTCAAGATCTTGAGGGTGCATATGAATTTCGAAGTTTCCCCGAAGGTGTTTAGCAATTTCGTGCACTCGGGCCTCCGATGGTTGTCCGGCTAGTGGGTCAAACCAACCGACTGCATCGCGTTGTTCTGGGTTATCTTTCATTTCGACTAGTTTTTGGCGATTTTTATCCAGCACATTTTCGATGGCATCTTGAAGATCTTGACTATCCATCGAACGCCTGTCGATAACCTGCCACGGCTCCCATTCATTCGCCTCTTCGTCGAAACGAACGTTGGTGAAGGCCACTGCGTAGGTGAAAGGCACGCCGATAACTAAATTTCTATTGTTGCCCGTGGTCAGATTTTTACTCAGGTCCGCTTTTAGCGTGTACATCGCCATTGAGGCTTGTTCAAATGGTCCACGTTGAGCAGGGGGGTCATTTCCGAGATACCAAAGACCTCTTTGTCGCCTCACTGTTTGGTGGCTTTTTACTTCGAGGATCAAAATGCCTTTTCCAGGTACCAGGATTAAAAAATCAATCTCACCCGCGATCTGTTTTTGATGATGAGGAAGATTAAAGCTGTGAAGCACTACCCAGTCATTTATGCGTCTTGAGTTTCGCAGTGTTGAGAAGATCTGCTTCTCGCCGGGTGGTGCATCACTGTGGATGAAGTCAGGTATGAGTTGAGCCATATAAATCGTGGCTGCCTTTGAATGAATGGGTTGCGAGATGTCAGCTGATTGTCTTTATTTTTTCGACGGTTTCAATATTTCGTGGGTCGACATCATGCAAATTTCCAATATGCAGAATGCGATAGACCCCAATAGTTCCTTTCCCGTCTTCATCTTTTATAGTGAAAAATCCAGACTCGCGCAATTCTGGATCGTTCGCATCTCGATTTTCTAACAATTTACGGAGATATTTCGCTGCACCCGCACCGGCTCGGAGATGGAAGCTTCGAATAATATTTAGGTGTTCCCAGATTTTGGGACCATCTTCTTTAATGCCGAGATAATCGCAAAGCTTCTTGAAGTCCGACTCACTATGTGGACCAATTCGGCGAGTATTCGTGACCCAGTCCACGAGTCCAGTTGTTACGAGACCAAATTCATTTTCTAAGCGCTCACGGACTTTCATTAAAGAGCCCTCCCTTGCACGGGACTCCTTGAGCGCATTTTGCCAACGACGCTGACTACTTCTATATTTCGCAGCACCAAGCCGGTTCGCTTCTTGTTCGATGAAGTCATCCGTCGTACCCTCGACGCGCAACACGATGAACGCCCCCACCTCGAGGTCCTTAACTGTCTCGCGCTGTACATCCAGTTTGTTGTTCGTATCAGCAGTGACGATGAAAACTTTTGACTCAGACTCTTCACTTAGATACGTAAAGTAGTTCCCAGAGAGCCGAACATAGCGTGCAGGTACAAGCTCGTCACGACGAATCTGACCTTGGTCATCTAATCGTCTCTCCTCGACTGACCATTCGGTTTCATTATCCGCGATCGAATCAAAATATGGAACCTGCAAGGGCACGTGGGATGAGATATTTCGCCGTGGTGGGTAGCCGGCGAGTAAGCCCGGGACTGAAATCTCTGTTTCGCCAAACGGGTACATTACAAAGTGAGACTCCATCGCACGCGGGTCGCGCACAAATCGCCAATCTGGTCCGTCTGGTTTCCAGGAGGCGTATGTAGGGCTACAAAGATAAACCAACTTGCCGACTTCTTCGATGTTTCGTAAATCCCCGATTGCCGCGGCTCGAATATGAAATGATGAAAAATTTGTGTGAAGCCATTGTCCCAGGATTGAGCTCATATGGAAATCTTTTGTCAGAACCAAGGTGTTGGTGCCTGCTAAGGCGTGAAGTGAATCGGCGATGGGATTGCTCGGTTGGTCAAGGAGTGATTTGCAAATATCGACTGCCTGTGAGAGATGTTGCACAACCGCACCGTAATTGGGGTGATCACTCATTCGTTTGAGCGCATCCTGAATTTCGGCTATGCGCATCTCGGGGTCATCAAATGCCAAAGGGAGTCCCGTCACTAGGCGTCGCAGGCGATAAAGCTGTGTTCTGCCGTCAATAATTGTGGTTTCATCTGCACCGCTTGCGCGAAGCGTTTTCGAAAAGTCCTTGCAGATCCCGAAAAGTGATTCGACTTTGGGGTGGTGAATTATGTGGAGTTTTATACGCGCACTACTGCTTCGAGAGTAGGCACTATTTGTTTTTTCGAGCCTCATTTCAATTGGTGCTCCATTCCGAGTACTCGATGGTTTCCGGAATTTGGAGAGCCAAAATTTTTTGTTTTGGCGACACACCAGCATGTAGGTAGTCGGTGGCAAATGCATTGGCGGAGTCGAGGGCACCGCTTTCCCATCGATCAAGCACCACAAGATTTTGTCGAGCTGACACGAAATTTTTTACCTTCGGATATGCCCGACTGCCGTCGAAGATCGCACAATCTACTGAGACCTCTGCGAGTTGATCACGGTCAGGTGAGATAAAGCGAGTCAAAAAATGCGATACATCCTCGATGGCATGCTCGTTGTCGCCGCTGACTCTCAGCAAATCATCCAGACAACCAGAAATCCCCCGAACTTTAAATTCATGTGCTCTCAAATCTTCCCAAAGGAATGGCCGTCCAATTAAACAAATTTTTGGGATTGAGTTGCATAACAAATCAAAGTGGCGTGTCGGGAAAAAATTTCTGAAGAATTCTAAGTTACGACACATTGTCCTAAAGTGTTTAAACGGGGAGCCATAGTATGGGCTGAAATTAAATTCTTTTAGTTTGTCCATCGTGCGCTTCGTGGTTCCCGATTTTGTTGTGTACTCGATATTTGGGGGAGACTCCATAGGGTTGTAACGGATAAAAGTTCCATAAGCGATCAAATTGTTTTGTGTGCGCCAAGTAATTGGGTGGCCGCTCTCAAGTTTTGAAATATCGATCTCATCAATTGTCTGAAGAATTTCAGAAATGGTTGCCTGCAAAAAACCCAAAGCGAAAAGTCCCGCCGCGAAATTTCGGCTCGGGACGGTCACAATTTTCCAGGTTGTGTTTTGCGGGCGTTCAATGTGTTGTCGCCCTGATAGACGCCCCAACTCGAGCATGAATCGCGCCCATTCAGGTAAGGGGGCGCCAGCAGTTGTGGTGATTGATAACTCTGCTTGGTCACCTTCATCGAGCGTCATGGATAAGTCCCCGCAAAATTTAATCAATTTGCCGAGAAACGTAGCCGCTACTCGATTGGAGTTCAGGATTCATCGCCGATGCTTCCCCCGTATTTCGAAACCAGCCAAAAATCGGCTGCAAATCCTTACCATTGCTTGCCGTTCGATAGTCTGCCATACACCTTGGCTCTTCGCACATGATCAAAGTTTTAGGGCGTGGTAACAACTTATTTGAAAAAATTTGTCGGGTTGGGAAGTTCGCGTAAGCAGACAGGTGATTGCAATCTTGACACGCCTTGAGGCCTTGATGGCAAGAATGGCCGCGTTTTAGATCGAAAACTAAAATTTGTCACTAATATCTGGCTGATTTAAAGCATTGAAGAACTTCGTACACAGTCTCGGCATAATTGTCATCATGACCCTGCCACAGCCGATGCTGCGATGGGCTGGCGGTAAACGTCAGCTGCTAAAAATTCTGACGGCTTCATTTCCCAATGATTTTGATTTGTCCAAAAACACGTATTTTGAACCCTTCTTGGGCAGCGGAGCCCTATTCTTCGCATTTGCCAGCTTTTTAACACCTTCCCAACTATTGGCAATAAACCCCCGATCTAATTCGTTTGTTTTGAGCGACACGAATAAAGAACTCATAAATTTTTACACGGTTGTAAGAAATAATCCAGATTTACTTATTGAGACACTAATGAAGATGGCCAATAAAAAGTCAGAACTGGATTACTACCAAGTTCGGGGCTCGGCACCGCAAAACAAAGTTGAAAAAGCAGCGAGACTTTTATATCTGAATCGACTTTGTTTTAACGGTTTATATCGAGTGAATAGTAGGGGGGAATTCAATGTGCCCTTTGGGCGTTTGAAGAACCCTGTGATTTGTAACTCACAACAAATTTTGGCGTGCTCATCTTGGCTGAAAAATTCAAAACTGAAGGCAGAGTCTTTTGGTCGCGCAGTACAAAAGGCAAAGCGTGGAGACTTGGCCTATTTTGATCCGCCCTACATACCGCTTTCTGACACCTCAAGCTTTTCAAGTTATGCGAAAGAAGGCTTCGGTGAGAACGACCAGCGCGAATTAGCCCAGACAATTGAGGATCTAACAAAAAAACAAGTGAATGTAATTCTTTCAAACTCTGATACGCCACAGTCACGAAAAATTTTTGGGAATTTGACTTTATTTTCAATATCAGCGAATCGTTCGATTTCCGCCGCGGGAGGATCACGAAAGCGGGTTCAAGAGTTGATCGGGATCAATTTTCCAGTGCCTCAGATGAGAAATCCCTTACTAATGAAGCAGTTTGAGCTTTATTAAACGAGTGACAGATTTGTGCCCAGCAGTGTGTCTGTGTCCGGGATTATGAACACCTTGTTTTTCATTTGTGGTATTTTTTCATGTAATTTTTTTTCGAAAAATTCTTTCAATCCAGGGGTAAAACCGGTGCCGCCGAGCACTATCCAAGCCTTTTTGTAGCGAGCATCATTTTCCATCGCGTGAACCAATTTGACGACCTCATACGGAACTTTCTCTTCGGTTGTTCCGGTGTTCATCTGAAACTTACAGGATACGATTCCACGCACACTCGGGTCCGCGTTGTGAACCAACTCCCAGTCCACTTTGTGTCTCCTACCAGCTGGAGTGGTGCCAATGTATCGCTGTGAGTAGGCAGACAGATTATTTGCTTCGCACGATCGCCTAATTGCTTGCTCCACAGTAGCTTCGAAAAAGCGCCCAGAATCTGTGTTCCTCTGCATCGGGTATCTACTTATTTGGCAATTTCGATCTAAGCTCACCGAGCGTTGTGCCGTCATTTAAACGCCAAATGGCCCACCCATCAATTGGCCTGCCGATAAGACTTCGTGCCGCACCCGAGGGAGTTTTGTGAGAAACTCCATCAGTTGTTTTGATAAATCCACCTTCAACGACCTCGGCCGTGAAGCCTTGACCATTTCTCCGTTTCCAAACGAGTTTCGTTCCGATGGCTAAAAAATCCGCTTTTATTAGGTCAGAAATATTTGGCATAAATGGATCGTAACTCTCGACCTTAACACCAAAGAAGTTTGGCTACTTCGGCAGAGTTTTCGGCATAAAAGAGAGAGCTATTAAAAAGAATCAAACCGGCCGAATGAAGTAACAGATACTTGGACAGTCTTCGAACTATTTGCAGTCAATAATGGCCCCCAGCACCGATTGGCATCGCTCCGCACGAACAAGGCACACTTGGATAATGAAAGTGAACGGCTACAAGATCGAGCCAGGTGCAAACCTCAAGGAGGTAAATTTTGAAGGCGCAAACCTTTATAAAGCAAAACTGACTAGCGCAAACCTATCTAATACAAACTTAGTTAAGGCAAAACTAATTAAGGCAAGACTTTCGGAAGCAAACCTGAAAGGTGCAAATCTCTTTGAAGCAGACCTGGAAGGAGCAAATCTAACCAGCGCAATCCTTGAAGGCGTAGATCTAAGGGGCGCAAACTTGACTCTTGCAAGCTTTCGAAACGCATATCTTGTTGAAGCAAATTTGTCGGGTGCAAATCTTTTTACTACATCTCTCTTTCAAGCGAACCTCTCGAATGCAAATCTGTCGAACGCAAACCTGCTTGGTGCAGACTTCCAAGAATCAATATGCGTTGGCACAAACTTGCGAGGGGCAAACCTGTGGCACGCAAACCTACTTTGGGTAAATCTGCAAGGGGCCATCCTGCAGTATGCGCTCCTGAGTGGCGCGAACTTGCAAGCTACGGGTTTGACTGAAGCAAACTGCGCTGAGGCAGATTTCACTGGCGCACACATGCCTGGTGTACGACTGAACAGCACGAACCTGTCGAATGCAGACCTCTCAGATGCAGACCTCTCAGATGCAGACCTGTCAGGGGCAAATCTAAAAGGCGCAAACCTGTCAAATGCAAATCTAAAAGGCGCAAACCTGACGGGCGCAACAATGCCAGACGGAACGATCCACGACTAACTAGCGTCGATTAGCGCCGATCAGCGCCAACAAGGCACACTTGGGTTGTGGAAGTGAACGGCTACAAGATCGAGCCGGGCGCAAACTTGTCGGACGCATATCTGGCGGGCGCAAAACTTTCGGGCGCAAACCTGCGACGCGCAAATCTTTCGGGCGCAGACCTTTCGGCCGCAAACCTTTCGCGGGGCCCAGACCTTTCGGCCACAAACCTGCGGGACGCATACCTGCGGGGCGCATACCTGCGGGGCGCAAACCTGACGGACGCGGATCTTTCAGGCGCAAACTTTTTGGGCGCAAGTCTAAAAGGCGCGAACCTAAAAGGCGCAAATCTTTCGGGCGCAACAATGCCCGACGGCAGAATCCACAATTAATTAGCGCCGGTAAGCACCGCTCAATGCCAACCCAACGGCTAGGACTTATCTACCCCTACGGATAGGACTTATCCGCAATTGACTCCCCACGGGGGTAGATAAGTCCGAGGCGGACTTATCTAACTGAGGGGTAGATAAGTCCGCTAGC
>Ga0194118_10003699_pt1 | contig 17481 bp, 20 predicted proteins | sample TA2MahsurfametaG_2_FD_148662 | JGI IMG/M metagenome (GOLD analysis project Ga0194118, IMG submission 148662) | Freshwater microbial communities from Lake Tanganyika, Tanzania - TA2015013 Mahale N5 surface | ecosystem: Environmental > Aquatic > Freshwater > Lake | place: Tanzania: Lake...
GCTTCGCCTTCGGCTTCTCGGCGGCGGCGGCGATGGCAGCGCGGTGCGCGTCGATCTTCGCGCTGAGTTCGTCGCAGTCCTTTGCGCTCGGGCGCTTCGCCGCCTCGAAGGCGACACCGTCGCTCGTAGCGGCGGCGACGAGGGCGGCGTAGCGGTCGGCGATCTTCGTGGTCTTGGTCGTCATGTCTTTCTCCCTGTACCCGTTCGTGGGCTGAAGCTCGCATCAGTGCAGCGAGCGACGTTGCGGCGCGGCATGCGCCGACAATGCCGAGGCGTGCGCCGCCCCGTTGCGTTCATCCGATGAGTGCGACGACGACAGCGCCGCCGCGCTGCCGAATCAGTTCGGCCTCTGCCGCAGCCGTCTCGGCGTCGGCGTAGATGCCGTGAAGGCGTCCGGTGTGCACCGAGAACAGCGCGTAGCAACCTTCGCAAGAGTGAGCGATGTCGAGGTAGGTCATTGTGTCTCCCTGTTGTTGTGCTGGCGTCACGCGCAGCGATGACGACGTGAGTGCTGCTCACATCGTCATCGCTGCGCCCGATGCTGCGGCGACGTCGTTGCCTTGACTGAACCCCGGACCGTGTCCGCGTCGTCTTGGCTTTGTCGTCTTCCGCGCATCGGGCGCGGCTTTCAGTTTGTCTCTGCGCCTCGGTGCCGGCGCTCACCCTCGACTTCTGGAGACCTCAGCGATCCCCGGAGGGAGTCGTCGTTGGCCTGTCGAGGCAAGAGGTGCGGCGCGTCGCCGGGCGAGGTCCACTCGCACCGCCGCGCGCTTCCGACTTCGAGACCGTCTGGTCCACCCGTCGGCGCTGTCGCCCTCTCGACTTTCCCGATCTGTCCTCGCGAGCGCCTCGCCGCGCCTCACTCCGACCGGGTCTCTGTTCGGTGGGGGGTGCCGTCTCCACGGTCCCGACGTCCACCTGCTTTTCGTTTCGGCCGCGTTCACAACGCGACCGAGAAACGAGCCTAGGCCGTTTCGTCATCGTTGTGAGCCCCCTTGTTCGTCTTTTGTTCGCTTTTCGTGATTCACGCCACAGACCGCGCCAAACGAGCCCAGATCGATTCTGGCGCGCTTTCGCCTGCGAGCCGGTCGAGCACCTTGGCGGCTTGCCGTTCGTCGATTCTGGTCGATCGCCGCGTTGCAACGCGGCAGAAACGACGAATCGACCGGCCGATCTCGTGCATCGGTCACGGTCGATCGTTCTTTGTGGCCTGCGTCACCGACAACGCCCTTCGGTGATCGATGTCACTTCATCCGAGGCCGATGCGTGGAAGCCACTGATCGCGAATCGCATCCGCGACGGTCGCCATCATGTACGGGGGCACAGACATTCCCATCATGTAGCCGCCAACGCTGACTGAGTCGAAAGAATAATCGTCAGGAAATGACGATAGAACTCTAAGCTCTGCAAGCGTCAATCGTCGTTGCTCTTTCCAGTGAAACATCGTTTGCCAATGCGCTGGAATAGTCAGCGATGGTTCCGATGGATGAAGCTTTGTCCAGTTGAAGAATGATGCTTTGCCTCTTCCTTTCATCGAGGCTTGACTGAAAGAGCATCCCGGCTGAGTCTTCGACCAGAACTCGTTGGCGACGCTGTCTGGATCAAGTCGCATCGCGTCTTCGATGTCTTCGTCTTTGTTGTCAACTGACGCAAACGCTTCCGACGCACTAATCCATCGCTGCTTCGGTGAGATTGTGATCTTCGGAACACTGTATTCCTTGCGCGCAGCAACAAAGAACACTCGTTCCCTTCGTTGCGGCAGTCCGCAATCGGCTCCGTTGATCAAGAACAACTGAACATCATAGCCAAGTTGATCGAATCGACGGAGAACTTCTCTAGCGTACCCTTTAGCGTTGCCAACGATCATGCCCTTGACGTTCTCGGCGACGACGATCTTCGGCTTGACGTGCTCGACGAGATCGAGAAAGTCGAAGAAGAGATCGTCGAGCACTTGAACCGCCTGACCTTCCCGAAAGTGCTTCTTGTTTCCCCAGTCTTTCTCTCTGTTTCCTGCCATCGAGAACGACGAGCAAGGTGGAGATCCATCAAGGAGATCGATTTCGATCAGTTCGCTCGGAAGTTTTCCGATCAACTCCTTGATCGGACAGAGGAAGTAGTGTTTCGGGTTGTGGTTGCGTTTGTAGTGTCGAGCCATCTGCTCGTCGATGTCGTTCGCGGCGACGACGTCAAAGCCGGCGAGCTTGTATCCCATCGTCGATCCTCCTCCGCAGGAGAAAGTCGTGAGGACGCGTGCGCCGTTCTTCTTTACCGACGAGAGATCGGAGAGGTTCCATCGCAGTGGTCGCTTCATGCGTCGAACTCGAAGCCGCACTTCGGGCAAGTTGTGTTGCCAGCCTCGAGCTCGATCTCTCTCGTGTGAGCAGAAACGTCCGCCTGCTTTGATTCGCCCAACAAGAGAGCGAGTTCTTTCGATGAAAAGCCGACGTCGATGTCGCCAATCGTCGAGAGTTCACTCGCAAGAACCTCGAAGTCCCATGACGACAGTTCGGCGCTGCGGTTGTCCATGATGGCGAACGCGCGCGCGCGGGCCTCGTCCTCGTTGTCGAACGTGACGACGGCCAGTCGGTCCCATCCGAGTTCGCGCGCCGCTTCGAGTGTGCCGTTGCCGGCGATGACGACGCCGCTCGTCAGCGCGACGATGGGCTTCTGCTGCCCGTACGTCGAGAGCGAGGTCCTGATCGCGTCGACGCTTCGTCGTTCGTGCTTGCGTGCGTTGCGCTCGTCGAGCTTCAGCGAGTCGACCGGGCGCGCGAGCACTTCGAGCGCGGGGTTGATCTTCGCGACGCCGGGAGTCGTGCTCTCGGTGCTACCCTTCTTCCTTGTCATCTCTGCCTCCTGAAGGTCTGATAGCTACCATGCCAAAGCCGAAGACGACGACGACAAAGAAGACAGCGAAGGCGAAGCCGCCGCGAGGAAAGCCGGGCAGGCCGCGCTCGTTCGTCCTCGATCCTTCGCTTCACCGACGCATCATCGACCTCGTTCGCGCGGGCAACTTTCCAGAGACGGCGGCGCAAGCGGCGGGCATCGATCGCACGACGGTCTTTGCATGGCTGAAAGAGGGGGCTGAACTTCGCCGGCTCGTCGTCACTTCAGGATATACTCCGCGCGGACACGAGGTCGATCTTGTGTCTTTCTCCCACGAGATCGAGAAGGCGTCGGCGGAGAGTGAAGCGCGCGACGTCATGCTCATCGGCAAGGCGGCGGAGAAGGACTGGAAGGCGGCGGCGCATCGTCTCGAACGTCGTCACCGCTCGCGATGGGCGAAGGAGAACGTCGATGCGGGTCGGCATCCCTTCGATGGACGAGGCGACGCGGACTCGACGCTCGACGATGCAACGGAAGCACTCGCCGCCGCGCTCGACGCGATGGCCGATCGACGAGGCAAGCGATGAACCCGCGCGACCTCGCCGCGCTTCGCGAGCGGCTGCTCGCGCTCGACAGCGCCGACCGTCGTGCGCTCCTTCGTCGCCTCGGTCCGTCAACGTGCGCGCGCATCCGTCAGGCGTGGCCGTTCTGGGCGAGGCCTGAGCAGCGCCCGCCGCCGGGCGCGTGGCGCTTCTGGCTCGTCATGGCGGGGCGCGGCTTCGGCAAGACGAGGACAGGATCGGAGTGGATCCACGAGCGCGTGCGCTCCGGCGCGGCGAGGTACATCGCGCTCGCCGCGCGAGACGCGGGCGACGCTCGCGACGTGATGGTGCTCGGTCCCGCCGGCATCCTCGCGACGAGCGACCCGCGCGGGCGTCCGACCTTCGAGCCGTCGAAGCGTCGCGTGACGTGGCCGGGCGGAGCGACGGCGACGATCTTCTCCAGCGACGACCCGAACGCCGCTCGCGGTCCGCAGCACGACACCGCATGGATCGAGGAGCTTGCCGCGTGGAAGCCGTCGACGCGTGACGAACTCTTCGCCAACCTCGACCTCGGCCTGCGCCTCACCGCACCCGACGGCTCACCGCCGCGCGCGATCGTGACGACGACGCCGCGACCGATCGACACGCTCCGACTCCTGCGCGCCGCACCGTCCACGGTGACGACGACGGGGAGCAGCTACGCGAACCGCGACAACCTCGACCCGTCCTTCTTCTCGAAGCTCGTCGAGACGTACGAGGGAACGCGCCTCGGTCGACAGGAGATCGAGGCGGAGCTTCTCGACGACGTCGACGGCGCGATGTGGACGAGCCCGATGATCGACGCCGTGCGCGTCAAGTCGCCGCCCGAACTCTCGCGCGTCGTCGTCAGCGTCGACCCCGCCGCGACGTCGTCGACGCACTCTGACGAGACAGGCATCGTCGTCGTCGGCCTCGGCGTCGACGGCAACGCGTACGTCCTCGACGACCTCTCGTGCAGGCTGCCGCCGCGAGGATGGGCGCAGCGGGCGGTCGACGCGTACGAGGAACACCGCGCCGACTGCATCGTCGCCGAGGTCAACAACGGCGGCGAGATGGTGAGCGAGACGATCGCGTCCGTGTCGCCGCTCGCGCACGTCCGCACGGTGCGCGCCGCGCAAGGCAAGCGCGCACGCGCGGAGCCGGTGTCGGCGCTGTACGAGAGGACGCCGCACCGCGAGCCGCGCGTGTTCCACGTCGGGTCGTTCCGCGCGCTGGAGAAGCAGCTGACGTCGTTCACTGGCCTCGCCGGAGAGCGTTCACCCGATCGCCTCGACGCTCTCGTGTGGGCCGTTCACGAGCTGCTGCTCGCCAGCGAGATGGCGTTCGTGTGAGTCGCTGGACATGGCGTCACGCGCTCGCCGTTCGCGTGCTCGTCCTCCTCGGCTGGTCGCCGACGAAGGCGCGCCGCCTCGTGCGTCTCCGGCTTCGGTGAACCGTTGCGCTTTCTGCAACAGTTCGACGCGGTCGACGAGGCCGGCGCAAGTTCGCGTCGCAGGCGTCAAGGTCGGCGGCGTTCGCGCCCGCGAACTTCGCCGGTGCTGGTTCAAGTCAGCGAGCTTCGCCGGAGCGCGCTTCGCGCGAGTCGTGCTGCGCCTGCCGTGATGCGCCGACAAGCCCTCTCGTCGAGAGCCGTCGGCGTTCATCCCGGCGTGGTCGGCGTGAGTCCGTCGCGGAGTACAGGGATCGAGTCGTGCCGTCGGCTGCCTTGCCGTGATCCCCGGCGACGACCTCGGGTGTCTGCGTTGACCCTTGTGTCGTCGTCCTCTGCTCGCGTTGTCGTCCCGCAAGCCTATGCCCGTCGTCCGCTCACGTCGTCGGCGTTGCCCGCCGCCGGCTCGCTGCCCTCCGGTCGAGCGCCATGCCTGACGCGCCATCGTGGGCGTGCCGCGCGCGGAGCGTCAACGGTCCGCCGCAAACGACGCGAGCGGCACCATGCCGCCCGCGCCCCGGTGCCGTCTGTGGACTTGCCTTCCACTTCTTCACCGAGACTCGCAGGGTGCGCCTCGTTCGTTCGTTCCGCAAGCGTCCGCGCGCGGCTACGCTCCGCGCATGATCAAGAACCTCTGCGGGCAGACCTCGTCCACGACCGGCATCGGAGATCGATTGCTCGACGGCGGAGCGATCCGCAACTGTCGCACGCTCGCCTCCGCCTTCGTCGACGGCGACATCGTCAACGTCTCGATCCTCGACCGTGCGACGGGCGACAGTGAGGTCGGGACGTACACGTTCCGCCTCTCGCCTCCGCGCCTCGTCGTCGTCGCGATCGAGACAGCGAGCGGACCGAACGCGACCGGCTCGACGTCACCGATCCCGTTCGTCGCCGGCACGCGCGACGTCCTCGTCGACGCGCCGGCCTCGATGCTTCAGCCGCCGAGTGACGCCATCGTCGCGACGTCGGAGCCGACCGGCTTCCCGAACCGAACGGACACGACGATCGCCTTCAACGGATCGACGCGCGTCTTCACGCTCGCCCCGGTCGCATCGTCGTTCGACGTGTTCCTCGCTGGCATCAAGCGCACCTTCACGTCGGCGCTCACCGTCACGCTCACCGACGACGACGGCCTCTGGTACGTCTACGTCGACTCAACGACAGGCGCGCTCGTTGCGACGCAGACGTTCTCGATCCTCATCATCACGCAACACGCCTTCGTGTCGGTCCTCTACTTCGACGCCGTCAACGACGTCGCGATCTTCCTCGCCGACGAGCGACACGGCCTCGTCATGGACGCGGCGACGCACGCCTACCAACACACGACGCGCGGCGCGGTGTACGGCGCAGGCCTCGCTCTCGGAAACCTGACCGTCGACGGGTCTGGCTCGCTGGACTCGCACGCGCAGTTGTCCGTCTCCGACGGCTTTTTCAACGACGAGGACATCCGCGCCGACATCGTCGACGGCGCGCCTCAGGACCTTGCGCCCGTCGCGCTCGTCCCGGTGTTCTACCGCTCCGGGTCGACGGCGTGGCGACGCAAGACCGCCGACTCGTTCCCGTTCATCTACTCGGGCACGGCGGGCTTCACCGGCGCGAACGGGCGTCCGCCGTTCAACGACGGCACCGGCGGATCGTGGTCGCTCGTCGAGGTCGCCGAGAACAAGTTCTTCGTCCTCCACTTGTTCGCCACGAACAACATCGCCGCGCCGATCATCGCGGTGCAGGGGATCGCGCAGTACGACACGCAGAGCGCGGCACGCGCGGGCGCGACGACGGAGATCAACGCGCTCACCGGACTGCCGTTCCCGGAGATCGTGGCGCTCGGCTCCGTCATCGTGCAGGCGTCGAGCGCCTACGAGAACACGCCGAAGGCGCGTTTCCGGTCGACGGACATCGGAGCGACCCACGTCGACTTTCGCCCGCGTAGGTGGACGGACGGCGATAGCGCGTCGTCGTCTTCGGTAGTCGACATCGTAGCCACAGCGCAGGAGATCCTCGTCGCGGGCGACCTTGTGTGCGTCGTGAACGCGGCGGGGAGCCCGCGCACGCAGAAGGCTAACGCGACCGCCATGCTCCAGCGTCTCAACCCGATCGGCTTTGCCATCGCGGCGGCGGGCGCGAACGCGACGGTCACGGTTCGAGTCGATGGTCTTGTCGATGTTCCGGTCGCATTGTTCGACGCAGCGCCCGCTCCGGCAAACGTAGGTCAGCGAGTGTGGATGGCGACGACAGCAGGCCGGATCACGTTGACGGCTCCTACTGCGACTGGTGACGTCGTTCAGCGAGTGGGCGTGCTCGTCGACGGTAGCGTCAGCCCGAAGGTGCTCGTGCAGATCAGCGACCCTGTGCTCTTGTGACCCGGTTCGATGGGTAGCAGTCTTTGCTTGCTACGCCGCAACGGCGAAGCTCAGAGAGGAGATAGACATGTCGAAGTTCAGGTATCTCGGCGAGCCGCCGCGCTCGTTCGTCGCGGCCTACGGCCCGACGAAGAAGATCGCGGTCCCGAAGAAGGACGGCAGCAAGACCGTGTTGGAGAACCCCACCGGGTTCCCGATCGGCGGCGTGCTCCCCCATGACTTCACCGACCAGCTCTCGCTCATGTTCCTGCGAGCGGACACCCGCTTCCAAGAAGTGACTGTCTGACCGCTCACCCTTCCCGTCACAACGTCTGTTTCATGTAGGAGTTTACAATGGCCAACCTCAAGTCTCTTGTGATCACTGACGGTACGACGAAGCAGATCCCCAACGGGGACACGCTGATCGTCGGCGTCGGCATCGACGCGGCAACCGCAGGCGTGCTCACCATCGGCGGCACGACCGCCACCAGCATCACGCTCGGTTCGGCGACCATCCCCGTGTCGATCCCCGGCGACGTCACGACGGTCGGCGGTACGACCTTCACGACGGACGCGACGTTTGAGGGCGCGGTCACGTTCGGCAACGGCGACGCGGGCGACACGGTGTCGTTCGACGACGCGACGACCGTGATCAGCAACATCAACATGGGCGGCGATGCGACCTACAAGATCACAAACCTCGCCAATCCGTTCGACGCGCAGGACGCTGCGACGAAGGATTACGTCGACAACGCCATCCCGAGCGTCAACGTCGGCAACACCAATGTCGCAATCGGCGACGGCACGGGCATCACAGGTAGCGCGGCGCTCTCTTTCAACGCGGGTTCCCTGTCCAGCAACGCACCGCTCACGATCGAGACTACCGTCGGCGGCGACGACATTACGTTGCAGTCGAGCAACAGCATCAACTTGAACCCCGGTGGTACTGGCGACTCCGTCATTGTCAACTTTGGGTACAACTCCACTAACTTCGCAGTTCGTGGTTCTTCGTTTGGCGGGCAACCGCTGCTCTACGTCGACGGTCAGACCTCGCAGAACGTCGGCATCGGCACAAACGCGCCGACGACGTTGTTCTCCGTCGCGGAGAAGCTCCTTATCGACAGCAACGGGCGCATCACGAAGTACGACAACGCAGCAGTCACCAAGGGTGACTTGCTCGCGGGCAGCGCCGCGTCGGGCTACGTCGCGGTCGGCGTGGGCACCGACGGTCAGGTGCTCCAAGCGGACAGCGACGAGGAGGGCGGCGTCTCGTGGTACACGATCCCCGCCGCGACGGACTACTCCCTCGTCGCTATCGCGAACGGTACGGCGGGCAACGCAACCACGGTGGCAGGAGGCAACGCGATTGCGACGACGGCGTCGACGTCGCGCGTGGCGGGCATCGCCAAGGACGGCTCCTTCGTCTACGTCCTCGGCATCATCGCAGACTGCAACTTTGACAGCAGCCTTTCACTCGCGGCGGGCGACGCGGTGTACCTGTCGGCAGCGAACGCGGGCAAGCTGACGAACGTCGCTCCGTCGGCGGCCGGTGAGGTCGTCGCCGAACTCGGCATCATCGTCACCGTGAACACGGCCGGCGGCGGTGCTGCGGCGGCGAGCGTGCTCTGGCAACCCAAGGCGATCGTGGTTCTCTGAACGACGGCGTGACAGGCGAGACGCCCCCGGTGCGCTGTGGCTCACTGGGGGCGTTTCCTTTTTCCCCGACTGATGTCTACGGTGTGTTGTTGCAACGGAGGCGTGCGTGACCGACGTAAACAAGACCATGCAGATGGGCCTCGGCGAAGCCATCCAGCGACTCATGCACGTCGAGATGATGCGCCGAAACGGCTACTCCAAGGTGCCCGAACAACTCGCCGCTGAACGCGATATGATCGTGGCGGCGCTCAACACGCACAAGCTCGACCTCGGATTCGACTGCAACAGCGACGGCGTCCCCGACACCGTCGAGATTTTCAAGCAAGCCGCCGAGACGTCGTGCTGCCGTATCGTGCCCTCGGACTCGTCGCGCGCCCCGCGTCAGTACGTTTCCCCCCGTCGAAAGGCATGACCGTGCCCACCATCATTGACCTGCTCATCGCCTACGGCGTCTGCTTCGGTCTACAGAACAAGGTCGAGGTCCTGCGCTCGCATCAGTGGCCGTTGGGCGCGTTCTTCACGCGCATGCTGACCTGCTCATACTGCTCGGGTTTCCACTGCGGCTGGTTGGCTTGGCTGATGACAAGACCAATCTACGGCGTCGAGGCAAGCGTTGCCGCCGCAACGCATTCGCTCGCATGGGCGTTCGCCTCGTCAGCGTTCTGCTACCTTGTCGACGCGGCGTCGCAAGCGGCGGAGAGGATCGCTCTGCCCCCGCAGAAGGACTAGGCTTGCAACATGACTCCGGAGCAACGACGTTCGTCGACGGCTACTTCTGGTTGCCCGTTGCCGGCGGCATCGTTGCCGGCGGTGTCGTCGCCGGGTCGCTGACGCACTTCGTAGACTTCGTCGGCGGAAACAAGGCGGACGTGGAACTTGTCGACTCGTCCGTCGCCGTCGCACTCGTCTCGTCCACCGTCGTCGTCGAGGTTGCTTCGACCGCAGTGGGGCCAGCCGTTGCGTCGTCGTCCCTCGTGGTCGATCTTGTCTCGTCGGCGCTCGTCGTCGCATAGGAGGTGTTGTGTTCGTGATCAAGCAAGGCGACCGGCTCCCGTCGTTGGAGGCCACGATCAAGAACGAGAGCGACGGCGCCGTTGTCGACTTGACGACCGCGCTCGGTGTGACGTTCCGCATGTGGAAACAACGCGTCTCTGGCGGAGCGTACAAGGTGAACACCGCCGCCGTCGTCGTCACGCCAGCATCGGGCACCGTGCGCTACGACTGGACGGCGGGCGACACTAACGAGGTAGGCGACTACCTCGCCGAGTTCGTGATCGCGTGGCCGTTGTCGAAGACGCAGACGGTGCCGACCGACGGCGCGTTTCACGTCCGCGTGCAAGACGGCGGGCTTCCCGGATAGTGCCGCACGGCGTAGCGTGTCGGCATGGGTTTCCTCGACACGCTCTTCCGCCGTTCCGCTTCCGTGACGCCGACATCTGACGGCGTCGTGACGATGGGGATCGATGACACGCTCATGCCCGGCCACGTCTCGGGCGGCGTCTACAAGCAGAGCGCACCGCCGCCGCGCGGGTCGTACGAACTCCTCGACCTGTTCAAGTCCTCGCCGTGGCTCCGCGCGACGACGCACAAGATCGCGTCGTCGTTCGCCTCGATCGAGTGGAAGGTCTACGCCCGGCAGTCGCGCGCCGCCGACGGCTCGACGAAGTACGTCGCCGACAACGTCCTCCGCTCCGCGCCGCCCGCCTTGCGCCCCGCGCTCGTCCGCAAGGCGCGCGTCTCGGGCGACCTCGTGCTGCTCGACGAGCACCCGCTTCAGGTTCTCCTCGACAAGCCGAACCCGCTCATGTCGGGGCGCGCGTTCCGACAGGTGTGTCAGGTCCACCTCGACCTTCTCGGCGAGACGTACATCGTCCTCGACACGAACCCCGCCGGGATGCCGGTGCGGATGTGGCCGATCCCGCCGACGTGGGTGAAGCAGGTTCCGACGGAGACAAACCCCGTCTTCCGCGTCGAGGTCGACGGCGGTTCGTTCGACGTGCCGATCGAGAACATGCTCGTCATCCGCGACCAGAACCCCGCCGATCCCTATGGTCGCGGAGTCGGCACCGGCATCGCGCTTGCCGACGAACTCGACATCGACGAGTTCGCCGCGAAGCACGTCGCGACGTGGTTCCACAACAAGGGCATGCCCGACATGCTCATCTCGCTCGAAGGCGCGTCGCGGCCCCTCCTCGAAGAAGCGAAGCGCCGATGGGACAACGCCACGCGCGGGTTCGCGAAGGCGTACCGCACGCACTGGACCGGGGCGAAGCTCGACGTCAAGCGACTCGACACCGCGTTCAAAGACATGGCGCTGATCGAGATCCGCTCCTTCGAGCGGAACACCATTGTGCAGGTGTTCGGCGTTCCGCCGGAGAAGCTCGGCATCATCGAGAACTCGAACCGCTCGACGTCGGAGTCGGCGCAGTTCATCTTCGCAAACGACGTCCTCGTTCCGCGCGCGGAACTCTGGCGCGCCGAACTTCAGAACAAGCTCGTCGATCGCTTCGATCAACGACTGATCCTCGACTACGAGTCGCCCGTCCCCGGCGACCGCGAGTACAAGCTACGCACGATGCAGGCGTTCTCGGAGATGTTCACCATCGACGAGATTCGCGCGCTCGCCGAGATGGACCCGCTGCCCGACGGCAAGGGCAACGCGTTCATGATGACGGGCGGGAAGCAGTACACCCTCGATCTATCGAAGTCGGCGACGAACCCGATCTTCGGATACCACCTCTCCGCCGGTGTGCTCACGAACAACGAAGTGCGAACGAGTCTCGGTCTGCCGCCGTCGACGGAAACGTGGGGCGGCGATCGCGCCGTCGGCATGTACGTCGACCCGAACATGCTGCTCTCGTCGCCCGATTCCGCGTCGCCGCTGCCTCCCGAAGCGCAGATGGCGAACACCGCCGCCGTCGAGCGCGCGCGCCGTTCGCTGCCGCGCGTGCGCCGCTCGATCTCGAAGGCGCAGATCGACGCGCTCCTCGAAGCCGTCAACGTCGACGCGCTCGGCAAGCGCCTCGAACCGCTCGTCCGTCAACTCGTCGAGGCGTGGGGCAACGACACGCTGAAGTCCGTCGAAAGCGCGACGACCGGCTTCGACCGTCAGCCGTTCGACCTGAACGACCCGAACGTGAAGGCGCACCTGCGCGAGTACGTCACCGACCGACTCGGTCGCCTCGTCAACACGACGACGAAGGCCGAACTGAAGACGGCGATCGAGGCATCGATCGAGAACGACGAGGACCCGGCGGAGGCGGTGCGCGCGGTGTTCACGCGCGCGGAGATCGAGCGCAGCGACATCATCGCCGAGACGGAGGTGCGCCGATCGTCGATGTTCGCGACGAAGGAAGCGATGACGCAGTCGGGCGTCGTCATGCAGAACGAGTGGCTGTCGACGATGGACGGTCGCGCGCGCGACGAACACCGCGCGATGGACGAGCAGCGGCGCGACCTCGACAAGCCCTTCGAGTGTACGATCGGCAGGTACTCCGGCGCGCGCACGATGTACCCCGGCGGCTTCGGCATCGGCGCGCTCGACATCAACTGCCGCTGCGCCATCGCTCCGTCGCTCGTCGTCGAGGACGACTCCGTCGTGCCGGCGAGCGCGTACCGCAACGGCGAGGTCGTCGTGTCGACGATGACGAAGGACGAGCGCGAGTCGGTGTGGCGTGCGCTCGATCGCAAGGCGCAGGCGTGGGACGCGCGCTACTCCAAGTCCCTGTCCGCCGGGTTCCGTGAACAAGAGCGCGCCGTACTCGACGCGCTCGCCAAGTTGTGAGGCGTCGATCGACGCAAGGAGAAAGACCGATGAAGCTGCTGAACCTGAAGGCGTGGAAGTCCGCCTTCGTCGAGAAGAGGAACGACGCTCGCCTCGACGCGGGCGTTGCCATGACTCCGCTCGTCGTCGCTCCCGCCGTCGTCGAGGTCGCCGCGAAGCGCGCGAACGTCGACGCCGTCGCGCGGATGCTCCGCGAGATCGAGATGCCCGACGTCGATGTCGAGCGCGCACTCGACGGCGTCGACGCTGGCGACGTCGTCGCGACGTACACGATGAGCACCGACGTCGTCGATCGACCCGGCGACCGCATCGACCAGACCGGATGGGACCTCTCCGAGTTCCGCTCGAACCCCGTCATGCTCTTCGGTCACGACGCGAACTCGCCGCCGGTCGGCAAGGCGCTCGGTGCCGCCGTCGTCGCTGGCGCTCTGCGCGGCACGTTCAAGTTCACGCCGGAGAGCGTGTACGCGTTCGGCGCGACCGTCGGTCGTCTCGTCAAGGGCGGCTTCCTTTCGGCCGGCTCCGTCGGCTTCATGCCCGTCGATGTGCGCGTCGCCGAAGATCGAATCAACCCCGACGACGCGTGGTCGCGTCTTCAGCCGCCGCTCGACTTCGTGAAGTCGAAGCTGCTTGAGTTCTCCGCCGTCCCGATCCCCGCGAACCCCGAGGCGCTCGTCGACGCGAAGTCAATCGGCAGCGCCGACCTCGCCGTCGTTCGCGCGTGGGCGGAGCGCGTGCTTGCCGACGAAGGCGATCGCGTCGTCGTCCTGCCGCGCGCGACCGTCGAGCGCATGGCGAAGATCGGGAAGCGTTCGTCGCTCGTGTTCGAAGTCGGCGGCGTCGGCGGCCTTGACGTGAAGCTCGCCGAGATGCCACCGATCGAGATCAGTGTAGAGGTATGTGTCGGCGAGAACGAAGCGCCGTCCGCCGAAGGCGAGCCGGTCGCGGAGCCAGAGTCGGGCGAGGGCGAGCCGGTGATGGGCTTCTCGGAGACGACGACGAAGCCGATGAACGCCTGCCCGTCGTGCGGCTACTCCGGCGAGCCTGACGAGTTCAAGCCCGCCGAGGAGGCGGGCAAGCTCGTCTGTCCGAACTGCGGACACGTCGACGACGCTGCCGCGTTCCTTGGCGCGCACACGAAGTCGGCGAAGGCGTACGAGTCGATCGACTTCTCGCCGCCCGACGGCGTACGCGAGGAGTGCGCGAAGGGCGTCGAGTGGTACGACGAGGGCAAGGGCGGCGACGGCCTTGTCGAGGAGACGATCGCGTGGGCGAAGAAGCTTGCGGCGGGCGACCCGATCACTCCCGACAAGGCGCGCAAGATGAGCGCGTGGCTCGCGCGTCACGCCGTCGACCTCGACGCCGAAGGCGCGAAGCCCGGCGACGACGGCTACCCGTCGCCCGGTCGCGTCGCGTGGGCGCTCTGGGGCGGCGACCCTGCGGTGCCGTGGTCGGCGAAGCTCGTCGAAGCGATGGACAAGGAGGACGCCGCGAGCGCGGAGGAAAGCGCCGCCGCTGCCGCTGCACTTCCCAATGAATCGAAGGGCTGGCACTCTGACTTCGCTTCGCCGCAGGCGCTCCGCGCCTTCGTCGATGAAGTGACGAAGGTCGCCGTCGAGAAGGCGATTCTTGCAACGACCGGGCGACTGCCCGACTGAAGGAGAAGAACGATGCTGCGTCTGAAGTCCATGCTCTCTCACGCCGTGCTCTGCGCCCCCGCCGAGTCCGGTGTCGGCGGTGCTCCCGCTGTGATCACCACGCCCGCCGCGCCGACGAAGGACGACATCGTCCGCATCGTCGCCGATCAGGTCGGCAAGTCCGTCGCCGAAGCGATGAAGTCCGCCGACGACACCGTGCGTTCGCGCGATGGCGTCGCCTCGTCGAAGCAGTGGGAGGTGAAGCAGTCCGACCTCGTGCGCGCCGGCAAGCGCGACAACGGCAAGGCCGGAATGCACACCGCCTCGTACCTCGGCTGGATGATGCGTGGCGCGGGCAACCCCGACGCCGCGTACCGCATCGCGAAGAAGGCTGGCGCCGACGAGATCGTCGTGCGTGCGCTCGGCGAGTCGACGATGGCCGGTGGCGGCGCGTTCGTCCCGCAGGCGATCTCCGAGGACTACATCGAGTTGCTCTACAACGCCGCGCCGTTCCTCTCGGCCGGTCCGCGTCGCCTGCCGGTTCCGTCGGGCAACCTGACCGTCCCGAAGCTCACGGCCGGCGCGACGGCGACGTGGGGAGGTGAGAGCCGCAACATCGCCGCGAGCGAGCAGACCTTCGGTCAGCGTCGCCTCGACCTGAAGAAGCTGTCGGTCCTCACCGCGATCTCGAACGAACTGCTGCGCGACTCGTCGCCCGCGCTCGACGCGATCGTCCGTGACGACCTCGCGAACAACGCTGCCGTCGTCGTCGACGCAGCGCTCATCCGTGGCACCGGCTCCGTGTTCGCGCCGCGCGGCGTGTACTCGCAGGTCGCCGCCGCGAACAAGTTCAACGCGAACGCCACGGCGAACGTCGCGAACGTCACCGCCGACCTGAACTCCGCGATGCGCCGCATCGAGGACGCGAAGGTTCGCTTCGTCCGCCCGGCGTGGTTCATCTCGCCGACGGTGAAGTACGGCCTGATGGCTGCGCGCGACGCGAACGGCGCGCTCGTGTGGGCGCCCGAGATGGCGACCGGGAAGTTGTACGGCATCCCGTTCTTCGTCACGCAGAACATCCCGAGCAACCTCGGCGGTTCGAGCGACGAGTCCGAGGTCTACCTCGTCGAGATGTCGCACGTCATGGTCGGCGATGACCCGCTCGGCGTGCAGGTGCAGATGGCGGACGGCGCTGCGTACTTCGACGGCAGCAACGTCGTCGCCGGCTTCTCGCGCGACGAGAGCGTCGTGCGCCTCATTCAGCGCATCGACATGATCCTGCGTCAGGACGGCAACGAGGCTGCCGTCCTTGAGCAGGTCGACTGGGACATCATCACGGCGACCTGACGAACTCGACGACGGCGACGGGTTCACGCTCGTCGCCGTCGTCGCCTCCCTCTCTCTCACTCACACGCAACGGAGACAGACATGACCTACCTCGCAAGCAACATCGGCGCGGAGATCCTTCCGGTCGCCGGACTCCCCGCCCTCGCTAACTCCGCCGGCACGCGCAACGGCGCGGCCATCGATCGCCTCCAGAGCGGCGCGATGGCAAACAGCCTCGTGCTCGTCGCCAACACTGGCGCGACCACGGGTTCGCCGACCGCGCAGACCTACGACCTGAAGATCCAAGACTCGGCTGACGGTGCGACCGGATGGGCTGACCTGTCCGGTGCGGCGATCGCGCAGAAGACGACGGCCACCGCCGCTCTCGTTCAATGCGAGGTCGACCTGCTCCCGGCGAAGCGTTACATTCGCGCCGTCGAGGTCGTCGCCTTCACCGGCGGCACGACGCCCGCGACTCCTGCCGCCGCCGACGTGATTCTCGGTGGCCTCGGTCGCCTCACGGTCTGACCTCCGACGGCAGGTAAGCGCGAAGCCCGTCGAGTGGAAACGCTCGGCGGGCTTCGTCTTTCGTGAGTGCAAAGGTACAAGAGAGGCAAGGAGTCCAACCATGGCAACGAAGAAAGCCGCAGCCGTTCCGTCCACGCCAACCGAAACGCGCACTATCGTCGAGGTCGACGGCCTCCGCATGGCACTCAATCCGCGCGGTGACGTCGTCGTCGTTCAGCGCCGCGCATCGGCTCCGTACTTCCCCGGCGACGTGTACGGGATGCGCGCGGAGATCGTGCCCGCCGCCGTTGCTCGTGGCGACATCTCGCTTCACGCAATCTCCGCCGTCGACGTCGACGACGCGGAGGACGACACAAGCGCCTGACACGCACCGCGCCAGCGGCGACGTCGTCGCGTCCTCGTCGTCGTCTCGATGCTGACGAGATCAAGGCGCACATGATTTCCGCCGTCGACGGCGACGGGTGGCTCGTTGCGGATGAGGCGACCGCCGCCGCCATCATGTCGAACCCGGCCTCGTGGCCGACGGAGTGAACGATGACTTCTGCGATCCTTGCCGACCATGCACTGACGACTCTCGACGAGGCATGCGGCCAGATCGGGATCGATGTCGGCGACGACGACGACGCCGTTATCCGCGCCGTCAATCGCGCGTCGCGGCGCATCTCTTCGTTCTGCGGGCGCGAGCTTCACTACTCGTCAGGCATCGTCGAGAACGTCGGTGGCTATGGGACGACGGACTTGATCGTCTCGCGCTTCCCGATCGCGTCCGTCGCGTCGATCGCCTTCGACGGCGCGACCATCGCAGCCACGGACTACGACATCCTCGACGCTCTCTCCGGCATCATCTACCGGCGCACGGGATGGCTTTGGACGACGACGCGGGAGTACGGCGTAGCGCAGCCCTTCCGCCCCGGCGCGGAGGAGAAACTCTACGCCGTGACCTACGCGGGCGGCTACTGGACCCCGGCGCAGGGACCGCTCTCGGCGAAGCCTGCACTGGCGTCGGCGTTGCCTGACGACATCGAGCAGGCAGCGATCGAACTCGCGACGATGACCTATCAGCGGCGCGGCGGCGCGGGCGCGGACGTCGCGAGCGAGTCGCTGATGAACTACTCCGTGACCTACCGCGACGGCGTCGGCGGCGACGGCTCGTGGACGAGCGGGATGCCAGCGGAGATCGCGGCGATGCTCGCACCCTACCGTGCGCTGACGCAGTCGACCTGAAGGAGGGGAGCCGTGCGGATCACGTCGTGGATGGTTCACCGCGTCACGCGGAAGCAGCGCAGCGGGAGCAATGCAAAGGGCGATCCGACGTACGGCGCGGCGACGGCGATCAAGGCGCGCGTCGAGAAGACTCGCAAGCGCGTCCTCGATT
>Ga0194118_10003700_pt1 | contig 17479 bp, 16 predicted proteins | sample TA2MahsurfametaG_2_FD_148662 | JGI IMG/M metagenome (GOLD analysis project Ga0194118, IMG submission 148662) | Freshwater microbial communities from Lake Tanganyika, Tanzania - TA2015013 Mahale N5 surface | ecosystem: Environmental > Aquatic > Freshwater > Lake | place: Tanzania: Lake...
CTGCGGGCGCAGTGCTGGTGGGCGCGCTCAACATGGACGAGTATGCCTACGGCTTTACCACTGAGAACAGCCATGTCGGCCCGACGCGCAATCCGCATGATCCGACGCGTATCGCAGGCGGGTCTTCGGGAGGCTCGGGTGCCGCGGTGGCGGCCGGACAGGTGCCGCTGGCGCTGGGCTCTGATACCAACGGGTCGATCCGCGTGCCCGCATCGCTCTGTGGTGTGTTGGGTCTGCGGCCCACCTTCGGTCGCCTGCCGCGAACCGGCGCGTATCCGTTTGTCGCCAGCCTGGATGTGCTGGGTCCGTTGGCCCGCAGCAGTCTCGACCTGAAGCTGGCTTATCACGCGATGCAGGGCTCTGACGCGGCCGATCCGGCGAGCCTGATTGCACCCGCCGCCCCTGCCCAACATGAGCCGGGTTCCCGATCGCTCAAGGGTTTGAGAATTGCGGTCCTCGAAGGCTACTTCCACGATCACGCCGGTGATCAGGCGCGTGAGGCGGTCTCGACTGTGGCGCGTGCGTTAGGCGCCACCGATCATGCAACGCTGGCGGGCGCCGATGCGGCGCGTGCGGCGGCGTTTCTGATCACCAATGCCGAAGGGGGCGCGCTTCACCTGGATGATCTGCGGGCGCGCGCCGATGACTTTGATCCGCTGATCCGCGATCGAATGCTGGCGGGGGCGCTGCTGCCTGCCGCCTGGGTCAACCGCGCACGCCGAATTCGACAACGATTTGCACGCGAGGTGGCGGATCTTTTTCGGCGCTTCGACGTGCTGCTTGCTGCTGCAACCCCGGGACCCGCCACCGAAATCGGTGCGGCAACCATGACGATCAATGGGCGGTCAGTGCTGACGCGCCCCAATACGGGCCTGCTCACGCAACCGATCTCGTGTGTGGGGCTACCCGTGTGTACCGTGCCCGTGTGGTCATCCCGCAGTGACTGTCGGCTACCGGTGGGGGTGCAGCTGATTACCGCGCCATGGCGAGAGGATCTGGCGCTGCAGGTGGCCGCAGCGCTCGAGCAGGCAGGGGTGGTGCACGCGCCGGTGGCCTCGCTGTAAGTTAAATATCGGTTGCGTCATGCCCTGATTCGGCCTGTGGCGGTTGGCTGAGCAGCGCACGCAGGTGATCGGCCAGCGCTGTTGCAATCACGGGCATCGAGCGTTCGCGTAAATGCGCAAGTACCAGCTGCCCGCGCGGAAAGCCGCGGTCCTCGATGTCGCGGGCAACCAAGTGGCCGCCATCGCTGACGGCACCGAGCGCAATCTGAAAGGTGATCGCCTGGTCGTGCAGCAGGCAGCCGCGGAGGAACTCGAAGCTGTTGCTCTCGATGATGGGTGCGAGTCGCAGGGAGCTGCGCGCCATCCAGCGATCCAGGAGCTGACGACCTCCAATGTCCGGATCGGCCAGCACGATCGGGTAGTCCACGCACTGGCGCAGTCGCACCGATGTTCCGGCCCGGGCGAGCGGGTGGTCGCGGTGCATGAGCAGCATCAGTTTCTGTTCGAAGCTTGCGAGCGCCTCAATGTCGGGGTCGGCGTCGAGCCCGAAGGTGAGCGCGAGATCGCTCTCGTAACTTCGCAAGGCTGCAATCGCCTGGCGGCGGTCGGCAATCTTCACCTCGAAATCCACCAGCGGGTGGAGTGCCCGGAACGAGGCCAGCGCCGCCGGAAGAAACGCCGGCGCCGTTGCCTGGCTCGCAATGAGGCGGATCTTGCCCCGACGCAGCCCCTTCAGATCTTCAATGGCCGAGCGAACCTGATCAAGCGCTGCGCCGCGCTCGCGTACGTATTGGATGAACAGCTCGCCTGCGGCGGTGAGCCGCATGCCGCGGGGCAGGCGTTCGAACACGGGTGTTCCCAACTCCTCCTCGACATCAAGCAGCCGGCGGTTGACCGCCGAGGCGGCCACATGCAGGCGCTCGGCGGCCTGGCGGATTGAGCCGCAGCGGGCGATTTCGTCGATGTATCGCAGGTGTCGAAGATGATTCATGGGCTTTTTATACGTTGCCGAAATGGCAACAACATTAGCTTTAAAAAGAATTTCAAGGCAACGGATTCTGGCATGTCTCCTGCACCCTCGACAGCATGAACAAACAAAAAACTTCCACTGCCCCCGTGCCCAGCGACCTTATGTTCGGTCCTGGTGCGTCAACCAGCTGGCGCTCGGATGGGCGTCGCACCAGTCTGGTGCGGCATGCCCCACGCCCGCGCCCGGTGCAGCTTGATGCTGCCGGTGATGCCATCGAATTTGATCTGGCGAGATCGGCGCTGGTGGTCATCGACATGCAAAACGATTTCTGCCATCCGAAGGGCTGGTTCGGCCAGCGGGGTGTTCGTTTGGCGCCCATGAGAAAGCCGATACCGGTGCTGCAGCAGTTGCTGCCCGCCTGGCGCGGTGCGGGCGCGCCGGTGATCTGGTTGAACTGGGGAATTCGTGCTGATCGGCTGAATCTTCCGGCCAGCATCCTGTTCAAGGGCAAGCGCACGGCCGAAGCGGTGGGTTATGCCGACCGCTCGCCTGAAGACCGTGGGCAGTCCCTGGTGCGGGGTCACTGGGGGGCGCAGGTGGTCGATGAGCTTGCCGTGCTCGATACCGACATCACGGTTCACAAGCACCGACTGTCGGGCTTCTGGGACAACGAGCTCGACAGCCTGCTGCGCGGCCTGGATGTTCGAACGCTGTTCTTTGCCGGCGTGAACACGGACCGCTGCGTGTTCTCGTCGCTGCAGGACGCGGGTTTCCTGGGCTACGACTGCATTCTGCTTGCGGATGCCTGCAGCACCCCGTCGCCCGCTTATGTCACGCGTGCCATCCACATGCTGGTGCGCCAGCTGCACGGCTTTGTCGCGCAGTCATTCGATTTGATTGCAGCACTCCCTTCCCCTTCGTCCTCTCCATCCCGAAAAGGAAAACGCTGATGAAAGCCTCTGTCTTCACGTCGCGCATCCGTCGTTCGCTGGGTCTTGCCGCGTTGTCGCTTGCGACTTGCGTGGCGCTGGTGGGTACCCACGCGCCTGCCCAGGCTCAGACCCGCATCAAAATGGTCCTGAACTGGAAATACCAGGGGCCGCAAGCCTGGTTCTTTATTGCCCAGGACCGTGGCTACTTCAAGGCCGAGGGTCTTGATGTTGAGATTGACCAGGGCGAGGGCTCGTCGGCACCGATCGCCAAGATTGCGGCAGGCGCCTACACCGCGGGCTTCGGCGACATCAATGCCGCGATTGATTTCGCTTCCCGGCGTCCCGCCGAAGCGCCCGTGGGCGTCTTCATGATCTACAACACGCCGCCGTTCACGATTGCCGTTCGCGCCAACGGTCCGATCAAGTCGCCCAAAGATCTGGAAGGCCGCACCATCGGTGGCCCAGCCAATGACGGCGCGCTGAAGCTGTTCCCCGCGTTCTCCAAAGTGGCGAAGTTTGATGCCAGCAAAGTCAACGTGTCGAACATGGCGCCCAATCTGCGCGAGCAGATGCTGCTGCGCGGTCAGGTGGACGGGGTGTTCGGCTTCATCAACACCATCTGGTTCAGCGCGCTGCTGGTGGGTATTGATCCCGCCAAAGACCTGCGCTTCATCAACTACGGCAACCACGGCATGGATCTGTACTCGAACACGATCCTGTTCTCGCGCAATTTTGTGCGCGACAACCCCAAAGCCGTGGAAGGCTTCATCCGTGCGCTGAACCGGGCAATGAAGGACGTGATCGCGAATCCCGAAGCCGGCATGGATGCGGTGATGAAGCGTGAGCCGCTGCTTAAGCGCGATCTCGAGCGCGACCGTCTGTTTGCCACGCTGAAACAGGAGATGAGCCACCCCGAAATCGCCAAGATCGGCTTCGGTGACATTGATGTCGAGCGGATGAAGCGCGCGATCTCGATCGTGGTTGAGTCGAACCAGCTGCCGCGCTCGCCTGCTGTTGAAGACGTTTTCAACCGTTCGTTCCTACCCCCCATGGCTGATCGCATCAAAGGTTTCTGAACATGGATCTTCAACTGAATGACCAGGTGGTATTCATCACCGGCCCAGCCAAAGGCATGGGCCGCGCGGTCTCGCTTGCCTTCGCTCGCGAGGGCGCGAAGCTCGCGCTGGTCGGGCGCGACACGGCGGCCATCGAGCCGGTGGCTGCCGAGGCGCGAGCGCTGGGTGTGGATGCCATCGTGATCGCCTGCGACATCACCTCGGCGTCTCAGACCGACGCCGCGGCCGCCGAAACGCTCAAGCGCTTTGGTCGAATCGATGTGCTGGTCAATGTGGCGGGTGGGTCAGGTCCAATCGGCAAGACCGGATGGGAAACCACCACGGATGAGTTCAACGAAATTGTTGAACTCAACATGACCGGCTGCTTCAACACGATGCGGGCCGTGCTGCCCGGCATGATCGATCAGCGCTCCGGGCGGATCGTCAATGTCGGCGGCACGTTCGGCATGCGCGGCCGCGCCGGGCGCATGGCGTATTCCGCGTCCAAGTGGGGGCTGCGTGGCATTACCAAAAGCTTCGCGCTTGAGGCCGGCCCCTACGGCATCAATGTGAACTGCGTGGCGCCAGGGATGGTGGACGGGCCGCGCTTTCGCGAAAAAGTCTGCGCCAACATGGCGCAGAAGCTGGGCATCACATTGGAGGAAGCCATGACGCGGCATGCCGCCGACTATGCGCTTCGCAGGGTGTCCACCGATGACGATGTGGCCAATGCCTGCCTGTTTCTGGCCAGCGCGGTATCGCGCCAGATCACCGGCGTCGACCTGCCGGTCGATGGCGGCTGGGCCATGCTTTGAAGGACGAACCGATGAATGCAGTGGTCGATCTGGTCATTCGGGGCGCGCAGGTGGTAAGCGGCTCTGCGATCTACAACGCCGCCGTGGCGGTAAACGGCGAGCGCATCGTGGCGGTGGGAGAAGAAGCGCTGATGCCGCCGGCGCGGCAGACGGTGGACGCAACCGGGCTCTACCTGCTGCCGGGCGCCATCGATAGCCATGTGCATTTCCGCGATCCAGGCTATCCGAGAAAAGAAACCTGGAAGACAGGCTCAGCGGCCGCGGCCTGCGGTGGGGTCACCACGGTGTTCGAGATGCCGAACACCAACCCGCCCACCGGCACGATTGAAGCGCTTCGGATGAAGCTCGATGCCGCGCGCTCGTCCTATGTGGACTACGGTATTCATGCGCTGTTTGATGACAGCACGGTCGATCGCCTGGAAGAGCTGCTTGACGCGGGCGCCACCAGCTTCAAGGCATTCGTTGGCAATACGTTCGGCAATTTGCCAGCACCCACGGATGGCGCGCTGCTTGAAGGCTTTGAGACACTGGCCGCGCGTGGGGTGCGCACCGTTGTGCACGCCGAGAACTCATCGATCATGGCGCGCCGTGAAATGCGCTTGAAGGCCTTTGGCCGAACCGATCCGCTTGCGCACCTGGCGGCGCGTCCCGCGGTGGCCGAAATTGAAGCGATCGGCCGGGTGATCACGCTGGCCGAATGGACAGGCGCGCGTATCCATATCGCACATCACAGTTCGGCCGATTCGCTGTTTCTGATCCGCGATGCGAAGCGTCGCGGTGTCGACATCACCGTCGAGACCTGCCCGCAGTACATGCTGATCAACACCGACCACATGAAGAAGCTGGGTGGCCTGCTTCGATTGAACCCGCCGATCCGCGAGCCGCGACACAACGAGCCTCTCTGGCAGGCGCTCAAAGAGGGTTTGATCGATATGATCGCCACCGATCATGCGCCGCATACGCCCGAGGAAAAAACCCGCGAGGACATCTGGGCCTGCGACTGCGGCTTTCCCGGTGTGGAAACGCAGATGCCGCTGATGCTCACCGAAGTGAATCGCGGCCGTGCCACGCTCATGGACTACGTGCGCTGGAGCGCCGAGGCGCCGGCACGCGCCTGGGGCATCTGGCCGCTGAAAGGTCGAATCGCACCCGGCGCGCATGCCGACATCGTGCTGATCGACATGAATCGTCGCGGCCGGGTCAACCAGGGGCGTCTGCAGTCCATCAGCCGCATTTCGCCCTGGCATGGCCGCACCGTGGTCGGCATGCCACTGCACACCATTGTGCGCGGTCGCTTTGTGATGCGCGATGGCGAACTGGTGAGCGATGCGGCCGGGTGGGGCGCATCGGTGAAACCCATCCAGCAGATGCCGCCCGCCATCCCGCGCAACACCGACACCACGACGCGCGCGATTGCCACGCGGCCCGCGGATGCACCCGCATCATCGCGTCCGGTGGACGGTGTTCAGGACACGCTCTGGGCCGACGAGTCCTATCTGCACCCGCTCGCGAAAAGCGGCCACTGATCATGAGAGTTCAGAAAGTCACTGTGCAGCGCGTGGCGTGCACCGGCCCGGGCGATCTGTCGGCCGTGCGAGCGTTGATCGCCTCGGGTGCGCTCAACCCCCGCGACATCGTCGCGGTCATGGGGAAAACCGAAGGCAACGGCTGCGTCAATGACCACACGCGCGAGTATGCGAGCGTGATGTGGGCGGGGCTGCTTGCCGAGGCGCTCGGCTGCAGCACCGACGAGGCGCATCTCCGCGTGGCGCTGGTGATGTCGGGCGGTACCGAGGGTGTGCTCTCGCCGCACTTCACCGTGTTCAGCCGCAGCTGGACTGAGGTGGCGCAACCCGCCAGCGATAAGCGGATGGTGATCGGCTGCGCCCAGACGGCTGCGTTCGCACCCGAACACCTGGGCCGGCTCGAGCAGGCACGAGCCACTGCCGATACGGTGCGCGCGGCCATGCGCGATGCAGGCCTCACTGACCCGGCCGACGTTCACTTTGTTCAGGTGAAGTGTCCGCTGCTGACCTCAACCAAGGTGGGTGACTGTCTGTCGCGCGGGCTTGAGCCGGTTACCCGCGACACCTATGAATCCATGGGTTACTCGCGCGGTGCGTCTGCGCTGGGTGTCGCGATGGCGTTGGGTGAAACCGACGCGGCCACCCTGAAAGAGTCGGATGTGTTGTCCGACTGGGGGCGGTTCTCAAGCCGCGCGTCGGTCTCGGCAGGCATTGAGCTCGATGCCAATGTGGTGATTGTCTTTGGCCAGTCGGTAGCCAGTGCGTCTGACGTGGCAATCGGTCATGCCGTGATGCGCGATGCGATTGACGCGCGCTCGGTGCGCCGCATGCTTGTTGAGCAGTTCGGGCTCGACCCCGACCAGGATGGCGGCGTGGATGATCGGCTGGTCAATCTGCTTGCCAAAGCCGAAGCCAGTCCTGATGGCCAGGTGCGTGGCTCGCGCCACACGATGCTCAACGACTCCGACATCCACAGTACCCGGCACGCCCGTGCCGCGGTGGGCGCGGTGCTCGCCTCGGTGGCAGGACACAGCGCGCTCTATGTGTCTGGCGGTGCCGAGCATCAGGGCCCACCCGGTGGTGGCCCCGTTGCTGCGATCGTTCGAATCCAACCGACGGCAACGGCCGTCTAACCCGCGAGGCAAGCGATGGCTGAACCTTCCTTCATTGAACTGAGCGATGTGTCGTTGCGCTACGGCACGGGTACGGTTGCGCTCGCCCGCACGTCGTTGTCAATCGAGACCGGCGATTTCGTGGCACTGGTGGGCCCCAGCGGCTGCGGCAAGTCCACCATTCTGAAGCTGGTGGCGGGTCTGTTGCAGCCCACGTCGGGCGGTGTGATCGTTCGCGGTCGCGAGCAGGGGAGCCCCTCGGTGGGGGGCGAGCGCCTCAGGCTGGGCATCGCCTTTCAGAATCCCACGATGCTGCCGTGGCTCACGATTCGCGAGAACGTGATGATTCCGCTCAAGATCGTGCCACCGTTTCGCGCCAGCTACCGCGCCAAGCGCAACAGCGAATTTGCCGATCGCGCCGAAGCGCTGCTGGCGCAGGTGGGCCTGAAGGGCTTTGGTGACAAGCGGCCCTGGCAATTGTCAGGGGGTATGCTGCAGCGCGCGTCCTTGTGTCGTGCGCTCATTCATGATCCGCAGCTGCTCCTGCTTGATGAACCGTTTGGCGCACTCGATCAGTTCACGCGTGAAGAGCTGTGGGCGATCATGCAGAGCCTGTGGATCGAGCGTCGACCCACGGTGCTGCTGGTCACGCACGACCTGCGCGAAGCCGCCTATCTCGCCAACCGGATCTGCGTCATGAGCTCGCGGCCGGGCCGAATTCTCGAAACGCGCGAGGTGCCGTTCAGCCGTCCGCGCACGATCCAGTCCAGTTACGCGCCAGAAATGGCTGCGCTGGTGCAGGCGCTTCGCATGCGAATTGCCGAGGCGCGCAGTCAGGAAGATCAGGCCGAATCCCAGGAGGTGGCAGCATGAGTTGGTCTCCCCGTTTACGTCAGCGTCTGTTGTCAGCGCTTGCGCTGGTCTCATTCTTTCTGCTTTGGGAAGTGATCTGTCTGGTCGTAGGTGTGTCCGACCTCATCCTGCCGCGGCCCTCGCAGATTGCGGTGGTGCTTTGGGAGAAAATGCCCCTGCTGTGGCCCCACACGCTTCAGACTCTGAAGACCACGCTGGCGGGCTTTGCGCTGGGTGTGCTTACCGGCATTGTCATTGGCGTTGCCATCGGCTCGTCGAAGCTTGCGTACGACGTTGCGTATCCGCTGCTGGTGGGCTTCTCCAGCATTCCGAAGGTTGCGGTCGTGCCGATCTTCGTGGTGTGGTTTGGCGCGGGCACGGTGCCGGCCATTCTTACCTCCATGGTCATCAGTATTTTCCCGGTGGTGGTCAACGTCGCAACCGGGCTTGCCAGTACCGAGCCTGAATTGGAGGACGTGTTGAAGGTGCTGGGCGCCAGCCGTCGCGATGTGCTCTGGAACGTAAGTCTGCCGCGGGCCATGCCCTACCTGTTCGCCTCGCTCAAGATCGCCATCACGCTGGCGTTCGTGGGCACGGTGCTGGCAGAAACGGTGGCGGCCAATCGCGGAATCGGCAACGTGATGATCATCGCGAGCGGCAATTTCGACGTGGCCCTGGTGTTCTCGGGCCTGGTCATCCTGGCCGCCTTGGGGGTGACGCTGTATCTGGTATCGTCGTGGCTCGAATCGCGGGTTACCGGCTGGTCGCAGCGCAAGGGTGACATGGCGATGGTCTGAACCCTGGTAACGGTAGGCAATATGGGCGCGCTGCGTTGCGTGGCAGTGTTTTGTGGATCGAATTTCGGCAGCACGCCGCACTATGCGGACGCGGCGCGTGCATTGGGCCAGGCGCTGGGGCAGCGCGGCATCAGTCTCGTGTATGGCGGTACGCACATGGGGCTGATGGGTGTGCTGGCCGACGCGGCGCTGCAAGCTGGGGCCGACGTCACCGGCATCATCAACCGCCGCCTGCACGACCGGGGGCATTTGCACACCGGGCTTACCCGGCACGAAATCGTGCCTGACATGCGGGTTCGTAAAGCCCGCATGGGCGAGTTGGCTGATGCCTTCATCGCACTGCCTGGTGGCCTGGGTACGCTCGAAGAACTGTTTGAAGCCGCCACGCTGACGCAATTGGGCGATCACAACGGTCAGTCGGCCAAGGCTTGCGGCGCGCTCAATGTGCGCGGCTTCTTCGATCCCATGCGCGCGCTGCTCGACCGGGCAGTGTCCGAAGGCTTCATGAAGTCCGCCCACAACGACATGATCGTCATGTCGCCTGACCCGCACCTGCTGCTCGAGTCGCTCGCCAATTGGCAGGCACCCAGCGTCAATAAATGGATCACCCCCTCTCAAGGAACCGGATCATGAAAATTCGTATCACCGCGGGTGGACATCAGCTCATCGCCGAAGCCAACCCGGATGCCCCGCGCACCGTGGCCGCGTTTGCCAAGCTGCTGCCGTATCGCCAGAAAATCATTCATGTGCGCTGGAGCGGTGAAGGTTGCTGGGTGCCGCTGGGCGATTGGGTGCTTGAGGACGGGCAGGGCAAGGTCAGCTTCGAAAACGCCACCAGCCATCCGGCACGGGGCGACATCCTGTTTTACCCCGGCGGCTATAGCGAAACCGAGATCATCATGGCCTACGGGGCCTGCTGCTTTGCGAGCAAACTTGGGCAACTCGCGGGCAACCATTTCCTTACCATCACCGAAGGCCGCGAAAACCTTCGCACGCTGGGTGTGAAGGTGCTGTGGGAAGGCGCGCAGGACATCGTCTTCGAAGCCATCAGCTGATCGGGCTGTGGCACTGCAGTCGGCGGGGCTGCGGGTATCGCAGCTTCGCGAGCAGCTTCGCGCATGGGGGGCCGGGCCGCTTCATGAGGGGCGTGTCATGCGGCTCTGGACCCACGCACTGCCCTGGGATAGTCCACGGCGGCACCCTGCCGACCATCTGCCGCGTCAGCTCGATCTGGCGTTCCCAGAACTCATCAAGTCGCTTGAGCGACTTGCCAGCCTTCAACTGCGCGAGCCCAGCAGTGATGATGAGGGCGAGCGCCTGTTGTTTGAACTGGCCGATGGTCAGACGGTTGAGTCGGTACTGCTCGCGCGCGGTGGCGTGTGCGTCTCCACGCAGGTGGGATGCGCGGTCGGCTGCACCTTTTGCATGACGGGTCGTTCGGGGCTGCTGCGGCAACTGGGCAGCGCGGAGATCGTGGCGCAGGTCGTTCAGGCGCGACGCCTCCGAGCGGTGCGCAAGGTTGTGTTCATGGGCATGGGCGAGCCTGCGCACAATCTCGACAATGTGCTTGAGGCCATCGAACTGCTCGGCACCGAAGCCATGATCGGTCATCGCAATCTGGTGTTTTCCACTGTAGGTGACCGACGGGTCTTTGAACTGCTGCCGCAGGGTCGGGTGCGCCCCGCGCTTGCGCTGTCCCTGCACAGCACGCGCGCGGCGCTGCGCGAATTGCTTCTGCCCCGCGCGCCGCGGCTTGATCCCGCCGAACTGGTGGCGTTGGCCCAAGACTATGGCCGCCAGATTGGCTATCCGGTGCAGTACCAGTGGACGCTCATCGAAGGCGTCAATGACACCGATGAAGAAATCGAAGGCATCGTGCGGCTGTTGGCTGGCCAGTATGCGGTCATGAACCTGATTCCGCTGAACGCCATACCCGACTCGCCTTATCGCCGGCCCTCATGGGAGCGCGCCGCCGCCATGGCAAGAACGCTGCATCAGCGTGGCGTGCTCGCCAAGCTCAGACGCTCGGCGGCCCAGGACGTTGAGGGCGGATGCGGTCAGTTACGCGCCCGAACCATTGCGATTCAACCGGGCGGGCGTGCACCGGGCGCACGGGGTGCAGCGCCCGCAGCGGGCGTGTTGCGGGCGGGGGCTGCAGTGGCTGCCGCCGGGGCAGGGCCCGCGGCGGCACCTGAGGCAGGCGTGGCGGGCCCCTGATCGGGAAGCTCACAGGCCGCCTTCAGCAGATCTGCATCGGGTGTGTCAGGTGGCACATTGAACCAGTCGTCGTTCTCACTGGTGCCCAGCAACTTGCCATCGCCACCGGTCTGGCTGAAATAACTGGCCTCGAGCCTGCGCGCGCGCTGGTCCTTGCAGTCGATTTGAACCAGCGCCCGAAATGACCGCACGCCGCTATGAGAATAGGGCGCAGGATTGGTGATGGGCAGAGGATGGTTGACCAGCACCCACACGCGTGCCAGGTCTCCCGCACGACGCGCGGTGCCGGTTTCCATCATCCAGACGTCGCCATTGCGTGCCTTGCTCACCTCATTCCACTGAGCCTGTGCGCTGGCCCTACCAGCGCCAAGGGTCAGCGCCAGCGAGATCGCGAACGACGCTGTCCGGCAGACACGCATGCTTGAAGACGCTTTCATCAGAGTGATCGCTGGTTAAAGACCCATTGGCGCGACGCGACGAAATTGAACACCATACAGAGCCCGGTGGCCAGTCCCTGAGCAAACCACACGGGTGCCTCGAACGAGCCGTGAACCAGCCGGAACAGTAGTGCGTTCAGCACGATGGACCCCGCCGCGACAACAGTGTGCCTGGGTAAGGCGCGAGCGTGCGGTACATCCGACTCGAACGTGTGGCGACGGTTCGCCCAATAAGCCACGGCTGCCCCAACCAGTGATCCTACAAACGTGGCAATCAGCGGCGAGGCCCATTGCAGCATGATCAGCGCAGCCATTGCTGCAAAGTGCGCAAGCGTGGCCGCACCGCCCACCACCGCAAAGCGCAGTGCCTGCGTGAGCAGGCTTGCGGGGCTGCGACCCGGTATGTTCATTGCGTGGCCCCGGCGTTGTCCGCCAGCGCCCGGCCAGTATGCGGCGGCACTTCAAACACCGTCAGCCGCTGTTCAATAGGGTGAGGAAACCGCCAGCCGCTGCGGGCTGCAGCGATGGTTCGGGGTGCGATCGGCAGACCCCTGGCTTCGAGCCATTCCCGTGCGCGCAACTGGCAAGGGTTGCCACCCGGCAGGGGCGGGCAGAGCAGCACGCCGTGTTCGCGCGTCCAGCTGGGATGTGGGGCCAGCGATGCCTCGCGGCTGTCAGGAAACCCGGGCAGGGCGCGGATTGCCGGGTCACCGTAGAAGGCAAGCATGGCATTGTCCGGCCAGGCGCCGCCCGACCAGCCGAGTTGCTGCTTCGGGTGCAGTGCGCGCCAATCATTGACCACCGCCTGGGCGAGCGGCTGGGTGGCGCGGTAGTAGTCGCGCTGCCCGGTAAGTGCGTACCCAATTGCCAGCGCAACAGACGTCAGCCATACCGTTCCCAGCACGTAGGCGGTAAGCCGGGGTGAAGTGATACCTAACGAAGCCCCATGCGCTGCAAGCTGTTTGCCCGCCTCTGCGGCCGACGCGTTCGACAGGTTACGAAGCCACAAGAGGGGAAACGCGAAACCGATTGGAATCGCCCAGGGTGTGGAAAGCTCAACCGCCCCGGCCAGGCCAAAACCGAGGCTGGCCGCCCACGGGGTGAATGCCAGCCAGAACACGCTGTCGCGCCAGCCGATAGGGCGCCATGCGCGAGCGAGCAGGCCGGGCAGGCTGGGGCGCTCGCCCCGGCGCTTCATCGCGACGAAGAACACCCCTACGCAGGCCAGCCAGCCGGGCGCCCAATAAAAAAACGGTGCCAGTGCAAATCGCGCGGTCATGGCGGCGCTGAACTGTCCGCCGCCCTGATCAAAGGCGTAATGCAGCATCGCGAAACCGCTTGCCTGCAACCACAGCGCATGCGGCACCAGCGCTGCCAGGGTTACCGCGAGTGTCCACCAGGGGCGCGGGCTCGCGAACCAGCTGCGCGCTGCCGGATGGGCGAGGGCCGCCAGAAACATGCCCAACAACAGAACGCCGCTGTAGTACTTGCTGAGCATCGCCGCGGCGCAGCACAGCCCGCATAACGTGCTCCAGGCCAGGCCCTGCCATCCAGTGCGAGTCAGGCTGCCGAACAAGGCCGCCGCCGCCCAGGGCCATACCGACAGCAGCTGTGCATTGGCATTGAATTTAGCGGCGAGCGTGGTGTAGGGCAGGCACCAGAACAGCAGGATGACCGCCGGCGCCGCGAATCGCCCCAGGCCGGCCAGGCGTGCGAGCACTGCCACCCCCAGCAACCCGACGGCGACATTGGCATAGCCGAGCAGCTTGAAGGCAAAGTCGGTGCGCGGCATGAACGCAAACCAGGCACCCGTCACCCATGCAAAAAATGGTGGATGTTTGAAGCTGCCCCAATCGAATGTTTGCGACCACGCGAAACTCTCGAGCATGTCGTGATAACGGTCGAGGTTGGGCTGTGATAGCCACTGGGCGATCGACCAGATGAGCGCATAGGCAGACACCGTGATCGCAACAGACAGCCAGGCGGTGCGGTCCGAGGCGATCGCGCCCCTGCCAATCCCTTCGGAGTGGGGCGAAGCGGGGTTGGACAGCGGTGCGGACAGGGGCGGGGGCAAGTGCATTCCAATCAAGAGCGCCCGATTTTAGCGGGCACCCATGCGTTAACCTCTGATGATGCAATGCGCGGCGGCTGCGCATTGATGGGCAGGTTTTCCTCATCGCCCAAACCCCATGAGGCGGGCAGCCACTGCCGGTAGCGCGGCCAGCTGTAACGCGCATCGATCAGTATCAGACGGCCGCGATCATCAGGCGAGCGAATCACGCGGCCCGCCGCCTGAATGACCTTCTGCAGACCCGGAATCAGGTAGGTGTAGTCGTGGCCTTTGGCAAACAGGGCCTCCATGCGTTCCGCGATGGCCTCGTTGACCGGATCGACCTGGGGCATGCCGAGCGTGGCCACGAAGGCGCCGATCAGCCGCTTGCCCGGAAGATCAATGCCCTCGCCGAAGGGCCCGCCGAGCACGGCAAAGCCGATTCCCACGCTGCCTTCGGTAAAGCGCGCAAGAAACGCATTGCGGGCCAGCTCGGACATGGCGCGGGTTTGGGCCCAGGCCTCGATGTCGGGGTGCTGAGCGCGCAGCTGCTCATAGGCCTGATGCAGATAGTCGAAGCTGCTGAAAAAAGCGAGATAGTTGCCGGGCTGCTCGCGGTATTCACGCGCCATGGCCGACACGATGCGGGGCAGCGTGCGGACGCGGTCAGTCAGCCGTGTTGACACCGGCAGCACCGACACGCGCAGTTGGTCGGGGTTAAACGGGCTTGCGAGCGTCAGCGTGATCGTCTCATCGGGCAGTCCCAACAGGTCGCGATCATAGTCAGCCGGATTCAGCGTGGCGGAAAACATCACCACCGAGTCCGCCAGCGCCAGCCGGGGGCGTGTGAAGGGGGCGGGCACAATGTTGCGCAAGACCAGCTGGGCACGATCGCGTTCGTGCAGGGCGGGCGTTTCTGCCAGGCTGAGCTCGCAGAGGCTGTGATCGCCAAAGCTGTCGGCCAGCGCTGCAAACGATAGCCCATCAAACCAGGCCTGCATGACACGCGGCGGCGCAGCCCGGCCCTGCTCGATCACGTGGTCCCCCAGCCGGCTGTTCAATCGCTGGAGCGAGCGCAGCCACTCCTGCGGTGGTTCGCTCAGTCGCTGCCAGACGGTGGGGGGAATCGTATGGCGCTCGGCCAGCAGATCCCATTGATTCAGGTGCTCGGCCACGGCGCCACGCATGCCAGCGGGCACCTCGGTCTGAAGCGCCATCAGTGCGCTGACCTCGGCGCTGGCGCTGTACATGGCTCGGGTACGCGCCACCAGTTGGTGCGCCTCATCGATCAGCAGCGCCACCTTCCAGTCAAATTCGGCCGTGAGCGCGGCGAGCACCGCATAGCGATCGAACCAGTAGTGATAGTCGCCAATGGCGACATCGCACCAGCGCAGCATCTCCATCGACAAAAAGTACGGACAAATGGCGTGCCTGAGCGCAATGCCGCGAATGACGCTCTGATCGAGCAGATCGGCCGCTGCCGCTTCCATTCTTGCTGCGGCGAGCCGATCGTAAAAGCCCCGCGCCAGCGGGCACGACTCGCCGTGACACGATTTGTCCGGATGTTCGCAGGCACGTTCGCGGGCCACGATTTCAATGACTCGAAGCGGCATGGACGCCTTCGCGTCGTGCTGCGCGCGAATCTGCGCGAACGCCTCAAGTGCCACACGCTTGGCGGTGGTGCGGCCCGACAGTACGGCGATTCGGTCCAGCGGCCGCTCGGCCATGGCGCGCAGCGCAGGAAAAATGGTGCCCAGCGTTTTGCCCAGCCCGGTTGGCGCCTCGATTCGCAGCCGCTCGCTGCGGGTGCAGGCACGCCATACGCCTGCTGCCAGGTCGCGCTGGCCCGCCCGAAACTCTGACAGCGGAAACGACAGCGCGGAAAGCCAGCGCTGGCGGCGCTCTCGATGGGTCGACTCGCTCCGCGCCCAGCCCACATAGCGATCGCACAGACTGGCCGCAAACTCTCGCAGCGCGTGCACGCTTAAGGTTTCGCTGATTCGGCTTTCGGCTTCAAGCCCAATCTCGAGATAAACGCGCGACACCGTGATCGATTCAAGGCCCCGTGCCTCGCACAGCATCCACGCGTACAGCCTTGCCTGCGCACGATGCAGTGCCTGCTGATTGGCAGGAATATCCTCAACGCGGCCCCGGTGGGTCTTGATTTCCTCGAGCTCATTTCGCCTCGGGTCGTAACCGTCGGCGCGGCCGGTCACCGCCAGGTCGCCGCATGAGGCGCTCAGCCGAATCTCGCTCTCATAGCTTTCGCCGCGACGACGCGCCACCAGTAGATGGCCCTCCCGGCCCTGCTGGGCGGTGGGCGAGGGGGTGAAGCGCAGATCAAGGTCGCCCGCCCGGGCGGCGAATGCGCACAGCGCCCGCACCGAAACCGACAGGGGCGGCTTGCCTGCGGGCTTTGCTTCGGCGCACACTTCGGGCGCTTCGCCCTGCTGCATAAGCGCTTGACTGACGGCTTCCATGACCGCATCCATTGTAGTGCCCACCGCGCGCAGGCTGGTTCTCGGCCTTGTCACGCTGAGCCTGTTCGTGGCAATGACCGCCCCGCGGGCGTTTGCCCAGACCGACGACAGCTGGCGTCCCCAGCGTGGCCAGACCGGCAAAGATGTGATGTGGCTGCCCACGCCCGATGAGCTGATTCACCGCCTGCTTGAAGTGGCGCGTGTCGGGCCCGACGATCTGGTGTTCGACCTGGGCGCCGGCGACGGCAAGATCGCCATTGCAGCGGCCCGCAGGCATGGCGCCCGAGCAGTGGGCATCGAATACAACCCGAAGCTTGCCGCGTATGCGCAGCGTCAGGTGGAGCTTGCCGGGGTGGCTGATCGCGTGAGCATCTTGCATGGCGATTTATTCAAGACCGATTTTTCAAAAGCAACCGTGCTCACGCTCTATCTGCTGGAAGAGCTCAACCAGCAGCTGCGCCCGCAGTTGCTGCGCATGCGGCCAGGCACACGAATCGTGTCCAACAGTTTTGCAATGGGCGACTGGGAGCCCGATCACGTGGTTCGGGTGGGCACGCAGGTAGGCTATTACTGGATGGTGCCTGCCCAGGTGGCGGGCCACTGGTTGCTCGAGGGGCTGCCCGGTACACAGAACCCGGCGCGGCTGTCGCTTTCGCAGCGCTATCAGCGCTTGGCAGGCAGCATTGAAATCGATGGACGGTCGGCCCCGCTGTTCGCTCCCAGCATTGACGGCGCGCGGCTCGAGTTTCGCTTCGTCGACAGTTCCGACTTGCTCAAAACCGTTCGGCTTCAGGTAAGCGGCAACGACCTTGAAGGCGACATTGCCCCGCCGCATGGCATGCTGGAAAACCCGCCCGAGCGGTATGTCGTTCGCGGGCGGAGGCTCCGTTAGTGCCGCTTCAGCTCGTGAATTTTGGCGCCCGTTTCTCCAGAAACGCTGCCATGCCCTCACGTGCATCCGCAGAGGCATAGTTGGTATTGACCTGGGTGCGTTCCACCGCCAGCCCTTCATCGGTGAGCGTATCGCTCGAGGCATCCACGCAGGCGCGAATCGCTGCCACCGCGGTGGGCGACCAGCGCGTGACTTCACGACCAAAAGCAAGCGCCTGATCGATGAGCGGTGATTCGTCAGCAGCGATTCGGTGAATCAGCCCGATGGCATGCGCCTCGGACGCGCTCATGGCGCGACCCGTCAGCATCATTTCAAGCGCCCGTGCCCGGCCAATGAGGGC
>Ga0194118_10003703_pt1 | contig 17472 bp, 8 predicted proteins | sample TA2MahsurfametaG_2_FD_148662 | JGI IMG/M metagenome (GOLD analysis project Ga0194118, IMG submission 148662) | Freshwater microbial communities from Lake Tanganyika, Tanzania - TA2015013 Mahale N5 surface | ecosystem: Environmental > Aquatic > Freshwater > Lake | place: Tanzania: Lake Tanganyika...
GCATTTGCATATGAAAGTTTACCTATTGGATCAAAGCTCATCAAAAACCCCTATTTTTTATTTTTAAACAAACACACCTTTTTGATTAAAAGGTGTGTTTAATAAATTCTAGCTAAAACTAGTCCTGAAAAATTGTAATAAGACCAAGATTAGGGTTATTCTTTGCACAGCTCCAACCAGGCATCTGTTTAGCAACAAAATCAATAAAATAATTTTGGAACTCATAAAACTTAGGATTGTCAGGATGCAGCCCTTTTCCGGTAATAAATGTGAAAGATTTGTGTTCGGGATACAGCTCTCTTAATTTTAAAAGAGCGCAAACACCAGCTCCATAAGAATATTTATGTAGATTATAAGCTGATCTGATCTCGTCATATTTTGGAAAATCGATCGAATTATTGAATATTTCCATAGCTTCAGCGTTTAAACCCATATCTACCAAAATTTTAACCATCGAATGATGAGAAATAGCGTCCAAAGGATTTATCGCTTGAACTGTTTCATATGCGCATTTAGCTTCTGCTAAATCTTCTAATTGACCCGATGCTATTAGGTATGAATTGTGCAAAACTAGATCCCTATAATCTACTTCTTTACCTAGTTCATACGCTCTTCTAGCGCCCTCTGGATCTCTTAACTGACCAGCTGTTAACACATAGGAATTATGGGAAATCATGTCTTTAGGATCTATTCGTAGAGCAGCCTCATACGCACTTTTAGCTCCCTCTAAATCCCCAAATTTAGCTGCTGCTGTAATGTATGAGTTGTGCGAATAAATATCATTTGGATTGATTCTTTTAGCAGCTTCATAAGCGCTTTTAGCTCCCTCTAAATCCCTTAACTCACCAGATGTTACAATAAATATATTATGCACAATTATACAGCTAGGATCGATTTTTTTAGCCATATCATACGCTTTTCTTGCACCTGCCAAGTCTTCAAAAAAAGCTGCGGCAGCTATATAGGCTCTATGCGCTAAAATATCTCTAGGATTCATGGATAGATTCATTTCATACGCACTGATGGCCCCTTCTTTGTCTCCTAGTTGAGCTGCTGTTTCTATGTACGCACCATGAACTGCACAATTTCTAGGGTCTGCTCGCTTGGCTCTTTCATAAGCTATCTTTGCTTCTTCTTTATCGCCTAAACGACCAGCTATTGTTAAATACGAGCAATTCATAAACACATTCGTACTATCTATTTGTTGAGCTATTTGATATGCACGTCTAGCCCCATCAAAATCACCAAGTTGAGCTGCTGCTTTGATATAAGAAGTGTGCGGTATGATATTTCCTGGCTCTATACTTTTTGCTGCTTCATAAGCTTTTTTAGCACCTTTTTTATCTTTTAATTGACCAGCTGCTACAATGTAAGAACAATGTGCAATGATATCTTTGTCATTTATCGCTACAGCTGCGTTATAGGCCCTTTTAGCTCCTTCTAAATCTCCTAACTGACCTGCCGCTTTGATATAAGTAGTATGGATAAAACTATCTCGATAATTGATTTTTTTGGCCGTTTCATATGCACTTACAGCTCCTTCTTTATCCCCTATTTTACCTGCTGCTATGATATAGGCAGTGTGTAAATAAATATCTTCTGGGTATATCTGTTTAGCTTGAGCATAAAGATCCCATGCCAATTTTGATTGATTTCGATTACCAGCATTTTTGATCTCATTACAAATACTTTTTAAAGCCTCTCTATACTTTTTTAAAGATGAGCTTTCTTGGGATCGGTTATGATCTTTCTTTGGCGCAGTATTAGCAAAAAATCTAGGGGACTTTGTGTTTTCATTAGACGTATAAATATGACTTTGAAACGCTACACTATCTTGTGCTATTGGCATAGGGACAAAACTATACGGTGCAATAGTTGCGGTAGGCACTAACATCGGTATGTAATTGTACAGAAAGTTTGTTGCTGGAGCTATTGGCATTGGGGCAAAAGTATGTGGCAAACTAGCTAGTGCAGCCGGTGGTGTAGGTATGTAACTATATGGCATATTCTTCCAAGAAGCTGTTTGCATTGCTAAATAAATATTTGGATCATTGATCAAAGTAGACTGCTCTACAGGCATGTAACTATTCGGCGCTGAGGGTAATGGTCTGTTTTGATTTATTTCATAATACTCTAACTTATTCATGCCATAATTCATTTCTAATATGCTTAAACTCATGAAAATAACCTATTTAAAAATTATAATTTTTATTATTGTGAATGTATTAATTTTTTTTAAAAACATAACACGTGGATAACGCCAAAATCATACCGGTCTCTTTCACATATCCAGCCAGGCATTTCCTTAGCCACAAAATCTCTAAAGTAGTCTTGAAACTCATAAAAATCAGGTTTGTTAGAATGCAATCCGTTTCCGATAATGAATGTAAAAGATTTTTGATCAGGATAAACTTCTCTTAATTTTAAAAGTGTGCAAACTCCAACTCCATGTGAGTATTTATGTAGATCATAGGCTGATTTTTTCACTTCGTATTTTGGAAAAGCGATCGAATTATTAAATATTTGCATCGCTTCAGAGTACAAGCCCATATCGACTAAAACTTGAACAATCGAATAATGAGCAATGCTTTCTTGATTATCAACCGCTTGAGCTGCTTCATATGCATTTTTAGCTTCTTCTAGATCCTCTAATTGAGCTGCAGCTATTATGTACGAATTATATGCAGCAAGATTGCCTGGCTCTATGCTTTTAGCAGCTTCATAGGCGCTTTTTGCTCCCTCTTTGTCCCCTATTTTACCTGCTGCAAGCATGTATACGACATGCGTCATAAAATGCGTTGCATCTATATTTTTAGCAGCTTCATAGGCACTTTTTGCCCCTTCTACATCTCCTAATCGACTTGCTGTGCTTATGTATGATCTATGTGAAATCATATCTTTAGAATCAATTTCTTTAGCAGCTTCATAAGCTCTTTTAGCACCTTCGAGATCTTTTAGATAAGCTGCGGCTGAAATATATGCGTTGTGTGAAATGATATCTCGAGGATTTATGCTTTTAGCAGCTTCATAGGCCCTTTTAACCCCCTCCACATCTCCAAGATGAGCTGCGGCTGAAATATACGCGTTATGTGAAATGATATTTCTGGGGTGGATTCTTTTAGCAGCCTCATAAGCCCTTTTAGCTCCTTCTAAATCTCCCAATTGGCCGGCCGTAACAATAAATGAATTATGCACAATCATATTGCTAGCATCGATTTTTTGAGCCAACGTGTATGCTCTTTTTGCGCCTGGTAAGTCCCCAAATTGAGCTGCGGCAACTATGTATGAACCATGTGCTAAAATATCTTGACGATCGATCAATTGATTCAATTCATATGCAGCTTTACAACCTTCTTTATCCCCTAATTGACCTGCAGCTACTATATAGGCGCCATGAATAGAAATATTTCTAGGGTCTACTGCCTTAGCTATTTCATAAGCTTTTCTAGCACCCTCTTTATCCCCTAAACGACCAGCAGCTATAATGTAAGCGCTGTGTGTGAAAATATTTTTATTGTCTATTGTTAGAGCGATTTCATATGCACTTCTAGCCCCTTCTTTATCCCCTATTTGAATTGCAGCTTTGATATACGCTGTATGTATGATGATATTTTCTAGATTGATACTTTTAGCAGCTTCATAGGCGCTTTTTGCTCCCTCTAGATCACCTAATTGTCCAGCAGCTACTATGTAAGAGCCATATGTAATAATATCTCTATCATTTATCTCAAGAGCAGCGTTATATGCCCTTTTAGCTCCTTCTAAATCTCCTAACTGACCCGCTGATTTTATGTAAGCATTATGGATAAAACTATCCCGATAATTGATTTTTTTGGCCTCTTCATATGCATTTTTGGCTCCTTCTACGTCTCCTATTTGACCTGCTGCTTTTATATAGGAAGTGTGTAAGTAAATGTCGTTTGAAGATATCTGTTTTCCTTGAGTGTAAAGATCCCAGGCCAATCTTGGATTTTTTTGGTCGCCAGCATTTTTGATGTTTTGACAAATACTTTTTAGATTTTTTTTTGCGTTTTGTGAAAAAGGTGCTTGTTGAAATCTATCAACAGCTATCCTTGATTCAATATTGGCCTCAAATCTAGAGGACTTTATATTTTCAGTGGGCATAGGCATATGGCTTTGAAAAGCTACATTCTCTCTTGCCATAGGTGTAGCTGTAAAAATATACGGTGCATTATTTAAAACGGGCACTAGGATTGGCATGTAATTATGCGGTGCGTTCATCACTGGAGCGGTTGGCATAGGCATAAACATAAGTGGCACGCTAGTTACAGGAACTGGCGCTGTAGGTATGTAACTATAGGGTGCGTTCATCACTGGAGCGGTTGGCATAGGCATAAACATAAGTGGCACGCTAGTTACAGGAACTGGCGCTGTAGGTATGTAACTATAGGGTGCGTTCATCACTGGAGCGGTTGGCATCGGTGCACAAGTTTGGTAATACTGCACACTATTCATGCTATGATTTTTTTCAAACGTCTTAATACTCATGCAACAAAACTCAATTTTTTTAATAATTTAGCCTGTGTATTATAGGTAAAATTAAATAAAAATCAACAAAGCATAAAGTTTAAAAAAATACGCTGTTTTTAGAATCAAATAAAAAACAAATTAATGACACCTGAATTCGACCAGTCCATTTCACGTTTTCAATCAGGCGTAACGCCCAAGAATATGGAGATGCAAATCCCTTGTAATTTTAAAAATAATATTTTTCTGTTATGTTAATTTAACTGCTGTTTCAATATATTATATTTGTTAATTAAGTTCTTATTCTGCATTTCCTTGTACTTCTTATGAAAAAAAACGCGGTATTTTCTAAGGTCACTGAGAATAAAGAGCCAAGACTGTCTCAACAAGATATAAAAATAGCAGAAGAGGCAATATTCTTACTTCTCAAGGCAGCCTTAGTCAAATAGACTATCTAAAAGGATCTTTAAGAGCCTACCCTCAATTGGTAGAAAAATTGATCATTCAAAACCCCTCTTATTTGAAGGAAAATTGCATTTTTTAACTATTTGAGGATTATGGAGGTCATCTGGATATAAATTTTTCCAGCAAGAATAATAGACAAGCGATAGATCTTATTTTTTTATTAAATAATTTTTAATAAAATAAACGCATTAATCAAATAAATTAATGCGTTTATTTTTATATTATTATACGTCTAGTTTTATTTCATATACCCCTGGATTTCCTCGCAATGGTTGGCGACAACTCCAACCCGGCATTTCCGAAATTACGTAGTTTTGTATATATCTTTGAAATTCAAATAACGGGTGATGTCTAGAATGATTTCCTTGTCCTGTCATAACTCTAATTCTTGTTTGCTCAGGATTGAGTGTTAGCAAGGATCTAATAGCACATACACCCTCTCCGTGAGAGTATCCATGAAAATCATATCCAAGCTCTTCTAACTCACGCCCTGTTTCTGACACTTTAAAAGCAGGGGCTCTACCGAATATTTCCTGAGCTTCTTCATAGCAGCGATGATTTATCAAAGCTGTTATCATAATACCTTGCATTACTTCATCTAAAGATCCGTTATCTATAGCGGCCTGATATACTGTTATTGCGGTATCAAGATCGCCTGATTTTGCTGCTATCTCTATATATTTTCCTATAACAGCATTAGGTATATTTGTTGTTTGAAAGCTTCGCGAGTCCTTTAACTCATTATAAGCTCTTGTAGCTTCCTCGAAATTTCCCTCTTTAACAGCTATAAAAAAATATTTATAATGGCATTCATCGCAGCTTGCATGATTTCTTTCAGCAAAGTCGTAAGCCATTTTTGCTGAAGAAAAATCACCCCACTTTGTAGCAAAACCTATAAATTTGTGATAAAAATCACTTCTTTTGGGATCTAGACTGATCGCTTTACGGAAAGCTTTCTTAGCATCTTGAACGTTTTCACCACCTATTGCACTAAAAAAAGCATCTTTCGCTTATTTAAACTTTAAATCATCCTGAATTCTTCTTTGAGCTAATTCAGTAGCTGTTCTGACAGAATGTGCCCTAGAATTGGGCACACCTGGAACTTGACGCACTGCAGGATTTAGCGGCGTGCTCAAATAAGAAGAACGAATAGTATTAGAACTCATAAAGCCTCTTTTTATTTTAATTATTAAAAATTAACTTAATTATTATAATAATAATACTTTTATTTTTATTAAAGCGTCCTTGCATATAGATTAAAAAATTGTTTTGATTCTTTGTTTAGCACAAACTAAGCAAAAAAATAATTATAAAATTTTTAAACCGCTTGAAAGTCGGTAGCTATCCTGTTTTTAAATACAATCCTATTGCTGTCATGAGAACTTGGTATTACTTGATGGAGCCTTTATATCGAGCTTCAAGAAGAGAAAAGACTTTTTCTTATATAAATATTATTGAATATCACGTTTTATTATTCGTTATTGCAAGCTATCTGAATAAATTTTATAAAAAATATTTAAATTAATTTTAAAATTTTATATAATATTTAAAATTAATTAAAAAAAGGTGTAGAAATGTATAACAATTCTTTTGTAAGCGCCTATCCTGCAGTTCCTTGCCCCCCTAGCCAAAAAAGTGCCCAATACTCTAAAGTAGCGGCAACTGAAAGCCCAAAAGGACTAAATCAAGATATAAGGCTAGTTGAGGAAGCTATTATCCAGACATCTCAAGGTAGTTGTAGTCATATAGGCTATCTAAAGGGATCTCTTAGGGCCCATCCTGAATTAGTAGAGAGGCTCATCCTTCAAAACCCTTCTTATTTGAACGAAAATTTGATCCAAAATTGTCCGGAATTGACAAAGATGTTTCCCAAAGCAGAGCGCCTATTAGCTCTTAACCCCTCCATTTTTCTCATGCCTAGAGATTTTATTGCTCTTTACAGTTCAAATTCAGAAAAAGAAAAGATTGCTGAAGGAAGATCCTCTTTATATCAAGACATCGTCCAAAGAGCTAAATTTTCAGCAACTCCTCATAAGCTAGCGGCATTTGAGCTGCAAGAACGAGTGGATGCTATTTTTTCTCAACCTTCAGAACCTAACATCAAAAATTGGCGCTTAGCAAAAGCTATCGAACGATTAGACAGAAAAGAAGGGATTGAGATGATCGTAAGTAGCATTAAATATCATACTACATCGATCTACCCTGAGCTTTTTGATCAGTACCCTGAACTTCATCAATTCTTTCCAAGAATGCAGTCTGTTTTGAAAGAAGGCACTCTTGTTGATCGCTCAAGAGCGCAAGAAATGGCTAGAAATTCAAATGACCCTTCGCTTTTTTCTACACTTGCCTATTGTTCTATTCGTCTTACAGGTCATGTTCTTATGAATTACTTTCAAGTGGTAGGAGCTGCATATGAATATGAATATGGAGCAAGGCTCAGCCGAAGTGATAGAGCGTCTGATCAATTTTTTGGTTACTATCTTATGAGTGACGCTGCATCAAGTCCAGGAGGAAATTTCTTATATTACTGGCCAAACTCTTATGGTCATAGTATGGCTAGATCCACTATTGGATTTAATGATCAAATGATGAGCTCTATAGGAAATGCAGGTAAAAATTTAGCCCATAGCGGTCAAAAAGCTATCCATTCTACAGGTCAAGGAATCGAAAATATCGCTAAAAGTACACCGCAGGCTGCTAAACAATCTCTTGGCAGAGTAAAAAATCATGCAGATGATCTTTTACCTAATGCTAACGGTATGATGAAGGAAACAAGGCATCTTGGCAATCAGGCAGCTCATGAATTTTCGAGTAGCGCATCAACAGTTTTTCATGGCGTAGAACATCTTGGAAAACAAGCTCAACCTGCACTCAGAAGTGCTCATAGAGTTGCAAGCAATGCAGCTCATGTTGCTAATGGGGTAAATCAAGCAGGAAAAATAGCAAGTTCTGCAATGAGCTTTTTTGGTCAAGCCGGAAAGGCTTTGGGCTCAGTAGCAAGCTTTACTTCTGAAATCGCTAAAAATCTTTAATCTAGCGAGACTTTTTCGATCATGGCCTTTTCTTTAGCGGCATCGCCTCTAAAAACAAGGCCACGATCTTCTGATATGGTGATCCATTCTTCATCTGCTAAAAGTAGACACACCGAATCGGCGCGGATAATGCAGGGCATATCATGCTTATCTGCATACTCTCTAGCAATCCTTTCTGATAAAAAGTCTTCACGACTACTTTGCAAAATCAGCGCTTTGGCTCCTTCTAAATAAGGGCAATCTTCTCGTCTAAGCTCTGTTAACACTAAAATCTCATCAAAATAGTTTTGTTTGTTCTTGATTTCACTCTCTAAAAGTATTCTTCTTTTTCCGTAAATCAACTTGCTAGTAGGTTTACTTCGTCCGGAAACTCCCCTTGCAACGACGTTTCCTATGCTTTCAACGCTAATTGTGTTGGTAGTATGGCTAATGCCATACGGCACTCCTAAAGTAATCACTACGACATCTCCATATTCAGCAAATCCATTTTGAATGAGGTATGAATTGAGAAAATCTAGATTCGCTTTGATTTCAAGAGATTTTTCTATAACTGGATGAGCGCCCCATAAAAGTGCTGTTTGATGGAATGTTTTGATTTTTGGTGTAACAACAATGATTGGCAATGAAGGCCTTGATCTTGAAATAAGCCTTGCCATATTGCCGTTTTTAGAAAAAACAATGATCGCTTTTGCACTAGCTTGTTTTGATGTGGTCACAGCAGCTTCAGCTAACGCGCTAGGAATATTGTAATATGTATAGCCTAACGATTTGATGTGTAGATCTTTATCGGTATCTGCTTCTGCATCTTTGATGATTTCATCCATCATTTTAACGGTCAAAACAGGATAGCGTCCTGCGGCTGTTTCAGCTGAGAGCATTACTGCTGATGCTGAATCATAGATAGCGTTCGCAACGTCTGAAACTTCAGCTCTTGTTGGGCGAGAGCAATGGATCATCGATTCTAACATTTGCGTTGCGATGATTACAGGCTTTGCTTGCTCTAAACATTTTTTGATGATTTTTTTTTGGATTCTTGGGACTGATGTGATGGGCATCTCTACTCCCAAGTCTCCTCTAGCAACCATTATACCATCAGCACTTTGAAGGATTTGATCAAAATGATCTACCCCTGCTTGGCTTTCTATTTTTGCAATTACTTGAATATCGCCACACCCTTGATCTCTCAAAAGTTTTTTGATCGCTAAAAGCTGCTCAGGGGTGTTTATAAATGAAGCTGCAATGATATCTATATCATGTTGACAGCCAAACTTGATATCTTCTGCATCTTTATCGGTTATTTCAGGAAAAGGGAGAAGCCTACCTGGAACGTTAACCCCTTTTCTATTTTTGATAACGCCAAAATTTTGCGCCTCTAGCACTACATTATCGAATTCTTTTTTTACTACATGGCACTCAATGTAACCATCATCGATCAATACAGCATCGCCTAATTGAAGATGATCGATCATGAGTTCAGGATCGATTGTGATGCCGTTTGCTTTATTTTTGGAGATTGTTACTTGTAAGCCGGGATGAACGCTGATTCCTTCGGGAGGAACATTTTGCGTTCTAATTTCAGGGCCTTTGGTATCGAGCATGATCGCCAAGGAGATACCAAGCTCTTCTCGAACAGATTTGAGATGCTCTATTACCTTGGCATGTTCTTCATGACTTGCGTGGCTGAAATTAAGACGAGCTACGTCCATACCAGCTTTGGCAAGTGCAAGAATTTGCTCTCTTTGGTTACAAGAAGGGCCTATTGTGCAAATAATTTTTGTTTTGCGAAAGCGCCGTTTAAGCATATAAACGTCATCGTATCAGACGTTGTATGAACTCGCAACAATATTTTCTGCTTGATTTGCAAATGAGTTTTCACGAGTTGGATAAAACCAAGAACCCATCGCTTTTCTTACCCATTCCCATCTATAGTGCTCATTATTGATCTGCCTTAAAACCCTATCTCTTTCATTAACCGTGCTGATAGTGCTATATTTTTGTCTACCATCGTAGGTTAAATCTTCGCTATGAGGGCCAATGACTGCAAAAAATGCTTGCAAGAAGACACTTAAACCTGATTCAGGCGCCTGAATTTTTTCATCTTGAATATCATCAATAGTATCCATCCAATGAATTTTTTGCTTGATCAGCGGAGTTTTTCCCTCCTGGACTCTTTGCTGATCCTCTTCTATGGTATAAAAGGTCATTTCTTTATCTTCTGCATGATGCGTTCTATCATCGGGCTGCCAGATATTGCTTATTTTGAGAACATACTGATCATTTGGAATAGATCCATTTTGTCTAAGTTGCGAAGCACATCTATTAAATAGCTGCGCAGTTCCTTCATCTTCTGCAGGAGCACAAATCTTGATCAACTTTCGAACTTTACCTGTAGGAAGAGCTAAAGCTGCAACTTTTGAAGCCTGTGTTCCCCCTTGACTATACCCGATTAGATCAAATCGTTTAAAAGCAGGATCTCTTTCAACAATATTTTTTATGCGTGGCCAAATTGCTAACACCCCTCTTTCACCTAGGGCCGGCTGGAAAAGACCCATAATTGATTGCCATTTTTGCGCTAGCTGATCAGCATATGCCTGTGTTGGTAAAAATAGCAGCTTAGAAACGTAGCTTGAATGTCTTTGCATCCCCTCACTATTTGTGCCTACACCTGTCGTTTTATCATATGGATTTAATGCTTTCATCGGAACGCAGTAGCATCCTACGGCAGAAACCATAGGTTCTAAGTAGCCATATCCTTTCTTTTGACGGATGACTTTTCCTTTAATCGAAGGTGAGCTTTCTTCTGTAAACGAGCTAACAAGACTTTTCATTAATGTGTAGTCACAATCTCTTTGCGTCATTTTTTCCCAATTGACATGCAAATGGTTTTGCTCAATCCAAATCGCTTCTATTATACTATTGATTTCGCAGCCTCGATTCTGACTTGCTTGGATTTTGCCAAATCTATCAACGAACATCGTAGACATTCTTAATGGAGTCATTACATTCCATATGCTGTCATAATCTTCTTTTGAAAGGTGGTCAAAATCATCATGGGTAAAGTTTTGTACAATTTCTTGCACTTTCTCAAAAGACAAATGGAGATACCCAGAAGATCTTTTGCTGCATGCTTGAAGATCCTCAAAAACTCTTTTCATATCATCTACATGCACAAAACCGGTTAAAGCTAAAAATTTGCTAATCGTTGCTTTTGTTAAAGGCAAACCATGATACTGTAGGTAATGGATGTCGATTCCCATCATTTTGAATAATCTTTCTGAACGATCTAATCCAAAATGATCTATTAAAAATTGAATAGTTTGTCTATTTTGTTCTTTCCATTCATCTGGAGTAATAATTGCAAGAACACAGTCTGGCAAGCGGGTAAAAATCGGCTCGGCAAATGTCTGACAAGAAAATGGATCTTGATTTTGGATAATTACTCGATCAAAATCATCTTTATCTCGAATCGTTTCAGCTATAATATCCATTTTAATTAAAGCGGAATTATCTGAATTCTGAAGATCTTCAAATAATTTATTCATGTGCGTTTCAGAAACTATCTGCTTTACACGATCTATATAAGATATCTTTAAACTAATAAAGATGATGCCCGGAATGATAAGAATCCAAGCAAGAGCCCACAAACTGATTTTAGCTGCGATTTCGATCCATGAAGTTGAAAAATCATCACTTTGCGAAATAAAAGATCCCTCATGCGCTTGAAATTGGGTAATCCTGTTGAAGGATAGTACACGGCATAAAGGCTCAAGTGTTCTGCAAAAATTTAAATTTTGATTATCTACTTCTTCGTCAAATTTTATAAACATATGACTATGAAAAGATCTATCTTCTGCGCGTAACCAATTAGGCGACTCAAACATATCAGTTTATTTTGTTAAAATTTATTAAATATGCTAAATTCTAGCATTGCTCCAAAAAAAAGGAAAGCCTTAATAAATGACTTTATCTCCTTTATTAATTTGTAAAAATGTTTGTGTTCACAATCTTAAAGGTATTAATATAAAATTAACTCCAGGTCAATTTATTGTATTTACAGGCGTTTCCGGTTCAGGCAAATCATCATTAGCGTTTGACACCCTATTTATAGAGGGGCAAAGAAGATACATCGAATCTCTTCCTGCAAGTGCCAAAAGAGGACTAGCTCCTCTTGCTAAGCCCGAAGCGAGCTCTATTTCAGGCATATCCCCTACTATTGCCATAGAGCAAAAAGCAGGGGGAAGAAATCCAAGATCGACCGTCGGCACAATGACACAAATTTACGATTTTCTTCGGGTTTTATTTGCAAGAGTTGCAGAACCTCATTGCCCTTTAAGCGGGGAAAGACTCTCTCCTTTATCTACAGAAAAAATCTTTCACCAAATCATGGAAAGCTTCAGTGGTCAAAGGATCTTACTCTTAGCTTCTTTTGCTAAAGGAAAAAAAGGGGAATTCAAAGAGGAACTTGCCGATCTTACTAAAAAAGGTTTTTTGAGAGTTCGTATTGATGGGTCTATCTACAATCTAGCCGATGAATTACCAAAACTTGATAAAGGCGTTTCTCACACTGTAGAAATTGTGGTGGACCGAATAGTTGCAGATCCTTTAGAAAAAAACCGTCTTCTTGAAGCAATTGAACAAACCCTTGCTCTAGGCGAAGGACTTATGAGTGTTATTTCTCACGACACAAATCAAGAAGTTTTCTATTCACAATATGCGTATTCGCCAAAATCCAAGCTTTTTTATCCTCCTCTAGAACCTGAAGATTTTTCTTTTAATCATCCGAAAGGAATGTGTGAAAGTTGCCATGGACTAGGTTGTGATGTTTGTGATTTTAGCCGTTTAAAACCCTATCCTAGCGCAGCCAAACTTGCTCAAAAAAAGATCGATGAAATCACCAAATTGTCTGTAGAAGAGGCATTTGCTTTTTTTAGTACACTTTCTTTGGATCCGCTAGAAACAATTATAGCCGAGGGTCTTATTAAAGAAATTTCCTCTCGTCTATCATTTTTACAAGAAGTGGGACTTAAGTATTTAAGTTTGGATCGTACCCTTCCCTCTTTGTCTGGTGGTGAGACGCAAAGAGTTCGTTTAGCTTCCCATCTAGGTAGCAGCCTAGTAGGAGCGACCTACATTCTTGATGAGCCTTCTATCGGTCTACATCAAAGAGATAACCAAAAGCTTTTATTAACGCTTAAAAGGCTTCAAAAATTAGGAAATACACTAATCGTAGTTGAGCATGATGAAGAAACAATAGCTAGTGCCGATTACGTAGTAGATATTGGCCCAAAAGCTGGCATATTGGGTGGTGAAGTGGTTGCTGAAGGAACCATCGAAGATATTTGCAAATCCCCTAACTCTCTTACAGGGGCCTATTTAAGCGGTAGAGAAAAGATACCAATTCCCAAAAAAAGAAGAAAACCGAGTGATCAAAAAATCGTATTGAAAGGAGCCAGTCACAACAACTTAAAAAACGTGAACCTCTCCTTGCCCTTGGGGCTCTTTATTGCGATAACTGGGGTTTCAGGTTCTGGCAAATCAAGTTTGATCGACGATACTCTTTACCCTCTTTTGTCGAATAAACTCAATAAAACTGATCTTTTTGTAGGTAAGCACAAAACGATTCAAGGTGCAGAATTATTAGGAAAAGTAATCGGCATAGATCAAACTCCTATAGGAAGAACACCTCGCTCAAATCCAGCAACTTATATAAAAGTATTTGACAATATCCGCGACCTTTTCGCATCTCTTCCTGAAGCCAAAGCCAAAGGTTATACTTCAGGACGCTTTAGCTTTAACGTAAAAGAGGGTTCATGCGCTAGCTGCTCGGGAATGGGCATGCAAAAAGTGGATATGGATTTTCTAGCTGATGAGTGGGTAGTTTGTGAGTCTTGCCAAGGCCAACGCTTTGATGAAAAAACATTAGCTGTCACCTACAGAATGAAAAACATCCATGAGATTCTAGAGATGTCTGTAAGAGAAGCTCATGATTTTTTTGAGCAGATTCCCGAAATACAAAGAAAACTCCATTTTCTTCTTCAAGTAGGTCTCGACTACATTAAATTAGGTCAGTCATCAACAACGCTGTCTGGCGGTGAAGCTCAAAGAATCAAACTGGCAAAAGAACTGATCAGACCCCCTAAACAACACACTCTATACATTCTTGATGAGCCTACAACAGGTTTGCATTTTCACGATATTCGGCTTTTGACAGAAATTTTACAAAATCTTGTTAATATTGGGCATACAGTTGTAGTGATCGAACATAACCTCGATTTGATTAAAACGGTCGATTGGATTATCGATTTAGGTCCTGAAGGAGGTCCAAGTGGTGGTGAAATTATCGCTGAAGGTACTCCTGAACAAATAGCCAAACTTCCAACTCCCACAGGAATTTATTTAAATAAATCTTTTCAACCCCAAAACTATTCATCTTCTCCATTATCTGTAGATCTTTCTCATCAATCGATGATCAAAATTCTTGGGGCTAAGCAAAACACTCTCAAAAACCTATTTGTTGATATTCCCCTTTACCAAATCTCTTTGTTTGCAGGTCCCTCTGGATCTGGAAAAACCTCTCTTGCGTTCGATACACTGTATGCAGAGGGACAAAGAAGGTATACAGAGTCTTTAAGCACCTATGCTAAACAGCTTGTAAAGCCTATGCCTAAGCCAAAAGTAGATGATATCAAAGGACTGATGGCAGCAATTGCAGTAGAGCAAAAAAAACAAGCAGGCAATCCTAGATCTACTGTTGGTACGATTTCTGAAATTTATGATTATTTGAGAATTGTCTATGCACGCCTAGGAACGGCTTTTGCCCCTGAAACCGGTCACAAATTAGAAAAAATTGATCCAAGCTATGTAACAGATGCGCTGCTTGAACTACCTGAAAAAATGAAAATTCAGATTTTAGCCCCATTGAAAGGAAAGTCTCTTGATGAGGTGCCTGAAGGATATTTGCGCATACGTTTAAATGGTGTTTACTATGAATTAGACCAAGAAATCCCCTTCAATCCTAAAGCAAAAAACATTCTTTTTGTTGTTATCGATCGTATTGTAATCAATAAAAACGATAGAAAACGGCTTCATGATGCTGTAGAGACTGCTTCGAAAATTAGCAATGGAATCGTGGTTATTGCCAAAGAAGATCAGGACATCTCTTTCAACCTTAAATTCGCAGACCCTTCAACAGGGACATGTTATCCTTCCATCACCTATCAAACATTTTCCTTCAATACTGAAGAAGGGATGTGTCCAGAGTGCTTTGGTCTTGGCTTCCGTTATGGCTGTCATTTAAGAGATGATCCGGCGATAGGAAAACTTTCTTGCTATGAGCTGTTTGTGTATTTAATCAAAGATCATTTCACAAGAGAGAGTGAAAAGTGGTTTCTTACCGCTTTGAGACTGCAAAAAATCGATCCTTCTATTCCTATCGAAGATCTCAGCAAACAAGATAAAGATTGGTTTTTTCAAGGAACTAAGCATGGCTGGAAAGGAATAGACCATGTATTTGCTTTATTAGCAAAATATGCTTCTGGTGACATGCGCTTTTATATCTCCCCTTTTCTATCAAAAGCAGAATGCACAAGCTGCTTAGGAACAAGACTTCACCCTTTAGCAAGATCCGTTCTTGTCAAAGAGACTTCTATTACTCAAGCATCTCAGATGCCTTTAGAAAAACTTAAAGCTTTTGTAGAAGAGATCAAACAAGAAACTCTCCACAAAACAAAAGGGCTAGAAGAGGTCTTTGATGAAATGATTGACCGCTTAGAATGGATTTGCGATCTAGGCCTTTCTTATTTGAGCCTGCATAGATCGGCTCCAACACTTAGCGGCGGCGAGATCGCTAGATTGCGGTTAGCAGCGAGTCTTTCATCTAAAATGACCGGAGCTCTTTATGTATTAGATGAGCCAAGTGCAGGTCTTCATCCTGAAGATCACCATTTACTTGCCAAAGCTCTTATCAAACTTAAAGAACGTGGCAATACTTTAGTGGTTGTCGACCATAATCCATTGACTGCAGAAATAGCTGATACAATTTTTGAATTTGGACCCCAAGGAGGCTATCTTGGCGGAGAAATCATTGCACATGGATCTCTTGAAGAGCTAAAAAATCGTAAAGAGTCTCTCACAGGACTTTATAGAAGTGGCAAAAAACTCCCCTATTTGCCAAAAAAACGGCGCGTTTGTTCCGAATATCTATCGATAAGAAATCAAAGTAAACACAACATAAAAAATCTCGATATTGATATTCCCCTGCATAGCTTAATTGCTGTAACAGGAGTATCAGGGGCAGGCAAGTCCACATTGGTTCACGGCATACTAGAAGAGAGCCTTAAACAAAACCAGATTCGATGCATCTCCTTAGATCAAAGCCCTGTGGGTGGTACAATACGCTCTGACATCTCTACTTACGTCGATCTATTAACTCCTTTAAGACAGTTCTTTGCCTCTTTACCGGAAGCGAAAATACGAGGTTTAACTCCCGCTCACTTTAGCTTCAATCATCGATATGGGATGTGCAAAAGATGCTGGGGTATGGGAACGCTTAGCATCGATTTACAGTTTCTCCCTTCTGTAAAAACAGCATGCCCTTCTTGTAAAGGTTACAAGTTAGGACCTTTAAGCCTTGAAGTGAAGTATAAAGGCAAACATTTAGGTCAGCTATTTAGTCTGACGATACAAGAAATCAAAGAGATGCTCCCCCCTATTTCCAAACTGATCAAAATCATCGATATTTTGAGCTCTTTTGGACTTGAGTATTTACAACTTGGTAGAGAAACAGTCTCTTTATCAGGAGGTGAAGCTTCAAGGCTTCGCTTAGCAAAAGAGTTAATCAAGCCGGCTAAAGAGCATACTTTTTATCTTTTTGATGAACCCTCTAGCGGTCTACATGATATAGATATTGATAGATTGCTGCCTATTTTCCATAAAATTGTCGATCAAGGCCACACAGTATTATTCATCGAACATAATCTCACAATGATCGCAAACGCTGATTATATTATAGATATGGGTCCGGGCGCTGGAGAAAATGGGGGTAAAATTGTAGGCAAAGGAACAGTGCAAGAAATTATGGAACTTTCAACTTCTACAGGGAAATTCTTGAAGAAATACTTTTCTATGCTATAATTAAGACGCCGGGGAACCGGATGGATAAAGTCGTTCGAATCAGGTCAGGACAGGAATGTAGCAGCCTTAAGGATATCTCTTTATGCCTCCGCTTATCTCCGGCCCATCTTTACTCAATCAAAATTGATCATTAAAACGTTGCCGATAGTCCCATAGTCACCGTCTGAAAGCGTAATGCCCCTTCATACCAAATCGAATAATTCTTGATTTTTGGGCTGATTTGATAAGCAGACATAGCAATATTTTTCATATACATGAACATGTAACCGACGTTGAAACATATGTGCCTATTTACGCGAATAGTAGCAAGCGGATTGATTTCAAAACTGTATGCAGCTCGCAGCAGATTCGGATC
>Ga0194118_10003706_pt1 | contig 17462 bp, 11 predicted proteins | sample TA2MahsurfametaG_2_FD_148662 | JGI IMG/M metagenome (GOLD analysis project Ga0194118, IMG submission 148662) | Freshwater microbial communities from Lake Tanganyika, Tanzania - TA2015013 Mahale N5 surface | ecosystem: Environmental > Aquatic > Freshwater > Lake | place: Tanzania: Lake...
ATATTGCTTGAATTCCATCGAATAAGTTGCACGGCCCTGTGTGAGGGAGCGCAAGGTCGTTGAGTAGCCGAACATTTCTGCCAGGGGCACTTCGGCACGAATCGCCTTACCGCCACCAGCCATATCCTCCATCCCCTGAACCATGCCTCTGCGCGAGGATAGATCACCCATCACCGTACCCGCGTAGTCTTCTGGTGTTTCGACTTCAACAGACATCATCGGCTCAAGCAAAACCGGTGAAGCTTTACGCATCCCGTCTTTAAAGGCAATCGAGGCAGCCTGGCGGAAAGCGTTTTCATTGGAGTCCACATCGTGGTATGACCCAAAGAACAGCGTGACCTTGACATCAACCACGGGATAGCCCGCAAGAATTCCTGCCGGCAGCGTATCAAGAAGGCCCTTTTCAACCGCCGGAATATACTCGCGCGGCACCACGCCACCTTTGATTGCGTCGATGAACTCAAAACCTTCGCCGCCGGGCGGTAAAGGTTCTACTTTCAGCACCACATGGCCATACTGACCGCGTCCGCCTGACTGCTTGATGAACTTACCTTCAACTTCATCAACCACCTTGCGAATTGTTTCGCGGTAGGCTACCTGAGGTTTACCAACCGAAGCCTCAACCCCAAATTCTCGCTTCATCCTGTCAACAATAATCTCTAGGTGTAACTCACCCATGCCTGAGATAATCGTCTGCCCCGATTCTTCATCGGTTCTAACTCGGAACGAAGGATCCTCTTGAGCAAGCCGCGAAAGCGCAATGCCCATTTTTTCCTGATCGGCCTTGGTCTTGGGTTCAACGGCTTGAGAAATCACAGGCTCGGGGAATTCCATACGCTCAAGAATGACTGGCGCGTCGGGGTCGCAAAGCGTTTCGCCGGTTGTTACCTCTTTTAATCCCACTGCAGCAGCGATGTCGCCCGCACGCACTTCCTTGATTTCGTCGCGGTTGTTGGCGTGCATTTGCAAAATACGGCCGATCCGTTCTTTCTTACCCTTAATTGAATTAAGGACGGTATCGCCTGAGTTGAGCACGCCTGAATAAACCCTAATGAAAGTCAGCTGACCCACAAATGGATCGGTCATCAGCTTAAAGGCAAGCGCAGAAAACTTCTCACCGTCATCGGCTTTACGAAGAATTTCCTTCTCATCATCATCGGTACCCTTAACAGGCGGAATATCGACGGGTGAAGGCAAAAAGTCGATCACCGCATCAAGCATCGCTTGCACGCCCTTGTTCTTGAAGGCGCTGCCACAGAGCATGGGCACAATTTCGCCCGCGATCGTGCGCTGGCGCAAAGACTTGCGAATTTCCTCCTCGCTGAGGTCGCCCTCTTCAAGATACTTGTTCATCATGTCTTCGTTGGCCTCAGCCGCCGCCTCAACCATCTTCTCGCGCCACTCATTGGCGACGTCTTCAAGATCAGCTGGAATGTCCTCATAGCTAAACTTTGTGCCCTGAGCGGCGTCATCCCAAACAATCGCTTTCATCTTCAGCAGGTCGATAACGCCCTTGAAGTTCTCCTCAGCACCAATGGGAACCTGCACGGGGATCGGATTAGCCCGCAGTCTAAGGCGCATTTGGTCATGGACTTTGAAGAAATTTGCGCCCGTTCGATCCATCTTGTTGACAAAAGCGAGGCGGGGTACGCCGTACTTATTGGCCTGACGCCAGACAGTTTCCGACTGAGGCTGTACGCCACCTACGGCGCAGTAAACCATGCAGGCGCCATCTAACACACGCATCGAGCGCTCGACTTCGATCGTGAAGTCGACGTGCCCCGGTGTGTCGATGATGTTGATACGGTGCTCGGGGTAATTGCTTGCCATCCCTTTCCAAAAGCAGGTCGTCGCTGCTGAGGTAATAGTGATGCCACGCTCTTGTTCTTGTTCCATCCAGTCCATCGTGGCTGCGCCATCGTGGACCTCACCGATTTTGTGGTTTACACCGGTATAAAAAAGGATGCGCTCAGTTGTCGTCGTTTTACCAGCGTCGATGTGAGCCGATATACCGATGTTTCGATAGCGATCGATAGGAGTCTTGCGAGCCATGATAGTGTCCTGGATTCAATATGCTTGAAATGGGTTTGCAACTTCGCTTGCCGGAGCTCTCGAGCCCTTAAAAACAACAAGCTCGCTAAAGCATCGCCCAAACAGATGACAATCCGTCAACCGTCGAACCCGAGCTGGCATACGCTCAGGTTCTTAGGCTGGGCCTAGAAGCGGAAGTGCGAGAAAGCCTTATTCGCTTCAGCCATACGATGCACTTCGTCGCGCTTTTTGACCGCGCCACCGCGGTTCTCAGCTGCCTCAAGTAGTTCGTTGGCAAGACGCAAACCCATCGACTTTTCACCACGCTTTTTGGCCGCCTCGCGCAGCCAACGCATGGCAAGCGCGGTGCGCCGAACGGGACGGACCTCGATGGGAACCTGGTAGTTTGCACCACCCACACGGCGGCTCTTGACTTCGACGATCGGTTTGGTGTTTTGGAGCGCCTGCCCGAAAACCTCGATGGGATCCCGACCTGACTTCGTCTTGATTTGCGTGAGCGCGCCGTAAAGCATGCGTTCAGCGACAGCTTTCTTGCCATCAAGCATAAGCACGTTGACAAACTTTGAAATTTCAACGCTGTGGTAAAGCGGATCAGGAAGAATTAAACGCTTGGGAACTTCACGACGACGTGGCATATCAACTCCATTCAGCTTGAGCGCGGTTTTTCATGTACGCACCCGTGGACGGCCGAACAATGCAATCGAATGATTGCACGGGCGGTCCGCTTACTGACGCTTCACTTCACCCCAAATCGTTGTAGAAGGGAATTTCAGTGAGGCGTCCGACACGCGGCTTGAATAGCAAAAAGCACCTCGAGTTCATCCCAAAGACTTAGCGCCAATCAAACCGCAACGACTTTTAGGCCTTCTTGGGCCGCTTCGCACCGTACTTGGAACGCGACTGCTTACGGTCTTTCACACCTTGCAAATCGAGTGAACCGCGAACCATGTGGTAACGAACACCGGGCAAATCCTTGACACGACCACCACGGATCAGTACGACCGAGTGCTCTTGCAGGTTGTGGCCCTCACCGCCGATGTACGAGATGACTTCAAAGCCATTGGTCAAACGTACCTTTGCCACTTTTCGAAGCGCCGAATTGGGCTTTTTCGGTGTGGTGGTGTAGACCCTCGTGCAAACGCCGCGGCGCTGGGGACAGTCCTCAAGCGCTGGGCTCTTACTCTTTGTGACAGCGGTCTCACGACCCTGTCGAACCAACTGGTTAATGGTGGGCATGGATTAACTTTCCTTGCGAACAACGAAGGAGAGCGAGTTCGCCCCCCAATTTTTGGAAGAAAGCCTTAAACTGTAACGCATCACGCCTCACGACGCAAGCCCGTCGCCAGAAACTTCGGCGGCAGCCGCATCATTTTGCTGCGTTGCTTCGTCTTCAAGTCGCTGTAGTTCGGCAGCAGCTTCAGCCGCGGCCATAGCACGTTGCTCGGCTGCCTCGAATTTCTCTTTGTCGAGCCTAGCCCGGTGAAAGGCAAGCCCGGTACCAGCGGGAATCAGGCGACCTACGATGACGTTTTCCTTCAGGCCACGCAAATCATCGCGCTTGCCCATGATGGCAGCTTCGGTGAGCACGCGGGTGGTTTCCTGGAAGGACGCCGCAGAAATAAAGGAGTCGGTCGACAAAGAAGCCTTGGTAATACCGAGCAACACATTGTCGTAGTGCGCTATCCGTTTGCCAGCCGCAACCGCTTTATCATTTTCATCAAAGAGTTCTGAGCGTTCGACTTGCTCACCGGTAATGAAAGGCGTATCACCTGGATCGGTAACCTGCACGCGACGCAGCATTTGGCGAATAATCACCTCGATGTGCTTATCGTTGATCTTGACGCCTTGTAAGCGGTAAACATCCTGCACCTCATCGACAATGTAACGCGCAAGCGCTTCAACGCCGAGCAAACGAAGAATGTCGTGGGGATCGGCAGGTCCGTCGACAATCGACTCACCTTTATTCACCACTTGACCGTCGTGAACAAGAACGTTTTTGTCTTTCGGAATCAGGAACTCGTGGGCTACGCCTTCGGGCTCGGTGATGACCAGTCGCTGCTTACCTTTGGTGTCCTTGCCGAATGACACAGTACCGGTCACCTCAGCAAGCATGCCCGCATCTTTCGGTGCACGCGCTTCAAACAATTCAGCCACCCGCGGCAGACCCCCGGTGATGTCGCGCGTTTTTTGCGATTCGGTAGGAATCCGCGCAAGCACCTCGGCACGACCAATGCGCTGCCCATCCTTCACCATGATCAAAGCACCCACGGGAAAGCCGATGGTTACCGAGTGATCCGTGCCAGGAATCTTAACTTCCTCACCTTGATCGTTGATCAACTTCACCTGAGGGCGAAGCGCTTTAGCAGCGGTTGAACGCCGCTTAGCGTCGATCACAACCAGCGTCGAAAGACCCGTAACTTCGTCGATTTGCTTTGCGACCGTCACGCCCTCCTCAACACCTTCGAACTTCACCGTGCCTTCGTACTCGGTAATGATGGGTCGTGTGAGAGGGTCCCAAGTCGCAAGTTGCGCACCTGCCTTGACCGCTGAGCCGTCGCCCAAAAGCATAACCGCACCGTAAGGAATTTTATGGCGCTCGCGTTCACGGCCGGCATCATCAGCAATTAACACCTCGCCCGATCGCGAGATAACGACCGCCTCGCCCTTAGAGTTATTGACGACTCGCATCGTACCGGTGAAACGAACATGCCCGTTTGACTTAGCCTCGACCGCCGAAGCAACGGCCGCACGAGATGCTGCACCGCCGATGTGAAAGGTACGCATGGTGAGCTGAGTGCCAGGTTCGCCAATCGACTGTGCTGCGATAACGCCAACAGCTTCACCCGAGTTAACGAGAACACCACGGCCGAGATCGCGCCCGTAGCACTTGGCACACAAGCCATAACGGGTTTCGCAGGTGAGCGGCGTACGCACGCGCACCTCATCGATGCCCAATCGCTCGATTTCATCAACAGCATCTTCATCAAGCAGACTGCCATTTTCAAAAACAGTTGCCTGGGTTTCCGGGTGTACGACATCGCTTGCGGCAACACGGCCCAAAATGCGATCTCGCAATGGCTCAACCACTTCACCACCTTCGATCAAAGCCTTCATCGACACACCTTGATCGGTGCCGCAGTCGTCTTCGACCACCACCAAATCTTGAGTGACATCAACCAAACGTCTTGTGAGGTACCCAGAGTTGGCAGTCTTCAGGGCTGTATCAGCAAGACCTTTTCGAGCACCGTGGGTTGAGATGAAGTACTGCAATACATTTAACCCCTCGCGAAAGTTTGCAGTAATCGGGGTCTCAATGATCGAGCCATCGGGTTTTGCCATGAGACCGCGCATGCCCGCGAGCTGTCTAATTTGCGCCGCCGATCCGCGTGCGCCAGAGTCCGCCATCATATAAATCGCGTTGAAAGACTCCTGATCGACAGTCTCACCCTTTCGGTTGACTGTTTTCTCGGTGCGCAACTGATCCATCATCGCCTTGCCAACTTCGTCGCCAGCGCGGCCCCAAATATCAACGACTTTGTTGTAGCGTTCGCCCTGGGTAACTAGCCCTGAGGTGTACTGCTGCTCAATTTCTTTAACCTCTGCTTCAGCCTGGGCAAGAATCGATGCCTTTTGCGGCGGCACAAGCATGTCGTCAACCGCAATCGAAATACCGGCCCGCGTAGCAAGGCGGAAGCCGTTTTGCATCAGTTGGTCGGCAAGAATGACGGTGTCGCGAAGGCCACAGCGACGAAATGAGGCATTGATCAGCCTTGATATTTCTTTTTTCTTGAGCGGTCTATTCATTAGATCAAATGACAGACCTTTGGGCAAAATCTCTGACAACAGGGCACGCCCCACCGTCGTCTCGACCCGGCGCGTACGCGCCGTCGACTCGCCGGTTTCACGGTCTCTGTCGTATTCCTTCAAACGTACCGTGATTTTGGTCCCTAATTCAACGACCCGGTTGTCATAAGCCCTGGCAACCTCGGAGACATTTGAAAAGGCCATACCCTCACCAAGCCCGTTGATCTTCTCGCGGGTGGTGTAATAAAGCCCAAGCACGATGTCTTGTGAAGGAACGATCGAAGGTTCGCCATTAGATGGGAAAAGCACATTGTTTGAAGCAAGCATAAGCGCACGCGCTTCAAGCTGCGCCTCAAGCGACAAGGGCACATGAACTGCCATTTGATCGCCGTCAAAGTCCGCATTGAACGCGGCACAAACCAAAGGATGTAATTGAATGGCCTTACCTTCGATCAAGACCGGCTCGAAGGCTTGAATACCCAAGCGGTGCAGCGTTGGGGCGCGATTAAGCAGTACCGGATGCTCGCGAATCACATCTTCCAAGATGTCCCACACAATAGGCTCTTGGGCTTCAACATACTTCTTGGCTTGCTTGATGGTGGTCGCAACCCCCATGATTTCAAGCTTATGGAAAATAAAAGGTTTAAAAAGTTCAAGCGCCATTAACTTGGGCAAACCGCACTGGTGCAGTTTCAATTGCGGACCCACCACAATGACCGAGCGGCCTGAGTAGTCGACACGTTTACCAAGCAGATTTTGACGGAAGCGTCCGCCCTTGCCTTTGATCATGTCAGCAAGTGACTTTAATGCGCGCTTGTTTGCGCCAGTCATTGCCTTGCCACGACGACCATTGTCAAGCAAGGAGTCGACCGCCTCTTGCAGCATACGCTTTTCGTTGCGGACGATAATTTCTGGCGCTCGCAGCTCCAGCAATCGCTTCAAACGATTGTTACGATTAATGACACGACGATAAAGGTCGTTAAGGTCGCTGGTTGCAAAACGACCGCCATCGAGCGGAACCAGGGGACGAAGCTCGGGAGGAAGCACCGGTAGAACTTCCATCACCATCCAGTCTTGCTTGATGCCAGAGCGCTGAAATCCCTCCAAAACCTTTAATCGCTTAGCAATTTTCTTGATCTTGGCTTCAGAGCTGGTTTGCTCGAGCTCACGACGCAGCGTTTCAACTTCTCGATCGATATGAATCGAGCGCAACAATTCGCGAATAGCCTCAGCGCCCATGAGGGCCTGGAATTCATCGCCATATTCTTCAGTCTTCGCGATGTAGTCATCCTCAGTCATCAACTGAGCGCGTTTGAGTGGCGTCATGCCGGGCTCAACGACGACAAATGCTTCGAAATATAGAACGCGTTCGATATCACGCAAAGTCATATCAAGCACCATGCCAAGCCTTGATGGCAAGGACTTCAGGAACCAGATATGCGCAGTCGGCGCAGCCAGTTCGATATGACCCATACGCTCGCGACGCACCTTTGCAAGCGTGACTTCCACACCGCACTTCTCGCAAATGACGCCTCGATGCTTTAAGCGCTTGTATTTTCCACAAAGACATTCGTAGTCTTTGATCGGGCCAAAAATCTTGGCGCAAAATAAACCATCACGCTCGGGCTTGAAGGTCCGATAGTTGATCGTTTCAGGTTTTTTAACTTCGCCGTAAGACCAGGATCGTATCTTGTCCGGCGAGGCCAGGCCGATGCGGATAGCATCGAAATGTTCGTCTTCTTGAACCTGTTTAAACAGGTCGAGTAACGCATTCCCCATGGTGATTCTCCTTGGCAAATACCGGATCAATTACGCTCAAGATCGATATCGATCCCAAGCGAGCGGATTTCCTTCACCAAAACGTTGAAGGATTCGGGCATTCCTGCGTCAATTGCGTGCTCGCCCTTGACGAGATTTTCATAGACTTTAGTGCGTCCATTCACATCATCGGACTTCACCGTTAGCATTTCCTGCAAGGTGTACGAGGCACCATAAGCTTCGAGTGCCCAGACCTCCATCTCACCGAAGCGTTGGCCACCGAACTGCGCCTTACCACCCAAGGGCTGCTGGGTTACTAAGGAATAGGGCCCGGTTGAGCGTGCATGCATTTTGTCGTCGACCAAATGGTGAAGCTTGAGCATATGCATGAATCCCACCGTGACCCGACGATCAAAGGCATCGCCGGTGCGCCCGTCATGGAGTGTGACCTGGGTCTTCGTCTTATTGAACTTAAGCATCTCGGTATGTGGATCATCAGATGGATAAGCCAAATCGAGCATGGCGCGAATCTCCTCTTCCGATGCACCGTCAAAGACCGGCGTGGCGAAGGGAACGCCCCTGGCCAGGTTACCAGCCAATTCAAGCACTTCATTATCGCTTAAGGCTTCGATCTGCGCCTTTTGCCCATGAACGTTATAAAGCGCTTCAAGTTTTTGACGAAGCTCCTGGGCGTTGGCGTGCTGCGTGAGTAGCTTGCCAATCCGCAAGCCAATCCCTTTGGCCGCCCAACCTAAGTGGGTCTCGAGAATCTGACCCACGTTCATGCGCGATGGCACACCGAGTGGGTTTAGCACGATATCGACCGGGGTGCCATCGGCCATGAAAGGCATGTCTTCCACAGGAACGATCCGCGATACCACGCCCTTGTTTCCGTGACGGCCCGCCATCTTGTCGCCAGGCTGAAGACGACGCTTGACCGCGAGATAAACCTTGACCATCTTTAGCACGCCCGGAGGAAGCTCGTCGCCTTGAGTGAGCTTTTTGCGCTTTTCTTCGTAAGCCAAATCGAACTGGTGGCGCTTTTGCTCGATCGATTCTTTCAAAAGCTCGAGCTGGCTTGCTGCAGACTCGTCTTCAAGTCGAATATCAAACCAATGATAACGCTCTAAATCTGCAAGATACTCAGCAGTGATAAGCGCGCCTTTGACCAATTTCTTAGGACCACCGTTAACAGACTTGCCGACAAGCAATCGCTCAATCCGTGCAAAACTGTCGTTTTCAACAATACGCAGCTGATCGTTTAGGTCTAAGCGGAAGCGCTTTAACTCATCATCAATAATCGACTGTGCGCGCTTATCGCGAGTAATGCCCTCACGCGTGAAGACTTGCACGTCGATCACAGTGCCACTCATCCCCGATGGGACCCGTAGCGATGTATCTTTCACATCGCTTGCTTTTTCACCGAAGATCGCACGCAGCAGTTTTTCTTCGGGTGTGAGCTGGGTTTCGCCCTTGGGTGTGACCTTACCCACAAGCACATCGCCAGCGTGGACTTCGGCACCGATATAGACAATGCCCGAATCATCGAGTCGCGACAACTGTCCCTCGGACAGGTTTGAGATGTCGCGCGTAATCTCTTCAGGCCCAAGCTTGGTGTCGCGTGCCAGCACCGATAGTTCTTCGATATGTATCGATGTATAACGATCGTCTGAGACGACTTTCTCAGAGATGAGGATCGAATCCTCAAAGTTATAGCCATTCCAGGGCATAAAGGCGACCATCATGTTCTGCCCAAGGGCGAGCTCTCCCAAATCGGTCGAAGCACCATCTGCAATCACGTCACCCCGTGCAATGACATCGCCGCGGCGAACAATTGGTCGTTGATTGATGTTGGTGTTTTGGTTTGAACGGGTATATTTGATAAGGTTATAAATATCAACACCCACCTCGCCGGCCACGGTCTCATCATCGTTGACCCTAATCACCACACGATTGGCATCGACATAGTCCACAACACCACCACGATGCGCAGTGACCACGGTGCCCGAGTCAACCGCACAAGTCCTCTCAATCCCGGTTCCAACCAAAGGCTTTTCAGGCCGCAAGCAAGGTACAGCCTGCCTTTGCATATTCGATCCCATCAGTGCGCGGTTTGCATCGTCATGCTCAAGGAAGGGAATGAGCGAGGCAGCAACCGATACGATCTGGCTCGGCGCTACGTCCATGTATTGAACATTGGCTGGGGAGGTCAACTCGGTTTCGCCACCCTTTCGGATCGACACCAACTCTCCGGTTAGCCGACCCTGGGCATCGATTTCTGAGTTGGCCTGAGCAATCACATAGCGCCCCTCTTCAATGGCCGACAAGTACTCGATCTCATCGCTTACTTTGCCATCGTCGACCTTGCGGTACGGCGTTTCCAGAAAGCCGTACTCGTTTAATCGCGCATAAAGCGCCAGCGAGTTGATCAAACCGATATTGGGGCCTTCGGGCGTCTCAATAGGGCAAACCCGACCGTAATGAGTCGGATGAACGTCACGGACTTCAAAGCCTGCTCGCTCACGGGTAAGACCGCCAGGACCCAGTGCCGAAACACGGCGCTTGTGGGTGATTTCCGAAAGCGGATTAGTTTGATCCATAAATTGGGACAATTGACTCGAGCCAAAGAACTCGCGAATCGCTGCCGAAATCGGCTTCGAGTTGATGAGGTCATGGGGCATCAAGTTTTCGGTTTCAGCCTGGCCGAGTCGCTCTTTGACAGCGCGCTCCACCCGCACAAGTCCAGCGCGGAACTGGTTCTCTGCGAGTTCGCCAACACAACGGACGCGACGGTTGCCGAGGTGATCGATATCGTCGATTTCACCGCGGCCATTGCGCAAGTCGACCAAAATGCGGATGACTGCCAGGATGTCGTCATTCACAAGGGTCATCGGCCCAGTAAGCTCATCGCGACTGACACGTCGATTAAATTTCATACGGCCGACCTTGGATAAATCGTAGGTCTCTGCGCTATAAAAAAGACGATTAAACAAGGCCTCCACCGCATCTTCGGTCGGTGGCTCGCCTGGGCGCATCATGCGGTAGATCGCAATTCTTGCAGCCAGTTGGTCGACGGTTTCGTCGATGCGAAGCGTTTGGGAAATGTAAGGACCTTGATCGAGGTCATTGGTATACAAGGTTTGAAACGCTTGAACACCAGCATCACGAAGTTTGCCGAGCAACTCCTCGGTAATTTCATCGTTAGCCTTGGCCACCAGTTCGCCAGTGTCAGCAACAATAATATTGGTTGCCAGCGTGCGACCTAGGAGAAAGTCTTCAGGGACACTAACGCGCTTGACACCAGCCTGATCTAGCTCACGAATATGCTTAGCGGTGATCCGCTTATCTTTTGCAACGATCAATTTACCATCGCGATCATTGATGTCAAAACGGGCAATCTCGCCGCGCAAGCGATCAACAACCAGGTCCATCATCGCACCTTCCGATTGAAGGCTAAAGCTGTCGAACTGGAAATACTCGGCAAGGATTTGCTCAGCGCTCATGCCGATTGCCTTGAGCAAAATCGTCGCCGGCATCTTGCGCCGACGATCAACACGAAAGTACAAAATATCTTTCGGGTCAAACTCAAAGTCGAGCCATGATCCGCGATAAGGAATGATGCGTGCCGAGAAGAGCAATTTCCCTGAGCTATGCGTCTTACCACGGTCATGTTCAAAGAACACGCCTGGCGATCGGTGCAACTGTGACACGATGACCCGCTCAGTCCCGTTGATCACAAACGAGCCAGTGGGCGTCATCAGGGGCAATTCCCCCATGTAAACCTCTTGCTCTTTAATTTCTTTCACGGTCTTGGGTGATTCACGATCCATGATCACCAAACGAACCTTCGCCCGCAGCGGCGCAACATAGGACAGGCCGCGTTGCTGACTTTCCTTGATATCAAATGCCGGGGCACCGAGGTTGTAGCTGACAAACTCGAGTCTTGCCATGTCGTTGTGAGAAACAATCGGAAAAATCGACCGAAATGCTGCCTGCAAACCGTCGTTCTCTCGCGCTGATGCTGCGATATCAGCCTGCAGAAAATGCGTGTAAGAAGCAATTTGCGTAGCGAGCAAATAAGGCACTTCCAGCACGGCGCGACGCTTAGCGAAACTTTTGCGAATGCGCTTTTTCTCGGTGTACGAATAAGCCATGGACAATCCCCTCAGTGGCATCGGGCATGAAAATCCGAAACTTGCATAAGGCCCAAGACATAGGCTCGGCCCAACACAGGATTCTTAAAAACAGTTTGCAAATCGTCGTTTACAAACCATGAAGACAACAAGACCCAAAACCTCGTGTCAGCCGACATGAGGTTTTGGGTGGTAGCAACAATGCGTGCGGTCACGCAATGTACGTGCGAGAAATATCGATTACTTGAGTTCGACTTTCGCGCCTGCATCCTCGAGTTGCTTCTTGAGCGCCTCGGCGTCTGCCTTGGAGATGCCCTCTTTGACGGGCTTGGGTGCGCCGTCAACCAAGTCCTTGGCTTCTTTGAGGCCAAGACCTGTTGCTGCACGAACCACCTTAATGACCTCAACCTTTTTCTCACCGGTGGCAGCAAGTACGACGGTGAACTCGGTCTTCTCTTCAGCAGCTGGCGCTGCGGAGGCGGCAGCAGGTGCTGCTACGGCTACGGCTGCGGCTGCAGCTGAAACGCCGAACTTCTCTTCAATCATCTTGATGAGATCAGCCAGCTCCAATACGGTCATCGAGGCGATAGCGTCGAGGATTTGCTCTTTAGACATAATGAAAACTCCGAAAAATTGAGATGTCGATTTCGTGTTGCGATCGATAATGCGATGAATTAAGCCTCTGCTTTGCGCTTTTCTTCAAGCGCAGCAAGCGTGCGAACAAACTTGCCAGGTACTTCGTTGAGGGTGCGAGCGAACTTTGCGACGGGTGCTTGCAAGGTTCCCAAAAGGGTAGCCAGCAATTCCTCACGGCTTGGCATGTTGGCCAGTGCCTTCACACCTTGCTCGTCCATCACATAGTTCGGCATTGCGCCTGCCTTGAGCACGAGCTTGTCGTTGCCCTTTGCAAATGCACTCAAGACCTTGGCTGCAGACACTGGATCGGATGACATGCCGTACATGAGTGGTCCGACCATTTTCTCGGCCAAACCCTCAAACGACGTGCCCGAAACAGCGCGGCGCGCCAGCGTGTTCTTGAGAACGCGCAAATAAACGCCTTGGGCTCGAGCTTGCTTGCGCAACTCGGTTAAAGCGCCCACACCCAGACCACGGTACTCAGCAAGAATAATCGCCTGAGATTGCGCCACTTGTGCGCTCACCTGATCGATTACAACTGCCTTTTCACTTCGGTTAAGACCCACGGTCTAGCTCCTAATAGGGACTGAGGTACGGATACCCTTCGTCCGTTGCTAACACGGCGACCGAAATCGGAACCAAAACCCCACGTTGTTCACCCTAGGGTGGAGCCAACGTGCGGTCGTGACATCCTCGCTTCAGGACCGCCATCTGCGCAGGGCACCGGCTTTCGCTGGCCATTGAGGTCGAACTTCACCCCCTGCGGTCTTTGACGACTTGCCGCACGCCAGCGAAGCTAGCTTGCGACAACCCCAAAGTCTCTACGTATGCTCAGGCCTTTGCCTGAGCACTAAATGCTGAAACATCAAGCTTCACGCCCACGCCCATCGTGCTAGACAAAGCCACCTTGCGCAGGTATACGCCTTTGGAAGTAGCTGGCTTGGCTCGATTGAGCGCATCGATAAGCGCACGCAAATTTGTCGTGAGTGCGTCTTCTGCAAAGGACGCCCGACCAATGGTGCAATGGATAATGCCGGCCTTATCAGTACGGTATTGCACCTGACCAGCTTTGGCGTTTTTCACTGCAGTCACAACATCGGGCGTAACCGTTCCCACCTTGGGGTTTGGCATCAGGCCACGAGGGCCAAGAATCTGGCCAAGCGTACCGACAACACGCATGGCATCCGGCGAGGCAATGACCACATCAAAGTCGATCTGACCTGCTTTGACCCGCTCAGCAAGATCCTCCATCCCCACAATCTCTGCACCGGCAGCGCGCGCCTCATCGGCCTTGGCACCGCTTGTAAACACGGCTACGCGAACTGACTTACCGGTTCCAGCCGGCAGCACGACCGAACCACGAACAAGCTGATCAGATTTCTTGGCATCGATACCAAGCTGTACCGCGACGTCGATCGATTCATCAAACTTCGCTGTGGCACAGGACCTCACCAGCGCCAGACCATCGGGCAAGGGGTAGAGCTTTTGGCTGTCCAACTTTTCGCGAAGCGACTTTTGGCGTTTAGATAAGCGTGCCATTACAAACCCTCCACCACAATGCCCATGCTGCGTGCCGAGCCTGCAATCGTACGGACCCCCGCCTCAAGATCTGAGGCTGTGAGGTCAGGCATTTTCAATTTAGCGATGTCTTCAACCTGGGCGCGGCTGATCCTGCCGACCTTTTCGCTATGCGGCTTTGATGAGCCCTTATCCACCTTGGCAGCCTTCTTAATCAGAATGCTGGCTGGGGGCGTCTTCATGACGAAGGTGAAGCTCTTGTCTGCGAAGGCTGTAATCACAACGGGGATAGGCAGCCCTGGCTCCATACCCTGCGTTTGGGCATTAAAAGCCTTACAAAATTCCATGATGTTAAGACCACGCTGACCGAGGGCTGGGCCGATCGGGGGCGAGGGATTCGCTTTTCCTGCAGGGACCTGCAGCTTGACATAACCAACAACTTTCTTTGCCACGATGGCTCTCCTTTATGAGTTCAAACGCAGGTTCAACAGGCTCACTTAACCGGCATCAACCACACACGCCGCTCTGCTTTTGCCCGTCTACTACGGCTCCTCAGACACAAAATGGTCAAAGCTTCTCAACTTGACCGAACTCAAGCTCCACCGGTGTTGCCCGACCGAAAATCGTGACTGACACCCGAAGACGACTTTTTTCGTAATTCACTTCCTCGACACTGCCATTGAAGTCCGTGAAGGGACCATCCTTAACACGCACCATTTCGCCGACCTCAAATAAAACCTTGGGCCGAGGCTTCTCAACGCCTTCTTGGATCTGGGCGAGAATTTTCTCAACATCCTTATCGGGGATCGGCGTTGGCCGATGTCCGCTACCACCGACAAAGCCGGTAACTTTGTTGGTGTTTTTCACCAAGTGCCATGATTCATCGGTGAGATCCATCTCAACAAAAACATAACCTGGGAAAAACCGGCGCTCAGAAATCGTTCGCTGACCGTTTTTCATTTCAACCACCTCTTCGGTGGGAACGAGAATCCGACCGAAATAACTTTGCATGCCAGCCCGATCGATCCGCTCCTGGATGGCACGCCCCACACTTTTTTCCATGCCGGAGTAGGCATGAACCACATACCACCGCTTGCTCATCAGCTTTTCCATCCCAGGATGAGACCGTACAAAACCCACTCGAGCGATTTATCAACGATCCATAAGAACAAGGCCGCAATGACCACAAATCCGAAGACCGTAAGCGTCATTTGGACAGTCTCTTTACGATCTGGCCACACAACCCGCCGCGTCTCAGCCCAAGCCTCTTTTGCGAATCTCAGGAATTGCTGACCTTGCACTGAAGTGTAGGCAACACCCGCTGCAGCGAGAAAGCCAGCAATAACTACCAAAATCCTCAGGGCAAGCGCCTGGGATGACAACCAATAAAATCCGACTAATCCTGCCAGCACACAACAAGCCGCAATAATCAGCTTGGCGTGGTCGGCAGACCCCGGCTTTAACTCCTCTTGCTGACTTGCCACGATGCGATGCACCTAACCTTTTGGATAAGCGGCCAAGCTTAGCAAACCAAGCTTGGCCCGATGACTGGCAGGGGCAGAGGGAATCGAACCCCCAACCTGCGGTTTTGGAGACCGCCGCTCTGCCAATTGAGCTATACCCCTAAACATCTCTGCTAAACCGAAAGCGAGCCGAGGCTCGCATCTCCAGTTACGGGAACAGACCGATCAGTCGAGGATTTTAGCGACGACGCCGGCACCGACGGTGCGACCACCCTCACGAATCGCAAAGCGCAACCCCTGCTCCATCGCAATCGGCGCAATCAAGGCCACCGTCATCTTCACATTGTCCCCAGGCATCACCATCTCCGTGCCCTCGGGCAAGGTCACCGCACCCGTCACATCCGTCGTCCGAAAATAAAACTGCGGCCTGTAATTGTTGAAAAACGGCGTATGCCTTCCACCCTCTTCCTTGCTCAACACATACACCTCACACTCAAACTTCGTGTGCGGCTTGATCGACCCGGGCTTGGCCAACACCTGACCCCGCTCCACATCCTCCCGCTTGGTGCCCCTCAACAACACCCCAACGTTATCCCCAGCCTGACCCTGATCGAGCAACTTGCGGAACATCTCCACCCCAGTGACGATCGTCTTGACCGTGGCCTTCAAGCCCACAATCTCCACCTCCTCGCCCACCTTCACAATCCCACGCTCCACCCGGCCCGTCACCACCGTCCCACGCCCCGATATCGAAAACACATCCTCAATCGGCATCAAAAACGCACCATCAATCGCCCGCTGGGGCTCAGGGATGTAGCTATCGAGCGCATCGGCCAATGCCAAAATCGCCACCTCGCCCAACTCCCCCTTATCGCCCTCCAAGGCCAGCTTCGCCGACCCCTTCACAATCGGCGTGTCATCGCCAGGGAAGTCATACTTCACCAACAACTCCCTCACCTCCATCTCCACCAACTCCAGCAACTCCGCATCATCAACCATGTCGCACTTGTTCATAAACACAATGATGTACGGCACACCAACCTGGCGCGCCAACAAAATATGCTCGCGCGTTTGCGGCATCGGCCCATCGGCCGCCGACACCACCAAGATCGCTCCGTCCATCTGCGCCGCGCCCGTGATCATGTTCTTCACATAGTCAGCATGCCCAGGACAGTCCACATGCGCATAGTGCCTCGCCTTGGTCTCATACTCCACGTGCGCCGTGTTAATCGTGATGCCCCTCGCCTTCTCCTCAGGCGCCGCATCAATCTGGTCGTAGGCCTTCGCCTCCCCTCCAAACTTCGTCGACAGCACCGTCGTGATCGCCGCCGTCAACGTCGTCTTGCCATGATCCACGTGACCAATCGTCCCCACATTCACATGCGGCTTGGTCCGCTCAAACTTGCCTTTCGCCATCACGCACTCCCAGACCGCCAGCCTCTTGGCCAGCTATAGACAAAGAAAAACGACATCGATTCACCGAACAAGACGCATTCGGCTTCGATACCTGGTGCCCATGACGCGGATCGAACGCGTGACCTCTCCCTTACCAAGGGAGTGCTCTACCACTGAGCCACATGGGCAAAACTCTCAACACGTCTCGCGAGCCTGCTTGGAGCGGGTGAAGGGAATCGAACCCTCGTCGTAAGCTTGGAAGGCTTCTGCTCTACCATTGAGCTACACCCGCGCTCACCCTCAGCAACATCTCGCAATCACATCGTTTTGCAACGAAACAACCTCTAGCGCAGACCGCCAACGCCAAGCACAACAACGACTCGAAGGCAAGTCTTGGTGGAGGAGGTTGGATTCGAACCAACGTAGGCGTAAGCCAACAGATTTACAGTCTGCCCCCTTTAGCCACTCGGGCACCCCTCCAGGGAACCTCGGATTATGGCCTGGCAGATTTGCGGTGTCAACCTGGTGGGTTAGCGAAACCTCCAAGATGCAGCCTAAGGCCTGCTGGCTAAGCGCATTTCAGGCCAAAGACCATTGACTGACCGACCGGTCGGTCAATATACTTCAGGCTTTAGCGAAAACTCGCGTTCAAAAGTAAAGCCTTGTCGCAAACACGGAGTGCCCTGCCATGTACACCCAGGCA
>Ga0194118_10003707_pt1 | contig 17455 bp, 14 predicted proteins | sample TA2MahsurfametaG_2_FD_148662 | JGI IMG/M metagenome (GOLD analysis project Ga0194118, IMG submission 148662) | Freshwater microbial communities from Lake Tanganyika, Tanzania - TA2015013 Mahale N5 surface | ecosystem: Environmental > Aquatic > Freshwater > Lake | place: Tanzania: Lake...
TAAGCGTCGATGCCCTCGATCATGAGGACCCAACGGTTCTTGCGCTTTGGTTCAAACTTCGCGGGAAGCATCGATGATACGTCAAGTGTTTCTGCGGCCATGTTTCTATTCTCCTATATCGCCTTTTTTAAGTATGTGTGAGTTTCAAAAATGTTCTACAAATTACGTGCTTTGTCGTCTTGCATGAACGCCAGAATAATAGAATTTAATCAATTCACTTAAACCATCCCTGTTAAATTTCATGATATTCTGGCGTTCTCCTCGTGTGATTGTCCTATCACTCTTGGATGTTGTTTGACACCACGAAGTCGAGTGAGACGAACTCGATGCTCTTTGTGGGCTGGACAAAGATCTTTCCGCGGAGTGTGTTGTTGAGGATGTCGTCCTGAGTCGTGGTGGAAGAATCGATGACCACCTTGAATCTCTCGAGACCTGCGAGTGCCTGGATCCGCTGGAGTCGGGGTGTGACCGCTGCAGAGAATCGAGCTAGTGTGGCTTCTCGATTGGGCTCGAAGATGATCGTGTTGGCGATCTCGCGCACCTGACGTCGGATCTCGATGAGGAGTCTTCTCACATTGACTCTGTCGAGAGCTGATGCAGCAACTTGCAGAGTCTTCTGACCCCAGACTACGAGACCAGAGGCGGGATTGGTTCCGCTTCTGGGAGCACCTGGGAATGCAACCAGAGGATTGATGCTGTTGTTGTAGAGCGTGTCAAGATCATTCTGGCTCAGTTTTACTCTCGCCTCGAGCGCATCTTGTGGAAGCGCACCGCGTGTGAAGCCGGCCGGAGCGAACCACGGATGACCCACAGCATCATTTAAAGAGAGCGCGCCGAGGACGACGACAGAGGGCGGGACAAAGAGATTAACTCCTATTGGATCGCTGTAAAGAACATCTGGGAAGTATGCTGCAGCAAAAGAGCTGTCGACGGATCTATCGCGGAATGTAGAGACCGACTCAGTGACAGACGGGTGGTCGTCTTGATCTCTCACGTTGTCTCCATCGTCTTCACGGTGCTCAATGTCCATGATGAACAAAGCGTCAAATCTTTCCTCGGTGGCTTGGATAGCTGTGTCTGTGACAAGCGGTTCTCTTATGCCCGGTATTGCGAGGAGTTGAATGTCCACGTTGACAGTGTTCTTCATGATCTCAAGCGCTTTGAGGTAAGCTGCGACGCTGGGTCCTTCTCGAAGCCCGCGGCCGAGCCCTGCGGTCATGTCGGCGACTGTGGCTAAGTTGTTGATCTCAAATTCATTCTCATCAAAGATGTTCACACCATTGAACCCACCTTGCATTATAGCAGTGAACTTTGCGTAGCGCTTGTTATCAGCGAGATCGTCAACCTTGAAAGGCCTTGTCTTGGCTGAATCAGTGGCACCGATGTTGCTAGAGAGGTACCCACCGCCAGAAGGTGCACCGCTTCTCACGTACACGGCCTTCCCCCACTTCTCAGGATCAGCATTACCTGACGAACCTGTCACAACTTGAATGTTCTCAAGCGTAAATACATTGTTGCAGAATCTGTCCGAATCGAGTATACCATTCGCCGCTGTGTCAGCTTGACCCGCATTGCTACCGGTTGCAAAGTTTGCTTCTCCTATAACGAACTGTGGGAAAAACGTAGCAAAAGACTCAATTGAACCGTTCTTTAAAACAGAACCATTTCTCTTTGTGAGTGTTTCAGGATGCTCGAATTGTACACCCCAATAGAAGCCTTTCTCAACCTGCTCCTTAACCGACCATTCTTCGCCTGTTGTAATCTTCGATCTAAAGGGAAGCGGTGGTGTGACTGAACTCTTGAGATAACTTCCTGTTCCAAAGCTGTAAACTTGCGACATGATGTCTGCAACTGCTTTTGGCGTGACTGTCGAAAGAGGTGCAGATCCAGATGTAACTAAGTGGCTTACACCCCTAAATCCCATGGGAAGCGCAGCTGGGTCTGTAAAACCATTCTCAATATCCGGGTGAACTTCTACGCGAACATAATTGGAGCGGTTTGCATAATTTCCTTCAACAACTAATTTCTGTGAAGATAGTTCTCTGTCGAAGTCGTAGTAAGCGTGAAGATCACCAATGACTTTAGCGATGTATCTGTCTGACGACGGATCAAGTGTTACGCCTGAAAATTTTTCATTCACAATGACCTTCTTGTCGAGGTCTCTGTCGTCCCACAGTCTTAGCAATACGTCAAAAGTGCCGTACTTATTGAGCGGATCATTTGATTTATTAATATTTTCAATAGAGAATTTAATCTTATTTGATATTTCACTGCCATCGTCAAGCGCATGGAATTTGAACAGCTCAACAGCTTTACCACCAAATTTTTGAGATATAAACCAGGGCGAAACAGCATGTCCAAATCTATCTCTAAAGTTTTCGTAATTGGGTGCTGTAGAAGTTCCTGCGTTCCTGCTTTGTGAGCCAGAGACGATGAAAGCTGACGGTTCATAGCCACCCATTGGACCAGAACCTGAGGCGGCGTCAATGACACCCGAGCCCGTCAAAACTGCTAGTGAACCATGAATGTCCCAGTGTGCGTACAAATAATGACCAGATTCTTGCAGCTTAAAAGGGTCTGTATTGAATGTTTCGTAGAAGTAATTATTTGAATTGACGTCGAACGAAGCCGTTATCACATTGGGCTTTGATGCATCTGTTCCCTTGTGTCCATTAAGAATTAAAACGAATTCTTGCTTAGCAATACCATCCTTCGTAAGAAAAACTGTACCTAATGATGTACCTTTAGCATTTGCTTCAGTTACAACAAGTGAGCTAGAAGGGCCGTCTGAAGAAAGACCCGATCCGGGCACAGAAGAGGAAAGCCTCATTATGACACCGCTGGGGGCCATAAGCACACCTCTGATAATTGGAACTGCCTTTACAGAAGGCTGAATGCCTGCTTCGCTAAACAAAGTAGATCCCGCTGATTCTGACATGAAACATCCTAAGAAATAAGTTCTTCCAGGAGGTCCACCAGAATTAGCATATGCATTTGCACCAAGCGCATCAAGATTAGATGCTTGATCACTAGGCTGATTCTCACCGACTGTAAAACCAGCGTTCGTAACATCACCGGCAGAATTTCTCTTTTTTCCATCACCGACGCCTAGAACTTTTAAGTAAGTCAATGCTTGAGCGTTTCTAAGCCACTCACGAACTGCTAGCGGTCCAAATTTCTTTCCGTCAGTTTTGCCAAACTTAGCAGTCCAGTCTGATAAATTACCTACAGTCACAGGTACGAATGCTGGGCCTTTGAGCGAAGTTCCAATTACACCTGCAGGAATGCCAATGGGCTCCTGCGTAATCGGTCCTGTAAGATCAATCTCTCTAGCTGTTACGCCTGCGCTTCCAAACTTTAGTTTTGCCATTTAAGCTCTCCAATTACTAGCTAACTATTACTCAAGACACAAATTCACACGAACTCAACACCACTATTTGTAACGATAAAGTCTATTGCGATAAATTCAACAACTCGCGTAGGAACAACCACAATTCTTCCATTGAGTCGATTTAGATCGACATCTTCCTGTGAATTATTTGTTTCATTCATGACAACCTGAAAACCTTCGATGCCTGCTTGCACTTGAATGAGTCCCAGCTGAAACGAAGTATCTGCAACAAACTTGTTGCGGACGGCGGGTGTGTTTTGCTCGAACACAATTCTCTTTGCAATGTCGATCACTACTCTCTTTATCTCAAGCATGAGGCGTCTGACATTGACACGATCTAGTGCAGATTTGTTAATCTTTAGCGTCTTTTGGCCAAAGATCACAAATCCGAGCCTTGGAAAAGTCGCAATTGGATTAATTCTTGACTCGTACAAGCGGTCTCTGTCAGACACGTTGAGTCGAACTGCAACGTTAGTCACAAAGTCGAGAGCAGCACGATTAAAACCTGCAGGTGCAAACCACGGATATGAAACGCGGTCGTTGAAACCAAGTGCGCCGAGCGCGGCAACTGAGGCAGGAACTTTGACTCGTCTTCTATTCGTTGCATCATCAACGTAGACATCAGGGAAATATGTCGCAACGTAGTCATTGTCGATGTTTCTGGAATCAAGCTCGCTACAGACGCGATCAATATTCGGCTTAGCAGTAGAGTCATCATATAATCTATTGCCGCTGTCATCATAAGAAGGTATGTCCATAACGTGCATTGCGAGACCGTAATCCCTGACTTTTAACATGGTATCATCATTGATGAAAGGCTCTTTAATGCCAGGAATCAAGAGAATATTGTTATTTGCAGTTAGCGGATCAGTTGCAATATTGACAGCGGCAACGTAAGAAGCGACGCCGTTGTTACTAACATCCTGCCCCGATGGATTAGTCGAAAAACCATTAATCGTATTGTTCGAAGAAGCACCGCCACCAGAATCAAACGACACAGACTTGTCATTGAGCCTACGTGCATTTCTTTCTAATATATTAGTTCCATCAAAGCCGCCAAACATAAAGTTTGTGAACTTTGCAAAGGGAGAAAATCTATTAAAATCCGAAGCCGAGCCAGATGCAAGAATTGTCGCAAGCGACATTCTATTGCGGGATGCTTCCCTGTATGTATATTTTGCACTGTCAAGAACAGCATTTCTAATGTAAGCCGCTTCTTTCATGTGCGAGCTAATAGAGCTTGTTAGGTCTCCAATTGAATCATTGTTAAGAATGACTTTTGATAGAGAGAATTTATTGTTGCTAAGAACATCAGCATTTGAACCAGTCACGAGAGCATCAAGCTTCTCAATTCCGACAAATTTGCTGAAGGAGGCAAGCAGCTCATTCTTTTCTTGCAAAACGTTTGGATTTAGTAAAGAAGTACTTGTCATATCTGAAGACGAGCTGTCTCTCTCAAACTTAACACCCCAGTATAAACTTGGCACTGTGACTTCTGAATTACCTGGCTCACCAACAAACGAAGGGCTTGATGGCATTTCCCCTCTTGTCACCTTAAACCTCATTGGAACGGGAGGCATGTACGAAGATGAAAGTTTTAAAAATGATGTGCTTAGTTTTCCGCCAAGGCGTGCATTTGCAGAGCTTAAGGCATCAGTTGAAACAAGGTTGGGATTAACATTGAGCGCTCGAAGTCCCTTAAATCCAAACGGTAGACTATTTTCAGGTACTTGTTTATTGTCAACGAGCGAGTTCATGACAATTCTAATATACTTAGAGCGATTTGGATACTTTCCTGTTGCAACGATACGTCGCTCACCAGGAATGTTAGCATCAAAGTTGTACACAACTTTTCTATCTCCGATTACCTTAGCAACGTAATTTGGTGAATCAGCATTTAAAGAGCAGTTTGAGAACTGCTCAATTACTTGCAAGGTTTGATCTGTGTCGTCCCAATTTCTAACTTGAATCGTAAAAGTTCCATATCGATCAGCGTCATTTGTAGAAGCCTTAAGATTGGAAATTGAGATCTTGTAAAGCTGATTTGCATATTCGCCATCATCAATTGACTCAAAATGGAACAAGTCATATTCAGTCTTACCGAAAGGCTGAGAGATATAAGTAGTTGTCTTGGGTGCGGAATATCTAGTATTGAATGATCCAAAAACTTCTCGGAAAGATTTGCTTGAATCGCCTGATGTGGAAGTATTTGCAGAACCCGACAAGACGCCCACTCTGCTTTCAGCGCTACCACTTGCAAAAGCTATTAATTTATCGATAGCAAAATCTGCGTGCAAATAATGTTGCTCTTGGTAGAATTTATCAGGGTCTTTATTAAGAATTTTTCCAATATAGTCACCAGCTGATGGATCAAAAGATGCGGTTAAAACTTTAACTCCTGACACACCGTCTGTCACGAAGAAATCAGATCCTAAAGAAGATGAGATGATCAGCTTAAATTTACCTGATATAAGATCAGCATCATCATCAACTGCTGTAGCGACAGCAAAAGAAGAATTTGCAATGCTTCCGTGTGACGCAGTCACCATAATTCTAGCAGTGTTAGGTGTCATAACGAGGCCTCGGACCAAGTTGACATAGGTTGAACCTGCGAAGGTATCGTTATCAGAAAACACAGGAGCAGCTGCACCTTCATAAGTTCCAATTTCGTGTCTTGCAACTAAAAATTGCGCCACGCCGGCGTGTCTATTGTCAGTAGTTGAAGTTCCTGCTAAGGAGAAACCTGCACTTTGCACAGTTCCATACGTAGCAGTATCTGTTATGTGTGCAGACGTTGAATTTGCGCCGGCGCCTAATACTCTAATGTAAGTAAGCGACGATCTATTCTTTAAAAATTCATTTGCAGCATAAGGTCCAAATTTATCTGGGTCTAAGTTGCCAAACACTTCAACATATTCGTCAAAAGTAGCAACTGTCACAGGAATAAATGCCGGCCCTTTATTGGCAGTGCCAATGATTAATGCAGGCACACCTACGGGCCCTAAAACTGGGGGTGCTGAAAGATCTATTTCGCGCTCATAAAAATTTGGCGACTTAAACGTCTGCTCTGACATGGATTATCTCCTTAACATTCACCAAACAGTAATTATCGTCTTAAAACTAACTAATAAAAAGAAAATTCACTCTATATCGTCTAAGCTGTAACCCGAATAGATAGTTTCTCCTGTCGCATTTTTCGATTTAATCTTTAAAAATTTAAATCCTCTTGGGACAGTAGTGTAGGCAGGATCATTTGGATCGCCTCCGCCTGGATTTTTTGAATCGTGCTCAGACACAAATGGAAAAACTTTTTGTTGTCTCCAGCCAACACTCCGCTGGTCATCTAGTGAATTTTTTTGATTATCTAAAGGAAGCGTAGGATCATCTGATCCTAAAATATATTTGTTACTAGCTTTTTCTGCTGTCAAGGCGTCGTCCTTCATGGCAAAGTTCTTAAACTCAATTGAAGGTGAAGACACATATCTCTTTAAAGGGACAGGTGCACCCGGGGTTTGTGTCACAAAGAAATAAGCAGGTACATTAATAACAAAGTTGTGTTTAATAAATCTCTCACTAGCTGACATGTCCTCAAAGCTAGTCTCGGTCGAGTAAGAACCACCCTCGACAGATGCAATAAACCAATAACCCTTGTCTGTGTCTAGACGCCATGATTGACTTTGTGGTAAAAATGAAGAGATAAATTTTTCTATGACTTGATTGGAGTGCTGCATGTATTGCGTCCACACAGTCACCTGATATTTGACAGAGTAAAATTGTGGTGTTGGCACAATTATCGTCTCAAATATATTATTTAGCAGATTTGGTTTAAGATACGCGCCATCATTGATATCTTTATCTTGCGCTAAAGCACCTAGACTTCTCTCAACGACAGGTTGATTATCTATGCGAGTGTCGCTAGGATTAACTGCAAGATTGGTCTGATTCTTTAAAAATAATCTGTTAATTAGTAATTGGTAATCTCTATCTGATTTATCTAATCTTCTTCTTATTACAATCTCGCCCTGCTGTTGATTAATACCTCTACCCGCAATATCTGCAGCCATATCTTGTGTCAAATCTGTTCTCATTATAGTGATAAGGGGCAGTATCAACGTTCCCGTTAAGTCTCTAATGGGTTGACCCTTTTTCAACATTGACCATTTTTCACCCGCAGCAAATATTACGGGTACCTTAATTGAGCTTGATTCATCTTTGCTGACTTGAGGCGAAATTTCTTTATCAAATAAATTAAAGACGGCGGTATCGACATCTTCTAAACCGCAAGAGTTAATGTGAAAGTCGGGAGTACCTCCTACCTTTTCATAGCCAGACTTTAAAGGAGATATACCAAAATTTTTTTTACTCTGCGTTTTAAATCTAGTAGCCATAATTTACTCATTCATCGTAAAAAGTCTTTTTAATCTTTCTCACGCCGTCGATAGGTGTTTCTAAGACACCATTATCTATAAGGTCTCTCTTGTCACCTGTTTGGTTGCCAACAGAATCAAGTGCATTTCCGCGCTGCTGCTCAAAATTAACTTGAACTGCATCATCATCTGTGTAAATGATATCTGTCGGTCCCTTGAAATCTGCCTTAAAGAGACCCTCGCGGGACTTAAGGCCGAGGATCTTTACACCATCTTTGTGCTCAGGCATTCCATAGATGTTGCGAGTTACAGCGACCTCAGTTATTTCAAAGAAAATATCGCCAAAAGAAAAAAAGTCTCCTATGTTGACTTGAATTCCCTTATCCACAATGTCCCTGTACTGTAGAAAAACCTCTAATTGAAATTGTTTATCAACTCCAAATTTATCTATCTTGGTCGTCTGTTGAAAATTAGCATCAACTAAACACTCAATCTCTATGGGATTATCATAAATTTTCTTGACAGCTTCGCTATAAATGACATGTGATTTTGTTTTTAGTTCAGAAATAGGATAATAGTAGATCTTTTGACCCACAACGTCTTTGATTATCTCTTTTGTTATATCTGAGATAAAACTAAGTTCTCTTTGAGTGACGAAAAGTCGGGCCATGATTTACCTACATTAACCTATCACTATAGACTTACCCAAGGGCATGGGTATGTAACGTAAATTCTTGTTCATGTTTTCAGCAGCTGCTGCATCAACTTCAAGAAGTTTTGCTCTAGTTAGATTAGTTAAAAACTCTTTTAGCTGTGTTACAAGCTTATCTTTATCCTCTCGACCCTGCGTAACAAGGGACTCACCATTAAGCTGAAGATCAGCATTTGGAATTGGAATGCTCTGAAACTTAGAACGAATTAATCCAAGCAACTCTCTACAGAGTGCCAATGTATATTGACGTATCCATTGACGACCTGGCTGTGTTATATTTGTGAAAGGAATATTGGTGTACGGTGCATTTTCCGGACCTGCGACGCCGTATATCGCGTCGTCAGTGTAAGCTGTTGGCTCAATAGGATTTTGTCCCTCCATTACTTTACAATAGACTTTACCCGTCTGTGACTCTAGCACGGGTATTGGAAAGAGTCTAAGCTTGCTACCAAGAATTTGATAGCTGTACTGCGATCTTCTAACTCTAAACGCTGTTTCCAACATTCCTCTTCTAAGCACATCTTCAAAGACTGGCAGCACATAGAATACTGTCGAGTTGATGTATGACTCGTAGTTAAAATTGGACGCAAGATAGTTGGTAATATTTGAAGCATTTAGCAAGAAATGCTGTGCTGCTAGTGGTTCAAAATGAAAGAGCTCTACAATTTTTAGCTTACCTTTTGAACCACTAGCTATTGTTTGATAAATCACATCGTCAGTTGTCGCATCTTTTAAATCAGCATAGATGTCATAGTCTTGCTTATCTTTTTCGATATCAAAATATCCTAACTGAGCATTATAAGCACCTCCCACGTTGGCTTCAACAGCGTAAGGATCTGCCATTCTTATTAAGTGTTCCAGTGTATTTCTAGTATACTTATTTGTTAGATCTGTGGATCCCGTAGGCATGCCTAAAATGTTTGATAATTCAGACATTATTTTCATCTCATGAATATGCTTGCTATATTCGCAGACCGACTCTTCAAAGCACGTCCAGATTTCTTTTTTAGTTAATTCAACAGATAAAACATCGTCGCCTAATTTTCTCTTCACAAAATTGACCATGTTATCAGCTTCTGTCTGAAATGCTGCGTCTGAATCAAAAAAACCAAACGGTGTTGGACTCACTGTGTTGCTAAAAGTTGGCATTTAGGTTCTCAAGTTACTTTAATTTATAATTATCATTAGGAATAGAATCGTTATGATTCATTAACAAACTGATGACAAAGGAAGAAACATGAAAACTTTGCGCCTTGGTTCAGCGGGTATTGATGTAGAGAAATGGCAAATTTTTCTTAGAGGAAGAAAGAAAAATAGCTGTGTGGTCGTATTAGGCAACTTTGATCAGATTACTCATGATGAAACAAGAGAATTTCAATTAAAATATAAGCTAAAAGATGACGGTGTCGTAGGTCCGACGACAATGTCAACAGCTCTTAAGCTTGGCTATAATACAATGTCAGACAGCAGTGTAGACGAATATGGACCAAATTGGCCTGCGAGGCCCGCAGTTAAATCTCTAACTTTTCAAGATAGAGTGAAGGTTTTTGGAAATTTTAGCTACATTCCGTCTCCCACGCCGAGCAATCCAGAAGCGATTACTATCACAGACAATTGGGCAAAAAACAATATAGCTACTGTTGAGGTAAAACAGCTAAGAAGCGTAAAAGGATCACCAGCAAGTTGCAGAATACAGATTCATGAAAGCATTGAAAAACAAATTGTGCAGCTTTTTAACACATGGGAAGAAGCGTGCTTATCTGAGCAACTAAAGAGCTGGGGCGGATCTTGGGTGCCGAGATTCATTAGAGGTTCTCGAACGTCCCTTTCTAATCATGCATGGGGAACGGCATTTGACATTAATGTTCAGTGGAATATGCTTGGTACTGTGCCGGCGCTAAAAGGCAAAGAAGGCAGTGTCAGAGAACTAGTCAAGATAGCCTTTGACCATGGATTTTATTGGGGTGGTTGGTATCCTCATCGCGCTGACGGAATGCATTTTGAAGCTTACAAAATTTTATAATTACATTCCAGAAATTAGAGATTGTACAGCAGTCTTTACTCTCTCTTGAAGCTCTTTTGGTAGTGCGGAGAGCAGAACATAAACTTCGCCTTTTTGACTAGACTGCGGTACACCTCCAACAAAATGATCTTGGTGTACTGTAACAACTGTTCTAAGAGACAACGGAGCGGGCCCTGCTCTTTCAGCAATAATTGGTTGGTAAAGATCAGCTTTGTTCATATTAGCCTTTCAACACAAAATTTGGACTAGTTAAAACTTCAGTTAGACTACTTAATTCTTTTCTGAGCGTAGAAACTTGTTCTTCTAAAAGAACTGTGTCTTTTCCTAAAGATTTTTCTTCTTGAATCTTGGATTCGAGCTCGATGATTTGCAAAAGAATTCTCTCAGATGATGCTGACATAATTTGTTCCTAACGTGTTTTTTTCTTTGTGTTTGTTTTTGTTGTGTATTTCTTCTTAGTAAGCTTTGAAGAACTTATTTCTTCGGCAGTAGTAGCAGTCATTTTTAGATCATTATTCTTTTTAGATAGATCCTTGAGGCGTTGTTCTTCTTGATTCATCCACACGTCGTAAAGTACCTTGTTGGATTCTGCTTTAAAAGAAATTAATCTATCTAATAATTCTTGCCTAACCTTAGCAAGAACAAATTGTTTATTTTCTTGTTGCTCAGATCCTACAGCTACAGTGTTTGTTAGTGTTTCATAGACAAAGAATAATTCTGTTGGCGTTAAATTTAACATAATTCTATTGTACAACAAACAATTATTTAGTTTACAGTGCAAAAACAAAAAAGCCCACTGTAAAGTGGGCTTTGTTATTTAACTAGTTAACTTATCACCAAGTCTTATCAGTGAATTTATAATGCTTCTGCAACGCACGGTAGATCGTACGAGCTTCACGTCCGTCAAAACGGAAAGTGTCACCGTTGGGAGAGTCAACATACAACATAGTTGAATCGCTCTGCGGATTTGTGCTTACTGCAACAGTGATTCCACTGTCTCTACGAGACGTCTCAGTACGAAACTTTCCAGTTCGATCTTGTCGTGTAATGATAGTAGAATTGTGGTTAGTTGATTGAGTGTTCTTGTTCTTTCGTCGTGTCATAAATTACCTCTATACATTAGAACCAACGGTTCTTATGAGTATGATATTAACAAGAAGCAAGAAACATGTTCAAAAACTTAGATAGTTTTATTTTTCTTCAATCTTTGACATTAGCATGCCGACTTTTTTGGTAGCATCGGGACTTGCTGATAACAAAGATTTTACGAAAGCTAGCAGAGCGGCACCTTTACTTGCATCACCCTTTTTTGCAGCAGTAATAGCTGTTTTTAGTGTGGGCTCGTCTATGCCTAGTTGATTAGCAATTTCTTTGGTGTTAAGCTGTCCTTTCGTATCAGTCTTAGCACCCTTTGCATCAGCTGCAGAATCTTCTGCTTCTCTGAGTATTTCTTGACGAATGATTTTTCTAAGATGAGTTTCTGTGATCTTAATCATAATTCTTAAATATCACTTACTATTAAACGAAAAGCAAAACTTCACTTTATAATGCCAGCAAGTTTCTGCCAGCGTTCCACCATTACGTCGCCAGATCTAACTCGACCTGCGTTCTCCGGTTTCTTTTCATCGCCTCCAAAGTAGGGAGGATTGAGATCAATTTCACCATTGTTGAGAGCGGCAAGCGCGCCAGGGACATCCTTTTCGTCGATAACAGGCATGTCTGGTCTCTCCGGCGCCCAGCCTGGTAAAGACATTGTAGCACCAGAAAGATTTTTCATGAACATCTCGACAAACGCCTCGAGGCCACCTTTCTCTTCTACAATTTGGGACGCGTCTTCTGCGGAAACTTTGTCACTTCCATTTTTCACGAATTTTTCTACGGCTTCTTTCATCGCATTTGCATCTTTAAATTGGTCGAATCCACCAGTCGCAGGTTTGCCCGATTTGATTCCCAATCTACCCGCCGTATACGCATTTAATACAGCAACGAGTTGTTGGCCTGGTAGATTAACCATAAACCCGCTGATCGTTGCCGACGGATCTACCATGAAAGTAGAAATCCAACGATGGTGACCGTCCATAATGTAACCGTCTTCGGAAATAAAAGCCCCAAGTTCTCCGCCTACTTTACCACTTTTTAAAGCTCCGAACGCCATGCTTACAGCTTTGTCAATATTCATCGATGATTGTGAAGGCTTTAGTTCAGCGCAAGAAAAAGATGCCGAGGATGCCTTAACTTTGTCATCTACGTCTTCGCCGTCCTTCGTGCCGCTAGAAACAGCAGTAGATATTTCTTCCCCTTTAGCCGCGGCTGCCGACAAAGTCGTTGGAAATTTTTCAGGATCAATTTTTCCAGCATCTGCATCCTCAAAAATCAAAGAAACTAGACTGCGTTTGCGAGGTTTGATAGATTCGCGGAGTGCTGTTCTTGCTTCATCACGAATTATTTGTCGAAGTCTTTTTGTCGTAAGCTTCATATTCACCCGCAGGTATAACTTAAGTATATCGAAAATTATAAATTATTTGGTGTTTATCAAACCTGAAACGATATTTGGTGAATTTCCGTATTCGGCTGTCTTATTATTGTCGCCTTTCGCTGCAGCATAAACAGTCGAAGTTGAAGCAAAAGAAGACATCTGATCGGAAGTCTTAGTTGGATCATCAGCTCCCGTCAGAGGATTAAATCCCACAGCATTCTTTCCGCTCATCTTGTTCGCGTAGCAGTGTCCGAACCATCCATTCTTGATGTTTGCTTTTGGATCCATCACGTATGTCCAATTACACGCATCTGGAGTCGCATCAGGCCAAGTTGAACCCACTAACGGAGTATGGGGTGTGTCACCGTACGCAACAAATGTAGTCGTCTGATCGAGTTTCTCTGTAGGACTTTCAGGATCTACTTGCTGCGAAAGATAGTTGTAGAAGCCGTTCAGAACCTTCCCTAGATGTTTCGTGGTATTTCGACCTTGGTTCATTAAGGTCATATTATCGAATGTAACGTGGGGGTCTGTGAAGGTCGTGTCGCTAGTGGGACCAGGAGACAGAGCCACGATTGCTGTCTTGGATAGACCAAGCGTGAATGCCTTCGCAACGACGATGAGCGTGCGTCCAAATTCTTCAATGCCTTTGCGTTGAGCTGAGGTCATATAGGACGAATTGGCACTTAGCCCATCGATCATTTCTTGAATTCCAAAGTCGATCAGATCTTGACTAGTTGGTGTTAATTGCGATGCAAAATTAAGCCCGATGATTCTAGCAGCGTTCTTGGTGATCTGCATCTGTGGTGCCCAAGAAGATCGAGCCGAAGACTTGCGCAAACCTGCGAGAGCTTTGTAATAGACTTCAAAGAGCTCTTGGTCAGCTTTTGAGGCTAGCGAAAACTGACTAGCTGCAGAGTTAAACAGATCGATCATACCTGCAGAGCTTGGAACCGTAGCCACTTCAGGCGCTCCGGGGGCTCTTCCGTATTTGACAGGATCGATGCCTAGAACTGGGACGATAGCTGAAGAACCTACTGCACCGAGAGATGCAAGTGCAGCTTGCATGGAAGAGTTACCTGATAGCGCAACTTGCGAGATCGGAAACTCAGTGTGGGTCTCGTCCTTACCGGACATGAACGCTGTCACTGGGTATTTGGGTATGCCGGTGATGTGATCAAACCACGGTGCATCAGGACCGTAGAAGAAAGATCTGTCTCCGCCCGACCAGCCCTTCACGCCGTTGGGTAGTAGGGGCATAGCGTTACCTTTGCCCCATGTATATGTTCCTCGGTATCCGTTGATTGGATTGTAACCGTATTGAGATGTATAGAGGTAAGAAGAGAATCCTCCAAAGTTAGACGACAGTCCGGACACATTAGCATTCTGGCATGCTTTGAATCCGACGTCAGCTACCGGCCACAACTCTTGGAACCAGGCTTGTGAACCGTTCGGCGCCGGTACTAGCAAAGATCTACCGTAAGTAGATCCTGCAGCTTCAGCTAATCCGTAACCTCCCTCGTCTGCTAAGAAATTAAGCAGTTTGCTTCTCTCGATGCCGATAGCAGCGGCTGCAACAGTGCACATCTTTAAAAATGTGCGGCGGCGGTCGTCACGTAAACCCTTTAGCTTCCAGTTTGACATCTATTTTCCTTTGTGTTATTGGCAAGAGTGGGCTGCGCTGAGCAGTGCAGCGACTGCGATGTTCTTCTTCTTCATCAAATCAGACTGATCACCCGGTTTTGCTTTCTGCAGGATGATGTTGCACAACAGCATGTGGTCATCTGTGGCAGGCGTTCCGATCAAGCAAGACACGCTCTCTTCAACACAAGATCCGTCAGATGCGAACATGGGTAGATTCTTGCCGTTCAAGGTGCACGCAGGTGCTTTTGTCGAGTCACCGATGTTTGCTATGATCTGTGCCGCAGCTTGCACGAAGATGTCCATGAGCTTCATAGCTGAGGCTGTAGAATGTTCCTCTTTTTCACTGAGGCGAGAGTCTAGCTTCGGAACACCCAGAGCATCTTTACCTGTGAAGTAGAGAAAGCCGGGCGTAGAAGGCTTCGCGACGCAGTAGCCATCTGCAGCATCGGGTGAATTATTGCCCACATCGAGACATCCTCTATTATTCTGAGTGAGCTTATCGTCTTGGTTGCAGAAGCAAGACTCATTTGTGGGACAAAGCGGATCGTTTGTGCCGTTAGCGTCAGTCACAGCCATCTCGCAAGCTGCACCGCTTCCACCAAAGATAGTGCCTAATGTCTGACTCATGCCGAAAGCTGGTGATTGCGTCGTCTTTAGATCAGTCAGATTTCCCGGAGGAATTAGAGCACCTCGGGCGCGCAAAAAGTTGCCCAGCTGTGCGTAAGTCAGTTTGTGGCAGCTGTGTAATCTTGACACGATCTCATCGGTGGCAGGGCTGTCGTATTGAGGCACTTCTTCAGGGTCACCACCCGTAGAAGACGTCGAGTCTGCAGAAGTTCCGCCTCCTACACCTGCTGCAGTTGAAGCATCTGACGCGACTGTCACAGAGACCGAGGATGGATCTTCCCATTTAGGACAGTAACCCTCATCAATATCAGGTGGTGTAGCACCGCAAGAAGCTACAAAAATGTAGAATGTTACGAAGGTGAGACCCGGTAAAAACCTATTCGTTGTCTTCATGTTAAAACCTCGTGAAATCATCAGACAGTAGAATTGATCTGAGCACTTTCTTTAAATTGTAGCCGTTACTCTTAAACTGGGAGACCAGTTTGGTCATCGTTAAGAGCTCTACATTCTTATCTTTGCGGTCGGGCAGAGACACCCAAGCTCTTCCACCGATCTCAGTGATGTCAGGTCGACCCATAGCATAGTTCCAAATTCTCTTCACGGCGCATTCAATGACCTCATCGTCCTTTGACATTTGTTGGCCCAGCTCAGACAGATTTGCGGCAGGTGCAGGCACTTCAATACCGTCAACTTTCATGGTCTTCTTCCAGGCTGTAGTGTTATTACCGCTGTTAGGGCAGGAGGGAGAGGTGCACAGCCAGTCGCTCATCTTGGCTCGAGGCGAACCTGTGACAGGCACAAAGACTGAATACTCACCCTGCGGAGTGAGCATCTGAAAGATGCCCATTGAATCAAATTGACTGAACAGAGGAGACCGATGGTTCCACGTGGCGTGACAGTTGGCACAAACATTGCTTGTGTTGTAGGCGTGAAAGTCCACACGCCCACCGTTACAAGTTCCAGCGATCTCACTCACGGGCCATTTGTTCTGGTAGCCCGGGATTGGTTTCTCACCGTTACAAGGTGCGTCGTCTGGAGGCTGATCTGTGGGTTCTCCGCCAGACTGCTCATTGCCACTGCGACACAAGAAGGTCTCGTGGTAGAAGCGGTTCCGTCTAAACGACAAGTTGCCATAGTATAAGCTCTGAGCACCGGGATCGGTGAGAATGCCCGAGTGGGTCATACCGCCAGGTAGATTGTTGCAAGAACCATCAACAAAGGTATTGTTTGCAGGATTAAAAGTAGGGCATGTATTAACTTGTTGAATGAGGATATTTCGCCAGTCTTTTTCTTCATAAACAACCTTTGCTGCAAAAATAGGTGCTGTATCTCGCGTAGGTTCTCCTGCTGTTGTTGATGCCCCACCCATTTTAAACGTGTACTTGAAGAACTCAACAAGAGACGCAGCGAAACGCGGATCAGACAACTTCTTGTCGATCAGCTCCTCGTACTTCGCCTTCTGCTGGTCTGGCGGCAGGTCGGCGATCTCGTAGATCTCAGCTAGCGTAGGAGCATCACCAATCAGGAGAATACTCGCTGTGCGGAGGGCTTCAGAATAATCCAGTTCTCGCTCATCGAGCTCTGTCAGATCGATTTTAGGTTCATTGTTACCGGAGCCCGCAGCAGCCACAGAGGGGCCTGTAGTCTCACCCGCAGTTGTCTCTTGATCACTCGGCGAGGTGGAAGACACCGACACCCCCGAAGATGTGGTCTTCACAGCGGGTGTGGAACAGTCCTCGTGCACGGCGGAAGTGTCCCCTGCGAGCTTATGAGGGTTGTGACGCTCGCAGCCGTAACATGTGAGTAACGCTGAGGCAGCGAGGATCGCACCCGTCTTGGTGTATGTGTTTCTTGTCATTGCCATATAACTTTATTACTATACAACTTATAGTGAATTAAAGTTCAAAAAAATACAATGGCAATGACTGAAATTATTTTCGCAGGAAAGAGATGTGCTCTCTCACTAAAATTCTTAGATCATTTATGATTCTTGATTCTTGAAAACCCGTGCGCGACCAATCAGCCTTGGAATTGACCCGTCTGAAGAAGGTCCTCGCGAGCTCAGTGCCAGCCTTCAGGTCGCCACCCCGATAGGCAGCTGCCAAGGAGGACAATCCGGACAGCTCGGTGGGGGAGAAAAATGTCTTAAAACCCCGGGGTAGTTTTGCCGAGCTCATTTTTTCCACATATTCTATGACGTCTGAGACGAAGCGAT
>Ga0194118_10003736_pt1 | contig 17369 bp, 37 predicted proteins | sample TA2MahsurfametaG_2_FD_148662 | JGI IMG/M metagenome (GOLD analysis project Ga0194118, IMG submission 148662) | Freshwater microbial communities from Lake Tanganyika, Tanzania - TA2015013 Mahale N5 surface | ecosystem: Environmental > Aquatic > Freshwater > Lake | place: Tanzania: Lake...
TGATACAGCTTTTGTTCGTGCCAATAAGTCTTAAAGGCTTCTTTTGTTTTAAACTTTTTCTGAAACTCCTCTGTCACAGATAAACAACTCCACAAGTCTTGACCACCCATTTCACCTTTCATGAACAGAGTGTCACAGTCCCAATAGTATTTTTCAAGTTGTTTATATGGCAACTTAGCAGCATTCAAAGCAAGAGCAAGAGTTATTGATAGTAACATAAAAATTATTTCCTGTCAAGATTTATTTTGATATCCGTCTTTCCAAGTACATAGTACGTCCGAAAATCTGCCTTTAAATTGACTACAACTCATTTCATATCCTTTGAATCAACACAGGTATCACCTCGAAATATATAGATATCACTGTCTAATCTCAGTTGTTCAAAAACTTGATTATTGACGCATATGTATGGATCTTTGTGATTCTGTATATAATAAAAAGCACCGTAACCTACCCCTGCCATTACCATCAATATAGGTATATACTTGAGGTACTTAACTACCTCAGGCATTGCACTGAGCAGTGAAGGCAGGATTTTAAGTAGGTCTTTCATCTTTTTATATTTACACAGCTGGCTGATACGCGATAGCGTGTATCACTCCAGTCTTTCTTTATCTGTTCTCGAATGACAACACATTCCTCATAGTCTTTGGTTGGCATTGCGATTGATCCCTTGGTTGAGAGAGCAGTGGTTGCGCTGTGTAGCATTATAATCAGTGTCCAGGTGCTCATTTAATATTCCCCATCAATGTCCTCAGCCATAGAATATAGCCAGAGGAATATGGGTGCGAGGACTACCAAAATAGCAAGTTCAGCAGTCGCAAAGGCAGCTGTTGTGCTGATGAGGAAGAACAAGAAGATGGCCAGTCTTCTCATAACTTTATATCCGTATGTGGAGGTAGATCATAGTCCATTGGATCATTCGGAAATCTTGGTATTTTGTTCATAGTTTTCTCTCTCTTGTGCATATTGACATAAAAGGATATTCATTATAAAATGTTGCCCAGCGCTGACATTCTTCCATTGTTTTGTGTTCTTGTAGAAGCCAAATTGTAGGATTGGTTCCAGCAAGTACAAGATACACAGTCAGTATATAGATCATAGGTCAAAATGACTGCGAATACCTCTTGCGGTTTCTTCATCACAAATTGTCATTGTTTCTTCTAACAGCAGTGTAGCAAATGCTTCATTGTATGCTTTTATCCAAGCATCAACTTGATATGTGTTGGTAGGCACTAACTCTTTTGCCTTATCTGATAGACGAGAGATAATTGCCGAGTTCATTTCTTCTTTTCCATAATAAATGCTTTATGAAACTCTGCTGCGCCACCATATATCAGACCGAACAGTATAACTGTCATTGGTGGTACGACAAAGATAAGATAAAACAAAAAAATTAGGGTTCCTATCTTCATTCTTTCCACTCTGGATTATTGGCATTCGGTAATTCGGGTAGCGGCATCCAATGCGTTACCTCGCCTCCTCCAAAAAATCCATGTTTGCTTATAAATGAACCACTATCGTAGTAACCGATCCACATCTGCGGTCCAGATTCAAATATATCTGGAGTATGATAGATTATGTATCTATCCGATGGTGGTAGCCTATCCCTTGTTGAGATCCAACGCATTTCTTCTCCTTCATATCGTCCATTCTGGATTATTATCAGCCCATAGGCATGCTTCCTCTGCAGAATTAAAGTAAGGAGAGACAATCTTCTCGGACTTCAAGCCATCACCCCTTTGTTCCTTCACCCAGAAATATGTAAATGTTGGCAGTCCTGGATCTCTAAGTGAGAGCAGGGCATAATCTCCGAAGCGCATCTCAGTTTTCATTATAGCTTCCTCTCTGTTTCTTTCGGTCGCTCATCTTTTCTCTCCATTGGTGGCGGTAGATATGGCTCAATAATATAGTGCTGCGCTCCCCACCAACCAAGTGCGCTGAAGAAGCCCCACATTACTATCTCAAGTATCATGGCTTTCCCATTTCTTCTCTACAGTATTCCAATGACGATCATCATAAAATTGTACATCACCATAGAAACCTAGTAGACCAAAACTCATACTAAATCCTGCATGATCTTGTCTATGTGTCACAGAAATACCTATGTCAAAAATCATACCTCGATGTCGATAGAAACCAACATCGAGGTGCTTATGGCCATTTTCTTTTAATGCCCAGCGACGCTGCCATATTTCATTGTATTGAGTCTGGCGTGTCCATGGATTAAAAATACTTATGGTAAAGTGAATCATTATACTTCATTAACCCTCAGCTGCTCAAATTTTCTTTCTTGTATAGTTTTTTCTTTGAAAAACTTTCTTGGGTTACCACACATGTAACATCTTGAATCACCACAATTAAGAATATGCTTCTTGTGATTGCGGTGTGGTTGTTCAAGATACTTCCACTTATTATTCCCTAGATGCATGTAGTAATCTTTTGCTATACGAACTTGTCTTGCGATTGCTCGCTCATCAGCTTGGATTCTTTTTGCTTTCTTCTCTTTACTATACTTACTATATTCATCGCTCATAGAATTCTCCTAGTGCACGATTTTATTAGTTGACGGGCTGTTAACTTCTCCGTCAGCAACTTTCCTCATAAGTTTTTTAAAGTCAGTTTCACATCCTGTTTCTGATGTGAGCCACATTAGACGTGCGAGAACAATAGAAGCAATTGACAAAGGACTTAGTTCAGTAATCTCTCCCATTGAACGTAATACATTGTCAACATTATGCGCGATACCTACCATTTCTTCTTCTGATAACTGGACAGCGTTCATGATCTCTCCTTGTAATATTTGTACAGTTTTAGATAGTATGCAAATCTTTTAGGTTCTTGCTCAGGATTTGGTAGTGGACCAAGCATTCGCTCCATATCCTCTACCAATTTTAATATCTGTTCTTCAGTAATCATCTACCTTGACCACGATATCTCTTGAATGTTTTCTTCTGAGTCTTAGTCATTGCTGATGTTTTCGGGTTTCTACCACCTTGTGATGTGCTCTTATGAACACGTTTGTGATCACGGCTACCTTTGTTAGCTGACATAATAATCTCCTAGTTGATGAAAGAACAGAGAGTGTTACCCCTCTGTTCTTATTTAGATATCGTAACGTGGGATCATCACTGCCTTACGCATTACGCTTTCAGGAGTAAAGTCTTCAGCGTTACATGCCAAGATTGATTTCATAATTGCTGGACTGAATCCAGAAATCAAAGCAACGCCACTTGTATCATACTTTACTGGTACATTGTCGTACGCATTCAAGTTCCAGAACACGATCTTTGGTAGATCGTAACCTGCTTCGCTGAACTTACGTTCAATCATCTTCATAGCAGAGTTGTCAAAACTTGCGCATCGATCAAACTGCATATCTGATAGAATCAGAAGCACTTCTGGCATTTCTTCTTGAGGTACATTACCTTCCTTAGCAGTCTTCAGGATTTTATCCATCGCCTTTACCAAGTTAGTATTCATGTCCCATGAAGACTTAACCATTTGTTGCACTTTTTGAAGGATAGTTCCTTTAAGGTTCAGCAGTTCTGGTGTCTCAGAGAAAGTCAAGAAAGTGTCCTTGAACTTACCAGTGTTTTTGTCTGCTAGGTATAGACCAAGCGAAACAGCAACAGTCAAGCAAGTCACATTCGCAGTCTTACCTCTGTTTACTGGGATAGACATAGAACCAGATACGTCAACCAGTGGCAACACATTAGCATCACCAACAAAGTTTTCCAACGCATCCCATTGCTTCTCAATCAGATCAAGCTGAGTCTTATTGTAATTAGTTTGGTAATGACCAACAACACCCTTCAGCACATCATATGGATATACTGCGCCAGCATTTACTTTAACATTTGAGTCATCACCTTTCACAAGAGCAGCAACATATTCCGCATACTTTTCAGTGTTACGGTAGAATGCTTTCTTATAGCGAGCAGCAGCAACAGAAGGTACATGGCTGAAGTTGATTTCATCCCATTTCTTAGCGCACATATCTTGTTCAACAACTTTGGTCATTTCAACCAAAGACTTACGATAAAACTTTGGAGACATGTTAAAAAACTTACGGAGTTCAACAGCCAGCTTACCTTGACGTGGAGTCCATTTTGCAGCAAGACCATTCTTTTCACGCAGAGCATCACCCAGCATGGTGAACGCAGTTGCCTTGTTAGTCTCAACTACAAAGATGTCATCCCAGCGACCGATCTCTGGCACTTTCTTCAGCAATGCTTTAGTAGCATCAGCATCGTGCTTGTCAAGATATTTTAGGATTTGACGGAACAACTCACGTTCACCAGCACCACCACGTGCATCACGTGCCCACTGAGCAATACGTAATGCTAGGTCTTTGTCCTCAACGTATGCTGCGACAAATTCTTTGGTGATATCTGTACCACGTGAGGCACCGATTTTGAAGAACAAGTCTACGCATGCAGATGCAGTAGACTTACGAGCACGCATGCCGTTTTCAGTGCGTGCGGATTGATTTTGTACGGAAGACACAAAAGTGTTCATTTCAATTCCTTTAAACTGCGGGATGATCGGGTTGGTATTAACTTGGTTTATTCTAACCACAGTGCCCCTCTCGGCAGCCCCACTGAAAAATAGATAGCACACTATCATTTGCTGTCTTTCCAGCGTCAGACCTTATTTCGAGTAGATCGCTCTAGCCAGTTTAAATTACACCTTTCGGTGGTCCTCCTGTGTCTGGCACTCTAGCTTCGAGTTTAGTCAAATTGCTGTAGTCATCCCATTTCCATAACGTAAGTATATTACTTATATGATTTAATGTCAATTAATACCACCATTGATGCAAAATTTTTATTCCACATTTTTCTAAAAATTTTAGACCATCATCATTTCTGTATGTGTTACGATAAAACACATTTTTGATTCCAGCACCATAGATTAATTTAGCGCAATCGATGCAAGGAGCATGAGTACAGAATAGATCGGCACCATCACCTCCGTCGTTAGACTTGGCAAGTTTAAGTATAGCATTTGCTTCAGCATGTATCACCTCAGGTTTTGTTTTAGTAGTCCTAATAAACTTCTCATCATATTCATCTATAAATTCTTCTTCACATGTATTATCCCATCCAGCTGGCATGCCATTGTAACCGATAGATATAATCCTATGATCCTTGACTACAACAGCACCAACCTTCAGACGAACAGCAGTGGACAGCTGAGCAAATCTCTCAGCAGTATCCATATATGCGTCGACCCATTTTTGTTTCATCGCAAGTACACCTGCACGTTAGTAACACGTTTCATAATTTCATTACTCACATCAAACTTAACACGCATTTTCTGAGTTTCATTCTCAAACACAAGCAACGCTGATTGGTTCAGAGTAGTCTTATGCTGCGGGATGAACCTATTATATCTCGTATCACCTGCTTGAGCAAACTTGTAAAGTGTCATATCAACATATTGTTCATAAAGTTGTAATTGCTGCCCGTCTACATTTGCAATTAAAACAAGTTTCGGATTACGAGGAATAAATGCAAAATCAACATCAATGTTATAGCAGTCAACTGTCGAGTTCTGATATGCACCAAAACAAACCATTTGATTGCTACGGAACTCTGGTGGTGGTGCAGGTTTTGCAACTTCCCAAGCCAGCCATCCGAGAACACCATTACCAGTAAAACCCTTTACCGCATTCGACACACCAGCAGCAATCCCTCCGTGGGTATTAGTGCTAGTAGATCCCTTCTCGCCAATAGTTTTACTAAATGATTTCGCATCAGAGACCCACTTCGGTTGCCATGATATAATTACATCAGCATATACAGTTGTGTCATAGCGACCAATCTTGTAGTCTGGATTTTTCACATCTGCATAAATTGCATTTCCTATGTTATCCAGTTTGCTAACGATTTTCTCTCTACGTTCGTACTCTTTAAAGTCAGGTGAGAAATTACCACTACCTTTGCGTATGGTATTGTCTTTTGGAACAACATCAGCAATGATAGTTACCTCATAACCGATTGGTGTTCTAGCTTGGTTGGTTATCTTGTATGATTTTATCACGCCACTGGTGTACTCATCAATAGATTCATCAACACGATTACCTTTAGCATTTCGTTCACTCATAATGAAAGTGCTTGCTCCCTGCTCTAGTGCTGCTACCTTTGCATTCTCTAAAGCAGCATCATAATTAGAACCATACCCAGTCACCTTCACCTCAGCAGCATTCGCAAAGGTAGCAGCAAACAACAGAGCAAGAACAGTCTTTTTCATTTAGAGTCCATTCATCATAGTGCGAAGATTTGCTGACGTGTTAATGCTTTTCTTAGAGACATAAATGGTAACAGCAACCATATTATTCTCACGAGACACTTCACGTTTCGCTACGAATGCACCACGCAGAATTGCTTGTGAGTTATCGCTCATACTTTCCGTTACTGATTGAGCGATACGATTTGCTCGGCGACGATCTTCTTCACTAGCCATGCCACCAGTAACACCGTCATCATCGCTATCAGGATCAACCTTGCGATTCTTCAGTTCAGTATTACTATTCTTCACAATGTCGCGCAGCGAAGTCTTAGCAATATTCTCTGCTGTCTTTGCTGACTTAACATCGTTGCTCATAAACTCGACCAGATTACGCTTGGCTCGCATAGTAGCAAGCATGAACGCATCCTCACGACCTTGAGCATGATTGAAGTTAATCGGTGCAGTACCAATAGTCTTTATCACCAACCACTCGCCTTGTTCCGAGAACTGAATTTGAAGAGTGCCGTGTTCTTCAAGAAACTCTGCTTCTGCTTTCTTGATGTCAGGCTTCTGTTCAAGTTTATTCTCTACCTTAGTAACAGGTTCAACTTTATTTGATGCGCAGCCAGTAGCCAAAGCAGCCAGCACAGCAATCGTAAGTAATTTTAGTTTCATCGTTCTTTAATCCATTTCCCTGCTTTTTGCAGATCTTCACCAGCACCACTAACAAGTCCACCAGCAGTTCCGCAAGCAGAAAGCATAGTGGCGACCAATACAGCTATAACAAACTTCATTGCACTCTCCTCATAGTAAATCTACTCAAATACTCTTGCGCCACAGTAAGTTCAAACACACCTTCCTCAAGCATAATCTGTTCTTTTTCCTCTAGGATCTCAACGAGATCATCCATACAAGCTGCTTCAAGCAATTCAATTGCATACTCATGATCATCTTTATCTACTTTAGAGTACCAATCAGCAAGAACTTCTTGGGAAGCGAGTAAAAGAAACCTAAGATTTTGAAAATCGTGCTCATTCATTTTGCTGTTTCCTTCACAATTTGTTGCATCTTAACAACACCATAATCAGCAATTTTTGCTATACCAGCGAAACCAACAGTACAAGCTGCGACACCGAGAATAAAACCAACGATTAGATTACCCATATCAACCCCAATCTTTCTTGTCGCCGAACTGCTCATTATAGGCATACCCAGCCATGTACTCATGGATTTCTGTCTCTGACATGTCTACTTCCTCGAGTCGAGTAGACTGGTGAGTGTCGCCAGTGTAGTAGTGAGGCATCGCTCCACGTGAGTAGTAAGAATCAGCTGCTCCACGATCAAAGGGTCCACCATGACGTGTATTGTATGAGCGACCATTCCATACGATTCTAACATCAGTAATTTCACCGTTAAACATTTTCATCATTCATCTCCACAATAACCATAATCTTCATCAGTGCCGAAACCAGCAGAAGCCATAGCACTGTCGAAGTCACCATCCATGCTCTCATCATAGTCAGAATCAAAGTCATCAGCAATACCAAAGTCGGCAGCAACTTGATTGATTGTTTCAACTGTTTCGCCGAAATAATCGGCAACTTGTTGAACCGATTGACCATCACAAAGCATTGTGACAATATCAGTAACCCTATCTTTCATAACACCCATTATACACTCTCCATATCACGAACACCCCAAGCCATAATTGCTAGACCAACAGCAGCCAATGCGGACTGCACCAGAAGATCAGCATTAGGATCAAAATCCACAGTGCCAACAGCACCGAAAGCAATCATAAAACCAACAAACAAACGAATAGAACCTTTCATTATACAACCTCCGCATCAGCATCGCGAGACATCATCTCATATTGCTTTTCACGTTCCTCAAGCATCAAACGATTCTCGAGTTCAGCGATAGACTGTTTCAGTTGGCGCTCAGCAGATTTCGCATCAGCGTAACCATCCATCATGTTAGCAGTCAGAGACTGAAGATAACCCGAAGAGAAGGCATAGTTGCCGTAAACTTTGTAAGACAAGTCAACAAATTCCTTAACCAGATCAGCGTAGGTAGGTCTCATTTCATGTTCCTTTTTAACTTTCAAATAATCCTGCTTTTTCTTTTGCAATCTTTGCAATTGCACGACCTGCTGCCTCTTGACTGTTAGTAAAAGCATAATCATCACTGAGGCTATTGAAGCCGTGATACAATTCCCAGTTACCATTACGCATCCATTCTACTTTAATATCGTATGCGGTGTTAAATGGATCACCGTCATGTACAATACGAACCAAACCAAAATCTTTTGCTACTCTCATAGGGCATCTCCGAAAACGGAAGAACGAGTGGGAAACCCAGTTGCGATACCAGTAGACAAATGGACTACTTTAGTTTGCTTCGCACGTGCCTTTGAGCGAGGTGCCTTGCGTGGTTTATAGACAGTAACCTTGACGCCAGCTGGGTCGGTATATACTGTCAGGACATTTCGTGGTTTACGTTCAGTCATCTCTATCTCCTTTTCAACTTTCATACCTATATTATACAGGAAAGCGGAATTAAAGGCAAGCACTTTTTTACATACCCCTAGACTTTGTAGGGGTATAAAAACCCTTACAGATCAATGACTTACGTAGCCCCATGTAAAAGACCCCTGCAAACTGGGTTTGCAAGGGTTTTTCTTGGTTTTTGGTGCCCCAAGGGAGACTCGAACTCCCAAAATTTGGCTTCTAAGACCAACACGTATACCAATTCCGTCATCGGGGCATAATTTGGTGCTGATTGTCGGATTCGAACTGACGACCTACTGCTTACAAGGCAGTTGCTCTACCAACTGAGCTAAATCAGCAATTACTGGAGCGGATAGTCGGATTCGAACCGACGACATTTTGCTTGGCAAGCAAACATTCTACCAACTGAATTATATCCGCATTAATCATGGTCGGAGTAGTAGGATTCGAACCTACGACCCCCTGCTCCCAAAGCAGGTGCACTACCAGGCTGTGCTACACTCCGAATGAACTCTTATTTATATTTCACTTCAGCATTAAATGCTAATGAGATTCTATCACCTTTACCTTCTGATGGCACAACATAGTGCATTAACCAAGAAGGAAAGATTATCAAACTACCTGTCTTCGGTTGAATCGAAACGACAGATTGTGTAAAACTATTTTGCTCTTTTACCATATGCTGATATACAACATGATGATGAGCATTGTTAGGTGTCATAAACTCTATCATAGAACAACCTTCATCTGCTTTCGGGTAGTAAACACCAGAGAAAACAGTGTTAGGTCTTTCGCCATGATTGTGTGGTATGCTTATATACTGATTGCTGTTTATATTAGCCCATGCCATATACACAGTTTGATACGCAGTATCAATCAAACCAAGATGCTTATGAAGACCATTTAATCTAAGTGTTATCTCATTAAGAAGTTGTTGCATCTCAGGTTCAGCGCCAGTAAAGTAGATGCTAGTCTGAGATGTTTTCTGTTTCTCATAACATAACTTCACTATTGCTTCGTTGTTGATTGTCAACTCATCAGTAGCAATAAAATTAGTAAATATATTTTCAATCTTCATAAGAATCTTTTGGTAGGAGCGGAGGGTTTCGAACCCTCGACCTCGAGATTAAAAGTCTCTTGCTCTGCCAACTGAGCTACACTCCCATATGGTCCACTCAGTCGGATTCGAACCGACACCTCATTGATTAAGAGTCAAGTGCGCTACCATTAACGCTACGAGTGGTTGGTCGTACTATTTTGATTTTACGTGCCAACCCTAGACCATACGGGAATCTAGAGCGACACTAGATTTTATCTAGTTTCATGTCATTCTCCTAAAGTTAAAACAAAAGCAACAGGATGTCCTTTGCGGTTTACAATTACAAGTTGTATGCATTTGGATTGCTGCAAACATCCTAAAACTGGTAGCGGGAGTAGGAATCGAACCTACCTCATTCAAGCATATGAAACTTGCTAGTTCGCCAGAACTATATCCCGCAATCAAACTGGCGGTCCCAAGGGGTAACGATCCCCTTCTTTATGCGTGACAGGCATACGTGCGTCCATGAACACTTTGAGACCAGATTCAATTAGTTGAGTACTTTGCACTATTTGCCTATACTCAACAGCTTTACTCGAGTTTACTGTTTATTGTATAAGTTACATAACGCTTGATCGTGCCTCTGTGCTTACAAAGCACTCAATTAATTGGTGGAGATGACAGGACTCGAACCCGCTACCCTCTGCTTGCAAAGCAGATGCTCTCCCAGTTGAGCTACACCCCCATGGTGTTCGGTCAGCCCCATAGATATCCCAACGCTACCGAACAGATGTCGTTCTCACAACGAATCCCCAGTAATAACCTCAAGCGCAGTATTCGAACCACGACTCATAGAGGATTTATGACTAATAAAACATAGTATATAACAACTATGAAATAATGTCAAGCATGCAATCTACTATTTTTTGGCACACCTGACAGCAAGTATTCCATTTGATCAGCAAGTATGTTGCGATTCAGCAGAATCATGTGTTCGTAATGATTTGGTTCATATGGAACATACAATAATTTCATGCTTGTGTCTTCAAGCAACTTACGACCTTTCTTCATGTTACATGGTTTACATGCAGTAACTACGTTAGTCCAAGTATCAGCACCACCTTCGCATCTTGGTATCACATGATCCCGTGATAAATGCGGAGTAGTAAAGTTACCGCCACAGTAAGCACAAACATGTCTGTCTCGAGAAAACAGAGATTTATTTGTTAGCACAACTCTACCAAATTTTTCAATAGAGAATCCGCTACCCTTTATCGCAATGATGGATGGTGTTGACAATACAGACTCTACACCTTGCTTATTTACACCACCACGATATGTAGCGAGTGTTTCACCAAGAGACCAAACAACCATACCTTTGGCATGATATGTAATTGCATCTTCAAAATTTATCCATCTTCTAGGTAAACCAGAAGCATCTAGTGCTAGGACGTTCATTACATCTCCCTGTTTCCTTCTTCTAAAGTATTTATTGGTGGTGATAGTAGGATTCGAACCTACGATAACTTTCGTATGAAGAAAGCGCATTACCACTTTGCTATATCACCATTCTTGGGGTGTTAGATGGGGAACGATCCCATACTATTGCTTTCACAGAGCAATGTGCAGACCACTACACTACTAACACCATAGAACTGGCAGGGATACTAGGATTTGAACCTAGACTAACAGAGTCAAAGTCTGCGGTGCTGCCGTTACACTATATCCCAACAGTTTGGCACCCCATGAAGGAATCGAACCTCCACCACGACGTTCGTAGCATCGTATGATCATCCATTTCACCAATGGGGCATTGTACAACAGGATTCGCTTTTTGCTTTATTTCCAGTAAAGTTATTTTTGATTGCTGAAAGAATCCTAAAACTGGTGCATCGTGACAGATTCGAACTGCCGACCTCGATCTTGTAAGGATCGCCTTCTACCACTGAATTAACGATGCGAAATTTTGTTTTTGGCTGTCCAGGTAGGGATCGAACCTACGACATCCTGATTAACAGTCAGGCGCAACTACCAGCTGTGCTACTGGACAATAACCTTGGTACCTATGAGTGGGAACGATCCACTGACCCTCGCCTTATCAAGACGATGCTCTACCACTGAGCTACATAGGTGTTGGTGGGTGGTGATGGTAACGCTCCACGAACTCGACTTCCTATCTCTTAGAGTAACGGTTTTACAGACCGCCGACAGGGGCACCACCCATAAACATATTATATGGTACACGGTACGGGAATCGAACCCGTCTTCTTACCTTGAAAGGGTAATGTCCTAACCAATAGACGAACCGTGCATCTCACAAATTTTTAAAGAACAATTCAAGAACTAACAAGGAACTGACTGTTACATGATGCCGAAGTCATTGCTGCATCAAACCCTTGCTCAACTCATTTCTGAGACAGATCGCTCACTTCTGTTTTATTTTACAACAAAAATTCCTTCTTCACTGTAGAGCCGAACACGTTTATTGAGTTTTTCAATCATTACATCTTTACCAAATGCTGCATAACCACGCTGTCGAAATTTTGCATCTTTCATACCAACAGCAGTTTGATTACCAACTTTATACATATTGAAACGACCAAGATAAACAATCATATTTTCTCCAAAATATTAAAGAACCTCAACAACAAAACGGTATTATATCTAACTTGAAAATTAAAGGCAAGCACTTTTTTACATACCCCTACACTTTGTAGGGTTATTCATAACCCTGGCAACAGTAGGGTTATTGGAGCACGCAGTAGGAATCGAACCTACGAACATCTGTTTTGCAGACAGCTACCTTACCATTCAGTCATGCGTGCATCATTTCAAATCTTTTATTATCAACCACAACATAAACATAAGAACCAACACTACGATTGCCCCATGATGTTCTCCTTTTAAAAAGTGGTACTCCCGACAGGATTCGAACCTGTATCATCCCCTCATCTAGAGGCATCGCCGAGGTATAAGCTCGGAGTTTTACCGTTAAACTACAGGAGCACATTGGCGGAGATAGCAGGATTCGAACCTGCGGTCCATATTTCTATGAACGACGGTTTAGCAAACCGCTGATATAAACCACTCATCCATATCTCCATAACTTGGCGGAAGCGGTGAGATTTGAACTCACGGAACATTTCTGTTCGTCTGTTTTCAAGACAGGTGCAATAAACCAGACTCTGCCACACTTCCATTTTGGTGCGAGTAGCCAGACTCGAACTGGCACGACTTGCGTCGGCAGATTTTAAGTCTGCTGTGTCTACCGATTCCACCATACTCGCAAAACAATTGGCACGGCATGAGGGAATCGAACCCCCATTCTAGGTTTAGAAGACCTATGTCCTATCCGTTGAACGAATGCCGTATTGGCTCCGGTGGAGGGAATCGAACCCCCACTAACAGTTTTGGAGACTGCTGCGCTGCCATTACGCCACACCGAAATTGTATATACTAACGTCTACATTTTTAAAGAACGAACCGTGATTATAGCACGGTGGGAATTAAAGTCAACTCCCAAAACAAAAAACCCTCGAGATTCGCATCATCGAGGGTTTGGTATTCGAGTAACCTGTTTCGTTACATTGTAAAACCCCCAACTGAAACTCTACGTGATGCATTCCAGCTGCCTGTAAAATTAATCTCAGGCTGGCAATAAAAGGAATGTAACTGTATCGTTTTCATAGAAGGATTATACCTCGGGTTTGAATTAAAAGCAAGCACTTTATTCTTGCATTTCTATTTATATAATTTGTTAGAGTTTTTTTAACTTTTTATCTAAAAGTTAAGTTTCGCATGCGCCATTGGCGCAGCGATCGACAGCCCAGTAACCACGTGGTTTCTTGACTCTCTTTATTCTTTCAGGTGCAACAATTTTAAACACAACATCAGCGCCAACAGAATACTCAGTGTTTTCATACACCTTATTTTCTTCGTTGTATGACAATGTCAGTTGCTGCATTTGCGCAGCATTAAATGGTCTATGCATTACTAAGACGTTTCTTTTCAGTGTTATCTGACGAACCTCTGTCGTAACAACACCACCGTCATCTTTCTTTGTAATTTCTAAGATCATAGAATTCCTAAATCTGTTATCAGTTTTTTTGTAATTTTAGGATACATCTTCTGCAACTTTTGATCTTTAACAGCTAATAGAACCTTCGCTTCTGATTGTTCAATAGATTCAAGCAGGTCAATAAACAATTGTTCTCTCTTCGGTTTAGCCAGGTCTTTTCTTGTAAACACATATAGACGTTTAGACTCAAAGATCAAAGTTGTCGGAGCCATACCGACTGGGCTCTTGTCTTGCTTGTATGGTGGTTCTGATTCTGGGAGAATGAATTTCTTCTCTGGGTCGAACGCATACTGCAATATAAGTTTAAGAGCAGTCTTTGTCTTATATTTAGTATCTAACAAAGACGTGTCCTTGTTTACTTCATCTAAGATCTCATTTATTAGTTGCGTCATTAAAAATCCTCCAGTTCATCTAAGAGCATACGGCAGCGATGCTCCATAAGGTAGTTCATAATCGACATCTTGTCGCCAGTAGGACTATTTAGTTCGTATGTATCAAGGATAGTTTTCTTGATATTGTCAGGAATAAACTTAAAGTCAACCAGAGTTACATTACGATGCCAGTTACGACGTTCGGCATCATTGCGGCAAGCAATGAAACCATTGTCGATGAATTCCTGTAGACGCTTAGACGACACTGGAGTTTGACGACCCTCAGCGAGAAAAATATCATCAGCTGACAGGATGTTAGGAACACCATCACCAGCATCACCCTTAACGATATGCTCAATAGTAAATGGTTGGATCTCTTTCTTAGCAATAGTAACTTGTTTTTTCTGCATAGGCGACCATTGTTTCACGTTGTCATAAGCATGGAGTTGTTTGAAGTCTTTATCGCTAGAGATAATCATAACATCTTCAGCTGTACCAAACTCATTGCAGCGTTCGGTTAGAACTGCAATAACATCATCAGCCTCAGCACGTTCAATGTGCATAACTTTATAAGGAAAGTGTTTCGCGATATCATCACGGATTTCACTCAGCGTGTTAAAGATCAAGTTCCAATCTAGATCTGACTCTTCGCGATGCTTCTTGCGTGCTGCCTTGTAGTTCGGGAAGAACTCCTTGCGCCAATACTTCTTACCATCACAACAAATGACAACCTCACCATACTGCTTTGAATACTTTTTCTTGTAGTATTTCAAAGTTGACAGTGTGGTATGGCGAATCAAGTTTTTGATATCACCTTCGCTACCTTGCACCAGATCTTTCTTAAACGAAAGAATGTTAGCAAGAGCAACCTGCGAATAGTCAATTAGAATCATTTTAAAATACTTTCAAAATAATGCACTCTTCATTAATACGTCCATTCGGTTGAGCAGGTTTAGTAGTCAACTGTTTGAACGCACTGTTTAGTGCACGCTTACCCAGAGAAGCGAAGTCTTTGATCATCTCAGGTTTGCGTAGTGTTTTAGAAATAGAAGTAGTGATATCAAAGTTTATCATAGTTGTACCTTTGACAGTCAGCAGACCACCATCAGCAGGTTTGTATACGGTCAGACGACGATACTTCGTATTATATACCCAAACCTCATCAGAATTTACAAGTTTGGTTGGGTGTTCAGACTTCAAACCAAGTTCGGCAAAATCTGGCATATACTTAACTTTTGCTGCAACAACACCAGCAGGTTTTGCTTTGCGAGCACGTGGCTTACGTTGCGCCTTCGCAGTAACAACACGTTGTTGACATTCTTGAATAATCGATTCAATGAACGCAAGGAATCGTTTCAACTCAACTTTCTTAAAGTTACTGTATCCCTCAACGAGTTGATCATCATCGCCTTCAATAGTTTCCTCAAGTTCTTTCTTAAGAGGAATCCATGTTGTTGACAAATACTTTACGATGGGTGCGCCATAACTTTTGATTGGCGTCTTGAGTTTATAATCTTTCGGACAGCCAGCAGCAATAAAATCATCAATCTCACCTTCAATGTCACCAGCAACTTCACGTGCTTTCTCAAGAATACGATCTTGAATCGAAACAACCTGAGCCGAAACAACTTTCGGCTGATCTATTTTCTTAGGAACTTTTGATTTAATCTCATTGAACATTTCTCTCATGCGAATAATATGCGCATCAGAAAGAACCTGCTCACGTGTAATCAAACGTGCAAGTGTTCCATAAGATCTAAAGTAATAATCATCGACACGCTCAAGATCTCCAACAATGGCTGGATCGAATGACGCAATATAATTCAGCGCCCACTTCTTCTTTTCTTTGTTGTCGTGCTGATCGTTGTAATAGTTCAGCGCAGCATTCAGATCGCTGTCATAATTATCGGCTGAGAGTTTTGGCTCATTGTCAAGTTTCTGACGATTAACACGCTCAACAAACTTCTTACGCTTTGCAGTATTCACAGATAATCTCCTAGTTTATACATATATTATAATCTATCCCTGAATTAAAGTAAAGCGAAATTTTGTATTCCCCTCAGCCCTGTAGGGTTATTTCTTAAACTTTGTAGAGACAAGCCCACCAGAAAACACTGCACCAACCCATAAAGCTGCTGCCCAAGTTGCAATATTATATGGAATTGCAAGAATTGGAAATAACGTATTCAAAGACCAAATTAAAATCAATGGTCCAGCAATGAAGATTAAACCAATAATTGCTATGGCAAAGATAATTACAGCTAAATCTTTCATTTAATACTCCAGTCGTTTGATATTGCTAATGTTAAAACTACGCCAATCCTGAATCTCTGTGTCAAACACACGAACAGCATCAGTGGTAGTTTTCTCAACTGAACTCTTAGGTTGTTTATCTGCTGGAATTTTTGTAAAGTCTCGAGTACATGCCATAGTACGATCAGTACCATCTTTCTTTGTGAATTTAACAACTAAAATATTCTCAGAAAGATACTCATCTAACCACTCACGAAACTCTGGAGACTGCATATGTGTCATTGGATCAACACCAGAAGCACGCAATACAGAAATAAAATCAACACTTGAATTGCTACTAATCATCACTTATCCCTTCCTGTTAAAAGCCATAAAAAATTTGCCATGTTACGAAACTGGGCATCTTCAAGAAACAACTGAAACTTATTATCAATGACACTGCCTTCAAGTTTTTTATAAAAAATTACTTGATGTAAGTCACCAATCTTGTTATGCGTAACTGTAACAGTGTACGCTGCATCTGAGAATTTAATTACATGTTCGCTCATGCTTTACTCACTTTCACTTTAATAGAATTTATAAAAATACCATTCGGTCTTAACGTCACATCATCTAAACCAATTTTGTCGAAGTCAACAAGAGTAGTGTAAGCATATTTTGTCTTTTGATTTGTGATAGTAATTTCTGAATCACGAACCTTCGGTTTGAAGAGAGCAGGTATTTTACGATCATTCATTTTAGTCCCATAGTCCTTGATAGTATTTGCCAAACAAACGAAAACCATTATCTATTCTTTTCTGATGAACTGAGATCGCATCCCAGTCAGCGTTCCATGTGTCGTTTGGACCTTTCTCCATTGTATACATTTTAGGCTTGCCATTATC
>Ga0194118_10003745_pt1 | contig 17337 bp, 13 predicted proteins | sample TA2MahsurfametaG_2_FD_148662 | JGI IMG/M metagenome (GOLD analysis project Ga0194118, IMG submission 148662) | Freshwater microbial communities from Lake Tanganyika, Tanzania - TA2015013 Mahale N5 surface | ecosystem: Environmental > Aquatic > Freshwater > Lake | place: Tanzania: Lake...
AAGTGCTGGAATTTAACTGCCGTATGGGGGATCCCGAAACCCAGCCAATTCTGATGCGGCTTAAGACCGACTTCACCCTACTGCTTGAGGCTGCAATCCATGGCCAGCTCGATTCAGTAAACGCCGACTGGGATTTGCGTACGGCGCTTGGTGTCGTGATTGCGGCTGAGGGCTATCCTGAGGCGGTGACCACCGGAGATCCAATCACCCAGCTGCCCATTGCATCAGAAGACAGTATGACTTTTCATGCAGGCACCGCGAATCAAAACGGCATTCTTAAGACTAACGGCGGAAGGGTGCTCTGTGTGACCGGGCTGGGCGGTACGCCGATGCTGGCACAACAGCGGGCCTATCGGGCCGTGGATGAGGTGAAATTCCGCGGCATGCAGTTTCGAAGCGATATTGGCTATCGGGCCATTGGAAGAAACACACATGCACACTATTGATATCGGTTCACTGCGCGACTATTTTCTTGGACTGCAGGATCGCATCACCAAAGCTGTGAGCGATCTTGATGGAATAGCCTTTGCAGAGGATGCCTGGAGTAAGCCAGTAGACAGCATGCTCAAAGGTGATGGCCGATCACGCATTCTGGAGCAGGGAGTCGTGTTCGAGCGGGCGGGTGTCGGTTTCTCGCATGTCCGGGGTGAGCGCCTTCCGCCCTCAGCAACCCAAAATCGGCCCGAACTCGCGGGCCGCGGCTTTGAGGCGATCGGGGTCTCGCTGGTATTTCATCCGCGCAATCCCTATGTGCCAACCGTACACATGAATGTCCGCAGTTTTGTCGCCAAATCGCCGGATCAGGACGGCGAAGATGCCTGGTGGTTTGGTGGTGGTATGGATCTCACCCCCTACTACCCCTTTGAAGAAGATGCCATACATTTTCACAAGACCTGCCAGCAAGCGCTTAACCCCTTTGGAGAAGGCTACTACCCGAAGTTTAAAAAGTGGTGCGATGAATATTTTTTCTTAAAGCATCGTGATGAAGCACGCGGTATCGGCGGTGTATTTTTTGATGATTTTTCAGAGCTTGGTTTTGAGAAAAGCTTTACCATGACCCAGGCGGTGGGAAATGCGTTTCTTAATGCCTACCTGCCGATTGTATCCGCCCGACAGCATCAGCCCTATGGCCAAAGGGAGCGTGAATTTCAGACCTACCGGCGTGGCCGCTATGTTGAATTTAATCTCGTATTCGATCGAGGCACGCATTTTGGATTACAAAGCGGCGGTCGGGCAGAGAGTATCCTGATGTCGATGCCACCGGTTGTCACCTGGAGATACGACTGGCAGCCTGCGGCCGGAAGCCCCGAATCAAAACTCTACGAAATGATTAAACCGAGAGATTGGCTCGCAGCATCCGCATGATTGGCCTTTTCGGTGGGCGGTTTGATCCGGTGCATCGGGCCCATATCGCAATGGCCCGCGCAGCAGCCGATGCGCTGCATCTGCCCGAGGTGCGATGGATTGTGAGTGGAAAAGCAGAGCACAAAGCTGAGTATGCCCAAGCCCAGCACCGCCTTGAAATGGTGCGGATCGCCATCGCTTCAATGAACGATTCGCGAATGCTCGCCGATAATCGAGAAATTCTTGCCAAGCGCCAGGGAAAATCAAATTTCACTGCAGATACACTTTTGCAACTGCAGCAAGAGTTTCCCGATCAGCGTTTTGTGTGGATCATGGGCGAGGATCAGCTGCAAGGCTTCACTACCTGGTCGCGCTGGCAGTGGCTGGCCACACAACTTGAATTTGCGGTGTGTGCCAGGCCCGATTCACACGGCCAACCGATGGCCCAGCAACTCATTACACTTGGCGCAAAAATACATTGGATGAAAGTTGCCCCCGACACAATTTCTTCGTCTGAAATCCGGGATTTACTCAAGCAAAAACGGGCGCTTTCTGATCAGCTGCCCGCAGCGGTTGCCGACTATATCGCCCTTCACCATCTTTATTGCTAGGATTACCGAATGCCTTTAAGCCTGCAGGATTTACAAAACGTTGTGATTAATGCTTTAGAAGATATCAAGGGCCAGCATATTTTAGTTTTTGATGCTCAGCCGCTCACCAGCCTATTTGATCGGGTGATCATCGCCAGCGGCACCTCTAACCGCCAGACACGGGCCCTTGCAAAAAATCTGCACGATAAAGTCAAGCAATCTGGCGGCGAAGTCTATGGCGCTGAAGGCGAGGAGACCGGCGAGTGGGTGCTCGTGGATCTGGGGGATATCATCGTGCACATCATGCAGCCCACAATACGGGATTACTATCGGCTCGAGGAAATCTGGGGAAAGCATCCGATTGATTGGCAGGCCGAACGAAAGCTCGCGATCCAAAAAGCAGCTCCTCGCAGAAAACCAACCGCCAAAAAACCGCTCTCCAAAAAGCCTAAAAAATGATCTTGATTTTGGCCGTTGGCCAGCGACAGCCCGCTTGGGTCAATGATGCGGCTGCCGACTACTTAAACCGATTTCCCGAAAATCAGCGGCCTCAGCTTAAAGAAATAAAGGCGGAACCCCGAACGACCGGAAAACCGGTAACCGCCCTCTTGCGGGCAGAGGCTGAGCGCCTGCAGGCAGGCATTCCGAAGGATGCGGTCACGGTAGTGCTCGATGAACATGGAAAGGCCATGACAACACAGGAATTTTCGGTCCTCCTTGAGAGATTCGAGCAGACTGCAACCCGGCTTGTATTTTTAATTGGTGGGCCAGACGGGCTTGACCCGAAACTGAAGTCGGAGAGTCAACAGATCCTAAGGCTTTCATCGATGACCCTGCCGCACGGGATGGCCCGGGTGCTCCTTGTTGAGCAGCTTTATCGGGCTTGGTCAATGCTAAAACACCATCCCTATCATCGCGATTAACTAGGTTCTGCCGTAGTGATCTTCAAAGCGAACAATATCGTCCTCCCCCAAATAATCTCCTGATTGAACTTCGATAATTTCCAAAGTGAAATCCTGTAAATTTTCAAGGCGATGCTTTGTTCCACAAGGGATATATGTTGATTCATTTTCATTTAAATCGAAAACTTGATCACCGCATGTTACCCGGGCAATACCCCGCACCACGATCCAATGCTCTGCCCGATGATGATGCATTTGCAAAGATAATCGGGACATTGGCTTTACCGTAATTTTCTTTACTTGAAATCGATCTCCACGATCGATACTGTCAAAACTACCCCATGGACGTATAACTTGCCGGTGTGTCACTGCCTCTAAAACTCCCTTTGATTCAAGAAGATTAACTGCATCTTTCACCCGCTCCGAATGATTCACATTTACAACTAACGTCGCGTCAGGCGTATCGACAATTAGAATATTCTCGGTGCCGACTGCAACAATCGGTCGCGACTCGGCGTGAATAAATGTCCCTGAAGACTCAATTGCGTGTCCTTGCCCGACAATTCGATTTCCATTTATATCTGCATCATATAACTCCGAAACGGATTTCCACGAACCAACATCGCTCCATGATCCGTGAAAAGGCAGCATTACAAGATCCTCTAATTTTTCTAGTACTGCGTAATCAATCGATTCACTACGACAGTCATTAAAAAGAGATTTATCCGGGCGAATAAATACGCCATCTTGAGAGGAAAATTGAATTGCATTTTTACAGGAATCTAAAATATCAGGAGCTAGACGTGCAAGAGAATCGAGACAAGCTTTAGCACTCACTAGAAATATTCCTGCATTCCAGTAGTAGTTACCTTGAAGAAGAAAACGCTCCGCTACCTCAGTGCTTGGTTTTTCGACAAACTGATTAACGCGAAACGTTTCACTTAAGGCGGTACTGTGGTTTCGTTCACCTAAAGGATCTTCCCGAGAAGCTCTTATGTATCCGTAGGCAGAGCTAGGATAACTTGGTGAAATGCCAAAAGTAACCCAGTAACCTGACTCCGCAGCCTCTCGTCCCGATTGAATAACTTCATAAAATGCTTGCGAATCGCTTATGTAATGATCTGAGGGTGAAAAAAGCAAAAGCTGATTGGGATTGGCCGTCAGCGCGGCAAGCGCCATTGCAGCAGCAGTGTTTTTTTGACTCGGCTCCAGAATAATAGTTGAACTGATTAATTCTCTTTCGAATGCCTCATGGATAAGAAAACGGTGATCTTCATTACCCACTGCAAAAAGATGAGAATTAAAATGTTTTAATCTCCTGAGCGTCAACTGCAGCAGGCTCTCATTCGCAAACAAGGTTGCAAACTGTTTCGGTACTGCTTTCCGGGACAGCGGCCATAAGCGAGTTCCAGATCCGCCACACAACACAACAGGTAAAATATGAGCATTAGTATCCATCGCTACAAAGGAAAATAGAAAGTATTCAAAGTCTGACGGGTATAACTTTTTGACTCACAGGTAACGATCCTAGTGTAAAAACGTTTGTTAAACCTATGCCTCTTATATCAATACGCTCAATGTGCCGCAAATTATGAAATTCAACCAGTCGGGCGGTACTTTCTGACACCAAGATGTTTGTATCTAAATCCTTTGCAGTCGCTTCCAGCCGAGCGGCCATATTGATGCAAGTTCCTACAGCCGTATAGTTTGCTCGCCGATTTGTCCCAAAATCACCGACGATTGCAACCCCTGATGCCACACCGATACGGACTGATATTTCTGGACGCGCTTGGGGTCTGAGAGAAGTTTCGTTCAGCTTATCGATGCGCGCTTGAATCAACTCTGCTGCGTGAAGAGCAAGTTCAGCATGATTTTTTTGGAAAATAGGGGCGCCCCAAAAAGCAATAAGACCGTCGCCGGTGTACCGATCAATAGTCCCCTCGCATTGCCATATGGGTTCAGTAATTTCAGCGATATAGTCCCGAGTCATCTGGGCAGCAACTTCCAATGGTTGACTCGATACTGTTTGGCTGTAAGACACCATATCTACCACAAGCACAGTAATCTCAGCTGTCTTGGGGCTTAACACCGAGAGATCCTCTATCGACATTACCTGCGAGAGAATCTTTGTCGATACATAACGCTCAAGCAATGATGACACGTACCGAATTTTCCTGCGTGCAGATACCCATTCATACGGGCTTAGAATAAAGGCGAAAATCAAAAATGCCCAAACGGATGCCGATTGATTGAGATGACTACCCGCCTTAATCTGCCATACAACCAATATTGCCCATAATGTAAAAATGGCCAACAGTGAAATCCATAATGCCAATTGCTTTTCAATTTTGACTAGGGCGATTCCCACAAAAAAAACGACTGCTAAATGCAAAAGTGTACTGAGCGGGGCACTGATCGGTGCCTGGCGGTCGGTTTTTGCGTCCATCATCTCCGACAGAGCTTGTGCATGCACGAACATGCCACTCGTACTTGAGGATAGTGGGGTAGCGATTCGATCCGATAAACCCAAAGCGGAAGAGCCGACGATCACAATCTTTTGCTCAAAAATTGTCTTTAGGGCAATTGCGAGTTCAAGATCCAAGGGAATTCGAAAAACATCTCGTGCCTGGATCACTATCCAGCTGTCTGGTGTTCTATCAAAACGTAAATTACTCGACGCCTCTACTATTGGCTGCCTTACCACCCCAAGACAAGTGATTAACTCGAGAGATAAGCTGGAAAACACCCTGCTCTCAAATTGCGTTAGGTGTATCACCCGTCTAAGTTTTCCATCATTATCTGGAATGAACCCAATATTTCCGACACAAGGGGCACTCGATAAGCCCAAGTGATTTCCAATTATTCCTGTCGCTGGAATGCCAACAGAATTAGAGCCTGCTTCAGTCGAACTTCCCATTGCAAGAGTCCCAGTCGCAATCGGCATTGGTCGCTTCACATAATCAAAAACCTGTGACAATACGAGCTTTCTCTCCTCAGCCATTCGGAGCAAATTCCGATCACCGGATTTATCACGCGGCTGAGGCAATACGATATCGAAAGCAATAATCTTGGCATTGAGATTACTAATGATAAGCGACGCAAGGGTTGCTAAATCAGACCGACTCCAAGGCCAGCCCCCTCTTTCCCGAATGCTGAGCTCATCAATATCTACCAACACTATTTCCGAGGGTGGTGACCTGCCTGAGAGGGTCCTCAGCACAGTATCCCTCAGCGGATATTCGAGAATCGAAATAAGGCTAGTGTGAGACGGTTGAAAATGAACGTATACAGTAACGACCAGTCCGACCGCGATCAGCATAAAGCGGACAAAGAATTTATGACTAAAAATTAAAGGAAATCTCAAAATATTGATTTGAATTAACTCAAGTTTTCAATTCCACATAAATAAGAGACTCTGCTGCTCACTCAGCATCACAGCGGATCAAAATAAATAAAAGTCAGCGCCTATCAATGCGAATACCGTTTAGCTCCTCGCCCAGACTTATCGGTCGAGAGAGGATCTTGTGGAGAGACTCGAGTAGTTCGGTATCAAATCCTCCGATTGCTGCCTGAACCTTAGCCCATGCAGCGATCTGGTCTCTTCGAATACCGATTTGTTGACGAGCGACGCTAAATAATTCAGCGATCGTCTTTGCGATTTCAGCTCGTGATGAGATACCAGCTCGAAAGCCTGCCTGTTGCGCCCTTAGGGAAAGTAGGGTGGCCTGATATAACTGATCGGTCGCACTGATTCGTGACTGAATCACTGCTAAATTTCCGTAAGCTGCCAAGGTATCGCTGTTTATCTTATTTATCGTCGCCTGGGTTTGGGCCTGTGCTCTTCTAAAATTTGCATCCGCTTGATCAACGGCTGCGCGAATAGCGCCGTGTGTGTAGATTGGAACACTTAATTGCAAACCGATTCGTTGTTCGTTTTTAATAGTAGGGAGCGTGTCGTTTCGTCCCTGACTCGCTGAGGCGATCGCATCGAGGGTTGGATATCGGTCGGAGCGCGCTTTTTCCCTCTCAAGGAGTGCTGCGTATTCCTGATATCTTGCGGCTGCAATATCCTGATTTTTAGTCTCAATCGTACGCAAAAGCTCATCCCGAGAATATGCTGGAGTACGAATGGGAGTGAAAGCAAGGAGAGAGTAAAAAGCGGGAACGGTGGCGGCTGGCCCTGCGATAGTCTTCAACACCTGATCAGCAATCGCTTCTTGCGCGATCGCATCTTCGATGAGGGCTTGAGCTTGGGATAACCTTGCTCGATCCTGATCAACCTCTTGAATAGTTGTGTCTCCCGCCTTGTAGCGGCGGTCGGTCTCAGCAAACGATTCCTGAGCGGCTTGGGCAGCGCCCTGGAAAGTGATCTTATTTGACCGCGCAACAAGTACGTCGGTCCAAGCCAGCAGAAGCCTCATTGCGAGGTCCTGGTCTGCCGAAGCGAGGGATCGACGGCTCGCCTCTGCTTGGCTTTCCGCCTGCTCAATACCAACGAGCTCACGCTTTCGAAAAATAGGCTGCCTTGCCTGCAACTGGTTCAATCGGGACTCAAAGCGACGATCAATCTCAGATCGCTGACCGAGAAAATTAGTAGCCTCCTCAGTTCGTTCGGAATGAGTGATGTTGACCGAAAGCGCTACTTTCGGGCCAAGTAATGCTCGAGAGCCGTCTAAAGCACGATCCGCGGCATCTTTAGCGGCACGAGCAGCGAGAAAACCGGGATCAGCGGACCGGGCCTCCTCTAGATGGCGAGTGAGCAAGCTTCGATCGGACTGAATATTTTTTTCTTGGGCATAAACAGGGAAAACGCTGGGCAAAAAAAACAATACGATGAGACATAACCCCATTGATAAGCGGAATTTGCTGTTACTCAAATGCTGGAACTCCGTTGGATTAATGTTCTTTCAGGGCGCGGGCCATACTATCGGTCAGCGGACGAATGAGATACTGCATGAAGGTTCGCTCCCCTGTTTTGATGATTACGTCTGTCACCATTCCGGGACGAATCTGTGTCTCTGGGATCTTTTTAAGCTCTTCCGCGGAAACGACAATGCGAGCTACAAAATAACCCATCTGACCGCTTGGGTCCTGTGGGTTTTGAAATTTATCGGCCGATACCCACTCAACGGTACCCAAAATTACCGGAGTTGCTCGTGCTCGGGTTGTCGTAAAACGAACCTCGGCCACAAGTCCGGGTACGATTCGGTCGATGACATGTGGCATTACTTGCGCCTCTACCACCAAGCGCTCGTCATCAGGAACGACATCTAACACTCGAGCGCCAGGCTGTAATACCGCCCCTTCAGTGGTCACCATTAGCCCCATCACACGTCCCGCAGCAGGCGCCAAAATATTGACCCGTTTTAGCTCCAAATCTGCGGCCGCTACTCGATCGCGAAGAGCGGCACGTTGCGCTAAGGCCTCAGCGTGCTGCTTTTGAATTTCGAGAACACGATTTTTCGGATAAAAACCCTCATCGGCAACAGGCTGCAATTCAGAAAGCAGCTTATCGAGAAATCGTAGCTGAATATCAGTCGCTTTCAGCTGCGATTCTGCGTTCGATTTAGCGGCAATAGGAATCGAATCATCCATACGCAGCAAGATCGCCCCTTCTTGCACCGTCTGGCCCTCCCGAACCAGTATCTGCTTCACAACACCCCCCGAGAGGTGCTGAACTGTCTTTCTACGGCCCTCTAAAGTGACAGTTCCGACAGAAGCAGCCCCTGAATCTATGGGTGCCGTAGTAGCCCAAACTAAAAACCCACCAAAACCGATTATCAATAACCAGAGCCCAGCTCTCAGTGGGCCCCTTGAATCTGTCGGTAAGCTTTGGCCATTTGGTAATTCGGCTGATGCCATTGATCCCAAAGCGGCAATCTGCGATTTTTTTTCTTTAGTTTGAACGTCAATAACCTCCATTCTCATTCTCCTGCCGATGGATTGGACTGACTGCCCGCCTGTGAATCGACTGACGCGACCACTGGAGGGGGTGCCCCGGCAGGGGCCACTTGCTGCGACGCCTTCGCGAGAGCAGCAAGCACCTCGTCCCTCGGTCCAAACATGTGAACTTGACCATCACGAAGTAGCATCAGCTTGTCAACAGCGCGTAAAACGCTTGTGCGATGGGTTATCAAAACAACCGTACTCCCCCGCTTTTTCATGTCAAGTACGGCCGCGATGAGAGCTGCTTCACCTTGGTCGTCAAGATTCGAGTTGGGCTCATCCAAAACAATAAACGCTGGAGAGTCGTAGATTGCCCTAGCAAGGGCGATTCGTTGCCGTTGTCCACCGGAGAGAATCCCTCCGGCCTCTCCGATCTGAGTGTCATAACCCCCGGGAAAGCGCAGAATCATTTCGTGAAGCCCACAAGCGCGCGCTGCTGCGATGATCTTTTCCGAATCAATTTCTCCAAATCTACATATATTTTCGGCAATCGATCCATCAAAGAGTTCCACATCTTGGGGCAGATAACCGACCGCCGGACCAACCTCAAATTTATTCCAATTAAAAATATCAACACCATCAAGACGCATTTTTCCAACCTGTGCCGGCCAGATTCCCATCATCGTTCGGGCAAGCGTTGATTTTCCTGATGCAGAGGGCCCGATAATTCCAATAATTTCACTGGGGCCGAATCCGAAATTCAGGGCTTTTAAGACAGCTGCCTGCGCCCGCGGCGGCGTAACGTAGACATTTTCAGCCCGAAGTTCTCCGCGAGGTCGTGGCAGCTGCATGCCCGGATCTCGGCTCGGATATTCCGCTAAAAGTTCGCTAAGGCGCCTATAGCTATCCTTTGCACCCAGAAACTGCTTCCAGGTCCCTATCAGAAGCTCCACAGGGGCGAGTGCACGGCCCAGGATGATGGAGCCTGCGATCATTGCCCCAGGCGTAATCAATCCCTCTAGCGCAAGATAAGCCCCCAGTCCCAAGATACCGGACTGGACTGTCAGACGTACCGTCTTGGTGAGCGCCACCATGACCCCAGCTCGATCCGAGGCATAGCTTTGACGCTCGAGCATACGCGCCTGCAGCCGGTACCATCGACGCATGAGGTTCGGCAGCATCCCCATCGCCTCAATCACTTCGGCATTGCGAAGATTGCTGTTGAAATACTGATTCGATGCCCGTGCTGCGGAGTTCGATTCTTCAAGCGGCGACTTCGAGACCCGATCCGACAGCACTGCCAAAAGAACTAAAATAAGCGTCGCTACAACTGCATACCAGCCTTTCCAAGGGTGAAACATGAACACGACCGCGATGTAGATCGGTATCCATGGGGCGTCGAGAAACGCAAATAGGCCATTGCTCGTTGCAAATTGGCGTAGCTGTGTTAGGTCATTGAGGGCTTGGCCGGAGGATTTTCCGCCGGAACGAAGATTGTTTTCAAAAGAGGCGGTGAACACCCGCTTGCTCATCACCTCATCCAATGCATTTCCGACACGCACCAGAACCTTCGAGCGGAGGGACTCGAGCCCTCCCATCAGCAAAAAGGCGGCTAACATCAAGATTGATAAAACCGCCAGGGTCATTTCGCTACGGCTCGCTAAGACGCGGTCGTAGACCTGCAACATGTAAATGGCAGGGGCAAGATACAGAAGATTGACGATTCCCGAAAATAAGGCCACACCCCAGAAGGCCTTTTTGTGGGCACGAACTGCCTCGAGAATTTCGTTACCAGTTTTTAGATTGGCGGATCGATTCGCCCGCTGAATCACACTACGCATGAGGAATAGATTGTTGGCTCAAAACCCGGAGTCTAAACAAAAATGTGATATTTGTCACAAATTTTTTCGATCTCACTCGGCAAGTCGTGCAACCCAGTCGAGTTGCTTGGGCAAACAAACGGATCTTAAGTCATAGTGAGCACACGCAAACTCTCTCGCACCCCTGGCCAACAGCACCCGGCGCCCAGGGTCGGCCAAGAGTCCAGAAATCTGATTCGCCAGCCCGTCGAAGTCAAAAAAATCCACCAGCTGGCCGGTATGACCGTGCGTGATTGCCTCGGCCAGTGGGGCGGTCCGGCTCGCCACGATCGTGCAGCCCAGGCTCATCGCCTCCAGCAGGCTCCAAGACAGCACAAACGGGTAGGTCAAATAAACATGTACCGACGCGATCTGCAGCATCGAAATAAACTGTTCATACGGCACATTGCCCAGGAAGTGTACGCGGCTCCAATCCTGCTCTGCGGTCTGTGGCTTTACTTCTTCGATAAAGATTTCTTTCCAAGTCCTTTTGCCGTACCGATCGGGGTCCGGCCGAGCGCCATAACTCACGTCGTGACCGCCAACGATCAAAATCTCGGCCTTGGGACGCCGCCGCAGGATCTCGGGCAGCGCCCTCATGAAAATGTGATAACCGCGATAGGGCTCGAGGTTGCGATTGACAAATGTAACAACCTCATCTGCGGCACTTAAAATCCTGCCCGAGGGCAACTTAAGCAGGGCACTTGGGTTAGGGTGGAGCGCGGCCGTATCAATGCCATCATGAACAACGGTAATCTTTGAACGAAAAGGCTCAGGAAAGGTACTCGCCTGCCAATGGGTCGGCGAGAGTCCAGCATCCGCAATATCAAAGTGGATGATGTTGTTTAGATTTTTCAATTTCAGCCGGCATACTTCACCGGCATCAGCAGACGGAAACTCAGGATCGAAACCAACATCAGCCCCGCTTGGATGATAAAAAAATTCGCAATAAATTCCAAGCTTAGCTTTTGGCCATATTTCTTTTAAAAAAAGACTCTCTCCCCAGCCGTGATGGGCAATTACAACATCCGGCGCTAATCCACCCTGCTTTAGCTTTAAGGCTGCCCTAAAACAGGCCTCAGCCCGAATGACTTTCGTCTCAAAATCACTTACCCACGGGTGCACTCCTGCCGTTGTCCCCCGTGTTGCGGCATAAGGGTGCAAGCGAACGCCCTGCCACTCATGAGAAGAGATTTTCTGCATCGTCATGGCATGCACTTCGTGCTTCTGGCCGACTAACGCGGGAGCCAAAAACTTAAATTGGCCCGGAAAGTTCTGGTGAATAAATAAGATCTTCACTTTGCGATACGAATTGCGCCAAGTTTTAATAACCACGCCAAACCACGAAAAACATACGGCCGACGAACTTCCGAAAAAGGCGCTAAAAGTTCACCGCAAGGTCTTGCACCATCGTTAAGCATGTCCAAAATCTGATTGGCCTCAGGCTCTGATAAAAAAACATAATGTGCGAAACTTACCATGGATAAAGAGCGCATCTGCGACAGCATTTCCGCCGCCATCCGCGAGGACTCATAACTCAATTCGACCCGAAGCGCTGCTGTCAGTTGTTGAGTTGCATATCCGGAAAACGACTCAAAAGGATCCATACGCGCTGGCCAGGGGTGCGCCAGTGGCGTGAGACCACTGGCCTCAGCGACTCGGATCTGGTTTAACTCCGCCCAGAGTGCTTCATACCTCGGAATAATCGCGGACCAATCGAAAGTCTCGTATGCACGTCGCTTTGCTGCCGCACCCATCTCAGCGCGCAACTCTACAGACTGAAAAAGCCGCGTGAACGCCTCAGCAGTTTTTTGGATATCGACATGAATTAGTGAACAAGTGTGCCCACAATACATATCGTAAGTATCAATCTCTAGCGCATGCCGAAACGCCAAGTCAGTACCTAATCCCGCCGTCGGCATAACTGTTGGGATTCTGAATCCATCGATCTGATCACGAACGGTATCTCGATAACCATCCCAATCCGACACCACTACAGGCAGCCCTGCCGCCATTGCCTCAATCGGAGTGATCCCAAAGGTTTCCTGGATATTGTCAGAAAGCGAACAAAAAACATCCGCTGCACCCCAGGCAAGCGAACGTTGTGCTGCAATACGCCCATCCAGTGTTTTAACCACTACCGATGGGCAAGTGACTCGAGCCGCCTCTGCATAGGCTGACTGAATATGGTCATTTGCGTGCCAGCCACATTCGATCAAAACCGCCTTTTTCCCAGAGTTTTGCGAGGCCTGCTGTAGCGCCTGATACATGGCAAGCGGATGGGCCTTGGCATGAAAAGACAATCGGCCCACAAAAAGCGCAACAATCTCATCAGGTGCTATTCCGAGCTGATTGCGAGCGGCAACTCGATCAGCATCCGAGCGATCGAAATCTTTACAGTGAATCCCCAAAGGTATCACCGGGAACTTAGGGAGTATCACTTGCTGAAGCTTTAGACGACTCTGAAGATAATCGACCTGCGCCTGCAGCAGCCGCTGGACGTTATTGCGTACTGCATTGGAAGTACAAATTACTGCATCCCATGAATGCACAGGTGCAATTAGCAAATTAACAATCGCATCCATTGCGGCTGCGCTCGATGTGGTATGCGTGATGCCGCAAAGGCTATATTTCGCGCGGCCGATCAGCGCCCGATGAAACGCGTGCTCTCCGATGCCCGGGCCGGGGTAGTAAACAACATCCTCCAGATTACCCAGCGTCTCGCGATTGAAGATTCGTATTGGAATAGAAGGCCGAAACTGCTTCGCAATTTCGCTAAATTGCAATCCATGTTGCGCCTGAGACACCTGGGCAGAAAATTTATCTGCACGGCTGTGGGCGAAAAAACCACGAAGAAACGACTCCCCAGCGGCATTTCGACCCATAAGTTTCGGGCCGCTCGTTGTGTAGGCTTCGGGGTGGAAATAGATGACCGGATTCACGCCCTAAATCATAGCAATTCGCTACGATTCAGCGCCATCAATCTTTGCGGCAGACGTCATCGCATCAAGCAATGCAGTATCAGACAGATGGGCATAACGCTGGATTGTTTTGGAGTTGATGTGCGTACTACCAAAAAACCAACACACGATTAAGTCTTTGTGGCTCTGGCTCCTTACGGCATGTGGCTGGGGATTTAGCGGTAAGAGTAAGAAAGCAAATTGCCGATTCGGTGACTTACTTTGACGGGTGAGTCTCTATTAAATGGTGCCTTCAGGGGCGTTAGAACACTATTGTTTAGGCCCTGACGGGCACGCTCGATGTTGTAGTGCAGCACATATTGCGTGACGGCCCGCTCGATAAAGCCTCGTCCGAGAGGTATTAGGTACCGCAAGCATTCAGACTTAATTGATTCCACCCATCGCTCGGCATGGGCGTTCAGATCGGGGCTAAAGGCTGGCAGCTTCACTGGATCAACACCTTGTTGCTTAAAAACCTGCCGAAATGCTTCGCGATATTTTGAGTCTCGATCATGTAGGAGAATCGTCTTGCCATTGAAAAATGGATTGTCTTCCATAGTCATATTGCGGGCAACCTGTACCATCCACTGTTCGTTCGGATTGGTGCTAATGCCGCCGATAGCAATCAGTCGAGTCTTTAAATCAATAGAGTAAAGCACATAATGCGTGATGAGGCCACGAAGCCCGAGCGATTCGATTGTAAAAAAGTCCGTCGCCACCGTAAGATCTAGATGCCGCTGCATGAACTGAGCCCAATCGGAATCGCCATCCCGAATCGCCGCCGGTGGCAAGCCATTACGCGCCAATACATTGTGAATCGTTTGGTGAGAAAGAAAAATACCAATATGGTGAAGGGCCCCTTGGATTCTTTTTGCCCCCCATCGGGGATTACCAGAAGCCACCTCCAAAATGAGTCGCTCATGCTCTTTGCTGATACGTGGCCGCCCCGGGGCTTGGCGAGCCTTTGAGCCATCAAACTTTGCTGCGATAAGCTTGCGGTACCAGCGCAAAAGCGTACTGGGCCGCACCACTAGCGCTACCTCCGCTAGGCTTTCGGGCGATAGCTTTTTCTCCTGTGAAGCATTGCGTCGCAAAAGCTCTTCATCAACTGAGCACTTAAGGTGTCGCAGTAGCCAGGCAAATAACCTGGCATGATAATATTTTAAATAAATATATAACTGCAATAACTAGTGATGGGGCTATTTAGTAAAATCAGATGCTTTCATCCACTCTGTAGATCTTTTCTCAGAAAAATAGGGGCAACATGTGGGGCGGGGCCTGTTAGCCTCGTTAAAAATATAAATTTTTAAACTCAAAAATGGAGGGCGCTATGCCTATTATAAAAATTGATGGAAAAGACTTTGATACGGAAACCCTCTCCGACTCAGCTCGCGCACAGCTGGTATCACTTCAGGCAACAGATGCTGAAATTCAGAGACTCCAAATTCAACTAGCAATTGCGCAGACCGCACGAAATGCATACGCAAAAGCACTGCAGGAAATGCTCGTAAAGAAAAAAAATTAAACTAACCTAGAGCCATCAAAAGTCTTATGGGCAATCAGATCAGTTTAAACTTTAAAGGTGTTTTGTTCTAACACTAGCTAAACAAAAGCAATATCGCCTGCGACAAGTGCAGCTGAGGTTATTGTTCCGACAATCGATATCTCGTCGGTGGTATCGGCAGCAGCGGCAGCTCGCGCATTTTTGAGAGTCAGCTGAAATAAGGTGTAACTCGTTCCGGCGGCATTTGCGATCGCTACATAACCCACATCATTCGCATCACCCGTCAAAGCTCCGATCGCAGTAGCGACCGCTCCTGAGGTCGTCGTTCCAGGAGTTACGTTTAAAGATGAGCCTGTGACAATAAAAATTCCGGCGGTGTTCATGCTCCAAGTGCCAGCTGTTCCCGCTGCAGCTGTAGCAGCGGTCCCAACCTGCGAAACCCCTAAGAATGCGAGTTTATCTGAGGTTGATGTGAAATCACTGATCGTATCGCCAGCAGCTAGGGCACTGTTCGCGGCTACTGTGGCGGCCGCCCCACCCTGAGCGACCGTTGCGTAGGTAAATCGATCGGCACCAGCCCCGCCCGACAGATTATCTGCCCCTGCGCCGCCAATGATTGTGTCGGATCCGCTACCTCCGCTGAGCACATCGGCGCCGGTGCCACCAGAGATAGAGTCAGCAAAGCTCGTTCCTGTGATGGTCTCATTGCTTCCGTCAAGTCCATTGATAATGAAGTAGTCAGTACCATCTGTAAACGCGTTGCTAGTGACCGCCGTGCCAGCGCTTCCGACATATGCGTGAGCGTTAAAGGTCACACCCGACAAATTTGTCGCAGCCCCTGCAGTGGCAGTAACGATTACCGTTGTTGTTGCTGCAGTATGCTCTGAAAAGTTAATAGTCAGACCAGTAAGCTGTGCGCCAATTAATGTTGCACTAGCACCCGATACCAGTATATTTTCAAAACCAAGGCCACTTGCGCCATTTAAGGCTGTACCAGCACCAGCCCCATTCATATTGATTGTCGAAATGTCAATCTGACCGTTGATCAATAGCGTATCAGAGGACCCAACTGCGGACGTCTCATGAAAAACATCGGCTTCACCTGCATCCGAAAACACAATTGTGTCATTACCACTTCCACCAGTTACTGTGTCGACGTCATCCTCAGCAGAGCTATCTGCCTTGAGATAATCATCTCCTGCACCACCGTCTATGGTGTCTGCGCCATCACCAGCATGAATCAAGTCAGCCCCGACACCGCCTGTAATCGTTTGTCCAAGCAGAGAGCCAGCCGTATTCGTCATTAAAAATCGCGCTGCTCCACTAAGACCGGCAGCATTGATAAGATCTGCACCAACAACAGTATCTAGAATTAAGGATTCTGTTCCAGATATATTAAGCGTTACTGCTCTTGTATTTACCCCGTCACTTCTATTGATGGATATACCAAGCGTTGCAACTCGTATAGCTGTATTTTCGGCAATTTCATTAGAAAATAAATTTACGGTTTCAATACCGGAAACGGCTAGATTTCCGTAGTCAGTTGTCGCCGACTCAGTCATTATCAAATTGAGTGAATTTGAGGCACCCGAGTTATCAGCAAGTGTTAATGCTAGTACGTCGTCTACATGATTCGCCCCCGTGTTCAAAACAACCGTGGAACCACTTGCAAGACCAGATAACTCCTCATTGGCGTCACCCCCTGCACCGGCACCGTTATAACCCGCTATAAGGGAAATGTAATTGATACTGTCTAGTCTGGCTATATCAAAAGCCGCATTATTTTGAAGCGTGTCTGTTATTTCAATCCGCTCAACATTACTGATTCGATCGTTGAGTGTTGTCACTACACTAATAGCGTAAGCGCCGATGGTAGTGAGAGAAGCCTGACTAACAATTAGCACATCTGCTGTTCCGTCGCCCCCATCGACTGAATCACCGGTCGCCAGATTGCCACCGAAAATGATACGATCATTTCCACTTCCACCGATAACCGTATCATTTCCAGTACCAGCAGTGATAGAGTCATTACCATCCCCACCTAATAGGCTATCGTTAAGGGCAGCACCATCGATCGTGTCATCTCCGGTGCTGCCCGTGATCACATCGTTTGCTACCCCGCCGGTGATGTTGTCGTTACCAGCCCCACCATCGATTGTCGTCGCAGTAGCCGAACCAACCAAAGTATCGGCATTAGAGCTTCCAATAATCGATGTAATACCGATTGTCGCAGCGCCGAGCGTAAGTGCCGCAGTCCCGGTCAATCCAGAACCATCAACGGTTCCACTTGTA
>Ga0194118_10003746_pt1 | contig 17336 bp, 19 predicted proteins | sample TA2MahsurfametaG_2_FD_148662 | JGI IMG/M metagenome (GOLD analysis project Ga0194118, IMG submission 148662) | Freshwater microbial communities from Lake Tanganyika, Tanzania - TA2015013 Mahale N5 surface | ecosystem: Environmental > Aquatic > Freshwater > Lake | place: Tanzania: Lake...
AGCGGCCTCCGAGCCTCCCGCCACGATAACGCGGCGTCCTTTCAAGCCGAAAAACACCGGCAACCGCGCGAGCGGTTCGATGCGGTTTACTCTTGTTTTAGTCGGCTTACGAGACATGGGTCGAACAGGGATCAGCAAGGGATACTCGTAGGATCTTTATCCCGAGACATTCATGCGTCCAATGGCGTTGTTAGGACGATTCCTATCAAAGAACCGCCCTTTCGACCCGGCTGATTGTCTCAGGACGCGCGGGCGCGCCTTCGGTCGAGAATGGTCGCGGGACGGTGATAGCCGCGTTGATAGGAGAGCGAGATCGCATTCGCCGCTTTTTGCCATTGATCGGCAGTTTGGCGCTGAGCCAATGTCTCCGGCAAATCAATTTCATCAAAGCCGCAGGCCTTCGCATAGGCATGTTGATCCGCGATCAAAGGCCCTGTGGCACGCAAGTTTCCCGTAAATCCCAAATGACGTAAACGTTTTGCGATTGAAAAACCGCGACCATCATTGAAAGCGGGGAAGGCCACTGAGATCAGCGCGATCTGATTGAATAGTGGCTGCAATTGCGCAGGCTTCACTGTGTTCGAGATATGCAATCCGGTTTTGCCCGTTTGCACTTTCAACCGATCCGCCACTTCATCAAGGCGCGTGAAGTTGATAATGACATCACCATCGCGCGGCACACCTTCATTATCCGCAAGCTTACGCCAGTGATCATTGACGAAAGAAAAATCACGCATCAGTGGCATGGATGGCTCCTTTGAAACGGTCAATTCCTACACGACGATAGGTATCGATAAAACGTTCGCCCTTCTGGCGCTCGGCAAGATAGATATCGATGATGCGTTCGATGGTATCGGGTACATCATCACCCGTCACACCCGGACCAAGACGCTCGCCAATTGCGGCGTTTTCAGTAGCATCACCGCCTAGTGTGATTTGATAGCTTTCTTCACCCGATTTCTCGAGCCCAAGAATGCCAATATGGCCAATATGGTGATGGCCGCAGGCATTGATGCAGCCTGAAATTTTGATGCCGAGTTCGCCGATGAGTTGTTGACGATCCGGATCAGCGAAACGTTTTGTAATGTCGTGTGCAATCGGAATCGAACGCGCGGTGGCAAGCGCGCAATAATCCATGCCGGGGCACGCAACGATATCAGTGATCAAGCCGACATTGGCCGTGCCGAGTTCATGTTTTTTGAGCTCCGCAAAGAGAGCCGGCACATCGTCTTTTTTCACATAAGGAAGAACGATGTTTTGAAGATGCGTGACACGCAATTCACCAAGACTATAAGTATCCGCAAGATCAGCGAGTGCGCGCATCTGGTCGGACGTCGCATCACCCGGGGCTGCGCCAATCGCTTTCAAGGACACGGTGATCGCGACATAACCTGGCTCTTTATGTGCAAATCCATTGGTTTCAATGAAGCGCTTTAATTCAGAATCTTGTGATTTTGCGGCTTCGAGGCGCGCGCTCGTATCAGGCAGAGTTTCATAAGCGGGCGGCGCAAAATAGGCATTGATCCGTTCGACTTCTTTCGGATCGGCGGCAATGGCAGAGCGATTGCTTGCAGCAAATTCCTCTTCTACCGCTTTGCGAATTTCATCAATGCCTGTTTCGTGAACAAGAATTTTCACGCGCGCTTTATATTTATTATCGCGACGACCTTCCGCGTTATAAACGCGCATGATCGCTTCTAGATAGGGAAGAAGATCGGCCTTCGGTAAAAAGTCGCGAATGACTTTACCGATCATCGGTGTGCGACCAAGGCCGCCGCCAACAATAATTTCATAACCCACTTCACCGCTTGTCGAATGTTTCAAGATACGCAAGCCAATGTCATGGCCTTTGATCGCGGCGCGATCATGCTCGGCGCCTATCACTGCGATTTTGAATTTGCGCGGCAGAAAGGTGAATTCCGGATGAAGGCTCGACCATTGACGCAGCAATTCCGCTGTTGGACGAGGATCTTCAATTTCATCGGCAGCCACGCCCGAGAATTGATCCGCTGTCACATTACGAATGCAATTGCCGGAGGTTTGAATGGCGTGCATTTCGACATCTGCAAGCGCATCAAGAATATCCGGAACGTCTTTAAGTTTTGGCCAATTGAATTGGATGTTTTGACGCGTGGTGAAATGACCGTAACCCTTGTCCCATTTATCCGCGATCATCGCGAGCTGGCGCATTTGGCGTGAAGACAAAGTGCCATAGGGAATTGCCACACGCAGCATATAGGCGTGAAGCTGCAGATAAAGACCATTCATCAAACGCAAAGGACGAAATTCATCATCCGAGAGCGAGCCATCAAGACGACGCTCGACTTGTCCGCGAAATTCGAGAACGCGTTCGCGAACAAAACGATGATCGAATTCGTCATAACGATACATAATTAAAGACCTGCTTGTTTGCCGAGATCCGGACGGATTGTCGGTCCGCGTGTACGCATTTTCTCGCGGTAATGAACAGGCACCGGCGTGCCATCCCCTGCGATCTGCACCTGTGCGAGATAGGGGTCAACGATCCGATTGGCCTCAAAATCAAGTTTCGCGCGGGCTAGCAATGACTCAGCAGCGCTCAGATCGGATGCGACGGCCGCGCGGTGATGCGTCAATTCCCATTTGTCGGCACCAAGAAAGATGACATCGCCGCTCAACAAGTCATTGGCAATGACAATGGCGGGCAGGGGCTGGGCTTTGCTCATCGGTTCGTCCCTTCGAGTGTCTTATGACCGTGACTTTATATAACACAGAATTTTGGAGAATAAATATTATTTACAGATTTTTTCGATAAACAATAAATCCACATAAATAAATCGTGTAATATTTTATAACAGAAGTCAAGCACAATTTTCTTTATAAAGAACAATAATTCGTCTTTAAGAACGAATTGAACTGCGCTATAAAAGTGGAAATTTATTCTTTTGGAGCCCGATCATGGTGGAATCTTCTTCTCCCGCATCTCTTTTCCATCCTGAAACCCGCCTCGTTCACGACGGCACGTTCCGCTCGAGCTTTGGCGAGACGTCGGAAGCGCTCTTTATGACCCAAGGCCATGTCTACAACTCAGCCGAGGAATGCGAGGCGCGGTTTAAGGATGAGCTGCCCGGCTATATCTATGCCCGCTTCTCAAACCCTACGGTTGCGATGTTCGAAGCGCGGATGGCTTCCTTTGAAGGTGTTGAAGCCGCGCGGGCAACCGCGACCGGCATGGCTGCCGTCACAGCGGCCCTCATGGGACAAGTAAAAGCGGGTGATCACATTGTCTCGGCGCGCGCTTTGTTTGGGTCTTGTCGTTATGTGATTGAAGAATGGTTGCCGCGTTTCGGCGTTGAGACAACGCTTGTTGATGGCACGGATCTTTCCGCATGGAAAAATGCAGTGCGTCCCAACACAAAAGTGTTTTTTCTTGAAACACCTTCAAACCCAACGCTTGAAATCATTGATATTCGCGCTATTGCCGACATCGCTCATAATGCGGGCGCGAAGCTCACCGTTGATAATGTTTTTGCAACGCCGCTTTTACAAAAGCCTTTTGAACTCGGCGCGGATTGCGTGGTCTATTCGGCGACCAAACATATTGACGGACAGGGACGTTGCCTTGGCGGTGTGATTTTGGGTTCAGAGCAATTCATCGTCGATCACATCAAAACGCCCTTGCGGCAAACGGGTCCGGCGCTTTCGCCCTTCAATGCATGGGTGTTGTTAAAGGGCCTTGAAACGCTTCCGCTCCGTGTTGAAAAGCAAACGCGCAGTGCCGGTACAGTTGCTGATGTTTTGGCTTCGCATAAGAAAATCGAGACTCTCATCTATTGCGGCCGCAAGGATCATCCGCAAGCTGACATCATCGCAAAACAGATGAAGGGTGGATCGACCTTGATTGCCTTTAATGTGAAGGGTGGCAAAGACGCAGCCTTCCGTTTTTTGAACACGTTGCAGCTTGTGCGCATTTCAAACAATTTGGGCGACGCGAAGAGTCTGGTCACACATCCCGCAACAACAACGCATCAGCGCTTCACAGCGGAAGAACGCGCCGAAATGGGCATTGGCGATGGGTTAGTACGTTTGTCTGTCGGGCTTGAACATTCCGACGATCTGATTGCTGATTTGACGCAAGCATTAGAGCGGGCTTAAGCGCCCGCTCATCGTGTTTGCAATCAGAACGGATTCCAGGTCGTTTCTTTCGTGAATTTCAAATAGCCCATATTGACGCCTAAACGCGCGCCGACGCCTGAGGCAAGTGGCACCACAACGATATTATCTGAGGCAAGCGCTGTGGCGTTGAAACCGCCGATGAAATAGGCCGAACCATCAACACCACCAAAGCGGCGATAGATCGCTTCCGTTGAAGGCAGATTGTAAACGAGCATCATGGTGCGTGCACCTTGGCCGCCCACATCAAACCCCACTGTCGGGCCTTGCCAGAAGACCTGACGATCACCGGCATTCTTCGTGTAGAGCGTGCCTTCGCCATAACGGAGCCCACCGAAAAAAGCGCCCGACGCTTCTTGACCCAAGATGTAACCATTGGGTTGGCCCCAACGTTTCACCGCCGCTTCAATGACGGAGGCAAGACCTTGCGAGACATTGCCGAAGAATGTGTGCCCCGATTTGACGAGATCATCAGTCTTGAACGTTTCGGGCGCTTGATTGGCAGAAGAGCCAAGCGTCTTCGGGGGCTGCGGCTTATTCTGCTGCGCGAGAGCCGGCGTGACAGCAACGGCGCCGATCAGAGCGGCCAGAACCGCGATGTGCGAGAGCTTCATAGACGTCCCCTTTTTTCGATGACCGCTTCCAACCTACGCAGCGAATCACGATCAAACAAAATAGTGTGAAACCGAATCGATGATAACAATCAATGATGTTCCCGCCTTAAGGACAAAGGATTACTGAAATTTTTACAGTTATCGTCTGATGATTAGGGCGGAATCGCGGCGGCCTGTGTTGGGTAGGTAAAAAGGCCTTAGGCTGCAGTTGTGTTTGATGGCTGAATGACGATGGAAACCGATAATGACTGATGTTTCGCTCTCTGCTCTCGATCTTGCGGCGCTGCTTTGCAGTCGTGTCTGTCATGACGTCATCAGTCCGGTTGGCGCGATTGTGAATGGTCTTGAAGTTCTCGAAGAAGAAAAAGACGAGAGCATGCGGGCTTTCGCAGAGGATTTAATCCGCAAAAGTGCGCGGCAGGCCTCTGCTCGTCTGCAATTTGCGCGGTTAGCTTTTGGAGCTGCCGGATCCGCAGGCGCAGCGATTGATTTGGGTGATGCCGCGCAAATCGCCAAAGGCTTTATTGAGGATGATCGCATCAAATTGGCCATTGAGGCGCCGCGCGTGCTTCTTCCCAAAAATCAGGTGAAATTGTTTTTGAATCTTTTGATGATCGCAACGACTGCCATCCCGCGCGGTGGTCAGATTACGGCGCTTGCAAAAGCGGAAGGTGAGCGCGGTGATTTTTTGATTTCCGCCACAGGAACGAGCGCACGCATTCCGCCTCACGTTGAAGGATTGCTCGCGCAGAATCGTGAGGGTGTGACGATCGACGCTCATGCGATCCAACCTTATTACACAGGTTTGATCGCGAGCGAGGCGGGGTTTCAGATCGCACTTTCAATTGAGGGCGAGACGATGCAGATCAAAGCCCAAGCAAAAGCATGAGTTTGCTTTAAATCGCCAAACACAAAAAGAAAAAAAGCCCCGTAAAACGGGGCTTTTTGAGTTTTGGGGAGGCTTGCCCTCGGGGTCATTGACCCTCGAGTCTATCAGGCCGAGATGCGTATATCCTCGTCGGCCATTTCGCGAAGCACATAACCGCGGCCCCAAACGGTTTCGATGTAATTCGTACCGTTTGATGCGTTGGCGAGTTTTTTACGAAGCTTGCAGATGAACACGTCAATGATTTTGAGTTCCGGCTCATCCATGCCGCCATAAAGATGATTGAGGAACATTTCCTTCGTGAGCGTTGTGCCTTTGCGCAAGCTCAGAAGCTCAAGCATCTGATATTCTTTGCCGGTGAGATGCACGCGGTTGCCGCTGACTTCGACCGTCTTTTGATCGAGATTGACGGTGAGATCGCCGGTGATGATGACCGATTGTGCATGGCCCTTCGAGCGGCGCACAATCGCTTGAATGCGCGCAACAAGCTCATCCTTGTGGAAGGGTTTAGTGAGATAATCGTCGGCGCCGAAACCGAGGCCGCGCACTTTATCTTCAATGCCCGCAAGGCCCGAAAGGATCAAAATCGGTGTTTTGACCTTCGCGACGCGCAACGAGCGCAACACTTCATATCCTGACATGTCCGGGAGATTGAGATCGAGCAAGATGATGTCATAATCATAAAGCTTGCCCAGATCGATCCCTTCTTCACCGAGATCTGTCGTGTAAACATTAAAAGTCTCGGATTTGAGCATCAGCTCGATGCTCTGCGCGGTTGCGCTGTCATCCTCGATTAGCAATACGCGCATGGCCGTCCCTTGCCCCTTCTCGACCCGTTACTTGTGTCCGGCAGTTCCGTCGCCCCCGACGGGTCTGCTGCCTCGACACCACAAAAATAAACTTGGTCCTCACTTTGTCGTGGAATGGTTAACAAATGATGATTCTCTCGTGCAAGCCTTAACCAAATTCTCGCCGAAAATTTACGATAAATTATTGAAATAATGATGATAATTTTAGTTAATTATGTTTAATTTTTACTTTAAGAAACATGGTTAAATGATTCATTTGACTCATAGGTTTGCGACTGTATCGATCGCGAATCAGTAAAGCTTACGGGATCGGCGGTGTTACCGGTCAAAGCAAAAAATCGGGGCGTGTGGCCTTGATTATGGGACCCGTGCGACATGGTTTTGGCAAAAAATACGCGAATCACTCGACTGACGGAAGCGCTTTCCGAGATTGATCCGGGCGATTTTTACGGTCGCGTTGTGGCGGTGCGCGGGCTTGTGATTAGCATTGCGGGCCCCATCGGGCGCATCCCTGTTGGCGGTCGTTTGCGCGTTGAAGCGGGATCGCAGTTCTTAACTTGCGAAGTGATCGGCCTTGAACAAGGTACGATCCTCGCGATGCTTTTCGGTTCTGTGGAAGGGATAAGGCAAGGTGCGCGCGCCTATGAGGGATCATCGCTGCCCGGGCTTCGCCCGGATCCCTCATGGCTCGGACGCGTGCTCAACGGATTTGGCGAGCCGATTAATGACAAGGGATCATTGATGTCCGGTGAGCGTTTGATGCCGTTTCGGGCTGACCCGCCGCAAGCGCACACAAGACGGCGTTTGGGTGAGCCGCTTGATCTCGGTATCTTTGTGCTCGATACATTTCTTACAAGTCGACGCGGTCAACGGATGGGCATTTTTGCGGGCTCCGGCGTCGGTAAATCGGTGATGTTGTCGATGATTGCGAATAACGCGAAAGCCGATTGTGCGGTGATCGGATTGATCGGCGAGCGCGGGCGCGAAGTACAAGAACTTATTGAAGATGATTCAGGGCCAGAAGGCCTCGCGCGCTCTGTCGTCGTCGTTGCCACTTCGGATGAAGGTCCCTTGATGCGGCGGCAAGCGGCATGGACCAGTCTTTCTCTTGCAGAATATTTTCGTGATCGCGATCAAAATGTGTTGTTGAAAATGGATAGTGAAACGCGTTTTGCTATGGCGCAACGCGAGATCGGTTTGTCCGTCGGTGAGCCGCCAACGAGCAAAGGTTACACACAAAATGTCTTCAGCGAATTGCCTCGCTTATTAGAACGCGCGGGTCCTGGATCGGGTGAAAGAACAATTACAGGCTTCTTCACCGTGCTTGTTGATGGCGATGATCATAATGAGCCGGTTGCGGATGCGGTGCGCGGTATTCTTGATGGCCATATTGTTATGGAGCGCTCGATCGCCGAACGAGGGCGTTATACAGCTGTTAATGTTTTGAAATCGATTTCGCGCACCTTGCCGGGTTCGGTCGATCCCGCCTATTGGCCGATTGTGCAAGCGGCTCGTGCCTCGCTTTCTATTTATTCAGATCTCGAAGAATTGATCTGGCTTGGCGCATATAAGGTCGGATCGAATGCCGAAGTGGATGCCGCCATAAAACTTTTTCCCGAACTCGAAAATTTTCTTCGACAAAGTAAGGAAGAGTCAACCTCATTGCGCGATAGTTACGCTCGGTTGGCCAGCGTGATGGCTTCGATGTGATTTATTTACCTTTCATTAAAGGGATCACAAAGGGGCAACGCGGTCGTTAATTAACGGGTTTTAACTGATGATGAAATCACGTGATGCCTTGATGCGCTTGAAGCGGTTCCAAGTTGATGAGAAGCGCCGTCGCCTTTCGCAAATCGAAATCATGGTTGCAGAATTCAAAAGAATGGCGGGTGAACTTGACCGCGAAATCGCAGCAGAAGAAACCCGTGTAGGTATTACGGATCGCGCGCATTTCGCCTATCCGACTTATGCACGCGCTGCAATTCAACGCCGCGATAATCTTCTTCAATCCGCGCAGGATCTTGAAGGGCAGCTTGAAGGTGCGCGCGCCGAACTTGAAGACGCTTTTGAAGATTTGAAAAAATTCGAAATTCTTGACGACCGCGAAACCATCAAAGAAAAAGCAATGGAAGCGGTTCGCGAGCAAGCCGAACTTGATCGCGTCGCGGCGGGCATGCGTCTCGCCCGCGCTTAATCAATCACAAAAAAGAATTACGCCTCATGCGCCTCAATCAAAGGCACATGAGGTGCAAAATCACGCGGAAGATGGCCGCTGATCCGTGGATCATCAAGAATCTCGATAGCGCTACGCGTCGCACAAAAGCCTCGCGCTTGATTAAAACCGGCGCTGCCCGGCGCATCAATATGGCAAGAATTAACCCACAGACGCTTAACGCTTTTTGCGTGGGCCTCATTAAACGCATAAGCCATCAAACGCGGGCCTAATCCTTTGTTCATCGCGGGAGGTACGAGTCCGAGATAACGGATCTCGGCGCCTTCTTCATCTTGTTCGCGATGATCAATCTCTAAAAAATCCGAGATCGTCTTTGCCATCGCTCAAGGCAAAGGCCTAGACCTTCGGGTGTGAAAGAATAGCGATAAGCTCTTCATCAGATATTTTAAGACGCGAGACCCAAAGCCAAGGGCCGCCCACGGCTTTAAACAAAGCGCGGTAGCGATCGACATCTGAAGGTGCAAGCGGCTCAATCCGAAAAGGCTTGGGCCATGAAATATTTATCTCAGGAAAGGGGGCCATTCTCTCGAAATAGATGGTCAACACACCGAGTTTTCCCGGAGCCAAAGCGTAAAATCCATTCTGGTCGATAGGGGAAATCATAGCTCTTACGGGTCCTTGCTTACTGAAAAAGCGCTTAGGCTTCCGATTCTGTTACGAGAGGCCTCTTGTAGCCGAGGTCCGCCTCATGCAAAAAGAGGGGATGGGTGCGACAGGTCCGAGAAGCCTTGGCACTTATTTGCTGAATGATGAATGCAGGGCTTCATGAAACGCATCTTTGATTTTCTTTGGCCTGCGCTTGGAATAATTGCCGTCATTTTTTCCGGATGGCTTCTTTATCAAGAAATTCGATCATTATCCGCGAGTGATATCCTTGCAAGTCTAGCAGCGATCCCGCTTCATCGCTGGGTGTTGGCCGGTCTCTCTACGCTGGTCGCCTATGGGGCGCTTGCTTGGTATGACCGCATAGCGCTTTTGCATTTGAATAAACAATTGGGCTGGGGATTCATCTCTGTTGTGTCCTTCACCACTTATGCGCTCTCTCACAATATTGGAGCATCTGTCTTCTCTGGCGCGGCGGTGCGCTATCGCGCTTATTCGACCAAAGGTCTGACGGCTGCCGAAATTGGAGTGCTTGTCGCTTTGTGCTCATTCACATTTTTGCTCGGTACGGTGATGCTTGGCGGCATTGTGCTGATCGGTGAGCCTGAATTGATTTCACGTCTCTTTGATATTCCGGTTTGGCCGGGGCGCGTCTTGGGTTTTGCTTTTTTAGTTGGCGTAGCGCTTTATGTGTTGGGTTCACTTTTAGGCCTCAAGCCTCTGAAGATCAGTTCTTTCCATATTTATTATCCGCGTCCTGCGATTGTGATGCGCCAACTTTTTGCAGCCCCACTCGAATTACTGGGCGCTGCAGGCATCATTTATTTTGCGCTTCCTCAGACTGAGGGCGTTGACTATTTTTCGGTACTTGGTGCGTTTCTCGGATCTTTTTCGGCCGCATTATTGTCGCATGCGCCTGGAGGATTGGGTATTTTGGAGTTTGTGTTTCTAAAGGCCATGCCAAATGTCCCAGCGGCCGACGTTATCGCCGCATTGCTGGTTTTTAGACTTCTCTATTTACTAATTCCGCTCTTATTTGCAGCAATTACAGTTTTGATTTTCGAGCGACAAAAATTTATGCAGGCACTGAAGCGGCATCGATAATCTCACATTATAATCGTCTGAATTGAATTCTTTTTAACATTTTGAACGAGCGTGAGCTCAAAAATCAATGTCGATATTGTTGAATGCGTGTCGTGCGTAATCCAGCAAGGCCATGTTCATCGATAGAGGCTTGCCACGATAAAAATTCTTCGATTGTGAGGGTGTATCGAGCGCAAGCCTCATCAAGGCTCAAGAGACCACCGCGGACGGCGGCTACGACTTCTGCTTTGCGTCTTATGACCCAACGTCGTGTTGAGCTCGGTGGTAAGTCAGCAATCGTGAGGGGGCTCCCATCAGGACCGATGACAAATTTTGTCCGTGGCCGAAATGCGTCCGTCATTGCGTGCTCGTTGCCTTCAATCTTTAAATCTCGATGCCTGACCATACGAGCGATGAATTTATAAAAGCCTAAGGTATTGTTTTTAAAGAGTTAACGTGATGCACCGTTTGAAACTAAGCGTCTTAATTATTTTTTGACCGGCGTTTGATGTTTGAAACAACTCGTCTGTCGCCTACTTGGTTATCGAAAGGTGTAGAAATTATTTAATTTCAATAATTTAATTAGATCTGGGCTCGTTCTGCCAAATTTATTTCGCATTTCTAAATTAGGAACAATTTCATAATTATTTAATAAAACCTATTGCATTCAATCTCCGAGTCAATCATTTGCGGGATGTGCAACGACCTGCTTCCTGTAAATTAGGCAATTTGGAACTGGAATTTTCCAATTATGATCTCCAGTCGGGGACAAGGAGAGTTCCATGAAGGCGTCGAAGTTTACCGAAGCGCAGTTCGCATTTGTTTTGAAGCAAGCGGACGAGGGTACGTCGGTCGCTGAAGTCTGTCGGAAGGCAGGAATATCTGAAGCGACCTTTTACGTATGGCGGAAGAAGTACGGCAATTTATTGCCGACGGAGATGAAGCGGCTACGACAGCTGGAAGACGAGAACGCGAAGTTGAAGCGGATCGTGGCGAAACTGTCTTTGGACAAAGCCATGCTGCAGGATGTGCTCAAAAAAAGCTTTAAGGCCTGCTCGTAAACGTCAGCTTGTTGATCACTTGCGTTTCGATTGGAAAGTATCAGCCCGACGGGCTTGTTCTACTCTTCGCGTTGCGCGATCGATTTATGACTACAAGTCCCGACGGAACGATCAGGCCGATCTGAAGGTCAAGATCAGAGATATTTGTGAGACGCGTGTGCGTTACGGCTATCGACGTGTTCACATTCTTCTCAAAAGCGAAGGATGGGAGGTAAACCCAAAAAGGGTTTATTGTCTTTACAAAGAAATGGGTTTGAAATTGCGTAACAAGTTTCCGAAGCGCAGGGTGAAGGTCAAGCTTAGAGATGATCAGAAAGACCCCGTTCAGGTCAACGAGACCTGGGCTATGGACTTTGTCCATGATCAGTTGGTCACCGGAACCAAGATCCGCATCCTGACGGTTGTCGATACGTTTAGTCGGTTCTCGCCAGTTGTGGATCCTCGTCTCAGCTATCGTGGCGAAGATGTTGTTCAAACACTGGAGCGTATTTGCAAAAGTGTTGGCTAACCAAAGACGATGCGTGTTGATCAGGGATCGGAATTTATCTCGCGCGATCTTGATCTGTGGGCCTTCCATAAAGGAGTCATGTTAGACTTCTCTCGTCCCGGCAAACCGACTGACAACAGCTTTATCGAAAGCTTCAACGGCAAGTTCCGTGCCGAATGCCTGAACACGCATTGGTTCATGAACCTTGACGAAGCGCGGATAAAAATGGAGGCATGGCGTATAGACTATAATGAGTTCCGATCTCACAGCGCGATCGGCAATAAGCCGCCGATATCGCTACTGAATGGCTCATCGGCGGCAGCGCCGTCCTGAGCTTTAACCCCGGAGATTCTGGTTCTCACCGGCCTAAACTTGGGTAGCGGCTCAACCCCTCCCATTGGCACCACAATAATGGCTCAACTTTAGGGGGCTAAGACACCCCCATCAACGAGGCACGAAAGGGCCAACTTATCTTTGTCTTCCCAGATTGCGGCAGGAACCCACCTGCCCCCTCTGCCCTTTCTCATTCGATCGTAACCTGGTTGAGGATCATTCTCGTGAATCGGACCAAAATGCCCTAAAAGGGCTTGTCGCCGCCAAAAGAAGGAATCAATTTTTACTTCGAATAGCGTCCGTAAATTCTCCACTCAACAAATAATATATTCCGTTCATTATATAAAATATATCTTAAAAACATAAATGATATCAGGATCTCAAATTAGAGCTGCACGTGGGTTTTTACGTTGTTCTATCAGAGACTTAGCGGAGAAGAGCGGCGTCAGTTGGCCTACAATCCAACGACTGGAGCAAGAAGACGGGGTCCCAAATACCAAAGCGCAGACCTTGTTAGACGTCAAAAGAGTCCTTGAGATTGCTGGAATTGAATTCACGGGCGAGCCGGATGATTGTCCAGGCGTCGCTTTCCGTAAAACTTCCTGAATGTTTCGTTCAATAATGATTTTTTGACCCTCCTAAGGAAAGTTTGCTAAGGGGAGAGCTTAACGCGGAAAACCGCGAACGGGAAATCTATGACAATTCTGGACTTAACCGGACCGCCTTCAGAAACGCGCGTGGTTGTCGCCATGTCGGGCGGCGTTGATTCATCAGTCGTTGCCGCGCTTTTAAAGCGCGCAGGTTATGATGTTGTTGGTCTCACGCTGCAACTTTATGATCATGGCGAGGCGGTACACCGCGCCGGTTCATGTTGCGCGGGGCAAGATATTCATGACGCGCGTCGTGTAGCGGAACGTTTGGGCATTCCGCATTATGTGCTAGATTATGAATCACGCTTTCGTGAAGATGTGATTGAGCGCTTTGTCGATTCTTATCTTGCGGGCGAAACACCTGTGCCTTGCATTGAATGCAATCGCAAAATCAAATTCCATGATCTTCTCGAGACCGCACGTGAATTGGGCGCTGCCGCATTGGCAACGGGTCATTATGTGACATCACGGGCGCTCCCTGACGGTCGTCGTGGGCTTTATCGCGCGGTCGATTCTGACAAAGATCAGAGCTATTTCCTTTATGGCACAACGGATGAGCAGCTCTCATTCTTGCGCTTTCCTTTAGGCGATCTAACAAAGCCGCAAACAAGAGCGTTGGCAGCTGAATTCGGCCTGGCGGTTGCGGATAAATCCGACAGCCAAGACATCTGTTTTGTGCCGACAGGCCGTTACACAGATGTGATCGAGCGTTTACGACCTGACGCGGCAACGCCTGGAGAGATCGTTCATCTCGATGGGCGCGTGCTTGGTCACCATGACGGTGTGATCCATTATACCGTGGGCCAAAGACGTGGCCTCGGCATCGCATCGGGTGAGCCACTTTATGTCATACGCATTGAGGCTGCCTCTGCGCGCGTGATTGTGGGGCCACGCGAAGCGCTTCAAACGCGCATCATCCATTTGCGAGAAATCAATTGGATTGGCGATCACCCGCTCGACGCTTTGTCGCCTGACGGTCTCGACATCGCCGTGCGCGTGCGTTCAACACGGCCGCCGCAACCCGCGCGGCTCTTGCGCATGGGCGAGGAGATCTGTGTCGAATTGCCGGAAGGCGAATATGGCGTTTCCCCCGGTCAGGCCTGCGTTTTCTATGACTCGACCGACCCGCGCGCCCGGGTTCTTGGCGGTGGTTCGATCATCCGCCCGAAGCCGGAACTTGCGGCGGGTGCCGTTTCCTTGACTCAAGGCGCAGCCGCGTCCTATATCCGCCCCGTCTCGCCGAGGTATATCCTCGGGATACCGGGGCGGAGTAGCTCAGCCGGCTAGAGCAGAGGAATCATAATCCTTGTGTCGGGGGTTCAAGTCCCTCCTCCGCTACCACTTCATAGTCCAAAAAAATCCAAAAATGTGCGAATAACTCTTAAATTCAACAAGTTATTCGTTGACCTGCGTCCGAAGCGGTACGGGACGGTCCATTTGTGTCCAACAATTATGTTGGTATATTGGTTGGTATACCGTGGAAGTGACTTCCGGATATACCAACAATGGCCCTTTCAGAACTTAAAATTCCCAATGCGAAACCTAAGAGCAAAGCCTATAAACTTTCGGATGGGGCTGGGCTACAGCTATGGATGGCACCACAATAATGGCTCAACTTTAGGGGGCTAAGACACGGGTAGGGCGACCTAGTGACGGTTGCCAAGCAACTCAACCCATTGGAAGCCAATTGCTTCCATTGAGTACTTGGGAAGCACCTCTCTCTGAGCCTGGGCCACTGATTGAGCCAAACCAAGAAGCTTCGAGGGCTCTATAGGCAACAAAGTAGCATCAAGATCGAAGAAATACTCTGAAAACTCCCGATAAGACGGAATTGGGCTGGCGGCTGTTGGAAGCCCCAAGGCTAGAGATGCAAGAAGCCGATTTGAACTTGCCCCAGATTTCTTCGGGTCGTGTATGTCCGAGGGAATAACACAGAAGTCGGCAACCCTTGCCGCCGATACCATGTTTTCTACCGACCACTCGAAGGCGCTCATGGAGATACTTGCTCTCGTTGTGAACGTATGGCGTTGTATCACTTGGAAACCGATGGAGTTAGTCAGGACAATCAGTTTGAATGAGGAATGGTGCGCTAGGCCATCAATCCATCTTAGGAGGTAGGACACGTTTGAAGGGTGTCCAAACCATAGGATGTTGTCTGTGCTTTCCACCGCCTTCGGTGGGATGTAAGGAACCTCAATTGGGTCTGGAATCACTCGGATCTCACCAAAGAAGATCCTTGCGAGCATCTCCCTCATATGCAATGAAGAAGTTACGCAGGAGTCAACCTTGCCCAACACTGGCTTGTAAAAGGAACTTCCCATTGCCGAGGGGAAACCGAGATGATGGTCCGTGTAATCAAGTACGACTCTCGCTCCGGATGCTTTGGCTCTATCGATCTGATCTAGCCAATGGGGAGCCCGTGTCATCAGGTCGTTCGCTTCAATTTTTCCAACTAATACGCAGTCACAATTCGGTGTGATCTGTTCCCCAACGCAAACCTCGTGTCCAACATCTTTGAGGTTCGCTGCCGCTAGGCCTAATCTCAGTCGAGCTGAGGCAAGTTGAGACACTCGGAGTGCCTCCAAGGATGAACTCGAAGTGAGGAGGTGAACTGTTCCCTTGGGCACAGCCTAATTCTTAAGTCTTAGAGGTTCTCTCTTAATTCTCTTCCTTACCGCAATGACGCTGTCAGAGAACTCGATGGAAAAAATCCGATGAAAAACGCCATCAGGAGAAGGCATTTTGCATGGCATTTTTCAAATTACTCTCAAGCGCTTCCGCTCGAGCTTTGGATTTGGTCCCACTCATTACTGTCTGCAGATAGGGCAAATACTTCCTTCCATCCTTTTGAAGCAGGGCTAACTTATTGTCGATGCCCTCGTCGTCTGTGAATGAAAAAAACTCGCCCGCACGGTAGGTGGAGTACAACAGTGGCAGCCAGTAATCAAGTCCATCAAACAAGGATTGAATTCCCCTCGGGGAAAATCTGAAGTAATCGTCAGGATACTTGTGGTAGCGCCATACCCATGGGTGTGCTGAAAAAAGAACGCCGTCATCGGACAACAGCCCTGACAAATTCTTGGCGATTACCCAGGGTTGTCTTGAGTGCTCAAGAACCGAACAAATAATAATCAAATCAAACTTTTGACCTTCCAGGCCGCCTGGTCCCTTTTCTAAGTCGACTACAAGGTCAACGTTTTTGCCCGATTCAAGGTCTACGCCACAGTACTCACTCTCTCGAAAAAATTCTCTGAAGGGCTGGGTATTGCCGTAATCCTTTGAGCCGACCTCCAGGACCCTACCCCGAAAACCCTTGAAGACGTGTTTCGCGTAGATAAACTGATTGACATCACCCATAATGTAAATCCTAAGCAGTGTTACTGTTCTCTCGTCATCGCCTAGGCTTCTCTGGTTTTGGATGACGAAGATTTGATCCGCTGAAAACGCTTGAATATGAAGCGCCGGTTGGTACCTATCCGCCCCCCTTACTTGGTGGAACTATCCATCTAAATATGGTGGCCAAGGGCGGAATCGAACCACCGACACGCGGATTTTCAGAACGCGCCCCAACCACATAAGTTGCCGTATTTCAAAGACATACACGGCCCTCAAAACTTTTCGCGCAAGCGTTGCGTATTGGCGACGCACAGCAACAGAAAAATCTCTTACGCACATTTTAGCTATACCTCCACGCAATACAAGTGGGGCTGCGTCAAAAGTGGTTCGAGCCGCAGAAAAACACCGATTACGACTCGAACGACGGGTTTTAGGCAGCGAGCTTTGCCGAAGCCTTGCGCTGCCGCTCCAACTCTCTTGCTCTGCGCTGCCTATCGCGCTCAGCTGAGAGAGCCTTTCTGCCGTTCTCAATCTGTTGCTGAAGGCTGCGGACTCGCTGCTGTTGGGGAGTGAGCGGCTTGACTGGTTTGAACTCATAGAATCGCATCCAGTATTTAAGCCACTCGCTCGGTTGTTGTTTAAAACGACAATCAACGCTTAAAGCCCGCACGCAGACTGCCGCTGGCACTCTCAATCTGTGCGTCCAGCTCTCCGCTCATTACTGCGGATTGGATAATCTCAAGCGTACGAATGAGTTCGTCGCCATTGGCAAGCTCTACAGCACTCTTGCCTTTACTGAGTTCCAGTAGTTTGCTGCCGTAGCGGATGGACAGACACAGCTTGCCGTTGTCTGCGACGAACCACCATTGCTTGACACGCTTGGCGACTTCGATGGTTTTACGGACACCGTCAATGTCTCTGACGCTGCGCAGTCGCTTGCTGGTGAATGTGCTCCCGCTGGCCTGTGCCTTTGCCAGTTCAATCTGCTCCCAAATGCGCTTGGCTAGCTTGTTGCGCTGCTGAACGATTGGGGCCAGCTGCGAGGGCTTCTTTGCCGATGTGAGTTTCAATGCTGTGAGTGCTGACAAG
>Ga0194118_10003747_pt1 | contig 17334 bp, 16 predicted proteins | sample TA2MahsurfametaG_2_FD_148662 | JGI IMG/M metagenome (GOLD analysis project Ga0194118, IMG submission 148662) | Freshwater microbial communities from Lake Tanganyika, Tanzania - TA2015013 Mahale N5 surface | ecosystem: Environmental > Aquatic > Freshwater > Lake | place: Tanzania: Lake...
TACTCAAAGAAATATTTTGACATTCATAAAGATCGCCGCTTGCAGATGCAAGAGCACAACAAAAAATCGATTCAGGTCTTAGGATCATTACTTGATCAAGGGGGCGCATGCATTTACATAGCTCCAAGCGGAGGAAGAGATCGTCCTGACAAAAATGCCGTTTTTCAGGTCGCTGAATTCGATCCTCAAAGCATTCAACTTTGCCGCCTATTAGGAAGTAAATCTAAGCAAAAAACCCATTTTTTCCCATTAGCTCTCAACACCCATGGCGTATTGCCTCCTCCTGATGGTTTACAGGTGGAATTAGGTGAAAAAAGAAAAATCAACCGCTCTGCTATTGGAGCTGCGTTTGGAAAAGAAATTTCTTTTCCAGAGTTTGGTACACAAGATAAAGAAGAAAGAAAAACTCTTGGGGCCAAATACGTTTGCCAGCTTGTCAAGAATCTCTATGAACAGTTATACCTTGATTGACAATTAGTAGAGGTGATTTTTATGCAATGGACACGCTGTCTATTTTTAACTGTAGTATCAACATTTATGCACGCAAAAACTATTGAAGATCTCAACGATCTAATGATTAAAACGCCATCTTTATCAGAAAGAAAGATTGCAAAGATCAAACTCGAGAACGGCCTTACCGCTTTTATCGTCTCTGACCCAGGAGCTGATCAATCTGCAGCAGCATTAGCTGTAAACGTCGGCGCATGGCATGACCCTGATAATTATGAAGGAATGGCTCATTTTACTGAGCATTTACTTTTTCTTGGGACAAAAAACTACCCGGCTGAAGATGAACTTTTCCAGTACTGCGGCACCCATGGAGGTCTTGTCAACGCCTATACCTGGACCGACAGAACAGTCTACATGTTTAGCGTTCAAAACGATGCCTTTGAAGGTGGCCTTGCTAGATTTTCTGACTTTTTCAAAAATCCCCTCTTTAGCAAAAACGGCGTGCAAAGAGAATTAAATGCTGTCAATCAAGAGCATGCAAAAAATATTGAAAGTGATAACCATCGCCAGTGGATGATCCTAAAAACACTAGGCAATCCTCAACATGACAACAGAAAATTTTCAACAGGAACAGCTGAGACATTAGGCCGCATTCCTCACGAAGAGCTTGTCAACTGGTTTTCTACTCACTATAGCGCTGATCGGATGTATTTAACCATTTATACTAAGCATCCTCTAGATCAAGCAACTTCATGGGTAGAAGAATATTTCGCCGAAATACGTAATGCCAAAGTAGAACCACTAAGCTACACAAAGCTTCTCTCTAGAGAGATCGAAGGGCATATTGTCTACCAAAAACCTGTGCGAGATCTACGAAATATCAGCTTAATATGGGACGTGTCCTCAGACTATGTAACCGATCTAGACAAACAGACTCCAACACTGATCGCCTATGCTTTAAATCAAAAAACCCCCTCAAGTCTGTATCAATGCCTAAAAGATGAAGGATTGATTGAAAATATCGACGCTTCTTACTCACACCTAGGAGACAAAAACGGTCTTTTTGAGATCTCTTGCGATCTAACAAAGCAAGGAGCCCTCAACTATGGAGAAGTAATAAAAAGATGTTATCAGGCCATTTCGACAATCCAAAAAAATGGCGTACCTGAGTTTATCTTTCAAGAAATGACCAAAATGGCTGAACTGAGATATGAATACCAATCGAGAACAAATGCGTTCAATTTCGTCTCTAATGCAGCACACCAAATGATCAATGAAAGCTTTTCCACTTTTCCACGTAAGCAAGTAAGCCCTACATCTTACTCTTACGAAGAGACAAAAAGCTTTGCCAAAACACTCATTCCTGCAAAAGCTGCTGTTTTCTTTACTGTTCCTTGCGATCTAGTGAGCTGGAAGCCTACGAACAAAGAAAAATGGTATGGAACAGAGTATAGCATTGCCAAAATCGATAAAAATAGTTTAGCCGCTTGGGGATCACCTTCTTCTTCAGAATCAATCTCCATCTGTTCTGTAAATCCTTACCTTCCTGATGAGGTAGCACTTGTTAATAAGGTAAAAAGCGATAGCTTTCCTATCGAGCCTGTACTTTTAGAAAATGACTCTTTAGGCAAGCTCTACTTCTTTAGCGATGCTTTCTATCTAGCACCTAAAGCAGAAATTTACTTGGCAATCAAAAGTAAAGCTATTCAAGATGATCCTGAATCAGAAGTGATGACCGATTTGTTAGCACTTTGTTATCAAAGGCAACTATCGAATGTTTTTTCCTATGCAAATCGTGCAGGAATTGCCTCTTCTTTAGAGCGTGGCGATTTTTGTTTGCAGCTTTCAATTAGCGGCTTTAGTCAAAAAGCCAATACATTAGTTAACGATGTATTTTATCAGATAAAAAATACAGAGCTTGAAGAAAAAACATTCTCTCTTATCAAAGATGAGCTACTTTCAGAATACGATAGTAAAACCAAACAAATTGCATTTTCGCAAGCAAATGAGACCCTGTCTCATGTATTGCAAAACGGTTCTGCTACCTCGTTTCAGCTTTATCAGACACTTTTACCTCTCAATTTCGAAAAGTTTAAAGCTTTTAAAGCACAATTTTTTGATAGCATTTACATAGAAGGGTTTGCAGGGGGAAATCTTTGTGAAGAGGATGCAAAATCGCTATGGAAGATCTGCAAAAAAGAGCTCTTCTCTAAGCCTTTTGGAACAAAAGAGCATCTGCAAAAAAGCGTTTTGATCCTCCCCGAAACAGGAGGACCTTTCGCAATTGCAGCTTCTTCTTCTATGCAAGGGAACGCCGCACTGATTGCTTTACAATTAGGCTCTCATTCTTACCAAAAACGTGCTTGTCAGCTCATATTAGGAAGGGCTTTCCAAGATGCTTTCTTCAATCAACTACGCACTAAGCAGCAGCTTGGATACATCGTTAGAGCCTGGCCAACGTACATGCAAGATGAGCTAATTTTATGCATGGGAGCGCAGTCAGCTACTTATGCCCCAGAAGAGCTGGTAATACGTTTTGAAGCTTTTGCAGAAGAGTATCAAAAAAATCTTTCTGAAGAGATCACGGAAGAATCTTTTGAAAAAATCAAAAACGCTCTTATCGTGCAATACATGGAGCCTCCACGCAATCTTCAAGAGCTATCTACGCGCTATTTTACCTATGCATATGAATTTAAGGGTGAATTTGATCGCTATCTAAAGATTGTCAATGCACTTAAAGATCTCGATTACAAAGGCTTTATTGACTCAGCAAGAGCATTTTTATCACGCGAGAACACCAAACGTTTGGCAATCCAAATCACTGGTGAAAATAGGCAAGCGTTATATAAATACAAACCTTGCTCTAAAGATGAGCTGCAAGCATGCTCACAATTTGTGACTAAAGTGGTTGAATCCGATTTTTAATTAAAAAAAGAAGAGATCTATTCACTCTAATAGATCTCTTCTTTCCAAATCTTCTATTTTCTACAAATTTTGATTAAATATTCATGTTGTGAAAGACTTCAACAACATCATCGATTTCTTCAAGCCATTCAATAAGATCCAAATTGGCCTGCTTTGCCTCATCATTGCAATCGATTTGCAACTTTGGTATCGCCTGAACATCGGCTTCTACTACTTTTGCCCCTGCTGCATCAATGATCTCTTTAATCTCAAATAAAAGTTCAGGAGGAGCTACCACAATATAATGCTCTTCTGCATCTTCGAAATCTTCTGCTCCAGCTTCTAAAACCAAAGAAAATAGCTCGTCATGATCTACTCCCTTTTTCTCTACTTGCAAAACAGCTTTTCTATCAAATTGAAAAGCTACAGATCCCGGTGAAGCAATATTGCCCCCTCTTTTATTAGTAGCGATACGCATATCTGAAGAAATGCGATTTTTGTTGTCTGTAGCAATATCCACCAAGATACCAACACCTCCGTGACCGTAGAGCTCATACGTCATCTCAAAATAGTCTGCCGTATCAGGACTTGAAGCTTTTTTGATGTTTCTATCGATAATATCATTAGGTACGTTAGCCTCTTTAGCTTTTATAATAGCCATCCGAAGACGAGGATTCATCTTAGGATCCGCTCCTCCTTGCTTAACTGCAGAGATCAACTCTTTTGCTGCTTTTGAAAAAATCTTCCCTTTTGCTGCGTCCGCTTTTCCTTTGCGGTGCTTTATGTTTGCCCATTTACTATGTCCGGCCATCATTTCCCTCACATTTCGATTGATTACAGTTTCAATTGCATCAGTATTTTATCGCGAAAACCATCTTCTTCTCTTAAAAAATTCTTGTGGCATCCATATTGTTTAAATCCAAAACGCTCATAAAGACGAATGGCGGGATTGTCTTGATAGACTTCTAAGTGAAGAAGCTCTAGATTAAACCGCTCTTTTGCCATTTCTATTAAATGCCCAAGCAATTTTGTCCCTACCCCTTGACCTCGAAGATCTCGACGAATAGTAATCGCAAAAAGTGCTTGATGGCGCAGTTTAGAAAACATATTGATATAGAGATTGGCAACTCCGATCGGTATCCCTTCATACTCGGCTGTGTACATCGCTCCATTTTGTATGTAGCTCATACAAATTCTTACAGCATCTTCCACTTCCACTAGATTGCTCATAGGAAACCAGCACAGCACATCTTTATCCATAAGCCATTCGGTAAAAGGATACTTATCGTTTTCAATGCTGTCTCTTACCAAAATTTTATCTTTTTCGAGCTTCATAGATCTGCCTCCATCACTACTCTTGCTACAAGCTGATCACCTCTTTTAAAAAAACCTTCTTGACGAATGATTTCTTTAAAACCCTCTTTTTCCAAGATATGCTTCAAAGGGGAATCGATCATGATTTCAAAATGTATAGAACGAAGACGGAAATAATTTTTCCCTAAATTTTTGATATTCTTGATCAAAGAAGTAGCAACACCTCTATTTTCAAACTCAGGATCTACCGCTAAATAAACAATCGCTAAGTGCGATATTTTTCGGTAAGGCATCAAAAAAAGAGTCACTACTCCAACAGGAGTATTTTCATATAAAGCAGTAAGACTTGCCTTATACTTAGCAAATGCCACCCAATTTGTTACCATTAAACGGACCTCGTTTTCTAAGTCCATGGAAAACCATTTGAGTACTCTTTCATCAGATACCCATTTCATCAGAGCTTCTTGATCTAAAGGCTCTGTGTAACGGATATCATAAGCTGGAAGATCAACAATGAAATCAGCCATCTCCAAATTCCTTAAGGTATGCTTGGATTAAAGGATCTAAATCTCCGTCCATAACGCTGTCGATGTTGCCGATTTCATACTTGGTGCGAGCATCTTTCACCAAAGTGTAGGGCTGAAAAACATAGCTTCTGATCTGCGATCCCCAGCCTATGTCTTTTTTTTCACCACCCATTTTTTTGATCTCTTCACTTTGCTTTGCTCGTTCTAATTCGTACAATTTTGATTTGAGCATTTTCATACAGCTTTCTTTGTTTTGTAGCTGGCTGCGCTCTTTTTGGCAAGAAACAACTATTCCCGTTGGCATGTGTGTAATACGCACAGCTGATTCTGTTTTGTTGACGTGCTGACCCCCTGCGCCTGAAGCTCTATACGTATCGATACGTATTTCCTCAGGATTGATTGTAACTTCGACTGTGTCATCAATTACAGGTATTGCATCAACTGAAGCAAAACTTGTATGCCTTTTTGCGTTAGCATCAAAAGGAGAAATTCTCACTAAACGATGAACGCCGCTTTCTGCTTTCAAAAGACCGTATGCATATTTACCCGAGATTTTAAAGGTAATATTTTTTATTCCAGCAACGTCACCTTCTAGCTCATCTTCAATTTCACATTTCCAGCCCTTTTTTTGGGTATATCGCTGATACATTCTTGCGAGCATAGAGGCCCAGTCGCATGACTCAGTTCCGCCCGCGCCTGCATTGATACTAAGATAACAATCTTTTTCATCCATAGGGCCTGAAAGCATCTTCTTGATCTCTAGCTCATCTAAGATTTTTTCTAACTTTTCTACTTCTGTTTTACTTTCTAGTAAAAGCTCGTCATCTTGAGAAGCAAATATGTCAGGGTAGATATCAGCTAAATCGTTAATGCGGCGTAAAAGATCTTGAAAAGGGATCGTCCATTCTTTAATATCCCCTATCTCCTTAATGACCTGCTGGGCTACTTCTTGATTATCCCAAAAAGTTGCTGAAGACATTCTCTCTTCTAATTCATTGATACGATTTTCTTTGTTAGCGATGTCAAAGATACCTCTGCATTAAAAGTGTTCTTTCTTGCATTTCTTTGATCTGAGAAGTTAAATCATCCATATTGGCTCCAAAAGTATAAAAATATAAAAATGAATGATAGTTTTTTCTTGCATTAGAGTCAATAACAACCACTCTTTACTTTAATCTCAAGTAACTATAACATCTATAGTTATGATTACCCCGACTCTAATGTATGAAACTGAGTGGCCCTCTTGCTTTGAAAGCTTTTCCACCTTTTGCGCTCAGGCATGGCAGGATTTATCAGCAAAAATCAATGAATTAGTTCACGCTCTATTTTCACTATTTACCTACTTCTTCACAAACCCTCCACCAGAAAATTGCACAGCGCCAACTCCTAAGCCCCCTCAAATCGTACAGCCTCTTCGCGCAATAGGATCGCAAGAGTCTTTACTAAGCGAATATGAAGTCTCAACACCTTTACTCAACCCTTATAACGATCAAAGAAGAGCTTCCCCTTCAGCAAGAATTATGAATTTGTCTCCTAATGTTCTTCAAGAACATGTTCGATGCTATTTATCAGAACTAACAAATAAACCATCTACTCTAAACCTGAATCGAATTCAAGAGCTTTTGACCGATCTTAGTATTCAAGCTGATATCGAATACCAAACCCCCTCTGATATAAAGACGCAAGAAGATGCAGAATCGGTCATAAAACTCCTGGAAGAAGAGTTAGAAAAAATACATCGTGAGAGATCTTTGAGCACTCATGTTCCATTTGATACAGCCCCTTCCAAAGATCTATAAAGCCTTCTAACTTTTTAGATCTTAAAACTACGGCTTAATAATATTAACACGTTTCACTCAAAAATCTTTTTTGCTTGTATTAGGCTCGCAAAAGATTGTTTTTCATATTCCATTGAAAGTGAGAAATATTAAAAACCATTTTTCGTTCTTCTCAGAGCACTAAATTCTATCAAACCTTAATCACCTCTTTACATTAATAACCGATCATATATAATTACAAGAGATCGGAAACTAATATATTTTAAAATCTATACTTTTCTAGGAGGAATAATGTCCGCTCCAATCAATGTAGCTGAAAACGGCTTAGTTAATGGCTGGGAAGGCTTTACCAATTTTTTCGCAGAAGATATTCCAGTATTTTTTACGCAGACTGTACCAAACGCATTTGAGCAAGGATGGAATTCCGTATCTCAGTGGGTTGATGAATTTGTAAAACCATTTTTCGAATCTTGTCACGAATGGTTCAGTGATAATGCTGTATGGATCTGGCCAGCTGCGATCGCCTTTGTTGCAGGCGCAGCTCTTGTATCTGCTATTGCTATTTCAATTTTCTACTGCTGCAGGCCTTTAGCTGATGACGAATCAGAGACTGCATCTAATGCATCTCATAGATCCGGCTCATCTAGAGATTCTAATGCATCTCATGTTTCTAGTGCATCTAATGCATCTCATGTTTCTAATGCATCTCATGCATCTCATGTTTCTAATGCATCTATTGCATCTCATGTTTCTGCACCCGGTAGCGTTGTAAATCAGCAAAATCCGATTTTCGCAAAAAAAGCGAACGATGAGCTCGATATGATGTCATCTTTGATGCAAAGTAATTTTTCAACTCAAATCGGAAATCATTTTGCAACTAATACAGCACTTCCACCCCCTGTAATTTCGCCATCAATTCAGCCCATGGCTAGAACTGATTCACTAACAAATGCCATGGATCATGAAATGACAGCGCCAAGGACTTCTAGAAGAAAACGTAATGATGAAACTGTTTCAGCAACCGATACCATGAATGATGGAATACAACCATTATTATCAACAAAGACGTCTAAAAGAAAAGTTGACACTGCAACTGCTGCACAAATACCAACTGCACCACCAGTAAAATTGTCATCCAGTACCGATAATCTGCATGACTTAATACCATCCGTTGTTCAATCAACTGTTGTCAATATTTTATGTGATGATTCACAGGTGTAATATTATTTTGAAAACGGCAAAGCTAGTCTAGCTATGCCGTTTTTCTAATTTGATTGCATACGAAGGGTCAATTTCATAGCGCCATAACTCCCTAGCTTCATGAATGGGAGTTTTTTTGCATTCAAGCTCTCCTTGATCATTTTCATAGATCTCAAATCGGTAGTTGCTTGGAACTTTAAAATGGTGTGAAGATTGAAATACTACATTTTTTGCTATGAATTCTGCGTTTTCCCCTAGCTCAATTACAACACTTTCCTCTCGCTTCCAGTGATTTTTCCAAAATTTAGGGTGCACTTGTTTTATCAGCCCCTTATTTTGGATTTTCACATGATGGAGTTGACATTTTCCTGTCCTATTAGAATAGATCAGTTCTTGATCTTGATTAAAATGACCCATTACGTTTGAAGTTGTGATGATAAGCGATCCACGTACATCGAGATCTTCAATATCAATATCAGCTATTTCTAATTGCACTTCTGCGCCTTCATGCAAAATCCCTTTTCTTATTTTCTGCCCTATCACATCATAAATCGGCCCTAATGCAGGGTGATAGAAAAATAAAAAAGAAGGTCCATTTTCCATGAATGTTTTTAAATCAATGAGCTTAGGTATTGCAAATTGACAGTAATTTTCTAGCAAATCCTTAGCATTTGCCAAAATATCCATATAACATGCTTCCGGGGTCTCTATTTGCTCTTCAATTTTTGTAAAACTTTTTTTGATAGCAGAAAGGGTTTTTCTTCTGGAATTAACGGTAATATAAGCTTTGAGTGTCTCTTGCGTTTTTTTATCTATTGGTTTTTGATCAAACTGTTCAAAGGAGTCTGCAATATTTTGCATGGTTGACTCCAATCTCGCCATGTTGATCTTCTTGCCAAGCACCTCTATGGGTTTATAGTTGATCAAAAGGCCAGGAAAAGGGGTCATGTCGACAGCTTTTGTTAAAGGCTCAAGCTTCATAAGAAGCATATTCGTATTTGCAGGGAATTTACCCCCTTGCTTGATAAGATCTTCTGTTTTCATGTCGCAATATTCAATATTGCTTAAGGCTACTTTTGACATTCGCCCTTTGATGATTTTTTTGATGACATTCATCCCCTCCTTTGTGCCGGGCAATCTATCACAAGAGGCAAATCCGAATTCTTTGTTGTGTAGATATCCAAATCCTATAAATGCTAAAAGACCGTTATCCGTTGCCGCTACAGGGTTATTGACTTGCCTAAAAAACAGGTAATCTCTTCCTAGATCTTCGATCCAACGGTATCCCCCTTTTTGTTTGGCTAAATGGAGAAGAGCTCCATGGCCGTTAGGTTTACAGATCAAATTGAGAGGATGTGCTATTACCCACTTTCCTAATTCGTCACAGGCCGGAACAAGAGGCTGCGTTATGAAGAAAAAACCACTTTTTTTTCTTCCAAACCATTTTCTTTGATTGCAGATGAGCCGGACGTAATTATGGTTGTCTTTTTCTCTTGAGGTCATTAACAAAATAGGAGTATGCACTTGCTCGTTATGGATTTTAAATCCAAGATATTCACGAGCCGCTAAATCTCTCATCATCCCTTCAAGAAGAGTTCTGCCTAAAAATTTAAGACGCGCAGCAGGTAGTCCATTCCCTTTTTCATCTCTAAGATTGAGCCGATCTCCAGCTCCTCCTACAGGATAACATTCCGCCAAACGCTTTTGCTCTATGATTGCATGAACAACTGCTTTTCTTACACTTTCATCATTTTTCGATAAATCAATGAGCGCTGGAGCTTCATAAGAAGTTTGCTCCTCTTTTTGCTCACCTTTTTCATTACTTAGCATCAGTTCAAGCATCATTTTTTGGTAGCCGACGATACCACCCATTTGGCGATAAAATGATTCTACTTGCCAAAGGTCACTTAGCAAATAACTCAATCTTGCGCTTCTATCGATTAGCTGATCTATTTGCTCAAAGATGTGCTCTTGACCTATGAGAATGACTGCAGAAAAAATGAATTTTTTTTCTATGGGCATGGGCTCTATCAAAGAAGCTATTAGCGGATGCTCAGCTAAATAAATCTTAACTTGAGGATATGCTTCTATAATAAGCTTTTTATGCTCATAAGAAAAACTGCTCTTAAGTTTTTCCGTTAACTCAGAGAGAAAATTATACTCTTCTTCTAAAACTTCCTTCCAGCGAGGATCGGTCTTCTTAATACCCATATTCCTCCTTCTACCGAAAAAGTAATTTTTTAACGAATTATTTTGACTAGAATTGAGAAGAAAGATACAAGAAATGTTTTAGAAGACCATCAACAGGAGTCAAAAATGGCCAAAACTACCGCCAAAACCAAACCTAAGAGCGCTAAGACAGCTAAGCCTGCCGCTAAAAAAGTGGTTGCTAAAGCTGTTAAGCCAAAAGTTGTAAAACCAAAAGTTGTCAAAGCTAAAGTCGAAAAGCCTAAAACAGCAAGAAAGCCTAACGCTGCATTCATGAAAGAAAAGAAAATCAGTGATGCATTAGCTGCCATTGTAGGCAAAGGGCCAATGCCACGCACAGAAATTACAAAAAAGCTTTGGGCATACATCAAAAAGAATAAGCTCCAAGATCCAAAAGCCCCAAGAAATATCGTTCCTGATGACAAATTGAAACAAGTCATCGGATCAAAAACCATCGACATGTTCAAAATGACAGCTCTTGTCAATAAACACGTCCTTGATTGACGACTTCACGTAGGGGACGCTATACTGTCCCCTACTATGACACGCTTCAAACTCAAAATATCTTACGATGGCACACGCTTTGGGGGCTGGCAAATCCAACCTAATGCAATCTCTATCCAAGAAGAAATAGAAAAAGTCTTATATACTTTATACCAAAAAAAAATTCCTGTAACAGGATCAGGCCGCACTGATGCAAAAGTGCACGCGCTAGGCCAAATAGCACATATCGATCTTGAGATTTACCCCAAATCCCTTGATCGATTATTGAAAAGCCTAAACCAGCTTTTACCGAAAGATATTCGCGTTCTTCATATAGAAGAAACTGCGCCAGATTTTCACGCCAGATTTTCTGCTAAAGGGAAAACTTACCGCTACCATTTTTCACTCCTTCCTTGCAAAGACCCTTTTCGCCGCTTGTACTGTTATTATCACTTTCAGCCTACATCGCTAGAAAAAATCAAAGGAGCATTAGACTGGTTTTCCGGAACAAGAGATTTTCGTTCATTTGCCAACGAATGCCATAAAGGCTCTGCAGCATCTAGCCCAATCAAAACACTGCAGCCAATCAAATTGCTCGAAATTGAAGAAGGATACTACGCTTTTGAGTTCACTGGTTCTGGCTTTTTATACAAAATGGTACGCAATATTACAGGGACACTTTTTGAAATCGGCGCTCAAAAACTGAATAAAACCGATGTCGATGAAATCTTCTTAAAATTGGATCGAAAATTTGCACCAAAAACAGCTCCTCCTCATGGACTTTTCCTTGTTGACGTATACTATTAATTCTTATACAATCTTACAGCATGCCGATGTGGCGGAATGGTAGACGCGGCAGATTCAAAATCTGTTTTTAGCGATAAAGTGTTGGTTCGAGTCCAATCATCGGCAAAATTTCTCAAAGACGTGAAAAATGACAGAGGCAACAGACTCAGCTTCTCTTCCAACTAAGGGCGCTGATTTTGCGCGAGCTGTCAGTAATATTTCTGATCTCACTCTTCACTACGAGCTTCTTTGTTTTGATTTTGATGGTCTTTTAGTAAACACAGAAGAGCTCCATTTCTTAGCGTATAAAAAAATGCTAGCAACCTATGCGTGTCATTTACCTTGGGATTTTGCCACCTATTGCACTTATGCCCACGCAAACAGGTATGCGCTTAGAGATGCTGTATTTGCGATGTTTTCTCACTTGTCGACGTATGATTGGGATATGCTTCGAGAAGAAAAGCAGCGCTTTTACGAGCAAATGATTATCGATGGCAGTATCCAACTCATGCCAGGAGTTCAAGAGCTTTTGACATTTTTACTAACTAGCTCTTTAAAGTACTGTGTTGTGACGAATTCTCCAAATAATCATCTAGAAATCATCAAGGAGAAAATTCCTTTATTACAAACCATCGATTTATGGATCGGAAGGGACAATTATCGTAATCCTAAGCCCCATCCTGACCCTTACCTTTCAGCGATTCAAGCATTTGCTTTTGTTCCTTTGAATAAAGTAATTGCTTTTGAAGATTCCTTAAAAGGGGCGCAATCTGCTCTCAAAGCTAATCTTCAAGTGATTTTTGTCGGCCCTAAGGATCATCCTCATATTCAAGAACTTCCAAAAGACCGCTTTTTTCATCTCGTTTCTATTCAAGAGCTTTTTGCTTAAAACCTCAACCATCTATTAATTAATTAACTAGAATGAAGCATACTACTATGTATTGAATTTTTAAATTAAAAATGTTATAATAATTATTATATATTTTTAATAATTGAGGTGTGCTAATGAATAACGTTAATAACCACTCTCAAGCTTCTTCTGAATTAACCCTAGAAACATACAACCCAAAATCAGACCCAAATATTTCACAAACTATTCGCAATACTGCAAATAAATTAAATCATTTACAAAAAGATGCGCTAGAAAACATTTCATTAAATTTGATGAAACTAGCAAGAATGAAAGAATCTCATGAAAAAACCTCTATCGTAGAGTGTTCTCAAATTACTGAGTTAATGAGTTATGCTGATGAGAAAATTAGAAACGAGAGCAATTCTAAAGTAAAAAGCCGCCTAGAAGGGATCGCTAACATCTTTGAGCCCTCTTCACTAGAACTCAGCATCTCATCGGATAAAACTTCCCTTCCTGCAGATTCTATAGATGAAGAAGAAGAGCTGTATGAAGATGATTTTGAGCCTATTGAATCCGATGATGAAGAAGTTGAAGCCATGAGCTTATATGGATCTGATACACTAAAAAATGAAGCATCGCTCCCTTCTTTACCAAGCATTTCCACAAACAAGAAAAGCAATAGCAGCACTTCTTCAACAAAATCCTCTAACCCACAACTGCCAGCTATTCATGACAAATATTCACCTAAGGCCATAAAAGGGAAGCCAAACACGTTAGAATCAGTAAAGCTGCCTAAACTATTCTAAGCCTAAATTTAGACTTTTTAGTAGCGCATGTAGCCGTTATTGGCTTTTTGCCACGAATATTCTACCTTCTCCTCCCCTTGCCGATCGAATTTTAAATCGATGGTAATGTAAGGGTGGGAGAAGGCGTTATCTAGATCATTTGAAATTTTGTAGTGGTTGATCCGAATAGAGATTTCTTTGTTGGACCAAATCGGATACTCTATCCCATTTTTCTCTTTTATCGATTTTTGGAACTGCTGGTAACTTTTCTCATCTTCTTTATAAAAACTGATGAGCTGGCTAATAACTGTCTCTGGCTCATTTTCCATCCCCTCTACATAGAAGTCTACTTCAGCACCTATTTGATGCTTGGAGCTGGCATTGGCTTTTGTGTGATTACAAAAACGGTTATGTATAGGGCATCGATATCCGGATGTGATGATTACCCGCTTGTGATTGATTCCTTGCACATGATTGAGCAATTTAATGAGTGTTTCATAGATAAACTCTTCCCCCTCTTTGACAGGAAGACTATGCGATCCTAATCCTTCACAGTCGACAAGAATTTCTTCTAAACCGTCGCTATTAAGCACTTTTCTCTCAAGATGACTGCTGCTGCCTCGGCAACGAAACGACTCTTTGGTGATTTTAGTGAAGCTCCCTACATATCTTTCTTCCCAAGGATACTTCTCTCTTTCTTTTTTCCTTGGCATAGTACTAGCAAAATAGCGTTCGTTGGATAGACGGACGATAGGGTCTTTTACCTCGTTGGCTTTGCGTATTTTAGCTTGCTGCGCCTTTTCTAATCCTGAGCAACTTGTAAATAATAGGGTATAGATGATCCATTTCATACATGAATATTGTACCATTTCTTGAAAAAAATCCTAGAACTAGCTATGTGGAAGAAAAACCTTTCCCTGTTTGGTATGTTTAAAGAAGCGCTTGTAATTGATAGCCAATTCCCAAATCGGGAGATCTTAGTCAAAATCGCCAAAGAATACGGCGCTGATGTCTTTTTTGCCCAGCATGGGAAAAAAGGTGTATCGCTCGTTAATGAAAAACATTTTGATATTCTCTTTTTTGATATCCATGAAGATGAGCATCTTTTTGACGAGCTTGTTCGAGAGCTAAAAAGATCTGGATCAAGGCCTTATCTTGTTGCCATGGGAGATTTAACTAGCTTAACCAAAATCGTCAAAGTTCTTAAACAAGGCGCTGATGATTACCTTATTAAACCTTTTTCTTCTCATCATATCGAACGGCTGATCTCGAAAGCCTGTTTAAGAAAAAAAGAAGCGCTCCCTGAAAGTAAAACACTGATTGCAAAAAGCCCAAAGATGCAAGAGGTTTTATTCGAAGCAGCAAAAATTGCAAAAAGTCATGCAAATGTCTTTATCCAAGGAGAGTCAGGCACAGGCAAAGAGGTGTTTGCCGAGTTCATTCATCAACAATCTTACAGAAAATCGGCACCTTTTGTACGGGTTAACTGCGCTGCTATTTGTGAAAATTTGATGGAATCAGAGTTTTTTGGTCATGAAAAGGGCTCTTTTACAGGTGCTTTAAACACAAAACCTGGCCGTTTTGAACTAGCCGATAGAGGCACTTTGCTTCTAGATGAAGTCACCGAAGTGCCACTTTCCTTCCAGGCCAAGCTGTTAAGAGTTACTCAAGAACTTGAATTTGAAAAAGTAGGCGCTACAAATAGCCAAAAAGTAGATGTGAGGATTATCTCCACCTCCAATCGAGCTATGCAAAAGGCCATGGAAGAGAAAAAATTTCGTGAAGATCTATTTTTTAGGCTTCACGTGATTCCCCTCTATCTTCCAGCGCTAAGAGAAAGAAAAGAAGATATCCGCTACCTAGCTGCCCATTTTTTGGAAAAGTCATGCCGAGACAATCTTAAGCCTCAAAAAATCTTTTCTTCTGGTGCAATTGAAAAAATGGAGCACTACTCATGGCCAGGCAACATACGAGAGCTAAGAAATGTCTGTGAACGATTAGCTATTTTGAGCCCGAACGAAGAAATTCTTGAAGAAGAGCTTCTTTTTGACATTTCTACTAAAGATTCTGAGCAAATGTCTTTATTCAAAGAAGAGGCGATCATACCTTTAGCAGAAGTAGAAGAGCGGTACATCATGGATGTATTAAAACACTTTAATTACAACAAAACTAAGGCCGCAGAAGCTTTAAAAATTAATGTACGCACATTAAGAAATAAAGTATCCAATTAATCTGCAGATTGTTATATTTTATGGCATGATTCAGCCTGCCTCTTATCAAATCGACTGGTCACCCTCTATGCATGAAATAGTGCCCGAGGTAATGACTACTCCTGAGCTCATCTTATATTGGGTTATAGAAATTATTCTTTACATACCCCGCTTAATCATAAATGCTATTATTGATTGCCATTTTATCCCTTTTCCAAATACGGTTGAACTACGAGAGTCAAAAGCTTTCTACTTTCAAAGAAACAATATGGAGCAAATCCATATGCCCATTACCTTACCGAACAATAAGGTCATCCATGCGTATTTCCATAGGCATAAAAAAGCAACGGAAGATACCCCGACAATTTTACGATTTCCAGGTCTAGGAGAAAGACAAGATTTTGCCCCCCTTGAGGATCTAACAGATACCAACGCTGTTTTGAATTTTGTCACTTTTGATTATCCCGGATTCAGAAATTCAGAAAGAACCTGGAATCTTTCCAAACAAAACTGCATACTTTCCGCTTTAGCCGTCTACGAATTTACAAGACAAAAACTCCATATCCCTGAAGATAAAATCCATTTTTGGGCCATGTCTTTAGGAGGAGCAATAGCGCTAGAAGTGAAAAAAAATCTCCCTAATCATGAAGGGATTATATTTTGCGATAGAACTTTTAGCTCAACTCATTCATGGTTTTGCGACAGATATGGAAACTTTTTAGGTACTCTTGCACAATCTTTAATATGGAGCTTAAACCAAAGTCTTTCATCTACATCTATTTTATCTAGCTTAGAAAAAGGGAAAATACGAGTGCTCAATTTAGATAGCCCTTTTGCAGATGAAATCATACCTGCAGCATGCGATCTTTTACACGCCAAAGTAGAGAACCCCTCCATCGATCTTCGCTATATACCGCTTGCGGCTGTTAGAGAGCAAAATTGTCACAACGTTCCACTCTCCTATCTACACCTTAAAGAATCTCCTCATACAAGTGCACCTCAATTCATCGTACAGGAAATATTAGCCTCTTCTGCTCATTCATAAATTTCCTCTTTATCTTTCTAAAAAATAACCAAATTTAGAAAAATATCTTTTTATTTCGTTATCTTCTTTTTCCAGCACCTGCCAGAATTCTTCAGGGGGGTAAAACTCTTCTGTTTGGATATGACGACCATGAAAACCAGAGATCTCTCGACATTTATCGAAATCTTTGAGATTTTCAATCGATAACAAAACGTTCTCTTTTGCATATCCTTTTTTGATCAGCTCAACATCATTAGAATCTACCTTTATTGAAAAAATAGCCTCTACATATCTTATGAGTTTTTCAACATCATCATCAAATTCTTCATACTTCACTAAAGCGGCTCTTTGATGGATTCGATTCATATGTTCATAAAACATCAGGTATCTCTTATGTTGCAAAAGCCCCTTGTGAACAAAATCCTCCAAACTCTTGCCTTGCGTGGTAAGCACCCTAAGTTCAGAAATAAGAGCTTCTAAGGGATTTCGGACGGTGATCATATAAAAAACTCTCTCATTTTTGAAGATCTTGATCTCCTCAAACGAATGACTTTTTAATACTCTTTTACCTGCTGTAAATGGATAATGAGGCGATTCCAATTTTCCATCTTTTTCAAACAAAAAATGTAAAATATTGTATAAAAGAGTGCTTCCCGTTCTTTTTGCTGAAAAAACAATGATTTTATCCGCATCTTTTAGAGAATATCTTTGCGATCTTTGAAGAAAAAGCTTATCTACGTCTAGATATTCGGCATACAAAGTGCTAAAAAAAATAAAAAAAATTGGTAAAAATTTTCTCATCTATATTGCCT
>Ga0194118_10003749_pt1 | contig 17323 bp, 13 predicted proteins | sample TA2MahsurfametaG_2_FD_148662 | JGI IMG/M metagenome (GOLD analysis project Ga0194118, IMG submission 148662) | Freshwater microbial communities from Lake Tanganyika, Tanzania - TA2015013 Mahale N5 surface | ecosystem: Environmental > Aquatic > Freshwater > Lake | place: Tanzania: Lake...
AAATGGTAACAATTTGTCTTTATGTCACGACTATTACAGATATCAGAATGTCATATCGTAAGATTTAAAAAGATAAGTTTTTTACGCAGCTTTTGTCTCGTCTAGTGCGTAAAATTGCGTAAATAGAAGCAGGTAAGTAATTTTTGCGTGTGGAGTTTTTGTGTATCTTATTGAAATGAAAAGGCTTCAGTCGTGAGACTGAAGCCTTAATTTGGTTTGGAGGTGGAGAGAATCGAACTCTCGTCCTTAGCAAGATTCACACTGCTGACTACATGCTTAGCCCCTTAAGATTTTAAGGTCAATGTTGCTATAAGTGGCCCTACTCGGCACTGACCTCACTCGTAGTTCTCGAGTGTTACCTTACAAGTGGATGGGGTAACACCCACACCAAGTGGTATGACGATGGCTTAAAAACCCTTGGTCCAGCTTTTAATCATCGGCTGTGAAAGACTATTAGGTCTTAAGCAGCAATTTGTTCGAGCTCATGATTTTCTGCTCCGAAGAGAGAAACCACTTTGCTACGACGCTGTCTAGTATTTCTGACAGTTATTGTTTTACCGGTTTTTTTAGGAGGCCCACCGATATCCTCCGCATGCCAACATTGCTTCACTTCAAAGTCGAAGCCATTACACCCCCGCTAATGAGAGAAGGAGTTCTCTAGTTAGCTAGAGTGTAATATCTATAATTGTACCACAAAATGGGTGAATTTTCAATGTAAATATGGTTTCTAAGATGTAAGTGATGATAGAGGATGTTTTTTTGGTGATTTAGATCTTGTGAGAAGGTGCTTTTCGGCTTAGGTTGAATTGGTTAGTTTAGGTGATAAAAAATCAAGGTGGATAGGTGTGTAAAAGATGTTTTTGTAATACGCTCAAAAACAGCTCAATTTTCCATAGAAATAAAGACTTTATGTAGCTATAGTAAGAAGCAGTGAGGTCCTTATGTTTGATATTCAGAAAGAGTCATTTGCAGATCAGGAAAAGGTAATTCTAGAATTCTGGAAAAAAGAAAGAATTTTTCGAAAATCGATTGAAAATAGAGAAAATGCACCGCTATTTCGTTCATATGACGGTCCACCTTTTGCGACGGGTTTACCACATTATGGCCATATTTTAGCAGGGACGATTAAAGATGTCGTTTTGCGCTACAAAACGCAAAAAGGGTATAAGGTTCCAAGACGCTTTGGCTGGGATTGCCATGGATTGCCGATTGAAAACATGATTGAAAAGGAAAAAGGGCTATCTGGAGCGCAATCGATTGAAGAGTACGGAATTGCTAAATTCAACGAAGATTGTAGAGATTCAGTGCTCCGCTACGTCAACGAGTGGAAAGCAACTGTAGATCGGATGGGCCGTTTTGTCGATTTTGACGAAACATACAAAACAATGGATCTATCATACATGGAATCAGTATGGTGGGTTTTTGGCGAGCTTTGGAAAAAGGGTCTAGTCTATGAAGGCTACAAGGTGATGCCTGTTTCTCCGCAAATGGGAACGCCTCTTTCAAATTTTGAAGCAAATTTAAATTATCATACAGATACTGACCCATCGCTGACGGTAAAATTTGAGCTCAAAAAAGGTCTATATTTGCTTGTATGGACAACAACTCCTTGGACTCTTGTTTCCAATTTGGCTATAGCTGTTTCACCTCAAATAGAATACGTGAAGGTTCGTTTCAATGATGAGCTCTATATTTTGGCTAAAAGCCGGGTAGGGGTTTATTTCAAGGAAGAGCCTGAAATAGTTCAGACTATGAAAGGAAAAGAGTTAGTTGGTCTAGCTTACGAGCCTCTTTTTGATCACATGAAAAAAGAAGCCCCAAAAAAGGCTTTTCATATCCTGGCAGGAGAGTTTGTAACAGATGCTGACGGTACAGGGCTTGTTCACATGGCGCCGGCGTTTGGAGAAGATGACTTTGAGGTATGCAAGCAAAATGGTATTGATCCTATTTGCTATGTTGATCAGCACTGCTGCTTTACAAAGCAGGTTCCTGAATATCAAGGAAAATTTGTAAAAGATGCTGATAAAGATATCATTAGAAGACTCAAAGCAAGAGATCTTGTATTCCACCACGCTACAATTCAGCATAGATATCCACACTGCTGGCGTACAGATGGACCTCTTATTTACAAAGTTGTGAATACGCTCTTTGTTGCTGTGGAGAAAATCAAAGATCGATTGATCGATGCGAATCAAGAAATCCACTGGGTTCCTGAACATATCAAAGATGGCCGCTTCGGTAAGTGGCTTGAAAACGCTAAAGACTGGGCGATTTCCAGAAACCGTTTTTGGGGTACGCCTATCCCTGTGTGGAAATCTGAAGATGGGGATGTGATTGTTATTAAGAGCATCGAAGAACTTGAAGAGTACACAGGTGTCAAGGTAAGTGATATCCATAGACAATTTGTTGACCATTTAGAGATCACAAAAAAAGGAAAAGTCTATAAAAGAATCAGTGAAGTGTTTGATTGCTGGTTTGAATCAGGATCAGCTCCTTATGCTCAAGATCACTTCCCGTTTGAAAATAAAGATCTAGTGATGAAAAATTTCCCAGCTGATTTTATTGCAGAGGGTCTTGATCAAACTAGAGGATGGTTTTACACACTTACTGTTTTAGCTGCCGCTTTGTACAACAAACCTGCCTTTAAAAACTGTATTGTAAACGGTATTGTTTTAGCTGAAGATGGGCAAAAGATGTCTAAGAGGCTAAAGAATTACCCAGATCCTACAGAAGTATTTGATAAATACGGCGCTGATGCCGTTAGATTGTATTTGATGCACAGTCCTGTTGTGTATGCAGATGATCTAAATTTTTCAGAAAAAGGTGTGGAGGGTGTTCTTCGCCAATTTTTGATTCCTCTATGGAATAGCTATGTCTTCTTGGCAACTTATGCAAATATTTATCAGTGGAAGCCAAAAGAGATTGCTAAAGAGCTGCCAAAAGCAGACATTGATCGATGGATCTTGTCTCGCATGCAGCATCTCATCAAAAATGTAGAAAAAGCGATGGATGGCTACTTGCTATCAGAAGCTGTTGAGCCGTTTGTTGATTTCATCGATGAGCTAACTAACTGGTATATCCGTAGAAATCGGGGACGTTTCTGGGCAGATGAAGATACTCCTTCAAGAAGAGAAGCCTTTGAAACCCTCTATCGCGTCATGATGGATCTTGTGAAATTAGCAGCTTGCTTTGTTCCGTTCTTAGCTGAAAGGATCTACTTACAGCTTCGCACAGATCAAATGCCTGAGTCTGTTCATTTAACAGACTTTCCAAAATACAATAAAGATCTGTTTGATGAAGAATTAGAAGAAGAAATGGCTTTAACAAAAATCGTCGTAGGACTTGGACACTTTTTAAGAAAAGAGAATAAGTGCCGCGTACGTCAGCCGCTTGCTTGTGCACATATTGTTTGCAGCGATTGGAGTAAAATCGATGTCTTAAAAAGGCAAAAGGCTTTAGTACTTGATGAGTTGAACGTTAAAGATGTGGTGTTTCACCTTGATGAAAAAGACTTTGTTGATTACCACTGCAAACCAAATTTCCGCGTTCTTGGAAAAAAAGTAGGCAGCAAAATGAACATTGTTAAAAATATTGTAGAGAATTTTGACCGCTCAATCGCTATGAAGTTTTTGAATGATGAAAGCTACGAGATTGTAGTCGATGGAGAAAGGATCGAACTTACTACAGATGATGTAACTGTTGAGCGCAAAGAAAAAGCAGGTCTTGTTGCGTCTTCAGAAGGATCTATTACTGTATCTTTAGATCTTTCACTCAATGATGACTTGATCTATGAGGGTCTTGCTCGTGAGATCATCAATAAGATCAACACTATGCGTAAAAATTTCGACTTTGCTGTCACAGACCGCATCCATGTAGAGCTTTTTGGACCAAAAGAAGTAGAGACTGCTTATAAGATCCATAAAGAGCTCATCAATAAAGAAGTATTAGCGCTTTCTTTCACTTTTGGTAGTGCAAAAGAGGGAAGTGAGTGGGATCTAAATGGCCAAATTGCTAAGATCTTAGTCAAAAAAGCCTAATTGATTACTCATAAAAAAGAATGGAATCTAAAAAGTTTCCATTCTTTTTTTTGCTCTGAAATCAATATAAAAAATAGGAATCGCAAATTAAGAAGAGAGAAGATCTTTCTTATTTCTACGATGTACTAGCGTCCAGCAAACAAAAATAGAAGAGGCTAAGAGCCATATAATTACCCTTGGAGTTGTAAATAAAGGGTAAGAAATTTGATTAGGCTCTCCATATCTTGAACCAGAGGCCCAGAAAATAAGGCTAGGGACACCACGGATATTGTCTTCTGGAACAAAGCCAAAATCTCTGCTGTCAGCGCTCATGGCGTGATTATCTCCTAGGACTAGATAATAGCCTTCGGGGATAGTTAAGCCAAATTTTTCAATTTTAGCGCGGTCAATAGAGCCGTCTAATTTACGAGGCGATCCTGAATCGATAAATGGAGGATAGCGATTTGTTTGAGATTTTGCGAGCTCACTTTTAACAAATTCTTGGAGTGTGGGATCCTCTTTAGAAAAGATTTTTGCTCCTAATAGGTAAAGATCGCCATCTTTAAAATAGGCATAACGGGCCGGATTGAGTGTGTAATTAAATCTGCCTGGTATGAATCGTACATCCATTTCCATCCCAGCGTTGAAGAGGGTATAGAAACGGTCTTGATCAAACTGAGCAAAGGGGTGATCTTTATCGAGTTCTTTAGTGAGACCTTGCCATTTTACTTCGTAAGCCTTGCCTTTATCAAATTCGTAGGTTCCATCAGGAATAAGGCCGCGCATTTTCGGTAAGTAGTTTTGATAAGAAGAGGTGTAAAACTTTTCTAATCCGTAGCGGTGTGCATAACCGTTTTTCATGACAAAACGAGCGGTATACATGTTTTGCCAGATTTTTTCGATGTGATTTTGTTCTAAAGGAAGCAAAGAAACATAGGAGCCGACAACAGGCCGCGCTCTTCCTAAAAGATCTTCTTGCACCTTAGCATTTGCTAGATTGGCATGGTGAGTTAGCTCAAGATAAAAGTCAGTTTTTTTGAGGTTTTGCTTTTGGTAGAGCTCGAAGACTTGATCTTGCGTTAAGATTCTTGCTGTAGCGTAGTTGCCCATGCCCCATAGGTCATAAAGGTCGAATTGGGTTTGTTTATCAACAGGTGTTGATTTTGGGCTTACCAATAGTTGTTTAGAGATGTCGCTTCTGGAATGGGGTGATATTTGTGCGATGGGGATATTCATCTGATGGATGAATACAGGCTTAATGCCACCTTTTTTTCCATTCTTTGGCGATAAGGTCTTTCCTTCTAAATGGATAAAAGGGATATGCTCTAAGCTGTCAAAATTTTCGTTATCGTAAAAAGAGGAGATGTCTTGACCATCTTTGTTTACACCAAAAATTTTGCCGCCATAAAAATATAGAGTATCTCCAGGAAGGCCGATCATCCTTTTGACATACTGCTTAGTACCGGGGAAGATGTAGAAATAGCGGGTTTTTACATCCGCAATATCCATGTTCTCTCCAGTAAAGATCACAATTCCACCCCTTTTTACCTCTTCCGGTTTAAAAAGGATGTGAGAGGCTTTTAGCGGTAGATTGATGCCAAACTGCGTTTTGGATACAACCAATCGATCTTGTTCTTTAAAAGTAGGCCGCATCGATCCTGAGGGGATTTCATAGAGTTCAAACCAAGTTTGACGGATGACGACAGCAACAAAAAGGGCGATAGCTAATGAAGTGGTAGTTTCAAAAAGATAACCGAAAACAGACCTTTTCAGGTAGACTTTCATCAATTTTTCTAATGAGTTAGAGAGATCTTTAGCAAGGTAAGCATCTTTTTTAGAGATGGCTTCATTGAGCTTTTTGATGAGTTCTCTGATCTCGGCAGCTTCAGAAGAACTAAGATATTTCGCTTTTTTCTTGTAAGTGCGAATAGCTTGTTTCAAAACATTTTTACTGCGACGTAATTTTAAAAAAGCAATAATCATATCGCTACATCTTACTTACAGAAACTATTATTGCCAAACGATTTTTCCTATTGCGTCGATGCAGGCTGGCAAAGGTTTTTCCACTGTCAAAAAAAACATATATTTGTGAGCTTTGCACAAAATCGTTTCAAGATCTTGAACTTTTATTACTAAATGGCATAGTTCCTTATCGATAAATACTTTTTCAAAAGGGATTTCGATGGGATTTAGACTTTCTTTAGACTCATCAATGGCAAAGAAGTGTAAGCCGCTGTAGTATAGAGGAATTCTTAAAGGAAATTCTATAGTAGATTCGTTTTTAATAGCGGTTTTGACAAACTCCGGCATTCTTCTCGGTATTCCTTCGTAAGGACTTAAAAAATCATGTCCAGAGTCAATAGCGCGAAGTTTGAAGTACGCTCTTGAAGCATCTTTGATTTCAATCCAGTGAGGAAAAGGGAAATTGTTCATTTTTTCATAAAAGTAGAGCTCTATCGTCTTGCCAGAAAGCATGGAGCCATCTTCTGGCCATAAAGCTTCGTAAGCTTGAGTAGAAGCTCTTTGGAGCAAGTTCCCATGAACAAAAATAGGAGGATGCCATATTTTACGCACATCAGGACCTTCTAAAGGGGCAGCGCCCACTTTCTTGCGATCTTCTGCAGGAGTTTTTTGAACATGTAAAGTAAGCATCTGATGGATTAAAGATTCTGAAGAGGTGGGATTTAGCCAGGCATTTTTGGTCCATGAGAAGCATTCAGTGATTTCAAGTTTAGATAAATGCACTTCCAGCATCATCCAAGATGTGTGGCCGGGGGCTTTTTTTTGCGCCCAAAGGTCCCAGTTTTGTTTATTAGAAGTTTTAGGGGCAACGATCTCTTCAAAAACTGCGTATTCGTGATCGAGCTGATTGAGTGAAAGAAGATGGATCGATTTTCCTTCTTCATAAACGATGTAATCACCCGGCTTAGCGAGCTTTAACTTCTGTAAAATGATACTTTTACTATCACTAGCGTAGCAAAAAAAAGTAAGAAAACAAAAAAGTGGTAAAATAAAATTCATGACCCATAGGATACCAAAAAGGGGACATAAGATGAAAAGGGTTTTGTATAAATCGGTGTATGCCGCAGTTTTATTGATTGCTACGCTGCAGGGATATGAAATTGCTGTAAATATGCAAAATCAGGGGCAAAATTCTCAATATTCTCAAAGTCAACAAGATGAAAATTATCAACTCCAAGCACTCATTAAGGAAAACGAGTATTTAACTAAAAAAATTGATGAGCTAGAAAAGCAAGCCAGCTACTATAGAGCCAAATCTAATAGATTGAATGAGATGGGAAATCGTTATGAGTACCAAGGGGATATGACTTCAGCTGAAATGAAATGGGAAGAAAGTAGAGAATATGGCCAGATGGCAAAACGGATAGAAAAAGAGATAGATAAATTAGAGCTTGAAAAAATCCGCTTAGAAGAAAAATTAGAAAAGTCCCAATAATTTTTTTGATAGATTCTCTTGATCAATCCCTTCGATGACAATGCGCTTAATCCTTTGGGTTTTACCAAGCGGCATAGAGAAATTTTTTTTAGGTAGTTTCAATAGATTTGATAGAAAAGAGATCAGCTCCTCATTGGCTTTCCCTTTTTCTTGAATAGCATGCAGCCTAATTTTCAAATATTTTCCTTTGTAACCAACAATTTCAGTGGTTTTTGCGCCGGGCATAGCTTTGATTTCAATGGTTGACTTCACTGTTGATTCCAGTTATTATTTATACCTATATGTATAAAACACTTAAGTTATTCCGTATTTTTAGATCCTCTCTTTTAATAGCAGGCACTACAATAGGTGCTGGTATGCTTGGCATTCCTTTAGTAACGGCAGGCGCCGGATTTGGGTTTGCAGCTTTGATAACGACACTTGTTTGGCTCTTCATGCTCGCTTCAGGTCTTTATCTATTAGAGGCTACTATGGCTAGCTCTTCAGGATCAAGCTTTCTTTCTTTAACAGAAAGTTATCTTGGAAATAGGGGAAAAAAAGTGGTAGGGGTCTTATTTTTATTTCTTTACTACGCTTTGATGGTCGCTTATTTTGCTGTAGGAGCACCTTTATTTATAGAGGTATTAGGATTTAAGCTACCTTTGATAGTCTCTTATCTCATCTTTGGTCTTTTTTTTGGCGCCATTGTAGCGATTGGTCCTAAATCTATAGATGCGGTCAATGTTGTTTTAACATGCGCTATGGCAGTATTTTGGGTTTTGCTGATTGTATCGGCTTCATCTTCAGTATCAGCTGAAAGGCTCTTAGTGCAAAACTCTAGCAAAATGATTTTTGCAATGCCTGTGCTCTTTAGTGCTTTTGGTTATCACAACATCATTCCTTCTTTATGTTCGTATATGAAAAAAGATCGAGCTGTTCTTCGTGCTTCGATTATTATTGGTACAGCTATACCTTTTGTAGTTTATCTGGTATGGCAATGGGTAATCATTGGGGGAGTGGATCAGGCCCTTATTGTTAAAGCTCTTAAAGAGGGAAAGCCCGCTACTGAAGTTTTAAAGGAAATCACAGCTAAACCCTGGATCGCACTTTTAGGGAAATACTTTGCTCTTCTTGCCATAAGCACATCTGTTTTAGGTGTGTCATTTTCCATACTCGATTTTTTAAAAGATGGCTTTAACAGCTTCAAAATGAAAGCTTCGAGGGCTTTTTTAACTTTTTTAGTATTTTTTCCTCCTCTTGTCTTTTGTCTTTACGATCCACAAATTTTTGATAAAGCTCTAGGAATTGCTGGAGGTATTGGCGAGGCATTATTGAATGGTCTCATTCCGGTGATTTTTGTTTATCTTCTTCGTTATAAGATGAAAAGGGATTTCGCTCATGAAATCGGGGGCGGCAAAATAGCCCTAGCGCTCATTGCTGTCATATCTATTTTTGTTATGGTTATAGAAATCATATATTTATGTTCTTCTTGTCTATAAAATGAAAACCGTGATTAGTTCATAAGAAAAGGCTTTCTTATGATTACAATCGCCTATTTCAGTTTGAAGAAGAAGAAGAAATGGGAAGACCATCTCCTCAATAGCGTGGGAGTAGGTGGCGTTGAGATCATAGCAAACCGCAAAAAAGACCTCTCTTTTGCACAATTTTACAATGAAGTTTTGTCAAAAGCCCGTAACGATATTATCCTTTTTATCGATGAGCACGTGGATATTAGAAGTGATGATTGGGGAAGGTCGTTAACGCGCTGCTTTGAAAATGAAGATATAGGTATTGCAGGTGTTTGCGGCTCAGTAGGTCTTGGATCCTCAGGCTGCTGGTGGGATAATCACGATTTTTTAGCTGGAAGAGTATGGTTTAAAGAAGGATCGCACACTTGGGAGACTCGTTACAGCGAAGTGATGGTAGGACAAACGCTTCCGGTAGCATGCCTTGATGGTATTTTTCTTGCTGTCCATAAGCTCAGAATCAAAACCCATTTTGATGAAAGATTTAAAGGGGGCTACTTTTACGATGTCGACTTTACTTTCAATAATCATCTTAAAGGGGTAAAGGTTGAAGTACTATTTGATATCGAGGTAGTGATCCATCAAATTCAGTACGATAAGAGTCTATGGGAGAAAAATCGTCAGATATTTTTGCAAAAAAACCGACAGATTCCTTATACCATGCCAACGAAGTTGATTATGCATGAGTATGATATTGAGATCCATGAAGGCCCAAAAATTTCGATCATTATCCCCACAAAAAAAGCCTCCATCGAGCTTTTTTCTACACTCGAATCGATCTATGAAAAGTCAACATACAGAAATAGAGAAATCATTATAGTCGATCAAAGTGGATCTAAAGATGAACAAAACAAAATCAAAGAGTTTACTAAGCTCCATGCAGATACAAGAGTATTATCATTCAAAAAGCGACATACCGCTTCTCTTTTTAATGAAATCGTAATGCTCCATCTTGCTAAGGATAGCGAACTTGTCTTATTTGCTAAAGATAATGTTATTTTAGTGAATGATGCAATCACTAGAATGACCCAGACCTTATTGGAAAATCAAAACATCTGCGGAACAGTTGGAGCAAGAATCCATTTTTCGAACAATTTTGTACGCCACACGGGATTTCAGTTGATTACCATGGATACAGAAGAGGGTTTGGCGTTGGGGATTTCGTATCAAGGAATCAAAACGGCTTATGGATACAAAAATGAAGTAATAAAAAATATTCTCGGCTCATCTAAGGATTTTCTACTTATAGATCGCGAGGTGTTTGCCAAAGCAGGGGGATTCAATACAAGCTATGAAGAGGGCTTAGAGGATTGTGAATTAAACATTCGGTGTATATTGCAAGGCAGAGTAAATTTTCTTTCTGCAGATGCAGTTTGCTATCAGCTTGAAGAAGATCTTCCTAAATACAAAATGCAAGATTATGAAAGACTGGCGAATCTTGTAGATGATCATTTCGATAAGCTTTCTAGCTACTTTGAGCAAGTTTACTCTTCATAGATAAAAAGCTTACGATTTTTTTCATCTAATAGACTACTTGTTTTCTTCTGTAGAGTTATCCGATGTTACAGGCTCTTTATCTAATAAGTTGAACATCTCTTTTGCTTTGATCTCTAATATGCGCACCTTATTTCCGCCAGTAAGTGTGCTAAGAATAATTTTGCCAGATTTTTCTGTTGCACTAGTAACGGAGACTTGCTTTTTCTTATTATTGAATGATGAATAGAGTTTTTTCGATCCAATAGGATTTTTAAGGATGCTTTCCATTGCCCACTTATGATCTTTGTATAGAATAGAGCAAGCACCAATATAAGAGATGGGAATGCATCTGCTTGTTTTTTTATATATCGAGTCAAAAAAACATGCAATTCCATACTCTGTGTTTACTAGTACGCTTGGATTCATAAGTTTTCCAAAAGACCAAGACCTATTGACTTCAATTTGAGATACTGCGGTTGCTTTACCTGTTAATAGATCAACTTCCATGCTGCTTTGTTTCTCATCATCGGCAAAAATGTAGATTTTTTCATCGTAGACAAGAGCTGACCATTTAGCCGAAGGGCATTGAATCAAAACGGACGATCCTAGGCTAAAGCTTCCCTCTTTCTCAAAAACAGGTGCCGCATAAAGATGATTTTTCTCAGGGGAAGGCTCGTTTGTATAAAAGGCCCAAATTTGCCCTTGGTGAGAGATAAGCTGTACATTCGTCAATTGAAATAAGGGAACACCAGAGCGAAGTTTTGGTTGGACGATTTGGCTATTTCCTGAGGGCTCAAAATTGTCGTTGAGATGGGTAAGTGCTATTGTGTAAGTTAATGGTCTATCTTTAGACTTCCAGGTCCTTGTTTTATAGCGATGTTTGTTTTGCACTACTGCAGCAAAAACATAACCTTCATCTTTTGCAATTACACTGGGGCTATACAGTTTGCCTTTTACAGAGCTTAGTGAAATAAGGTGTTCTTTTTCTATCAAAGAAGTAAGCATATTTTTTTGGATATCTTTTGGAATAGAAGGAGATTTAGAGGTCCAAAAATAGCTGGTAGCTGCTAAAGCTAGGATAGTAAGAAGAAAAAATGCGCTGTAACGAAGTGCTTTCATGTACGAATTTCCTTAAGTTCTTTCAAAAGTTTTTCCTTGTCTACGGTAACAAAAACGATATGTTCATCATTTTCTCCGCATGCAACAACATATTGCTTATGATTTTCGACGATTCCCGAGGGATAGAGAATCTTTCTGTGATTGAAGCGCAGGCTGTAGAGATCTTTATGGATGATCGGAAGAGTTGTCATTGATTGGATTTTGAATGGGGCAGCTGAAGAAAAAGTATAACATCCCATGAGATAATAGTAAGATTGATGGTGACTCATCCTCGCAGCTGGCAAAACGGAGTGGAAAAAAGAGAGGTAGCTATTGTCAGATTTAATAGCAGGTGTTCCTCCTCTTAAAGCTCCATATCTCCACTCATCACTTATAGCGCTTTCATCGATCAATCGGCATAGCCCTGTTTTTAGATCAGGTTTTATGATTGTGTGAGGAGATATTTCATAAACAAGGTAAAGCTCATTTTCAAAGACAAAGGGTGTCCAATTTTTTTCGATAGCGTACTTGCTATTTTCATAATTGAGCTTTTTGCAATCAAAGGCTTGATATTTAGATGAAACGGGATCTTTTCTCAGCTCTGTAGAAAAAAGGCGAACGATGGTTTCATCGTTTTGGCTAGGTACGGTGGTGTTAAAAATGCCAATTATCTTGCCTTCTACTTGGATGATCCTCATGTCGGCAGGATCGAGAATTTCTTTGCCAAACTGATCGGTAAAGGAAAGCACCTCAGGGGTATTTATAGGGGTAAAATCATTTGTAAGCTCTACAACGCACACATGGATGGTTTTTGCGCTCCAGCGGGCAGATTTTGCCAAATTTTTTAAACATCGATCAGGCTCATCCCAGCGAAAAGTGAGCAAATAGCCATTTTCTAATTTGATAAGCGATGGATTAAAACAGGTCCCTTTTAGCTCAGGAAATGAAATTCTTTTTATCGAATCAACAGGTGAGGAAATAAATCCAGCTTTATAACTCAAAGGGAGAAATCTGATCGATGCAATAAAGATATATGCACTTATCGCAATGAAACCGAATAGTACTGCTAAACTGAGGCGACGCATGGTCAGGAATTGTAATCAATATTCTGCTTTTCCTTCAACCGAATCAAGAGGAAAGATAGTGCTAAAACAAAAGCGCATGTAAAAATATTTATCTGATAAGAGAAGAAAAAGGTTTTTGTAAGAAGTTCTGCATAAGGGGGGAGAGTGGATAATTTTTTTGCCCCTGACAGAATTTCAAGAGCGTTTTCTTGCATAGAAGGTGTCAATTTCAATCCCAGTTTCTCAATTTGATCAAAAAAATAATATCCACCAAGCTTAGTAATAAAAATTCCAGATAGGGCAATACTAACTGAAGAAAAGATGAGCCCTAGCATATAGCTAAAAGAAACCGCAAAACCAACAGTACTTGAGCTTACGGTTTTCATTGTATAGTAGTTGTTTAGTGGTGAAACGGTACCGAACCCTACTCCAAAGAGAGCCATAGGCAAACTAAGCCAAGCTAGTTTCATATAATTTGGGGAAATAAGCCCTAATAGAAACATCCCCGCAATAGCTAAAATTCCGCCTATATAGATCATCTTAACAACTTGAACACGGCTAGCGATTTTTGAACCTGTAAAAGAGCCTAAAGCAAAAAACAAGGTGATGGGAAGAAAATAAAGACCTGATATCCAAGGAGCATAAAGGAGAAAGTGCTGTAAATAATAGCCTGTAAGAAATAAAATCGTCATGAAAGAAAACATCAAAACGCTTCGAAGAGCTACACTTTTAAGCAGCTCTTTATTTTTTAATAAATCAAGACAGATGATAGGGTTTAGTTTCTTTTTAGCGTGATGATAGTAAATAAATAGAAAGAGTAATGCGATAAAAAAACTAGCAATGACTTCTAAAAACGGGACGATTTTCTGACCAAGCAAAGTAATTGAGTAAATGAAACCAAAGGAAAAGACTACTAAATAAAAAACCCCTTGGTAATCTATCGGCTGTAAATCTTTCTTCTCAATCTGATCCTCATAACAAAAATAAATGATGACATAAGAAAACAGGCATATCGGGATGTTGATAAAAAATATCCATCTCCAGTCAAAAAAACTCAAGATGATGCCGCTGATCACTGGACCTAATCCAAGAGCTACTCCTGCAACAGCTAATAAGATTCCTAAAGCTCCTATTTTTTTATCTTCAGGGAAAATCAGATAGACAATTGATTGAGTAGCAGGCCAAAAACAAGCCGTTGCTGCCCCTTGAGCGATTCTCCAGATAATAATCTCGCTTCCACTCTTACTTGAGCCAGCAAAAGCTGAAGAGACAATAAATAAAAGCATTCCCGATAAAAGAAGCCTTTTATGGCCGACAATATCGCTGATTCTTCCTGATACAATCATAAGAGAAGCAAAAGAAAGAAGAAATCCACTCATAACCCACTCCGTTGCAAGGAGCGATAAAGATAGTTCTTGTTGGATTCGTACTAGAGCTAGATTAATAGCATTAACATCAAAACTTGCTAAAAAATTGGTAAGAGACAACCCAAAGAGTATAAGATAGATATGTTTGTTCTTCTTTTCCATTGTCTTGAATCATACAAATCTAAAAATTAATAAAATAGTTTTTTATTAAGTTGCTGCAATTTATTTATTTGAGTAATAAGAGTGTTATTATTAATTTAAAATAATTTTTTAAAGTGATATAATTTTATAAATAATTTGGAGGTTTTCATGCATTCTATTAACAATTCTATCGAATTCAGAGCTATGGATCTAGAAGGTAAGGTATTTGAGGCCTATTTCAATAAAGGTAAGTCTAGTGCTTACAGAGTATTAGCAAATGAGCCTGATCTTAGGGTTGTTTCTATAGTGCTTGCAAGAATGAATAATGTTACTGTCTCTGGTAAATCCATCTGTGACTCTATAGGTTTTGGCCACCACATTCTCGCCAATTTAGGTAAAGATGACGAAGTTGAATCTGATGGTTCTACTTCCGGAGAAAGTTCAGTAGATGAAGAAGAACACTCGCAAAGTGTAATCAATCATCTAGTGCAAGCTTCTTTGTTTAGTAAAATAGATATTGATCTTCATAAAGACTACATTGGCCAAGGTGCTCACATTGATGCGATCAAAGAAGAATGCGAAAACAAAATTCATGAAAAAATCAATTTAGCAGATCCAGTTCATGAAATACGACTAAATTGGGTGGCTGATCAGCACGAGAAAATGATGGAAAGAGCTTTCCAGGGTGTAAATGAAGACGAATCAGATGATGAAATGGAGATAATTCACGAAGAAGCTAGGCAATTACTTAAAGATATAGATGATTTTGGCTTAAGCTTAGATCAGTTTGAAAATGAAATAGGACAAGATATTCAAAAACTTGAAAATGAAAGTAGTGAGCTATTTATCAAGTCGATTGAAGAGCCGCAAGTAAAAATGATACATGAAGACGAATCAGATGATGAAGAGTTATTGGAGGCGAGGAAACTGGCTGATGAGGTTATTCAAGACTTAGATGCTTTTGAAGTTGCAATCGACCAGCAATTAGTAGAAATAGAAAAGGACATTTCACATTTTTTTGAAGGATTTGAGAAAGTCAAAAATAATAAAGAATAGAAAGATGAATAGCTCTAATCCTTTCATCTTTCAGCTAAATCAGTGACTTAAAATCATTGTGGAAAAGTTGAAGAAAAATTGTGTAAAAAAAAAGCTCTTAATGCGAATTAAGAGCTTTTTTTATGATTTTTTAATGAAACCTAAAACAGCCTTTAAGATTTAAGTGCTTGCTTTTAAAGGTTTTAGTGGTTTTACTCAAAATATTATCAATGACTAACGATTTTATGTTCAGCGATTGTTCAAAACTAGTTGATTAAACCAAGAGAAAGAAGGTTTTCTTTCAATTCTTGATTTTCCGGTTTATCAAATGCGCCAGACTTAGCAAGCCAAGATAGGTAGTTTTTTGGCACTTTGCTAAGGGGTTCGCCTCGATGTTTACCAAAGGGCATAACAGGTGCTTGCGGCTTGGTATTGTATAAAAGATCATAGACTTGTTCAACGGCTAAATCATCGATCATTTGAGAGAAGATTTTATAGAGAACAATTACATCGTCTAAAGCTCTATGAGCTTGATTTTTAGGTATCTGAAACATCTCTCTTAGGTACTGAAGATTGTGTTTAGGAAGATCGGGTCGATAGCGTCTTGCCCATTTTAGAGAATCGATATACTGGAATGAAGGCATAGGAAGATTGTGCCGTGCAGCTTCATTATCAAGAAAATGTTTGTCAAAACTGTCGTTATTGTGAGCAATTAAAATGACATTTTGACCACAAAATTCCATAAAAGCTTTTCCAACTTCTTTATATGTAGGGGCATCTTTGACCATATCATCTGTGATGGATGTTATTGCGGTCACCTCTTCCGGAATAGGAATTTGAGGGTTCACAAATGAACAGAACGTTCTATTTTGCACAGGATCGAAGGCGGCAATTTCGATGATAAAATCCCTTTCAGGACGCACCCCTGTGGTTTCAGTATCGTAATAAATTGGTCTCTTCATATCAGCTATATTAAGCTCTCGGCGATTAGCTTGCAATCATTAGTAATTTTTCTTATACTCGGCTTATGAGCAAGAAATACCCGTGTGTAAAATATAACTTCTTTAAACACAATAGAGATCAAGCTTTTGTCGATCTTTCGAAAGCAGAGCTTTTAGAAATCATGAAAGAAATGCTGCTGATCCGAAACTTCGAAATACGAGCTGAACAGTCCTATCAAAAAAAACTTGTTTGGGGTTTTTTACACCTATACATAGGTCAAGAAGCTATTCAAACCGCTGCTGTCCATGCAATGGGTAAGAATAAAAATCATTGGATCACTACATATAGATGCCACGCGCTTGCTCTTTTACTTGGAGTAACCCCAAGAGAGGCGATGGCCGAGCTCTACGGCAAGGCTACAGGGAATGCAAAAGGCAGGGGCGGCTCCATGCACTTTTATGCAGATAGGATGTATGGTGGACAAGGGATTGTCGGCTCGCACGTGCCGATCGCATCAGGGCTTGCTTTTGCTCTTAAGTACAAAAAAATTCGCGATGAAGTGGCTGTATGCTTTTTAGGAGATGGCGCAGTAGCTCAAGGGGCTATGCATGAAGCTATGAATATCGCTACACTTTGGAATTTGCCTTTGATCGTTGTTGTAGAAAATAACCAATATGGGATGGGAACGCAGATCTATAGAGCGATCGCAAATCTTCCCATAGCAGAAAATTTAGCTAAGGCATACGGAATTTCTTCATACACCTTAGATGGAATGGATTTTTTAGCAAGCTATCATGGTTTTAAGAGCGCTTTTGAAGAAGTAAAGAAAACGCAGCGTCCTGTTCTTATTGAAACCGTTGGACATCGCTACAGAGGCCACTCAGTTTCTGATGCAGCTCTTTATAGAACAAAAGAAGAGCTTGAAAATATTATGCAAGAAGATCCGATACCACGCTTTTTCAATGAACTTGAGATGAGAGGATATCTCACTAAAGAGCAATTTGAAGAGATGAATCAGGAACAAAAAAATATCGTTCTCGATGCAATGGAATTTGCAGAGCAAAGTCCTTTCCCTAAAATCACTGACTTAGAAGAGGGAGTATACGCTCCATGAGTACCCAAATCGTTGAAATCCGAGAAGCATTGAGACAAGCTCTAGATGAAGAGATGGCAAGAGATGAGAAGGTATTCATCCTTGGTGAAGAAGTTGCAGAATACAACG
>Ga0194118_10003764_pt1 | contig 17253 bp, 10 predicted proteins | sample TA2MahsurfametaG_2_FD_148662 | JGI IMG/M metagenome (GOLD analysis project Ga0194118, IMG submission 148662) | Freshwater microbial communities from Lake Tanganyika, Tanzania - TA2015013 Mahale N5 surface | ecosystem: Environmental > Aquatic > Freshwater > Lake | place: Tanzania: Lake...
CGACTCGACACCATCACTGGCGAGATCACTGCACTCTCACCAGAGGAGGGAGTCGCCTCCGTGGTGGGTGGCAATGCCGGTCATGTGGTGCGCCATGCATCGCTGTCGGCACCGCGTGCCTCGTTCACATGGCGCATGGGGCAGCACGGGGGAACACTCACCTCACTCGCCGCAGAGCCGATCGTGTCGCCCCATGTGCGGTTCACAGAGGTCGGCGAGCGCAAGATCCCGGTGGCGATCCTCACCCCGCGTGACGGTGGGGACGGGAAACTCCCGGTGCTCTTCGACCCCTACGGCGGCCCGCATGCCCAACGCGTGGTCGAGTCCACCGCCGCAATGGCGACATCCCAGTGGTTCGCCGACCAGGGATTCGTGGTGGTGATTGCCGACGGTGCCGGCACACCCGGCAAGGGCTCGGCCTGGGAGCGCGAGGTCTGGCACGACCTCGCCGGTCCAGTGTTGGTCGACCAAGTCGAGGTGGCGCGAGCGCTGGCAGACATTGAACCCCGAGCCGACATGTCGAAGGTGGCGATCCGCGGCTGGAGCTTCGGAGGGTATCTCGCCGCTCTCGCAGTGCTGCAAGAGCCCGAGGTGTTCCACGTGGGAGTTGCGGGTGCGCCGGTGACCGACTGGGCGCTCTATGACACGCACTACACCGAGAGGTATCTGGGCCAGGATCTCACAAGCAGCGCATACACCAGCACCTCGCTCATTCCGTTCGCACCCCGACTGAAGCGGTCACTGCTGCTGATTCACGGCCTCGCCGATGACAACGTGGTTGCCGCACACACTCTGCAACTGTCGTCAGCACTTCTCGCCACAGGCCGCACCCATGAGGTGCTCCCCCTCTCAGGAGTCACCCACATGACCCCTCAGGAAGTAGTCGCCGAGAACCTGTTGCTCCAACAACTCGATTTCATTCGCCGCGCTCCCGGCGAAAATGCCGGGACATCAACCTACGGCTTTCAAAACTGGGACACAATCACTCCAGAGGTCCACTAAGCGTATCTGTGCCGAGTCACGAATTCACATGGTCCACGACGGAAGAAACCACAATTTCTCCTCCGATTCCACCACTTGTCTTCACGTGAGGAACGTCATAAATGGAATTGGACGAACATCTCTCGCAGCAGGCGACCTTGCTGCCGGAGCGGACAATACCAGGCTTTTCTGAGTTGATACCGCTAGAAGAGTTCCAGTGCCAGCGGCAGCGAAGCAGCCCGTCTCTGCGCATCAAATTTGAGTGAGACTTGACCGGTTGCAGCAATCCTTGTCGACGCATTCTTGATTCGAAGAGCTACCAACCAGCCATTGTCAAAAGTCAGGACCAACGAAGACGCCTTGGCTCGATTATCGACGGACGCCGACACCGATCTCTTTCAAGATCCGAGGTGACGCAATATTGGCAGCGGTGCTGAATGATTTCCTCAGGCTTGGGTCAATCCTCGTCACCGTTCGTGGGTCACGCACTTAATCCTGGGCTGCGCGAGCTGTCAATCTGCCGCCTATTACTCGTGAGAGTGAGTCGGCAACTCCGGCCAGCTCCTCCCGAAGTGAGGACCCAGGATTGAGCCCCCAATGACTTTCGACCTGTCAATATTTTTGAGGGGTTCAAGGTCACTATTGATTTGTTTCGCAAGATGTTCGGCAAAGGTCACTGGAACAGCGTTCCCGACCATCTTGTAGCCATCGGCCACCTTCGAGTACACGAAGAGATGATCATCCGGAAATGTTTGGACTCGAGCACACTCTCTTACCGTCAGCCTTCGATAGAGGTGTTCTGCTCCTTCGACAAACATTCTTCTATCTTTACCAATGGAGATCATCTCGGGGGCCTGAGGGTGAAGCGGTGCATGTCGACCACCCGCTTGGATTGTGAATGACGGCTTGGAATACGGGCGAACACGGTTGCGGGACATGAAGATTGTCGAAAATCCGCCAGTCATGTACTCATGGTTACTGACTGGAAGTTCACCACGCGAATGGTTCTTTTCTCCAGCCGGGCTCGCGCATTCAGCGAGATCTCTAATCACTTCGAGCGTCGGACGTGGCGAGACCTCGGGCGGGGGCTCAAAAAATCGGTCGATTTGAGTCAAGTAACCAACGATGATCACTCGCTCTCTGTCCTGGGGAACACCGTAATGATTTGCGTTGAGCAAGCCGTACGAGACGTTGTATCCAAGTCGAGCAAAGTGACCGAGTATTCCCTCAAACGCTTTCTGGTGCCTATTGAAGTGGATCCCCGGGACATTCTCGGCGAGAAAAAACAGGGGGCGTTTCCCTTCGAGAATCCGGATGTACTCGAAGAATAATTGCCCACGAGCATCTTCGATTCCGCGCAGAGCTCCTGCTTCGCTCCAGCTTTGGCAGGGAGGCCCTCCGACCATTCCATCACAATCGTCAACCTCATCAATCTCAATATCGACGATACTTCTTGTGTCTAAGCGAGTCTCCGGGAAATTGTGTCGATATGTATCCCAGATTGCCTTGTCGAATTCATTTGCATAGGTGATCTCAAATCCAGCATTCTCGAAGCCTCGGTCAAGACCGCCTGCACCAGAAAAGAATGATGCAACTTTCATCTGATTTATCTCACCGCGCCCCGACCATTCGACAACAGGACACGTTAGTTCGTGGGTGTTTCAGGAGGCGACACGCGTCTCGTCGTAGGTCCACAGTCCCTTGTCGAGCGATCTCAAGTCCGTTCCCAAAGACGAGGAAATGGCCCCCATGAGGGATACGTAGGCACTGTAGGACTTGGCTGGGTCCTCAAAATCTGCCCTGGCAATCTCTGGGTGCGAAAAAATCGAAGAGCTCTCAGGACCCGAACATCGACGATGATGTCCAAATCAGGTCGCCATACGGTCAGCAAAGCCAAGGCGGTCGGCATATTCACACAAGGTGTACCTCGCAGATCAGCGGTACCACAAACAGCATGCACCCACTACATTCCAGATGGATCTTCGCCGTCAACCCGAACCATTGGTAACGCCCTGCGATGGCACGAACCAAGATTTCAGAGAGGAACTAGGTGAAAAACGACAACCGGTCGCTCGCGTCCATCGGCATCCGGGGCAGACTCCCACCGGAAGGGAGGGGCGCCCAATGAAAAGGGACCGAGATACGTGACCTCAGGACTCTTGGCCAGAAAGACGTGGACCAATTTTCCTTCCGTTGTGGAATTCAGGAGTCGAAGGTTGGCCCCGCTTTCAAGTGTCTGGGGTCCGAACTTCCCCTGACCCGTGTAGTGAAAACTCCCATCACTCTGGGATCCCTCCCACTTGTCGTATCCAAACTTGCGCGCTTTCTGCGGATCTGAAAAGACCAGCATCGCAGTTCCGCCGAGGCACGAGGTGATGCCCCATTGGTGAGCCCCTCCAACCATTTGGTGCAACTGCACTCGCTTCAACGTTGCTCCGACGGTCACTGGCCAGATCGGTCCCTGCTTGGCAGTCATGACTCAGACCGCCGCACATCACCACAAAAGTTGCGAAGCAGTGGCGCAGCCCCTCCAACTGCAGCAGGATCGAGCGCGGGCGCAACCTGGAGATCAGAGCGGTATGACACATCGACCACGTTGGGCGGCAGCGGTGATGTGATTCGCGGAATGTCCTCGATGGCGAAGAACCGGAGATTCTGGTCGGCCAAGTCGACGTCGAATCTCACACTCGTCTGACTCCTCCAGCCGTCGCCCAGGGTCTCGACAACTTGACAGAGCAACTGCTTCTTCAGCATGTCATCATTGCACCGCGCGACAATTGACTCGACCAAGTCGGCACAGCACGATCCTTCGGCATCGTGGTCGAGCACGAACGAGGCAACCGTTACCGTGACGATGTTGTTGACCGTCAATTGGGCGTGAGAGAACCTGTGGATGCGAGGACCAGTGGTCGACTTCACTTCGACCCGCTCGGCACCGAGCGCGAAATCAAACCGGTCATTTGGCTTGGAATGCCACGCCGCGAGCGCTGTGTCGACGCTGGCGGACCGATCGATCAGGAAGAGCTCGGCCCACAGCCCCTGGGCTTCTTTCCTCCCGGGCTGAGTCATGGACCGGAAGAGCGAGACCAGATCTTGGACGAACGAATGAGCGCCGTCCAGTCGCCCCTCGGACACCGCAGAATCGAGGAGGATACCGATCAGACCCAGGAAGGTCTCGATCAGCCAATCGTCGTGGCTCTTGGTCATCACCATCGACACCTCTTCGACTTCGACGTCGGACTCTCTGTCGACGTCGAAAGCCACTCTGGGGTTGGCCACGATGTGTTCCAATTCCTGATTCTGCGCGTCACTCGAGAGATCCGGAGGAAGGATCACCGCACACCCGCTCGAGTCGACCCCGAGACGAACACCCTCGAGCCCCTCGACCTCGTTCACTTTCATTGACCCGTCAATCGGAGCACCAAGGTGCATCAGTTGCTTGTACGAGTCGTGCAGAAGGTCGACGTATCTCACGCCTCCACCAACCAACCCTCGAGCCACTCCTTGTGCTGTCGAGGCAACCACACGGCGAGATACGCCACGTTAGGCTCCGTGACCACATCGTTGTTGTCTTTGTGATCGACGAAATGGACCTGGAGGGAAATTCGGTCTTCTGAGTGGACCCCTGCGTCCCCTATGTAGTTTTTGTTGCTACCCTGGAACAAGGTGACGCGATCATGCTCCTCACGCTTTCGAGTGCGCCGTCCTGGTGGATTGCCCTGGGATTTGCCGTAGGCCATCCAGTAAACGTCGACCGAACTAGCGACGTCACCGGGATCGACTCCTAACAATCGATGGGTCTCGTCGAGTGTCTCGAGCAGTGCAGCGAAGGCGGCACGGTCGCGCGTCTCCACTGCGAAATCGACGAGGAGTCTCTTGACCCTGTCGAGCGTGGTTGTTGTCATCCAATGATCGGTGTCTCCGTCTCTGCCTGCGCCACGCAGTGCAGCCGGTGCCTGCACGAAATTCAGTGGGGCAGCACCGTTTTCGGCGAAAACACCGGTCGACCGAAGAAAATCGTCGACGAGTGTCAGGTTGTTGAGTTTGGGTCCGGGATCGGCTCTCCAGTGGCGCTGACGCACCCAACCATTGTCAGTTTTGTACATGTGCATATCACGACGGATCGCATTCCGTCGGGTCGGTCGGGCGTCAGGGTTCAACCTGAGCCGAACTTTCCAGTCCTTCAGACTGAGATTGCCCGAGTCGTAGGGCTCGAGGTCTTGACGGAGGAACTCCTCCTCTTCCACGTAACCTTCGAATGAAGCCCTGACCTCGTCCTCGAGCCACACACGAATTTGGTCATCCCACGCACCGCAGTAGCCAAAGAATCGGCCCCGTTGCTGGATCGTGTCCATCTGTCCCTGACCGCGACCCCGGAGCATGTGAGTCACATACAATCTGGGGATCGTGAAACCCACTCCGAGCATCTCGCCGCCGTTGAGAATGTGATAGTTGCTCAGCAAGAAGTCAGGCTGCCTTGTCCCGTCCTTCGAACCGTCGACGAGCCAGACCTGGAGGAACGCGAGCACGTGAACGACCGGCTCCCCGAAGATCTCGTCGAGCGGCTGCAACTGGACCCGTCTGCTCCCTGCGAGATCTCTGTACGAAGGAGCGAAGTACCTCTCGAGCAGGGTCTGCCGGTCGGGGTTGTTGGGAGACCCCTCGATGAGCAGCTTCCATGAGTTCCTCAGCGAACTCAGCCAGAACTGGAAGATCTTGTGGACGTTGACCGTCGAATGAGAGTGCACGAGCATCGAGAAGGTCTCGAAGTTGTGCTCTCCGGCTTTCTTGTTGCGCAGGTAGTCGTCTGCGCCGAGGATCAGGAACGTCGCCAGAGAGTGTCTCAGTGACTCGATGCTCTGGTCGTTGCCAGAGTCACCGTCGAGCGACTTCACGAGATCTCCTTCGCCCGGCGGAATCTGGCGGATTCTCGAGCCTTTCGGATCGTCGAGGAACAGTGCACGACCGCCGATGTACCCGGGCCCGTGCCCCAGGAGGCGGACGAAGTCGGATCTGAACTCGTCTTCCAGGTCGCACAGCAGATTCGCCTGCGGTGTCGCGGTGTACTGCAGGAGCGTGTGGTGCGGCAGATGGTTGCGCATCTCTCCCATCAATGAATAGATCCTCGATCGCTTGTCCATAGCCGCCACGTTCGGGGTCGCCATGTGACACTCGTCATCGACGATCAGTGCGGACAGCCCTCGAAGTCCGTCTTTGTTCGGGCCGGAGAGGCTCGCGAGCAACTCATTGAGGTTCTTGAGGTGGGTCACTTCCTTCATCACGACGATGACGGCTACCTTTTTGTCAATCAGTCGCTGTCCGGTCTGGAGCATGTCGGAGACCTGGTCGAGCCGATTTCGAACCTGGTCCGCCGCAGGGTTGGCGTTCAATTTCGGGTTCAGCACCTTGATCCAGCGGTTGACGGCGTCGGGGTGGTTAAGGTCGAGATCGGCCTGGAGCCGGGTGAAGGTCTGGTTGAGCAGAATCCTGCTCACTCCACCCACGATGATCACCAAGTTGTACCCGTTGTCGTGCGCTAGTGCGGTCACTGCGGTGAACGAGGACGTCTTGCCACTCTGCACGTATCCGAGCACCAGACCGGCGTTCGCCCGGGCCGACGAGAGAGAGTCGACAGGATTCACACATGCACTGAGGATGTGCGAGCTCTCGGAAGTCAACCGCTTCTGATGGTCGGGGGTCAGACGATTGATGTACCGGTTGAACTCCGGTCCGAGGTTGGGCGACCAGACGGGCAGCCCACCGACCGGAGGTGTTGTCGTACTGATGCTCATCGGTCTTCTTCTCCAAGTCTCCACGGGATCGTCACTCGGCAACTTCAGTGATCGGTATACCCGATGGCTACTCGTCTCAGGAAGTCGTCGATGTTGTTCCTCACATGACTCGGCATCTGCGCTCCGGCTAGCCGCGCGGCAATCTCGCCGAAGCCGATCGCCGAAGCCATCACCATGATGAGGCGACGCACTTCCTGGTCGTCACTCCAGTATCGCACGACAAATGGATGCCGGGTTCCGATGTTGATGTAGAGAATCCAGGGGCTCCCGGCGCCGTCTGGTTTGGTCTCCCGCAACTCGACGAACTTGTTTGCACCGGGTCCTGTCTCAAGCTGCACGACCACCTTGAGCAGGACATCGTCAACCACAACCTCCACGATCCAGTCCGGGGAGGGAGGCCTCGGCCGAGGTTTCGGGTCATCGGGAACCGGCGCAGGCTCTGGTACAGGAGGCGTCGGGAGCGGATACGGATCCGAGGGAGTCGGAGGCGAAGGATCGCTCACGGTGTCTTCGCCCGGTTTGATGATGATCGGCCCGATGTCGGGGATCTCGCCGTCCGTCGGGTCAACTACCGGCTCACGATAGTCACGAGCCTGTCTGAGCAGGTCCGGGACCGCTTTCTTCAGTGAATCAATGATCTCTTCCAGCGATGCCTCGTCATCCTGAAACTTGAAGCCTTTCTTATCCAACGTCGGCTCGTACTCGTCGAGATGCAGTTCGACACAGAGTCGACCGGTCTGGAAACTGTTCCCGGACGCGTAAAGGTCCGAAGGTCGATGGTTCGGCTCGATGTTTCCGAGAATCAACCGCTGGTGCCAGAACATGTTCAGAGCGGTGTACGCACGCTTCATCTTCCTGAGGATGAACGCGCGACCGACAATGACCCGACCGTCGTGCATCTCGAGTCGCACGTCTTCAGCCCAAGACCGGACCGGCGAACTCTTGTCCCACTCTGGTGAGGCCTCGAGTATCTCCGGCTCCTCAACCTCGAGACGCCTCCCGTTCCAGTAGATCTCCACTTCATATTCACGAATGAATTCACGGAAGATGTGCGGCAGAAAAGTCTCGATCTTCTTCGAAGTCCTTGGTGCATTCACCGAATGAATCAGGTTCTTCAATGTGATCACCGTGTAATGCTCGTTTTTACCGACGTCGCGCACGCTCTCGGGAATCTCGGTGATTCCATTTTCGGTGATCTCGGCGGTCGACAATTCGACGGTTCGTTCGACAGGCTCACCCAGCGCCGACGTCCTCAAGGTCCACTCTCGCGCGAACCAGAATGCAGCAGCCTTCATGCCGACCCCGTAACGGCTGATGAACCTCAGGTCGTCGGGCGCTTTCGCGAGTGCAAAGGCGTCGGGGAACCGATCACCTGGGATTCCGCCCGCATTGTCTGCGATCACCAATTGGTTGAGTTTCGAGTCATATTCAACCTTCAACACGAGGGTGAAGGCCGGACCATGCAGCGACTCAAGATCCTCGCGGTACTGCTGGTAACTGGTGATCGAGTTGTCCAGAAGTTCGGCGATCGCAAGCCAGGGCTTGTAGTCGAAACTCGGGAACATTCCGTAGACGCCGACACCAGGGTTAATGTCCACCACACCCTCTTTCCTACCACCGGGGTGTCGCCCGCTTCGAAACCGACCGGGGCAGGGTCGTTTCACGAAACTGTTCGAGCCTCTATTATTCTCATCTCGCCGGAGAATCTGGTCCCGGCATGGGGGTCGCAGTCGTGGTGGATTTCCGCAAATGTGCCGATCTGGCGAGGGAGATCACTCGCGACCGGAAAGCAGCGACCACCTCCGAAGAGTCCGAGGCAGTCTGGAGACGCGCCGAAGAAGCTCTGGCGGATTGCGCCGAGTCATGGGCGCTCCGGGGATCAGCCGCCTGGGCGCTGTACCAGGCGCGCATTCGGAACGCTGCTCCGGATGTTCCGCCACACGACACATTCGAAACGGTCCTCCGGATCGGCCAACTCGTCGACCCGAACCGCTACGGACCGGTCTCGTGCTGGGTGACTGCCGTGAACGAGACGCTCGAACGATGGAGCAAGTCGACCGACAACTCGACGGCGCTCCTGGCTGTCGACCTCCTCGGGCGAGTCGACCGGACGAGCCTGGCGCGCGAAAAGAGTGACTTCAACGGTCAGACGTACCCGAGCCAGACCGAAAGATTCTACGACGCCGCAAGCAAAATTCTGTCTCGTCGCGGGCACCACGAGTTGCTCGTGCGTCTCGCCGACGAAGGACTCGAGGAAGGGGTGATGCCCACCGGCGAGAAGCGAGGCTGGGTGCACTTTCGTCTGGCACGTGCCATTCTCGAGTCCGACCCGCCGCGCGCGCGGGCGAACCTGCTCCGCGCACTCGAGGTGGCTCGTGAGGTTGCGAAACTGAGCCTGCTCGTGCGCGCGAACCGACTCTGCAATCTTCAGGACGAGGCGCTCGAGGTCGCGACTGAAGCTGTGCTCGCGCTCGATGCCAAGGACCTTCCGTTCAACACCCGCTTGTTCGTCGATCTGGCCGAGATGACCGAGAACGACACCATCGCACGTTTGTGTGTGACCATTGCGCAGAACAGCGACCCGTCGGAGGTCGCGGTGATGCTGCACCAACTCCGACGGTCGCTTCGACGGAACAACCCGTGACAGGTGACCGGGTTCAGTGGCGCGCGGAGAGGCAACGGTCGCTCACCGGACAATTGTTGCACTGCTTGTCGGTCACGCCGAGCGGTCCGGGTGCAGGTCGCGGCAGGAACCCCGCGGTCGCACGGCTAGCCCGTGACTTCGCCTCTGTCGACTCCGCCAGACTCCCCCTCGCAGCCCTGTACGCCCGCGAGGAACGCTCGGCTGCGACTTTTGCGGTCTCATCCGGCAGGGGATCCCTCCCCTTTCGTTCGATGTCCTCAACGAGCGACCGGAATTTCGAGTAGGTGGGTTCGTCCGACACCGCTCGCATCCCGATCGTGAACAACCACTGCCAAGATGCCGACATCGGGCCCTTCTTCTCGCCGTCCCAGATGATCCTTCGGTTCTCGAGACTGCTGAGACGCTGACCTTGGGTGAGATGGCGAAACAACTCGTCGCATATCGCGCTCGACTCAGCAACCGACAGACCATGTCGTGACCTGAGTGCGGCGGGGAGATTTCCGTAGAGGATCGACTGCATGTGGGGCTTGGAGAACGACGGCGAGAGACCGACAACCCACTGCAGAGCCAGCCGCCGCTCGCACAGCAGCGACGCAGCCACGACCTGCGACGGCAGTTCGTTGACCGCTGCGGCGATCTCGTCGGCAGTCGAGGCGACAGGTCGGGGTCTCGGGAGTGCCAGACGCGCGTCGCGACCACGGTCGGCAACCTCGTCGATCTCGAACCCTCCCGCCTTCCTCGCCACCGCGCGGGCCTGTTCGGGGTCCGTAATCCCGCCGGTGACATCTGCGAGCAGCGCCATCACCGGCGACGGACGCAGTTCCTCACGATCGAGTTGTGCGATGTAACTGAGCGTTGCCGTGCCGCCTCTCCTGACAGCGTTCAAACCGACCCAGAGCACGTAAAGGTCGCTCTGGGGCGCCGTGTCGGCGCGCAGGTCGAGAAGCCGCACTACGATCTCCTTTGTCGCGGTGTCCGACACGAGATCGGACACTCTGAAGGGCCACCCCAACGGCGAGGCCCCTCTCGGGAACGACAGATCCGAGAGATTGGATATGTGAAGGTCTCCGTCGACGGGCACGTACGCGAACCGGTCGATGGCACCGAAACCTCGCACCCGCTTGCTCCGGTCATCGGACTCGATCTCGACCGGTGCCGCAACGAGCATCTTGACGATGTCGGCGAGGTCGGTCACGTACGTGTCCGTGTCGGTCGCGCGCAGGCCTGCGATCCTGGCCTCGAAGTCCTCCCTGTGCTCGTCGGCGATCATCGCCAACCCCGCCGAAGCGAGTGCCTGGAGATTCTGCGTGAATTCCTCGAGGCTGATCTTGTCGTTCTCGATCAACTTCTCGATCAGATCGTTGATGGTTTCGATCAGCCCGAGAACCAGTTCGACTTCGTCGCGAGTGAGGTCCGCCCACGGGATCAAACGCCAGAAATCCTCCGCCGAATCGAGGAGATGGTCCCTCAATGAACAGTCTTCGTCGCGCGGAAAGAAGGGGTGGATTCGCGTGACCAGGATGTCCCGGAGGTTGCGCGCCCGACGGACCCACTGGTCCCCCAGCGTGCACCCTTCGAAGAACTCCAGCACCCTTCCGAGAATCGCTCCCGCCTCGAGCGGGTCGTAGCTTCCGGCCGAATGAGGCAACAACCCGCTCGCCACGATATCCCTCACGCTGTCCCGGGTCAGGTGAACCTGTCGCGTGCCGACCGGTCCGTCCTTGATGCATTCGTGAAGTCTCACCAGGAAGATCCCGAGCGGCAGACTCGAGAGTTCGACGGCACCGAACTGCGATGTGTCCACGAACCGACTGACGAGACGGTCGAGAGTGTCCGAGTTGGGAGCAAAAATGGCGGGGCGACCGGGGGCCCCGCCGTTTCCTTCGGCATCGTCGGACCTCCCGCCCCGGTTTCCGACCGGGAAGGAATGCTGCACGAACGCGACGGTGTTCCGCATCTTGAGGAGCCGCAATGGCGGATCGGGTGGAAGGACAACCGGCCTTCCCGCGAGCGCGTCGACGAGCGACCGTGCCGCATCGGACATCTCTGATCCGTCGGCACCGGCGAGATACTCGACAGGAGCAAAGCCGAAGCCTTCGCCGAAATAGTGCCGCCACGTCTCGAACACGTCGCTCGAACCGTCGTCATGAACGAGAAAGATCTGTCTCAGCCAATCCGACGCCTCGATCGTCCGGAAAATCGCCCACTGTGGCGGGGTGAAAAAGTGGAAGCCGTGCTGGAGTACGACTCGGCCGTCGACTGGTCCGAAGACGTGCTCGAGGCACATTCTCAGTGACCCGGCAACGTCCTGAGCGAGGTCGCTCGTTCCCTGTACGTACTCGACAGGATCAATCCAGAGCGTCTCGCGCACTTTTCCCAACCGGCCATTCTCGTCCTCGACCATCTGCCACACACGTTGAGCAGCCTTGCCCACTGCTTCGGACGGGCGCAGGTCGGATGGGGCGAACCCTGACTCGACCAAGGTTCGGATCGCCTTTGCAAAATCGATCCAGCCCTTCCGCAACGCTCGCCGAACGGTCTCGGGAATGTTCGAGTCGCTGCGAACATGCCGCGAAAGTGCCGTCATCGTCTCGATCGAACCGCCGAGATACTTGCCGCTGGCGAACTTCTCCCAACCCGAGACCTGGCGCTCGTACTGTTCGAGTTGCATGTCCGGTCGGTCAGAATCATCGATCTCGACGAATCGATCGAGCCCCGGGTACTGACGGGTCCCGTCGCCGATCCCCTCGACGAGCATCGTGATGAGATGCGAGATCTGGAGAGTCTGCCTTCCGCTCTTCCGGAGTGTCTGAGCAATCGAAGAGGTTGCAGCAATGTGGATGCACTCATCGAAATCGACGGGGTCCTGCTCGAGTCCACCGAGAACGGAGCTCACGTCAGGGATCATCAATGACGGGAGAGCGAGCGTGCGCATCTTGTCCATGGTCAGATTTTCCCTTTTTTCAGCAACTCGCCCCACGTCTCCCGGTCTGGCTCGTCCTTCGCGTAGATCACCAGTTCGTCGCGAGCCCGTGTCATCGCAACATAGAGAAGCCTTGCCTCTTCCCTGCGTCGTTCCTCGTCCTCGCGCAGTGCCGACGGAGAAGCCGGGTCGAAATTCTTGAAATCGGCGTCGGCACCAGTCCTCCACGACCACAGGAGTTTCGGGGATTCATGGTCGTCGTCCCTGATGACGCTGGACACGGTCGTGGCCCTCGAGCTCTCGAACGTGTCCCACGTGCGCGGGATGATCACGTGATTGAATTCCTGGCCCTTCGCCTTGTGGACCGTGAGCGCAGTGACCACCCCTGTTTCGCCTGCCTGCGGTTCGTCCTCCTTGTCGTTGGTCGCAATCTGCAGTCGCAGCCAGTCGATCGCAGCGAGGAGACCGACCGAACGTTCTGCCACCATCGAGTCCATCATCACCACCAGATGTTCCAGGTTGATCTGGTAGCGGGCGCGATCCCGGGAGTCGTCGACCTCGTCATCGACGCGCGACCACGTGTGCGGCGAGAACTTCTGGTAGCAGTGGGCAAGCAGTGCCGCCGGATTCATCACGTGATGCAGTTTCCTCAGCGATCGAAGCCTCACCCTCAGATCCTCGAGATCGTCGGTCACGAGGTCGCCGTTCTTCCTGTCGCCCAGACCCGTGAAGCGGTCGATCCATGACAAGATCGACCCGGAAGCGGCGAGCCAGACCGACTCGTCGACCTCGAGACCGCCGGGAGGCTCCTGGCTCCGGAGGATCCCCCCGATCCACCGAGTCTCGCAGAGTTCGAGCAGTGCCGAGTCGTCGCTTGGATTCGAGATTGCGTCGAGGAGAACGCGGGCCTCGACAACGGGATCAGATTGGAAGAATGTACCGCCGATCAACACGTCACACGGAAGATCGTTGTCACGCAGCCTGTCCCGCACCTCGTTTGCCGTCCAGTTCTGTCTGCAGAGAATCCCGATTTTGCGTTTCTCGTTCGAAGGGTCGTTCTTGAAGGCTGTCACGAGGTTCTGAACGTCCGCGACGAGGACGTCCAGATAGTCCCTTGGTTTCACGATCGTCGGACCGCGAAGCGGTCTGCCGTCGAGATGCCTCTCGACCTGGGGCTTGAGGGCATCGTCCGGTCCGTACTCCAGCAACAGCTCGGTGCCTCCTGTGATCGCTGGGGTCCGCCCCCACTCAGCGAAACAACTGTGCAGGGAACCGAGCAGCGTCCCCCCCGTGCGGAAGTTCCTGACGAGCTTCATCGTGTGAGGAGCCGACATGCCTCGTTCTTCCATGCGGGTCTCGAGCAGGTTGAAGGCACTTCCCTCAGCGCCGCGGAACCGGTAGATCCCTTGCTTGACGTCCCCGACGACGAAGAGGCGGGACTGCAGCCGCTCGCTGAGTTCCAGAATCAGGTCCATCTGCTGGCCGTCAGTGTCCTGGAACTCGTCGACGAAGAAGTGTCTCGGCTTCCCGATCCTCGGCTCGGGCGACGCGATCAGGCCTTGACGGGCGTTCGGGACGAGTTGGTTGACAGGCAGCAATCCTTGCTCGAGGCAGTGGGCCGCGAACTGACGACCCGTCTCGAGAATCGTGTCCCGGATCACCTCTGCGATCCTTCTCTCCTTGCCTTCGGATGCATCGTCGACCCCCCAGTCGACCGAGGTGGCAGGTTCGTCACCGATCGGCATCACCTGAATGCCATTGTTGCCGAGGGTTTCCCAGACCCGTTCGAGGTGCGCGATCCACTCGTGTGCCGCAGGGATCGGCGGACCCGCTGCATTGTCCTTGCCCGGGAATTCTTCCAACAGCGCCGTGAGATGAGGCGAGAGTGCCTGATTCATGATTCGACGCAGTTCGAGCGTCTGGGAACTCACCGACAGGTTCGGATCGAAACCGAGGGACGACGCCGACTGCTGGGTCACAATTCGGGCGTACTGGTGGATCGTGGTGATCTGGGTCGATGCGAGCTGAGTGAGCCACGGAACAGCGGCCAGCACGCATCGCGGGCTGAGACGCCGGCGTCGATTGAGGACCTTCGCGAGTCTCTCGCGCATTTGCGCAGCAGCCTCTCGAGTGAACGTGACAAGAACGATGTCGTCGAGACGCAATCCGTAGGGGTACTGCTCGACACCCCGTTCCTCCACGAGGACGCTTGTCGAGAGGAGATACACGATGCGCTCCGACATCGTCTCCGTCTTCCCTGTCCCTGCACCGGCTTGAATGACGATGTCTTCGTCCGGGGAGGAATGCACCACCTCGTACTGACACACATTGATACCGCCGTTGTCGTCGGCGCTGTCGAGCACCGAGCGAACCTCTGCCGGCCAGTCAGAAAACCGCTTGCCGTCAACAACGCCGTCCACGGCCCAGAACGCTCCACATGGCGACGTGTCCGCATGTGACCATTCGAGGAGCCTGGTTGCGACGAAGTGCAGGTTCTTTCTGAGGAGTTCGGCGTCGGGCGGCTCCGGCGTCACGAGGAACACCCGGATTCCATAATCGAGGAGACCGAGCAACGGCTCCACATCGTCGCCTCTCTCGGCGATTCTCAGCACCGAGTACTTCGGGAGTTCGGGGACCGCGAGATCGTCCCTGCGACGAAGAACGTCAAGAGCATACATTGGGTCGGCGACCGCTCGCGCCGCTCGTGCGGTGCCCAGTTCTTGCTCCCGGCGCCGGGAGCGAGATTCGGTCTCGGCGACCACTAGTTCGTCTTCAGGAACCGGGACGAGGCCGTCGACCCCGTCGAACGGCCCTAGTTCCGTTCTGTCGACAGTCAACGCCGGTCCCGGCACGATTGTCATCGCCGATTCTGGCCACACCCAAGCGTCGACCTCGTCACCGTTGCGCAACACCTTTCGGGCTCGCCGTCCGAACCTCACGACCGAGGGGATGCTGATCTGCAGCCACCGAGCACGGTGCAGATGGTCGGCCTCGACTCGAAGGATGACCCAGATCCGGACATTTCGGTCCCGCGCGAGGTCGCGGTAATCGTCGAATGCATCTTTCTGTACCCAGTACTCCCTTTGACCGTCAAACAAGTTCACGTCAGCACGCGTTCGGTACTTGACTTCCCACCACTCCGTGGTGTCGCCCTTTTCCGCCTTGACATCCGGACGTCTCACGAGCCGACCGTCGCGCAGAGTCTCTGTCGGAGCACCGTTCGGATCGCCGGCTCGGTACGGCGGAACAAGGTCAACAGTCCAGTTCTCGGACCTGAGGTACTCGGTCCAAGCCACCTCGCACCGCCGCCAGATCTCGGTCTCAGGGTCTGGACTCATTTGCTACGCCCCCGACCGAGCGCCTCGCGAGCAACAGCGATGTCGGTCTCGAAACGCGCAATCGTTCGGATTCCGTCGACCTGACCATCACTCAGCCTCGCTCTCCAGAGTTCGACGATGTGATCGAGAAGATCGACCGGCAACTCATCGGTGAGACCCCAACGTGCCAGTGATTCCGATGATTCGGAGTAGAGGGAACGCCAGAACCTGACCTCGTTCCTGAGCCGATCGAGTTCCTTACTCGGCAACTCTGATCCGACATCTGGTCCCGGTCCGGCGATTGGATCCGACACCATCCCCTGCTTGATCTCATCGAGGAACTTTTTTTGTTCCTTGGTGGGCGTCTTTCCCTGACCGATTCGCTTGTCTATCCGCGTCTGCATCTCCTTCTCGAGGTCAAGAAGGATCTCTGCGTTCGAGGTCCGGATGGCCCCTATGGCGACCGTCCTCAATTGTTTGATCGTTTGACCCGCGTAACTCGACACAGAGGACGCAGGCTAATCGGAACACAAGAGGGCGGGAAGAGGCACTTCTAAATGACCGTGGCGACCCGAGATGCAGCGCCTACGCCCGGCGAAATTTAGATCCTCTTCACGGAGTCCCCTGGGCAATCCGACCCCGTGAACGCCCTCTGGGTGCTCGAGAGGGTCTGGCAATGCTTCATCTAGTCTCGCCGGCGATTGAACCTCGCACGACTCGACAGTTCCCGCGCTTATCGAGGCACCTCCTCACCGCAACAAACTCGTCCCGTTCCAGTAGCCCGCCTACTTGATTGGCTAGCAAGTGCCCGACCTCGAGCGCGAGCGATCCACCAGGCGCGAGCCAGTCCTTCGCGTCGGCGATGATCTCGCGATACGCGTCGAGGCCATCGTCGCCGGCGAACAAGGCGAGGTGCGGCTCCCACTTCTCGACTGAGGGCTCGAGGTCCGGGTCCCCCACCGCCACATACGGGGGGTTGCTCACGATCAGGTCGATCTTTCCGCGCAACTCATCGGGCAGTGCCTCGAACCATGAGCCTTGGGCGAATCGCGCACCCGAGGCTGCAAGGCCGATCCCGGCGGCGTTGGCCCGCGCAACGTCCAGTGTGTCGTCACTCACATCTGTCATCCACACCGTGAGTGACCCGCGCGGGGATTCGTCGAGAAGTGCCAGACCCACTGCGCCCGATCCGGTGCCGAGATCGACCACGGTCGCCGGCTTGCCATCGAGAATCTCGAGTGCCACTTCGACCAAGGTCTCGGTGTCGGGGCGTGGGATCAACACGCGCTTGTCGACCAACAAGTCGAGCCGGCGGAATGCCCATCGGCCCATTGCATACTGCACCGGCTCGCCCGCGATCACGCGCTCGACCATGTGGTCGAGGTGCGCCCCCGCGCGAGCACTCACCACATCGTGGAAGATCTCGCGGAACTGATCGGCGTTGTCAGCCCCGCTCGCATGCTCACACAGCCACTTGGCGACCAACCGATCCCCCACTTGGGCTTCGGTGCGGGCGAGCACCTCACGCCAGGTCACCGCGTCGCGCGGCCTCGTCTCACTCATCGCCGGCGAGTTGGCGGGCACGCAAGTCTGCAG
>Ga0194118_10003765_pt1 | contig 17248 bp, 14 predicted proteins | sample TA2MahsurfametaG_2_FD_148662 | JGI IMG/M metagenome (GOLD analysis project Ga0194118, IMG submission 148662) | Freshwater microbial communities from Lake Tanganyika, Tanzania - TA2015013 Mahale N5 surface | ecosystem: Environmental > Aquatic > Freshwater > Lake | place: Tanzania: Lake...
AAATGATGTTTTGCATCGGCCGCTTTTTTTATGATATCATAAAGGGGAGAGTGCTCTAACCAAGACAACGTTATAGATCTGTAAGCTGATTCATTTTCAGCGAGTTCTCTAATAACTTCCATTTCACTTCGCGCGTGTGAGAGCATATCCACAAAATTGTAAACTATAAAATTTACGTCTTGGTCTTTAATTTGGTGAAAACTTTCGGCAAATTTTTTTCCAGATTCAAAATTGGTAATTTTCGTGTAGGTCCATCTACAATCTTTGCCAAGTCTTTTCAGATTTGCCTCCAAGAACTCCTTTTCGTGAAGGTTTTTTCCTCCTTCATCTTCCTCATTTTTCCAGAGTGTCGGAAATCTCTTTTCCATTTCTGCAGGTAATAATCCGGAAAAAAAAGCATTGCGTGCATAATGCGTGGCTGTCGGAAGAATTGAGTAAACAATTTCCTCAGTTTGTTTTGAATAATACTCTGCCAGTAGGGGTTCAATCACTTTCCATTGATCAAATCGTAAATTATCAATTACCAATACGGTAAGTTTTTCTTTCCCTATTTTAGGTGATATTTTCTCTTTTATAACTTGGTGAATCATAAGGGGAGTAGCATTTCCCGACATCCATTCAAGGTAATTATCCTGAATAAAGTCAGCAAAGACATGATTGGCCTCTTTTTTTTGCATTTCCAAAATCTCGCTCATCGCCTGCTCCTTACTTTTATCCAGTTCTAATTCCCAAAATATAAGTTTCTTGTATAGTTCTATCCATTCTTTGGAATTCAAGCGATTGTTAAACATCAGTCCTAATTGACGAAATTCTTGTTGGTAATTCAAACTTGTCTTTTCTTTGACTAATTTTCCTTGGTCTAATAATCGTTTTACGCTCAATAAGATCTGATTTGGATTTACCGGTTTGATTAAGTAATCCGCAATTTTACTTCCGATGGCCTCCTCCATAATGTGTTCTTCTTCGCTTTTCGTTATCATTACCACGGGGATTAATGGATAGAGTTCTTTAATTCTAGAAAGAGTTTCTATACCTGATAAACCGGGCATATTTTCATCAAGGAAAATAATGTCATAAGTTGAATCTTTTATTTTATCAAGAGCATCTCTACCATTTGTTACTGGGTCCACGTGATACCCTTTCTGTTCAAGAAAGAGTAAATGGGGTTTTAATAGTTCTATTTCGTCATCTGCCCAAAGAATTTTTACCTGCATTAATTTTATTTTTAATAGATTTGGTTCTAATTTTAAAGTTACTCAATTGCGCCCGAATTTAATTCGCAACAATAAAAAGAAAATCATTAACGATCCGGTTTATGGTTTTATTACGATACCTGACGAATTAATTTTTGATGTAATTGAACATCCTTATCTACAGCGCCTCAGGCGTATCATGCAATTGGGTCTCAGTCATTTGGTGTATCCAGGTGCCATCCATACACGCTTTAATCATGTTTTAGGAGCAATGCACCTCATGAGTCATGCTATTCAAGGCATTCGGCGCAAAGGCCACGAAATTACGTTGGAAGAGGAGCGGGCAGCCTTGTTAGCAATTTTATTGCATGACATTGGTCACGGTCCTTTTAGTCATGCATTGGAATACGACATTGTGAATGGAGTGAGTCATGAGAAAATTAGCGGGTTTTTTATACAAAAGTTGTCAGAGGAATTCGGAGACGACATGAAGCGGGCACTTTTAATATTTCAAAACACTTATGGTAAACCTTTTTTACACCAGTTGGTATCCAGTCAATTGGACATGGATCGATTGGACTATTTGAACCGGGATAGTTTTTATTCCGGCGTTAGTGAGGGAATTATAGGGGCTGATCGTCTGATCGAAATGCTGAATGTTCATAATGGAAGTTTAGTTTTGGAGGAGAAAGGAATTTATTCAATAGAAAAATTTATTGTAGCAAGAAGATTGATGTATTGGCAAGTTTATTTGCATAAAACAGTAGTTTCGGGAGAATTTATGTTGATTCATGCTTTAAGGAGAGCAAAAGAACTTTCGTTGAAGGGTGTTACTCTTTTTGCCAGCCCAGCACTTGCTTTTTTTCTCACAAAAGAAATTCAAGAAACTGATTTTATTCGAAATCCAGAGGTGCTTATGCACTTTGCCGATTTGGATGACTATGATATTCTTGGGGCTATCAAGGTATGGCAATACCATGACGATAAAATATTGTCAATGTTATCCTCCGCAATTGTACATCGAAAACTATTTAAAATTGAAATATCAAGAGAACCGTTTAGTGAGGATCGGCTAAATTCAGAGAAGGAAATCGTAAAATCATTGCTCAAGCTTAACGGGGATCAGGTTAATTATTTTGTTTATTCAGACATCTTAACGAATAAAGCCTATAATCAACACAGACAGAACATTAACATATTGATGAAGAGTGGTGAAATTGTAGATTTATTAGAAGCTTCAGACAACCTAAATATTTCTGCCTTGGCTCAACCGGTAGAAAAATACTTTATTTGTTATCCTGTTGCTTGATTTTTTTTGAATTATTAATTTTGGTTTGAATTGTTTTATTTAAAACTACAGAGGTTGGGATGGTTATTAAAGCTCCTTCGTTTGTTTTAATGTACAAGAAAAAAAACGAAACATCCTGTAATTCACCTTCTACGTCAAATTCTTTATCCATCACGCGGATGTAGTTTCCAATCTTAAGGGGGTGGTTAAAAAATAATATTAAACTCGCCGTTATATTACTCAAGATTGACCATTGAGCGAAAAAAGCAATTCCTAAAACTGTCGCAACGGAAGTCAGAAAAACTATTAGATCTGTTCTATCAATATTCCAAATCGCAGCCAGGACTGTCGTCAAGGTTAACATCAAAAATAAGTTGATGATTCTATGCGTGATTCGCTTTCGTTTCGTGTCGAAATCAATCCTCAGTAGAATGTTATTGACAGCTCTATTGGCACCTAATTTTATTATTATTAAAATTAATACGACCACAAACGATTTTATAAATAGTAGTTCTATTTCTGTCATTCTTTCATTAGTTTTGCGCGATTCCAATAAGCATCCATTTCACTGAGCGATAATTCGTGAATGATTTTTCCGTCCAAGCGAATACCTTCCTCCATTAATTGAAATCTCGACATAAATTTTTTATTGGTAATGGCGAGTGCACTTTCAGGTGAAACACCAATGTATCGCGCATAATTCACCAAAGAAAATAAAACATCTCCAAATTCCTCCTCTATTTTTTTTTGGTTGGGCTTGAATTGACAAATTTCAGACTTTAATTCATCAATCTCCTCCTCTACTTTTTTCCAAGCGTCTTCCTTTTTTTTCCATTCAAATCCAATCCCTTTCACTTTTTCTTGAATTCGGGTGGCCTTTACTAAAGCGGGTAAACTATTCGGAACCCCTTCTAATATTGAAATTTTCCCTTCCTTTAATTTCAATTTTTCCCAATTTGCTTTCACTTCATCCTCACCAGCTACTTCGGTGTCTCCGTAAATATGCGGATGTCGTTGGATTAATTTGTCACAGATTGTATTCAAGACCGATGTGATATCAAACGCACCTTGCTCAGAACCTAATTTAGAATAAAAAACGAGGTGTAAAAATAAATCCCCCAATTCTCCTTTTATAGCTTCTAAATCTCCATCACTTATCGCATCGGCAAGTTCGTACGTTTCCTCTATGGTAAGATTTCGAAGAGACTCAAATGTTTGTTTCATATCCCAAGGGCATTTGGCTCGGAGTTCATCCATGACTTTTAATAAGCGCTCAAACGCAATTAATCTTTCATCCATTATTCTGCAAAATTAACGCAATTCTAATTGCACTTTCATTAACTTTGTTAGGATGTGTAAAAAAGATTTTACGGGTTCGATTTTTTGCCTTTTGTTCTTTATTTTTTCATTTGCAATCCAGGGTCAAAAACCCAACGTTGGCATTGATTTTCGCTATAAAGTAGGATTTCTTTCAATTCATCACGCATCAATGACCCATCTGCCAAAGACCCTCGCTCAAGCTGTTGAACTTTCTTATTTTCAACATACAAAGGGAAAGCACGGGTATCAGAAAGCATACGATTACCCTACATTTGGTGCCACACTTTTCCATGGTTCGGTGGGTAATACTGAACTACTCGGTCGCTACACCGGAATTTATGGGTTTTCAGAATTGCCAATCATAAAATATAAGTCTTTTGAAACAAATCTCAAGTTAGCCACGGGTTTTGCTTACTCCACGAAGTGTTTTCAAAACTCTCCTCAAAATATTGCAATTGGCTCTTATATTAATGGCATTATTTGTATCGGAGTTAAATCCCTATTCAGGGTAAAAAATCAACATTTAAGTTTGGGAATTGATATGACTCACTTTAGTAATGCGGCTGTTAAGCTCCCAAATTATGGAATCAATATACCCTATTTTTCTATAGGATATGGAAGAAATCTTCCTCAAAAAAAACTTGTGGATACAATGAATCTAAATCAACCGGTCTTCAATAGAAATCAATGGTTAATAACCACAATGGGTATTTATGGCAGTAAAGAATACAACGATATTGGAGGGCAACAACACAATGTATTCGGACTAAATTTATCTGCGAAACGATTTTTTAATTTTAAATCGGGTTTAGAGTTCGCACTCGACGTGATTTCAAAACAAGCCATTCATGCGTATCTTCCTGAAATAAAAAAAACGCAAGCGGATATTATTCAAGTGGGTCTTTATTCTGCTTACCTCATGCCATTGAGTCGTTTTCATTTTGTATTTGGGATGGGCGTCTATGTGAGAGACAAATATAAACCTGAGGATCCTGTTTATCATCGTATTGGCTGTCGTTACCAGTTTCCATGTGGATTGATTGGGAATTTCACTTTAAAGACGCATTACGGAAGAGCAGATTACCTGGAATTGGGATTGGGATATACTTTTAAAACGAAGCGGGATGAGTAAAATTAGTTGTATCATTTTTACGTTGTTTTGCCTCCTATCTTGTAAAAAAAATGAGGATAGAGCTTGTTGGAAGCTTAGGGGAAAAGATGCAATAAAAGAATATTCATTGGGAGATATTGAGAGCTTCAGACTTGGTAGAAACATACGATTTGTTCTCATCCAAGATTCAACGAACAAGGTAGTCATCAAAACAGGCGAAAACCTAATTAATTTTATTCAAGTATCTCAAGAAAATGGCGAGTTGGTCATACAAAATGAGAACACATGTAATTTTTTAAGATACGGGAAGAATGATGTATTGGTTGAATTACATTTTTCCTCGCTGCGAAGAATTTATTTTGAAGGATCCGAGCCACTCACAAATATTGGTCAATTATCCATGGAATTTTTGTATTTAACATCAAATGATAATGCTTCAGAAATAAACCTCAATTTATCGGTTGACTCCCTGTATCTGTACAACCCTCACGCATGGCCGATAATCCATTTGTCCGGAAGCAGCAAGTTTTGTCAAGTGAATATTCAAGGCGACGCACACATAAATCTCAAAACTTTTTCTGTTCTTAATGAATTTCAGTTTGCCTCAGAATCGAGTCAAATTGGGCGGATTAACTTACATAATACATTCAAGTTTATTGGTCAATTAAGAGGTAATGGCGATGTGTTTTACAGCGGTCAGCCAACGGAAATGTATAAAATGGAGTATGGTAAAGGGCGCTTTATTGAGGATTAAAAATTATGCAGTTTTAAGTATTTTGGTTCTCTCAAAATCCTTCTTGTGTGCTCAAGATACACTTCTGGTGAAAGGAACAATTGACACGTATTATGCCTACAATGTGAGGAATACATCGGCACAAGATTTAGGGATTTATATATCGTCGAATGCCATTAATGCGTTAGATATCAATTATGCAGCCATAGAATTGACGAGAAAATACAAGGATAACACTTTTTATATCTCACCTGCCTTTGGTCGGTATATGACAAATAATTACAAAAATGAACACATTGCTTTGCGCTGGTTGGCTGAATCATATTGGCAAAGGACTTTAACAGAAAATCAAACCATAACCCTTGGAGTTTTTAGCTCTCCTTTCTCCCCTGAAAATTGGAAAAGTAGCGAACAACTTTTTTATTCCAGATCTCTTGCTCCTGAGTACGTACCTTACTATTTATCAGGAGTCAAATGGCGAATTAATTGTTCGCCAGGGCTCACGTTTACTCCTATGTTAGTTAACGGATGGCAACATATTTCTGATCAAAAACCATCCATTGCGTGGTCATCTCTAATGGAATTTAAATGGAAAAATTTTTCCTTGAACTGGACGAGTTTTTTTGGCAAGGAAGCCGGGCTCGATCACCAGAAGGAGTGGAGGATATTGAATGATGTGAATGCAACCTTGGAAGTTGCGGATAAAATATGGGTTCAGTCTTGTGCATATTTAGGTAAACAAAAGAACCTCTTTGAATGGAGAACCTGGTGGCAGATAAATTCAGGAATAAAATTTCAATACCATCGAAGAAGTTCATGTGGCCTGCGAGGAGAACTTTTTAGAGATCACACGGGTGTTTTTTTTGACGGGAATAACTCACAAATTTCGGTGTTTACAGGCTACTGGGATTTCAAAGTTTCAGATAACTTGATTTATCGAATGGAGTTTAAACGTCTTGACAATAAGTTGGATGAATCCAAGTGGTTTGGGTTCTTAAATTTAACTTTAGGATTTTGAAATTGTCCTCTAAAATAAATTTTGATTTTATTTATAATTAAAAATTTTATCCTATGAAAGTAATATCGTTTAACGTCAATGGAATTCGCGCAATTGTGGGGAAAACTTTTCTTCACGATATGTCAGTTCTTCAACCTGATATTATCTGCTTACAAGAAACGAAAGCCACAGAGGATCAGGTTAAAGAAGCTGTTAGTGCACTCAAAGATTATGAGGTCTATGCAAATTCTGCCGAACGGAAGGGGTATTCCGGTACAGCAATCTTGAGTAAAATAGCGCCTGAGAAAGTGTCATATGGAATGGGCATTCCCGAGCATGACACAGAAGGTAGAATTGTATGCGCCACCTTTGCAGATTTTCATTTAATTTGCGTCTATGTCCCTAATTCGGGAAGCGAGCTGTTACGGTTAGGATATAGACAAACATGGGACCGTGATTTTTTAGTTTACCTCAAGGGGTTAGAATCCTCAAAACCGGTGGTAGTTTGTGGAGATTTTAATGTGGCAAATCATCCGATAGACTTGGCAAGACCTAAAGACAACTACAATAAATCGGCGGGTTATATGCAAGAGGAAATTGACGGGATGAATAATTTTACCTCTTCGGGATTTATCGATACATTTCGTTTCTTGAACCCAAATAAAGTAAAATATTCATGGTGGAGCTACAGAGCGGGTGCCCGACAAAAAAATATTGGCTGGAGAATAGATTATTTTTTGGTCTCAAAATCCTTGATTAACTCCATTCAGGCAGCCGAAATTTACAACGACGTACATGGCTCTGATCATTGTCCGGTGGGAGTGGAATTATGATTGTGAATTGTTAGTCGAGTAAATGTAGTACCAATTTACAGTTTCCTTCAGGCCTTCTTTCAAATTGTGCGTTGGGGCATAACCCAAATGTAGTTTAGCCTTTTCAATTGAAGCCAAGGAATGAGGGATATCTCCCTTTCTGTATTCACCATGGATGCAATCTATTTTGGCTATATTTTGATCAAGCACGGTCAAGTTAGCTTTTATTTCCTTGAACAGATCATTCAAGTTAGCACTCTGACCATAAGCCACATTGTAAACTTGATTAAGTGCAGTTTTATTCGTGGTGAACAGCGCTAATTTATTGATTTGAATAACATTATCAATGTATGTGAAATCTCTTGAAAAAGTTCCGTCTCCATTGATAACAGGTGCTTTGTGCTTTAATAAAGTCTCAATAAACTTTGGAATAACCGCAGCATATGCTCCAGAAGGATCTTGCCTTCTTCCAAATACGTTAAAATACCTCAATCCGATGCACTCCATTCCATAAGTTCTTGCAAAAACCTCCGCGTACAACTCTCCCACATATTTAGTTACCGCATACGGCGATAAAGGGTTCCCAATAACATCTTCCACTTTGGGTAAGTTTTCTGAGTCACCATAAGTAGAAGAACTTGCAGCATACACAAATCGGGTAATTCCAGCGTCTCGAGCCGCGATGATAACATTTAAAAAGCCATTAATATTTATGTCATTTGTGGTTATTGGATCTACTAATGATCTCGGTACGGAACCCAGGGCTGCTAAATGAAGTACGATGTCAATATTTACGAGTGCTTTTCGACAATCCTCGATGTTGCGTATGTCGCCTTCAATAAGGTGAAAAGAGGAGGAATCCATGAGGTGTTCAATGTTGCTCTTTCTCCCTGTTATAAAATTATCCAAACAAACTACGTCGTGGCCGTCAGCAATTAAATCCTCACATGTGTTAGATCCAATAAATCCCGCACCGCCCGTAATTAAGATCCTTTTTTTCATTTTAAATTCATGTTTTTTCTAAATCTTTACTTAATTCAAAGAGAGACTAACTCACCTGTTTTGCAACCTATTTGTTTCAAAGTTTTCGAACAAAAGATTTGTTAATATGGACCAAAAAGTGCTTCCCTAAACTTTCAATTTGAACGATCAATCGATTCTTTCTATTATCCTCTACCGAGGTTGCAATAAGTCCTTGAAGTGGTCCCCGAATAACTTTAACTGGTTCACCTGAGAAAAAATTTACATTGTCTATCGGTTCAAGAACATCCGATTCTTTCAGCAGAATTTTTAGATTTTCGATTTCGTAATCATGTACAACTGCTGGTTTGTTAAGATGTTTTAAGATACAATGTAGACCCTGTATTTCGTATAGTTTTGGTAAATCAGAGCTGTAACACTTCACAAACAGCGTTGATGAAATTAATGGGTTTTGTACTTTCTTTTTTCTATCACTCCATTGTTTCAACGATTCAACAAGCGGCAAATATACAGGAATTCCGATTTTTTGAATGCGCTCTGACACTCGCTTTTCAGCACGGGAATTTGTTTTCACCACAAACCAATTTACGACATCCTCTCTCTCCATTCGTTTCGTTCAATGCAAAGTTAGAAATTCGAATCAATTACCTAAATCTAAAATGGATTATTTAAACTAACTTTGTATGGTGAAGATCATAAGAAATTTAGCAAGAGGACTTAATAAATTTTCAGGATTTACATCAATTTTTACTCTTTTGGTATGTTTCCTTTTTTATGGATTTGATACTCACCATTTATATTTAGCGGATTTCATCGTTCTTTGTCGTATCGGGGCAGTGATTGGTTCAACCAGTATCCTGTTGCGTTACATTTCCTCTTTGAAATGGAATTTATGGATAATAATTTATGACATTCTATTTCTCACCTTCTTTTTATTTATTTCCTGTGATATTTTTAAGGGCGATTTGCTCTTGAATACGGTATTTATTGCACTCTACTTTATTCGAGAATCGGCATCATTTAAAATAGATTATCGAAAAACAGGATTCAATCCTGCTCAGTTGTTTATAATCAGTTTTGCTTTTATTATTTTAATAGGTACATTTTTATTGATGATGCCCAATTCTACGACTCAAGGTATTTCATTTCTTGACGCAATGTTTACCTCTACAAGTGCTGTATGCGTTACGGGACTCTCTGTGGTGGATACTGAATTTGGCTTTACCTTAATGGGAAAAACAATCATCCTTGTGCTCATTCAAATAGGTGGTTTAGGAATCATGACTTTTGCCAGTTATTTCAGTTTTTTTTTTAAAGGTGGGGCATCCTTTAATAATCGCGTATATTTCGGCGAATTATCCAATACAGATGAACTAAATAATGTTTTCTCTTCGCTAAAACATATCTTGTTATTAACTCTTACTATCGAGGCATTTGGTGCGATGCTATTATTTTTTTTCGCGCCCAAAGAGACCTCTACTGATTTTTTTCAACATTTATATTCCTCAATTTTTCATAGTGTGAGTGCTTTTAATAATGCTGGTTTTTCTCTACACTCATCAAATTTGTACGATCCATTATTGGTTTACAATTATCCTTTTCAATTGGTCATTTGCCTGCTTATTATTTTTGGAGGGCTGGGTTTTCCGATTATGCAAAATTTACTTCAGCTGTTTTACTATAATTTAAAAATCACTGTGCTAAAAATTCTCAATTCAAAGAAATTGAGTTTCAAGGCATGGATATTAAATACAAACTCAAAAATTATATTGGTTACAACAGGTGTTCTTTTGTTTTTGGGTACTGTTTTATTTTACATCTTTGAATATAATGGAGTTTTGGCAAACCATGGACCTTTTGGAAAATGGGTGGTTGCCTTTATGGGGTCAGTAACTCCCAGGACAGCGGGTTTCAATTCTTTCGAAATGACCTCGCTGGCGCTTCCGACAATATTAATTACAATTTTTTTAATGTGGATTGGTGCCTCACCAGCATCGACAGGTGGAGGTATCAAAACAAGCACATTGGCCATTGCTTTCATGAATTTTTTCAGTACAGCCAGAGGTCAAGATCGTATTGAAGTTGCAAGGCGAGAAATTTCCAACGGGACTGTAAGTCGGGCATTTTCGATCATCTTTCTTTCCCTCTTAACCATAGGACTCGCATCTTTCATTCTGATTTTAATGGAGCCTGACGTTCGTCCGCTTCATTTAATATTTGAAGCATTCTCTGCATTCAGTACAGTTGGTTTGAGCATTAACCTCACCCCCTCGCTCAGTGAAGGCGCAAAAGTAATTCTCATACTTTTAATGTTCATCGGTAGAGTGAGTACACTTACAATTCTCATGGCTTTTTTAGACCGTGTAAATCAAAAAAAATATAAATACGCTTCAGAAGAAGTTTTAATTAATTAGAATATGAAATTTATTGTTATTGGATTAGGAAATTTTGGCTCCTCGCTTGCAGAAAAATTAACAGAGGCTGGCAATGAAGTTATCGGAGTGGACTCAAATTTTCAAAGGGTAGAGCTATTTAAAGAAAAAATAACTTATACAATTTGCATGGACGCGACCAATCCCGAATCAGTAAAAACACTTCCCCTCAAAGATACTGATTTGGTAATTATTGCTATCGGTGAGGATAAAGGGTCCAACATAATGGCTTCGGCTGTTATGAAGAACTTACGCGCGAAACGATTAATAAGTAGGGCCTTAGATGCGACTCATGAAAATGTTTTGTCAGCCATGGGAATTACCGAAATTGCTAATCCCGAATTAGAGACTGCGGAGAAATGGGCAAAAAAGTTAAGTTTGACAAGCCTTCTAGACTCCTACGAACTTACATCCGATTTTAGCATCGTAGAGGTAAAAGTTCCAGATTCTTTTTCTGGTAAAACTTTGGATGAAATTGGTTTTCGACGAAATTATAATTTAGTTGTGCTCACTACAATCAGAGAGGAGCGAAAAGAATCCTTTATTGGGATTAATAAAACAATTAAACAAGTTCAAGGTGTTAGTTCGCCTGACACGGTTTTACAAAAAGGGGAAATCATGGTGATTTACGGTCATAATTCAGACATTAAAAATTTATTAAGGTCGGAGCAATGAACCATTTAAAAGATACTTTTAAACACAAAGGAAAACGCAAAATCCTTATTTCTGAATTAAGGGAAAAAGGAATTTTTGATGAAAGCATATTAGAAGCATTCGATGCCGTCCCGAGGCACTTTTTTTTAGACTTAGCGTTTGAGGAACAGGCCTACTCAAATACGGCATTTCAAATCGGTTCTGGTCAAACAATTTCCCATCCCTTCACTGTGGCGTTTCAAACGCAACTTTTGGAGATTAAGAAAGGAATGAAAGTGCTAGAAATTGGTACTGGGTCTGGTTTTCAAACGTGCATTCTTGGTAAATTAGGAGCGAAAATAGTTTCAATAGAGCGCCATCGCGATTTACATTTGAAAGCAAAAAAAATGTTGGAGTTTTTTAATATAAACGCAAAATTATTTTTTGGGGACGGATATGCAGGAAATAAATCCTATGCACCCTATGATAGAATTCTCGTGACTTGTGGTGCTCCGGATGTCCCCGAAGTATTAATGAGCCAATTGAAGGTGGGTGGTCATATGGTAATTCCCGTTGGCGAAGATGAAGAGCAAAAAATGTTGAAAATAACAAAGAAAAACAACGACGATAATAGTATTTTGGAATTTGGAACGTTTAAATTTGTTCCAATGTTAGAGCGAACAGTAAAGTAGATTATGAAAGTATTGATAATAGATGACGAGAGAGCAATCAGACGCGCTCTGCGGGAAATTCTTGAATTCGAACAAATTCAGGTTCAGGAGGCTGAAAATGGGAAGGATGGCATCGATTTGTTGAGGTCAAATTCCTTCGATTTGGTGTTTTCTGATATCAAAATGCCGGTGATGGACGGAATGGAAGTTTTGACAATAATTCAAACGGAAAAAATTGAAGTACCGGTAGTTATGATTTCTGGTCATGGTACTGTTGAAACCGCGGTTCAGGCGATTAAGCAAGGAGCTTTTGACTTTATTGAAAAACCCCTCGATTTAAATAGAATTCTGGTCATTCTCAGAAATGTGCAGGACAGAAATCACTTGGTTGAAGAGACAAAAGTATTAAAAGCTACAGTGAAGAAAATCAAGGGATCTACCATCGTTGGCGAGTCTCAAAAAATTCTTGCCATTAAGGAAATGATTGAACGTGTAGCCCCCTCCGACGCCCGTGTGTTGATAACAGGCCAGAACGGTACAGGAAAGGAATTAGTGGCGAGATCTCTTCATGAACTTTCAAACCGTTCGAAAATGCCATTTATTGAAGTGAATTGTGCAGCCATTCCTTCTGAACTAATTGAAAGCGAACTGTTTGGACACGAGAAAGGGGCTTTTACCTCTGCAGTCAAAGACAAGAAAGGAAAATTTGAACTCGCCTCCGGCGGAACAATTTTTCTAGACGAAATCGGAGACATGTCCGCAAGTGCTCAGGCAAAAGTACTTAGAGCTTTACAAGAAAATGTGATACAACGTGTTGGAGGTGAAAAGGATATTAAGGTGGATTGTCGAGTGGTAGCAGCAACAAATAAAGATTTAAGAAAAGAAATAAATGAGGGCCGTTTTAGAGAAGATTTATTCCACCGCCTGGCCGTTATACCTATTCACGTTCCTTCTTTAAATGAGAGAATATCTGATATACCCCTTCTCGCCGATCATTTTCTTACGATTGTATGCCAAGAGCAGGCAATTCATACAAGGCAACTTACTGATGAAGCAAAAAGTGAATTGACGAAGATCAACTGGACTGGTAATATCCGTGAATTGAGAAATGTCATCGAACGATTGGTTATTTTATGCGACAATACCATCAATGGACAGGACGTGGCCCGCTATGCAAATCCTAAATAAATAAAAATTATGAATAAGATTAATTTTAAGATGTTTTTACCCCACATCATTGCCGTGGTTGGATTTTTAATTCTGGCTGTTATTTTTTATCAGCCCTTGTTCAAAGGGTATGTTGTAGAGCAACAGGATGTTAAACAATACATGGGTATGTCCAAGGAAATTGAAGATTATCGCGTGGCGCATGATGGTCAAGAACCCCTCTGGACGAACTCAATGTTTGGTGGGATGCCCGCGTATCAAATTACAGTAAATCATCAGGACAACTGGACCCTTCACGTGGACAAAGCCATGAAATTTGGATTACCTAAACCTGTGGCAACACTTTTTTGGGTCATGTTGGGCTTTTATATTTTTGCCATGTGTTTAAAAATTAATCCTTGGTTATCCATGATAGGAGCCGTTGCTTTTGGTTTTTCTACCATCAATATTCTATATATTGGAGCAGGTCATGTGACCAAGGTAAATGCCATTAGTTATATCGCTCCGGCAGTCGGTGGTTTTATTCTGGCATTTCGTGGAAAAGCATTGCTCGGAGGTGCAATTTTCGCACTGTTTTTCGCACTACAAGTCACGGCAAATCACCTGCAAATGACTTATTATTTGGCCTTTCTATTGGTGGCAATCGCCATTTCAGAATCAATTCGTATTGCCATAAAGAAAGAGTGGAAAGATCTAATGATCTCCTATGGGGTACTTTCCATCGCAGGAATTCTAGCGATTCTTCCTAATGCTAGCAATCTTGTTACAACACAGGAATATAGCAAGCACACAACTAGAGGAGCTTCAGAGCTTACCATTAAACCAAAAGGACAGGAATCCTCAAGCACTGACGAAAATGGACTCAATAAAAGTTATATTCTGCAATACAATTTTGGACAGCGCGAAATTCTTTCGGCGGCCTTTCCAAATGTAAAAGGAGGGGCACAGCAATTACTTGTGAGTAATAAAGAGGTTGTAAAAATGATTGAGAAGGACTCTAAATACAGCGAGTATTCTGATTATTTACTCAATGATAATCCTGAAAAAGGGCCAAGGTTTCTTACATATTTTGGTGGTCAAGCGACAAGCGGAGGAGCCTTTTATTTTGGAATAATAATGATTGCTTTTGCTTTATTGGGCTTTATTTTTGTCCGGGATTCATTGCGCTGGCCCTTTCTTTTTATTCTCATACTCAGTGCACTTTTAGCGTCAAATGATCCCGATGGGATTAACGCTTTTTTCATCGAAAAATTCCCACTTTATAACAAGTTTCGGGACTCGAAAATGATTTTAGTGTTGGCACAACTTATTTTACCGGCAATGGCGCTACTTTTCTTGAATGGATTAATTTCACAGAAAGTAGTAGAATCGGAAAAATCAGAAGCTAAGTCATTGGTGCTTCAGTCCGACGGAAAAATGATTTTTGGTGTATGTACCGGACTAGCAGCCTATTACGGAAAGGATAAGAATTTAATTCGCGCTTTAATGTTGGCTTCAACCATTATACTTGGTTGGGGTGTTATAATTTACTTATCGCTATGGTTAATGATTCCAAATGATAAAAATAAAGCTACAGAAAAATCAGAGGAACTTTACGGCGATCGAAAATGGTGGTTTGTGGGTTTGATGTCCATGGTATTTGGAATTGTCGTTTTGTATCTTTTTCCTTCAATATCCGGAGCGTTTTTAAGCCCTCAAGAAGCCCAAATGTTTGCATCAAATTCAAATACCCCCCCTGAACAAGCTGACCTAATTAACGGATTAAAAAATAGCTTAGTCGATATAAGAAAAGATTTATTCCGCGCAGATATTACGAGAGGTTTGGTATTGGTTATTCTATCGGGTATTCTTTTCTTATTAATTGCGTGGAGAAAAGTATCCCAACTTATTTTTTTGGGAGTTTTGTTTGCCTTGGTTACGTATGACAATATGTCCGTAGCAAAACGCTATTTCAATAACGAACCTGTTGATGAAACGGTCAATACGGAACAAGAAACGAAGATGATAGATGAGTACATGGCAAAAGGGTATTTAGATGGTATAAAAGCCGATAAAATGTTGGCCAAATACGAATATGAGGAATTAACTACCCTTCCGAAAGCTTTGCCTACTGCTTCTGATTCTAGTATTTTGAATAGAGAGCAAAGTCAAGTCAAAAATTTTGAAACCTTCAAATCTGATTTTCTTTCAAAAATGGATAACTCATACATCTACGAAAAAATTAAATCTGATAAGACACGTGAGATGATAGCCACATTCGCTACCTTGAACTTAAATTCTAATTACCGGGTGCTTTCTTTTGGAAATCCTTTCAATGAAACGTATACAAGTTATTTTCATAAAAGCATCGGAGGATACCACGGTGCGAAGTTGAAACGATATCAAGAAGTTATAGAACACCGAATTTCAGCTGAAATGGAAATGCTTCAGTCTGAACAAAAAATGATTACTGAGCAAAAGAACATTGCAATTCAGGAGCTACAACGAACGCTACCACCAAATTCTAATTTTCAAGCAATTTTTGATACATTGCCGATTTCGCTACCAGAAAAATATGTGGTTTTAAATATGCTCAATACACGTTATTTATCATTTAATCCGAGTTCTGCGGCGCTTAAAAATAAGGGAGCAAATGGGAATGCCTGGTTTGTTGGGAAGCTAAATAACGTAAACAATGCAAATGATGAAATGACGATACTTGGTAAAATAAATAGTAAAAAGGAAGCGGTAGTAAATACTAAAGATTTTGCCGATTTAGGCAAGTCGCTTCCATCAAATTTTGCGGTGGACTCGACCTGTACTGTTCAGATGAGTTCTTATGATGTGAATTCTATTACTTATCAGTCAAATTCAAAAGTTGAAGCCCCAGTAATTTTCAGTGAGATTTATTATCCGGAGGGCTGGAACTGTTACATTGATGGAGAGAAAACGGATAAAATATTCAGGGCAAATTATATTTTGCGAGGGGCTCTTATTCCAGCGGGTAAACATAAAATAGAATGGAAATTCGAACCGGAAAGCTTTAGTTCAGCAAGCAAAGCCTCTAAAGTAGGTTCGGTGCTATTACTCATTTCTGTTTTAGGTTCATTTATGTGGATAGGATTCTTTTCATTTAAATCCAAAAGAATTACGGAATAATGTCAAAATGTGATTTGCACGTGGATAAAATGTTTCAATTTGTGGGAAATAAACTGAGGGGGCAATGGTGGCTTTTGGGAACACTTTTTTTTGAAAGGAAAAACAATTTTCTTCTGGAAAGATAAAATACGATTTACTTCAATGTCTAAAATAACCAAAAAAATTCCCAGACCTCTTGTTGAATTTTTATTGAAGCTACTCACAAAATGCCTCATTTTAGTTTACAGACGTAAGTTTAAAAGATTAACTATCCGCCCGAATACCTCCGACCATTATGTTTTTCGAGATATTTTTCTTTTTAAAGAATTTAAACTCCCAATCGATATAAATCCAAAACTAATTATTGATACCGGAGCTTACATTGGATTATCATCACTTTATTATACCTCTCGCTTTCCTGACGCTCAAATTATTTCGATAGAGCCTGAGGCCTCTAACTATGAAATTTTACAACAAAATACAGAATTACATCCCAATATTAAGCGAATAAACGCGGCGATTTGGTCAAAAAATACACTTTTGAAAATTACTGATTCCCATTCTGAAAAATGGGCTTTTACGGTAGCAGAAACGCACGAATCGGATACAAATGGAATAAAGGCCGTAACTTTGGATGAAATATTGTCGAACTCGGGAGCTGATCAAGTTGATATTTTAAAAATAGACATTGAAGGTTCGGAAAAAGAAATTTTTAGTAAAAACAGTGAAAATTGGTTGAAAAACGTAAAAATTATTGTACTTGAATTACACGATCGATTGATACCAGGATGTT
>Ga0194118_10003766_pt1 | contig 17247 bp, 9 predicted proteins | sample TA2MahsurfametaG_2_FD_148662 | JGI IMG/M metagenome (GOLD analysis project Ga0194118, IMG submission 148662) | Freshwater microbial communities from Lake Tanganyika, Tanzania - TA2015013 Mahale N5 surface | ecosystem: Environmental > Aquatic > Freshwater > Lake | place: Tanzania: Lake Tanganyika...
ATACAAAACTTCTGCCATTACTGCTTCCTCGAAGCTGCGCCGCACTATTATAACAAATGGTGGTATCAGGAGAAAGGCTGGCAATGGGGTAGGGTACCGTCTGTACAACAATTTGTTTGGTTTCTGTACAACTGCCAACTACACCGGTAACTTGATACGTAGTAGTGCTGTTAGTCACTGCTAATGGGGATTGAATAGTGGCATTATCCAAATTAATTGCAGGAGTCCAATTGTATTGCAACCCATTGGAGTTAATACGAAGTCGAATGGTATCACCCTGACAAATTGTTGTATCACTCATTGGGTTGATAAAAACGCCCGCGGTTACATTGACTTTTACAGAATCCCGGTTGACACAGCCACTGTTCTCTAAATTCACATAATACCAGGTAGTACTCATAGGAAATACAATTGGGTTGGAGGTATTACTATTTAGCATGGCAGCCGTGGGAGACCAGCTAAAATTTCCAACGCCATTTGCATTTAGTCGAACAGAATCGTATTGACAGATTAAGGTATCCGTAAAACCCATCGTAATAAGCGGCTTATCTAGAATTGTTATGGTTTGTTGTATGGTATCTCTACAGCCCTTGCTTGATTGAACAATCAGCGTAGCGGTGGCGGGTCCGGGGCCTGGGTAATTGTATTGTGGATTTCTAATTCGAGAAGTATCTGCCAAAGTTGTGTTATCGCCAAAATTCCAATGCCAGTAATCTACCACACCGTAGTTTACGCGAGTGGTATCAGTAAATTGGTAAGGAGTAAGTACACAAATGCCACTTGTTGTAAATCCTGGGTAAAAGCCGGGCCATACTCGTACAATAGTGGTGGAACTATCCGAGCAGATTCCTTGTAAGGTAACTCTCAATTTTACATTGTAATCCCCGGGTGCAGAAAACGCATGCGTAGTGGAGGCAAGTGTGGAAGTATTATTAGTTCCGCTTAGTGGATCGCCAAAGTCCCAGAGATAATCAGTGTTGGGAGGATTACCAGCAGCATCGTTTTGAAAACTGACATTTAAATCATCGCAAAAGGCCGGTCGTGGGTTTAGTTGCGCACGTAATGGGCTACAGTCACTCACTTCTAGGTGTAATTCTTTGCGTGTGGTGGCAATCAATACGCCATTTCTGTGTTCATTTACGCAAACACATATTACATATTGGCCAACCATAGTTGGCGCTATTCCACTAATTAAACCCGTAACGGGGTTGATGGTAACACCACTTCCCAAAGGGGTGCCTCCGCTAAATAGTGGCGCATAGGGAACGGTATTATAGGGGGGATTAGAAGCAATGTCAGGAGAAGGTGCCGATTGACTGGCTCCTTCGTAAGCTTCGCAAAATTGATAGCTGAGTGAATCACTATTTGGATCAGTGGCTGAAAAGTTCAATTGAAAATAGCTGTTTTGGCAAACCACTGCTGTATCATTAACCAAAAACTGAGGGCTACTATTTGTTTGTGCATTTTGTCCAGTGCCACTTCCAGGAATTTTGATCGAGAATGTATTTCCAACAGCGCCGCTGTTTACAAGGTTATTAATACCTGCAATACGGCAACAGCGTTGGTATGAAACGATATAGCCTTCTGGAAGTGCAGGCAATTCCACCGTGGCAAGGTCATAAATTACAATGGTGTATTTGCAACCAACTTCATTACCTGTGATACAAGGTTCATCATACGTTTTGCTTAGCGTATATTGATTAGTAATCGCTACGCTTTCGTTGCGAATAAATTGATTAGTAGCTGCATTGAAAAAAGAAAAATTAATGGGATTGGAAAGTTGTCCGCTACTGGGATTACAAATCATATACACGGTCAACGTAACTCGGTAGCGTAAGTTTGTTCCACTTCCAGCTCCGAGGTATTGGTACGTGAAAAATCCTCCCTTTATGTGTGCAGCAAAAAGTGGCGGACACAGGAGTAGTGTCAATAAAAAAACAAGCAGGTACTTTTTCATCAAGCCAGGTAAAATTACGAACGGAATTGCAACCAATCATTTTTCTGGTTGAAACCTTGCCCAGAACGATTTTAGTAGCATTATTATTGCTAGCAGGCAAAAGAGCTGAAAAAGCCAGTCTCCATACCTGACATAAAAAGTTAATTTTTTTTGCTGCGGAACAACGGCAGTTTTTAAAATTCCCCTTTTATTGTAACCTAAGAATGAAATGAGATTTCCTGCAGGATCAATGAAGGCACTTATACCGGTATTAGCACTTCTTGCAACCCAGCTGCCTGTTTCAACGGCTCTTAGACGGGCATAGTGCAAATGTTGTCGATGTCCTGGCGTGTTTTTCCACCAACCATCGTTGGTGATAATGGTTAATAGATTAGCTCCTTTTTTAATATACTGTCGCATGAAGTTGCCATATATGCTTTCGTAGCAAATGGCGGGTGCTAATTTGAATCCATTTTTTTCCTCAAGTATTATTCTTTCTTCTTGTTTGGCATAACCAGCCGTTACTCCGCCAAATTTTTCAAACCAAGTATCTAAAAATCTAAGAAACCAAGGTAATGTTTCAACGCCAGGTACTAATCTTGATTTATGATACGTTGCCTGCACCCCTGTATTATCAAGCAAAACGGCTCCATTGTAAGCCTCAAAATGAGTAGTAGTACCTGGAATTAAACGACTATAAGGAGTTGGTTGCTTCAGCAATGTATAACTTTCGATTCCTGTAAATAGCGTTACATGCGGATTTGCAGTTAAGTATCGAAAAACGGGAGCTAAATTTATTTCTGCCTCAAGGGCAGCTTCATTGTATCCATAGCGGCTATACAACGCAGTTTCTGGCCAAAGCACTAGTGCAGTATTACTGCTGGTAGCTTTTGCAGTTAATGCTAGTAAGTCAATTAATTGTGATTGCTCTGTACCTGCTGCAATTTTTTTATAAGGATCAATATTGGGTTGCACTATTACTACTTCTTGTTCTTGGGAAGTAATATCTTTTGGTTTGTTTGCTAACGCGAATGAAATCAATAACGGAGTTAATAGTGCCAGAGCGCTGTAAACTAAAAGATAAAATCGCTTATCCTCTTTTTGGATAGTTGATTTGATGTAATAGAATAAAAAAAGATTTGTTACAAGCACCCAGAGGGAGCCCCCGGCTACGCCTGTAAAGGCGTACCATTGTACCCATTCAATTTTTTGGGCAAAAACATTTCCTAGTGTTAGCCAGGGCCAGCTCAGTCCCCAGTCCTGTAAATGAATGTATTCAAATGAAAGCCAAAAGGCTATCAGGGATAAGCCACTATACCAAAATGGTTTTTTTTGTTGAATTCGGTGATAGGCCAGCCAGGGAAGGCACATGAGCAAACTATTGGCTAACCAGGCAGCAACGGCCCCTGGTGCAGTAGCGTTCCATATCCACCATGTTGTTCCAATATTCCAAATAAGCAGACTGCTATAGCAAAGCAAAAAAAACTTTTTTTGCGAGTGGGTTTCTCCAGCTAAAAACAACAAAGGTATCCAGGCAAAAAATATTAAAAACGTAAGGGAGCTATCTGGCCAAGCCAGCCATGCCAATACACCGGTGGCAGCGGATAAAAGCAAGGAGCGATAATTCATGAAACCTGATTCAGCAGTAAAGCTATTTACTTTCTACTGTAATTTGGAGCCTCCTTTGTAATGTCAATATCATGGGCGTGACTTTCATGCATACCGGCATTGGTAATTTTAATGAACGTAGCTTTTTGAAGTGCTGCAATATTTTTAGCACCGCAATAGCCCATACCGGCGCGTAAACCTCCGGTGTATTGATAGACAACTTCTTTCAAATAACCTTTGTAGGCCACACGACCTTCAATTCCCTCCGGAACAAACTTTTTTACATCTTGTTCTGCATCTTGAAAATAACGATCACTACTACCAGTGGCCATAGCACCTAGCGAACCCATTCCGCGATAGGTTTTAAATTTTCTTCCTTCGTATATGATGGTTTCTCCAGGGCTTTCTTCAGTGCCAGCAAAAACACTTCCCATCATTACACAATTTGCACCAGCAGCCAGTGCCTTGACCATATCACCCGTATAGCGAATACCTCCATCTGCAATTACATGGATATTTTTCTGTTTCAATGCTTGGGCTGCTTCCATGATAGCCGTTAATTGAGGTACTCCCGTTCCGGCAACAATACGAGTGGTGCAGATAGATCCAGGACCAATACCAACTTTGACTGCATCTGCGCCGGCATCTGCTAATGCTTTAGCGCCAGCCGCTGTTCCAACATTACCCGCAATCACTTGTAAGTCTTTAAATTCTTTTTTTACTTTTTTCACTGCTTCAATCACTCCTTTGCTATGTCCGTGTGCGCTATCTATGGCAATTACATCTACTCCCACTTGGTAGAGCGCAGCAACTCGATCCAATAAATCCTTAGTGATGCCCACACCTGCTCCTACTAATAGCCTGCCAAAATTGTCTTTAACAGCGTTTGGATTACTTTTTAATTTTAAAATGTCGCTGTATGTGAAGAGCCCAACCAGTTTTCCATTTTTATCAATGATTGGCAGCTTCTCTACTTTCGTTTTTTTGAAAAGTTGTTCTGCTTTTTTAAGATCTGTTCCTGCAGGAGCCGTGTAGAGATCTTTAGAGGTCATAACCTCACTAACTTTTCTTTTATGATCTATTTCAAAGCGTAAGTCTCGGTTGGTGAGAATCCCTACTAGTTTACCAGCATGATCAACAATAGGAATGCCACCAATTTTATTTTCCTGCATCATGCGAAGTGCTTGGCCAATAGTTGCATCTGCACGTAATGTAAGGGGGTCTATGATCAGTCCACTTTCACTTCTCTTCACTTTTCTGACTTGCTCTGCTTGTCTTTCAATACTCATATTTTTATGCAGAATACCCAAGCCACCTTCTCTAGCTATGGCTATGGCCAGGGATGCTTCAGTTACGGTATCCATTGCTGCGGACAACAAGGGTACGTGTAAAGTGATGGAACGCGTTAGTTGGCTACGAATGTCAACCTCTTTGGGTAATACTTCGCTAAAGCCAGGCATCAGAAGAACATCGTCGAAAGTAAGTCCTTCGCCAAAGAAACGATCAGTAAAAGCGGGGGAAGATTTTTTTGTTGCCATGTGCAAAGATAGGCCACCCGTGCCAATTGTGCCAAATCAAAAAAGAAACCTTATTTGATGAGGGTAACAGTACCTTTTCTGAATATCGGTTGTCCTGTGTCTCGATGGGTGTAAGATAATATCCATACATACACACCAGTCTCTTGCGTTTGTCCATTGATTTTACCATCCCATTTTTCCATCCAATTACGACTTTCAAAAACTAGTTGCCCCCATCTGTTAAATACACGGAAATAGTAGTTGATGGCCTTCAATGCGTTATGTGGTCTGAATTGGTCATTTAGTCCATCATTATTCGGAGTAAATGCAGTGGGAATTTCAATCAAACAATGGTTTAAAACTTTTATAATGCGCTCGACACTATCACTGCATCGCATCATTTGATTTCGGGCAATTAGTTTTACCCGATAGGTCATTTCCAGATTTAGGTTTGGAAATTGAAATGGAATCGGATTTTTTAGTGAACTACTGCCAAGTCGATCATACTGCCAATGCCAACTGTCAATGGAACCCGTACTCGTGTTGTTAATTAGTAATTTATCCTCAGGGCAAAGAATACTATCCTGAATAGTAAAGGCGGCTTTAACTTGATTGTTTATGGCTAAGTCTAGTCTTGTGGAATCCACACAAATTCCATTGCTTACCACTAGTGAAATAGCGTTAGTTGAACTGGCTGGGAATTCAATGGTATGCGTGGCTGTGGTTACTCGAGTTCCGTTGAATAGCCAATTCCAATTATTGACGCCGTTTCCACCTGGATGTGTAAACTGATACACATTTCGCTGACAACCCAAGGTAGCAGCATAGTTGAATGCCGCGTTCACAGTATCTGCAATTGGAAATGCAATAGTTTGGACAGGCGTTGCCAGCCCACATTCGTCTATCAAAACGGTTGTATCTGTTCCAGCTCTGAGCAGTAATTGGTACAGCCCTCCCTTTTGTATGGGTTGTGAAAATTTAATAGTTACAAAATCAGTTTTTCCATTAATGCAATTTCCTCCCGCAGATTGAACCGTTACGGCTGCAGGGCCGGTGACCTGAAAGTCTGTGCCGGCAGGATCGATGCTGGCACAAAGTATTCGTTTTGGAAAATAAAGTTTGATTGAATCAGGAGTACAGCCTGAGCGCCCAATACTGTCAGCAAAAATGGGTTCAGGCACAAAATAGGTGAAACTCAGTCTATCACCGGGAGGTATATCACGCCCACAAATATCCAACAAACTATTTGCGTCAGTACCATTATTAATTACCAATTCATAGGTGCCATTTGGTAACGCGGCAGCTAAATTGATGGTAATTTCATCAAAGTCAAATGAGGTGCTGCAAGAATCAGGGACTGCACTGATTACGGTAGTGGCTGCCGGAAGTATACTGAATTCACTTCCTGAGGTAGTCAAACTATTACACCTAACTTTTTTGTTCAGTTTTAAACGTAATACTTTCCCATCACAGTCTGCTTTTACAGTATTTAATTTGGGGAGTAATGGATCAGTAATAACAGCAGTACCACCAGTAAAGGATAGGTTATAACCACTTTGCGTATTGGTGTAATGACTCACTAATAAAATATATTCATGGTCAATCAACAAATTTGGCATTCTTGCAAAAGTGGGCGCATTAGCTGAAGGGTCAGAAGCGCATTGAATAAAATTTACTCCGGTAGCAGAGGCTCCGGTTGGGCCATACGTACCCGCCCAATTACCACTTACAATGATATTTCTGTTTGTGAAAATTTCATCAGGATTTCTGCCTGTGATATCATAGAGCTGCCAATCATAATCTTCATTGGCTGCCAAAGGAGTAATTGTAAATCCTAGCGTACCGGATTGATAACAAGTAAACCGATAAAAAAATGGATTTCTGTTTTCATAACTTGCCCCATCTCCGCTACACCCCGGAACAAACAGACTGTTAGTAGAGCAAATTGGAACACTTGCCTGTGTGAAAACAGTAGTACCACAAACAGGAAAGGCAGTAGCAGGAGTTTGGCCAAGGGTAGTGCAAGGCTGTGCGTAAAGATTGTACACTACACCGGTGATCAGTAAAATTGTAAAAAGCGCAGGTTTTTTCATATCCAAAGCCATTCAGATCAGCTGGTACTTGTTGCCTGGCAAAGATACAATGTGGTCGGCTAAGGAGAGGCTTAGTAGAATTGCTGCCAACTTAGCGGGAGTCCAGCCAGTTGATTGCAGTAAGTGATCAACATGTTTTTCGTCACCAGCATGGAGGTGCGACAGAATTATTTTCTCGTCCTCAGTTAAAGTGCTGACTTTATTTTCAAAAGATTTTGCAGGTGGTAGCCTGTCCTTGGTCCAGTTTAACCAGTAAAACAAATCTTCTGCTGACGTTATTAATTGTGCTTTTTGGGTTTTAATTAACGATAAACAGCCACTGCTTTTTGAATCGTAGACGCGACCTGGCATTGCAAATACCGTTCGCCCATAGTTAAAAGCAAGGTTGGCGGTGATCAGGCTCCCACCTTTTAGGTCACTTTCGATAACCAATGTAGCATCAGTCATGCCCGCCACAATACGATTTCTTCGTGGAAATAAAAATCGATCGGGTTCTTCACCTCTTTTACATTCAGACAGCAAACCGCCACCACTATTGACAATTTCTGTTGCCAATCTTTTATTTACGGGAGGGTAAATGCGATCCAACCCATGGGCTAGCACTGCCAGCGTTGGTAGTTTGTTCCGTAGGGCTTCCTCATGTGCAATCGTGTCAATTCCTGCTGCGAGTCCGCTGACGATGACTGCATCTGGAAACGCTTGAATGGCAGCTAAAATATTTTCAGTAAACTTTTTTCCTACGGCTGTGTTGCTACGCGTTCCTACAATAGCTAACATTTTTGAGGAGTTTAGATTGATCTTTCCCCTTGCATATAGCAACAGCGGGGCATCGGCACATTCTCTTAATCGAAAGGGATACTTTTTTTCTGTAAGAAAGTAGGTATTGATATTGTTTGACTCAATGAATCGTATTTCCTGTTCTACTCGCTCCCAGTCATTGAACGCCGCTATAGCTTGAATACAGCCAGGGCGAACAGGAACTTTACTTTTTAGTTCTTGCGGAGAGCTATTGAAGATTTCTTCGGGGTCAAAGTGTTCAAGAAGTGGACGAAGACTGGCGGTACTAACACCTTTTAAAAGAGTTAGTGCTAGTTGATACTTTACTATTGAGCTCACGGTTGTTTTTCATAAGTATACCTGTTCAGTGTGTTAAATGCTAGAGTCCTACAATTTTCATTTCTGTACGACGGTTTAAGGCACGACCTGATTCAGTAGCATTATCTGCGATTGGTTTGGTTAATCCAAATCCTTTGTAAGAAAGTCTTCGGGCGTCAATTTTTTTAGAGACTAAGTAATCAACTACTGATTTGGCTCTGTTCTCACTTAGCAAAAGGTTTGTTTCTGCTTTACCGATGGTATCCGTATGACCACTGATTTCTATTTGAATACTTGGATTTTCTGAAAGTAGAAGAACTAACTTATCAAGTTCAATCAGTGAGGCGGGTGTTAACTCATACCGGTTGGTCTCAAAGAAAATGTTTTTTAAAACCACGCTGGCATTTTTCTCAATGGGCTGTAGTTCAATATTTTTTACAGCGGCTGAATCCGCGACCCCATTTTTTAAAAAATACTGATCTGAATTGAAAAGAAATCCCTTTTGATTTACGGTAAATGCATAATCTCTTCCAGTGGGTAAGGTAAGTAAGTAATTCCCCAATGAATCAGTCTTGACTTTTGAAATGATTTGCTGATTTTGTAAATCAGTAAGTTCTACGATAGCAGTGATGCCTTTTCCTGTTTTTTTATCGGTTACCCTTCCAGTTACCCACCTGGTTTCATAAGGTCGTATGGAAGGGTTTAACTCAAAACTATAGAGATCTAAGCCGCCATAACTGTCTTTTCTTTCACTGGCATAGTAGGCTGTTTTTCCATCAGCTGTTATAAAAAGTGTTCCTTCTCGATCTATGGTATTGACGGGGTAGCCCAAATTTTTTGGAGTGCTCCACTTATTCGGGCTTATTTTACGAACCATAAACAAATCGTCATCACCATAGCCAGGCCAATAAGAGGAAGTGAAATATAATGTTTGATTGTCCGCATGTATGAAAGGACATTGTTCGTCCGCAGGACTATTTATTCCAGCACCCAGATTTTCCGGTTCACTCCATTGTCCATTATCTTGTAACCGGCTAACGTAAATATCACTTCCCCCAAGCCCACCTGGTCTGCGGCTGGAAAAGTAGAGTTCTCTTTTGTCTGGTGACAAACATGGTTGGGATTCCCATTGATCTGAGTTAATTCGGTTGCCAAGATTCTTGGCAGCAGACCAACCCTCCTTAGTTTTATTGGAGATATATAAATCACATCCTCCGTAGCTGTCCGCTCTATAACAACCAGTAAATACTAGCCAGGTACCATCCTGCGAAATCATCATGGCTCCCTCGCTTTGGGGAGTATTTAAAGATCCTTTTAATGGCTGGGCTGTTTCCCAATTGCTAGCCTTCTGACGAGTAGCACCATAGAAGTCCTCATTATAAGTATCTACTCTCCTGGTAAAAAAAAGTTGTGTGCCATCAATAGTTTGAGAAGGCAGATATTCTGACATTTTTGAATTGACAGTTGCTCCCAAATTTTTTGGAGCAAAACCCACTGTATTTTTTTCGGCTTGTTGTTCTTTTTCTTGTTGAACAGCAAACGCGTACGTATTCTTTCGGCTGAGAGCCAATTCAAGTTGTGATCCCGTGGGCTTAACTTGCTCTATGAATTTTTCAGTTATCTCTAAGGCTTTTAAAAAATCACCGGTACCTGCTAACCCTGAAGCATAGGACAACCAAAAGGGTTTAAAATAGGTAAGGTCTATGAATTGTGCTCTTTTAAAACAGACTACGCTATACGGGTAATTTTTAATTTCTAATTGCAATCTCCCTAGCGCTATCCAGGCATCTGCATAATTTTCGTCGGCTGCTGTGGCTTCTTGCAAAAGTGCAATCGCTTCCTTTGATTGATTTTCATTGGCTTTTTGAAAAGCTTTTTGATATAGTTGTACTGCCTTTCTACTTACCTTATCTGGATTGTAAGCTTGTGAAGCGCCAATCATCGGCAGCAGAAAATAAATAGTACAAACTATTGCCAATTTCATGCTCATGGAATATTCAAATATTTGTGCACTTGTAAGCTTAGCTCCCATGTTGGATTCTCTTTGATAAAATCCAAAATTAGGGGGGTAATTTTTTCACGGTTACTCCATTCAGGTTGAAGGTAAAGCTTACAGGTTTGGTTAACTTTTTTTGCGTGTTCAGTGGCCCAATCAAGGTCACTGCTATGATACACCACCACTTTCAATTCATGGGCAGCAACAAGTACTTGATCAAGCGGAGCTTTAAATTTTTTAGGAGATAAGCAGATCCAATCCCAATGCCCAGACAAAGGGTGAGCCCCTGACGTTTCAAGATGTGTAGCGATTCCTTGTTCTCGCAGCAGTGTAGTTAAGGTTCCTAATTCATGCATCAGTGGTTCGCCCCCTGTTATTACCACTAGTTGTGCCGGCGTTTTTTTAACGGCTTCCACAATAGTTGAGGGGGAGTAGTGGGGGTGTTTGGTTGCGTCCCAGCTTTCTTTTACATCACACCATACACAGCCAACATCACAACCTCCCAGTCGTAAAAAATAAGCTGCTTTTCCCTGATGAAATCCCTCACCTTGTAGGGTGTAGAAGTGTTCCATTAAGGGAAGCGTATTGGTAGGGAAGGTGCCTTGCATAAGTAATAAACGTAAACTCGAATATATTAGTGCCGCTGGTTGCAGGCTTGAAATGTATTTTTTAGTAATGCCGCAATGGTCATTGGACCCACCCCGCCGGGAACAGGGGTTATCCAACTGCAGTGCGGTGCAACAGTTTCAAAATCCACATCTCCCAATAAACGAAATCCTGATTTTTTGGACTGGTCAATTACTCTGGTGATCCCTACATCAACAACTATAGCTCCTTCTTTTACCATGGAGGCTTGTAAAAAAGCAGGTTTTCCCAATGCAGCTATGATGATATCAGCTTGCTTACAATGGCTTTCTAAATTTTTGGTTTTTGAGTGACAAAGTGTAACTGTGCAATTGCCAGGCTGGCTATTTCCGCTGAGTAAAATACTCATGGGTCTTCCAACAATATTGCTACGCCCAATAACCACAGCGTGCTTACCAGCTGTATCAATTTGATAGTGTTCCAACAATAACATAATTCCATAGGGAGTTGCGGGTACAAATCCTGGTTGTCCTTGCACTAGCTTCCCTAAATTCACGGGATGAAAACCATCCACATCCTTTGTGGGGTCAATCGCTTTTATCACTTCCTCTTCCCTAATATGTGCTGGGAGTGGAAGTTGCACCAGTATGCCATCCACAGAAGGATCATTATTTAACGCATCAATTTTTTCTAATAATTGTGTGGAACTAATAGACGTATCAAAGCGAAGTAGGGTGGAGGTAAACCCTGTTTCCTCACATGCTTTTACTTTGGCAGCAACATAGGTTGCACTCGCTCCATTGTCACCAATTAAGATGGCTGCCAAGTGGGGTGCTTTTTTTCCAGCGGCTACTTGTTTTTGAACAGCTTTTTTCAGCTCTTCTTTTACAGCCTGTGCTGCCAATTTTCCATCCAAAATTTTCATGCGGCAAAATTAGCATCAATTTGTAGTATTCTTCTCAGCTAATCTTGATTCTTTCTCTTGTCTCTACGCCCATGGCCAGTTAAACTTGGTCCGTGCACAGCAAATTCTTAAAACTAGGGCAGGTTATTTTTTGCTTGTTTCCCTTTTTTACTAGTTCCGCTTATTCGCAATTTGGCAATCATGCGGCCTTTCAATGGATGCAAACTATTGAATTGGATACAACATTGTCTGTTAATCCTGGAGCGGCACTTCGCTACCCGGGTATCCCCATCAAGAAATTATCAGTCACGCAACTTTCCTATTACCGATTGATGGAATTTAAAAATTGGCACCAGTTGTCGGTTATGGCAAAACGACAACTGGAGTCAACTACTATGTTGTTGGCCTTCTCAGCAGAAAAAATCCCTGCTGTTTTTTCTTCACAACTCAGTTTTCAATTCTCTCGGTTTTTGGGGGAGAATTATGCTGCGGGTGTACAAATGGGCTTATTGAAAAAGCAATTTCATTTTTATCGACCCGTATTAATTCCTTTTGCACAAGTTGGGGGCTGGACAACATTTTCTCCTGAGCTTAAATGTGCAATGACAATTGGTTTTTCAAAACAGGAAGTAGCCAGGGAATGGAACCATTTACCAGCCGTTGTGCTACTACGTTGTATTACTTCCTGGAAGTTATCAAATACATTTTCGGCTTCACTGCAATTAGAAAAGTTAACGGGCCTTCCATTTTTTTGGCAAGGGGATCTATTATTGAAAGCAGGCACTTCAATAGCAATAGCATTTGCTTATAGTCCCAACCCGGAATGGTGGCGCTTGCATTTTCAATTTCCTGGAAAAAAGGTCAATGTTACTATTTCAATTGGTTTTCAACCAATGCTCGGTACGCAATCAGGTCTTACTGCAGTATTTTAAATAATTGCGTTATGAATTCTATTACGCTGTTCAGTTGCACCATTTTATTATTTTCTTATTCGTTTTGTTTCATAGCACATGGGCAGTCCGCAGTTGGATCAACAGATCCATTCCAATTTTTACTTGAAACCAATGATTTGATTGGGGAGGAAGAAATTGACTCCTCGCTTCATTTTAATTATCAAAATCTAAAGTTTGATTTAAATAAAGTGGAGCGATTACAATTGGATTCTTTAGGGTTGTTAACAGCAAAACAGATTGAGCATTTTTTTCAATATCGCAAGAGCTTTGGCCCATTTCTGGATATTCATGAGCTGCAAGCAATTCCGTTGTGGGATCCTATAACAATCGCGCGTATTATAAGATGCGTTGCTGTATTCCCAAGAGAGTGGTATCAATCACCCCTTGCATTAAATAGCCCTGCACTATCGTCACTTACCATCCGATGGCGCCCTCCTGTACAAAATCAAGCAGTGGCAAATTCGGTGGCAGCTTGGACAGGTGATGCAAATTATTTGAGAGTTACTTATCGATACAGTGCTTCTTTTTTAAAACTTGGGATTACTGCCGAGAAAGATCCTGGAGAATTATGGATTAATACGCGTACTAAACTTCCTGCGGATTATTTAAGTGCTTACATCTTGGTGAATGGTAAGGGTAAAGTGAAGAAATTACTATTGGGAGATTTTACTGTAAATCTAGCGCAGGGTTTAATTCAATGGCAAGCGATGAGTTTCAGAAAAACACCTCAACTTGTCTTACTTAAAAAAAGTTCACTAGTATTTCAACCCCACAGAAGTAGTAATGAGTTTAACTTTCACCGTGGAGTAGCTATGCAATTTCAGCATAGGTCTCATTCACTTTCATTATTTTTTGGGTCCAAGCGCTTATCAGGCAATTTAGGCTTCTTGGAAGTAAGCAATCAGCTTGGGATTACTTCCTTCAACACTGCGGGCTACCATCGTACCACTGCAGAAATTAATAGCCAAGGTAATCTTTCTCAATTGGTAGGGGGTGGTCGATATGGGTTTAAACGCGGTATGTTTTCCAGTGGTGCAAATCTTGTTCTATACCGGTTTAGCTTGCCCCTCATTCCCACAGCAAGGGCCTACGATAAATATGCTATTCTGGGAAAAAACTGGATCAATATGAGCATGGATCTAGGTTATACCTACAAAAACTTTCATTTTTTTTCCGAGCAGGCAATAGATAAAAATTGTTCCTGGGCAGGCTTAGCAGGCTTGTTAACAAATGTTACAAAAGCTATCGAGTTTGGATTTTTATGCAGGACTTATACAAAGTCATTTCAAAGTTTATATTCCAACGCAATTGCAGAGGGCACCTTGCCTTCCAACGAAAAGGGACTTTTTTTTAGCTTGAATGCGCGTTTGAGTAACGCAGTAAGCATTCAAGTTTTTACGGATCATTTTTATTTTCCCTGGCTTCGATACTTGATTGATCAACCCTCAAGAGGAGTTGAACAATTCACTCAAATAAATTATCAGCCTGATAAAGTGTCAACGATTTATTTCAGATTTAGAAAGGAGCAAAAAATGCAAACGGTCTCAGACGCAGCTGCATTATCCCCCATTGAGGCAGCCTCACTTATTGAGCGATTTCATTTCAGATTCCAGGTAGAGCAGGTTGTGTCAAAATCCCTAAAGTGGTCAATTCGCATGGAAAGATCCAGGGTGAGACAAATTTTAAATAAATCTGCAGGTACAGCCAATGGTTTTCTGGGTTTTTTCCAATTAGGGTTTCAGCCTTTTGAAAGAAATATGCTAAAGGGAACAATTCGCTACTTGGTTTTTGATACAGATGATTATCAATCAAGAATCTATGCATTTATCCCCCAGGCAGGTGGCGGTTATCAGCTGCGGCAGTATAGCAATTCAGGTAGGGAAATGCTTTTAAATATTGAAAATGAATTCTTTAGGATCTTTTCCTTGCAGAGTTCTATTGTCGGGACTAAAGAGGGCAAATCCAAACCTTTTCTTTGGCGTTTTTGTGTGCAGATTAGCCTGAAATTCCACGAATTAGCCACTCCAAAAATTTATAACACATTTTAACTCTTTGTTAAAAAAAAGGTTATCTTGCCGCAGCAATCGTTAGCACCAAGTTGTCTCAATTGTTATCGATTTGAACCCAAAAAGTCAGTTCGCACTGACTTTCAGCGTAGTTTAAAATTAAAAATTAACGTCAACATGAGAAAATTCGCATCACTGTTCACCATGTTAATGCTGACTGTAGCATTGGCATTTGGTCAGGCTCGTACAATCACAGGTACAGTAGTAGATGAGAATGGGGTTGCCATACCAGGAGCCTCAGTCCAATTGAAAGGAGCCCGTACTGGGGTTGCTGCTGACAATACGGGTACATTCCGTCTGCAGGCTAAAGCCGGAGATGTTTTGTTAGTGTCAGGAGCTGGCTTAGAACCTACTGAATTTACAGTTGGATCTGACAATTCTGTTCGTATTCAAGCAAAACGTTTTGTGGCTGCAGGAACTGAGGTTGTTGTAACCAGTGGCTATGGAATCCGCAAAAGTCTTCGTAACCTTTCCAACAACGCCCAGGTTGTCACTTCTGAGCAATTGAATACAATTCGTCAGACAAACTTGAATAATGCCCTTGCTGGAAAAGTTTCCGGTATCCAAGTTAGAAGTCAGTCATCTGCAAAATTGGGTAGTAATGGTAGTATCCGTCTTCGTGGTGAGTCTGGTTTCGGCGGTGGACAAGGCATCTTATACGTTGTTGACGGAACAATTCTTCCAAATCCTAATGACATCAACTTAGATGATATTGAAGACGTAACTGTCCTGCAAGGCCCTGCCGCTGCAGCTATTTTCGGTCCTCAGGGAGCTGGTGGAGCCATCGTAATGACTCTAAAAAGAGCTAAAAAAGGTCAAAAAGGAATTGGCGTTGACGTCAATCTTGGTGTTCAAAATGATAAAGTTTACATTCTCCCTAACTACCAGAATTCTTATGCAGGTGGTGGAGTAGGTGATTTAATTAAGTATACTTGGCAGCCCGGTCATCCAGAATCCTGGAAGCGCTTGGATGGCAAATATTATCACGACTATGCTGATGATGCTAGCTGGGGTCCCCGCATGGTAGGGCAGGAATACATTCCTTGGTACTCTTGGTATGATGGCCATCGTTATTCTGGCACTACCGCTAAGTTATTACCTCAGCCAAATAATGCACGTGATTACTACAATACAGGTGTTATGCTTAACAACTCGGTTAGCATTTCAAAAGCAACTGACAACAGCAATATCCGTATGTCCTTTGGTAACATCGATCAGAAAGGTTTGATTCCTCAATCTTCTTTGAAGAAAAATACTTTCAGTACAATCGCTACAGTTGAAGTGACGGATCGTTTGACTGCCTCTTTAAACTTTAACTATATCACCCAAATTGTACGTGGAGAATTTGATGATGGTTACGCCAACCAAACAACGGGGTCATTCAATCAGTGGTTCCACCGAAACTTGGATATGGATATCATGAAAGAACTAAAAGATGTTCGCACTCCAGGTGGTATCATGGCTAGTTGGAATCACTTGAATCCGACCGCCTATAACCCCTCAAATACGCGTCCTTTTTATGCTGGTAACTACTGGTATAACTTCTATACCTACTTTGATCACATTAAGCCAGTTACGCAGACTGATCGCTATTATGGTGATATCTCACTCTCCTATAAAATAAGTGAGAGCTTAAGAATAAAAGGCACTTATCGCAAGCAAAACAACAACATTTGGAGCGAGCAAGTAATTACTTCCGATTTGCAGCAGAGCGCTACACAGTCTGGCTACATTGCCTCTTATAGCACCTCTACTTCCAACTCTAACAGAACTAACATGGAGTTGTTGATCTCTTACAATAAAAAGATTGGTGAATTTAATATTGGTGCAACCGGTGGTACAGATATCCTTCGTCAGTTGATAAAGGGTAACTCTGCAAACACTGTAAACGGCCTTAATGTTCCCAACTTGTTTACAATTGGTAACTCTAAGGATCAGCCCAGCGTTGGAAACTCACGCAGTGACTACCGCTACAGTGCCATTTACGCAACTGGTAACGTTACTTGGAGAAACTACTTGACAGCTGACTTTACATTACGTCAAGACTGGATGTCTGATTTGCCTCCTGCAAAATCTTTCATCGTGTCCAAGTCTGCGGGTATGTCCTTTATCTTTAGTGAGCTTCTGAAATGGCAGCCGCTCAGCTTCGGTAAACTCCGTGCCACCATTGGTGAAATTCCAACTGGTATCGGAACGTATGTATATCCTGGTTTTGCCTATGGAGTAGGTTCTGTACAATGGAATGGTAATTTCTTGATGTCAACTCCTGACCAGTTAGTAGATCCCAATATCCGTGGATCTGTCACACGTCAGCGTGAAATTGGGATCGATTTACGATTCTTGAAGAACCGTGTTGGTGCCTCGGTTACTTATTGGACTGGAGATGACAAGGATTTCCCAACCTCCATTCCTATTAATGGCACAAGCGGTTACACAAGTCTTCGCACTAATGCTGGTTTGATTACCAAACGCGGATACAACATCCAAGCTATGG
>Ga0194118_10003767_pt1 | contig 17247 bp, 15 predicted proteins | sample TA2MahsurfametaG_2_FD_148662 | JGI IMG/M metagenome (GOLD analysis project Ga0194118, IMG submission 148662) | Freshwater microbial communities from Lake Tanganyika, Tanzania - TA2015013 Mahale N5 surface | ecosystem: Environmental > Aquatic > Freshwater > Lake | place: Tanzania: Lake...
AACTGCACCACATGTGTCGCAAAAGGTACATACAACTCCTGCAGAAACATCCACACCACATGTCTCGCAAAAGGTACATACAACTCCTGTAGAAACATCCGCACCACCTGTATTGAAAACAATACATACAACTCCTGCAGAAACATCCGCACCACCCGTATTGAAAACAATACAGACAACTCCTTTGCAAACATCCGCACCACATGTGTCGCAAAAGGTACACACAACTCCTGCAGAAACATCCACACCACCTGTATTGAAAACAATACACACAACTCCTGCAGAAACATCCACACCACATGTCTCGCAAAAGGTACATACAACTCCTGCAGAAACATCCGCACCACATGTGTCGCAAAAGGTACACACAACTCCTTTGCAAACAACCGCACCACCTGTATTGAAAACAATACACACAACTCCTGTAGAAACATCCGCACCACCTGTATTGAAAACAATACATACAACTCCTGCAGAAACAACTACACCACATGTCTCGCAAACAACGGCACAACATGTATCACAGCAATCGACAAAAGTACCAACAGTTGTTATATCTCCTCATATTCAAATAGTAATTCAAAATATTAAGTATTCGCAAAGAAAATCGAATGCACATATTGATAACTTATTTCGAAGACTAACGCTTTATAATGACGAATACAGACTTTATAAACTTTTGACTATTGCACGCTTACATTTAAGACAACACTATAATGCATTATTTTATCATATTAAACATACTTTAGAAAAACATAACACATATGACACGTTTGACTCCCTACCAATAGATGATAAAAATTATAATAACAAACCACTACAAATTATACCCAACTATATTCATTCCATGCATACATTAAACAAATCTATAAAAAAAATAGAACAAAGTATTCAGTTTATTAGAGGAAATCATAAGTATATTCTTCTGAAAATTTTAAATAAATTAAAAGTACAATATCAAGAAGATACTCAAAAATTATTTACACTTTTGGACCATTATTAACAACGATTAACCATGATACTAAGTTACTTAATAAAAATTAAATTTCATTATATTTATATATTATATCAGATTCTTAATATAATATAATATAAATACAAAGTACATATATATACAAACTACATATATATACAAACTACATATATATACAAACTACATATATATACATTACATAACTCATATGTCCAATAGTACACCCAACTATAAAAAAGTAACATCATTTGAGGAAAGAAAACAAAAGTCATTAAAAATGGTTCTCAGTTATCCTGACCGTATACCCGTTATCATTGAAATGTCACCCTCTTCCGCGAACTATCAGTCTTATATTGCAGCATCACATAAAGTTAAGTACCTCGTACCTTATGATTTAACAATGGGACAATTTATAAAAATTTTACGCGATAAAATTAAAATCGAACCAACTACTGCACTATTCTTCTTTATTAATAATAAGATTTTTCCTATCACAACACCTATAGGTACAATATATAAAAGTGAAGCAGATGAAGATGGTTTCCTATATATAGAATTCTGCGAAGAATCCACATTCGGTAGAGTTTATAATTAGTATGTTTTATTATATTTAGCAGAACTATATAAACATATTTATATCTTTATATACAAATAAGCTAACATCATATGGATATCTCTATACAGAAAGTTACATGTTTTTTTAAAAATAATTTTGATATTTTTAAAAATAAATTAATGAAAAAATCATCTATAACGTCACCTGTAAAAATATGCACAAATCAAGTTACTTCAAAATATAACAATAATAATAATAACAATAATAATAATAACAATAATAATAATAACAATAATAATAATAACAATAATAATAAAGATTCTATATATACGACATCAAGTAATACTAAAATAAGTAATAATATTAATAACGAAGTAATAGATATGCAAACCGACACCATACCAGATATTACAACGACAAACACAACAACAACAACGACAACAACAACAACAACATCCTCCGAAATAATAACAAAAACAGTAACTACAATGCACAACATGGCGAACTATCATTTTACACATGTTATCGACTACACTAAATATACAGACAATATTATTTCGTCACTGGTTGACAATATGATTGACGATATCCAGGTAGAACACTCTCTCGTAGATAACAAAAAAGATAAAAAAATTATAGAAAAAGTTTACGAATATTACGATAAACAACGAAAATATTCCCACTTACAAGATATACTAACACCCGACGTTTTTAAAGAATTTGAACAGATTGTCAACAATGTTTTATGTCAAAACCCTGCTTATCTCGCTGAACTTTATCCTATAAAAAAATATGCAGGCGACTTATCAGACATAAATGTACGATATGGTGTATTTGAAACAAATAATTTTATCATTAAAATAGACGATGAATGCGATGTTTTCATACCTGAATTAGAACTTATGTCGCATATTGGGAAAGGAGTTATTTCTCCACATAACATCGTACTCCCATACTTTGTTCGTATTTTTAAAATAAATAAATACAGCAATAAAGAAGGCAACAATATGTATGTAAAACATATGCATTTCAGTATACAACCACGCATAAAAAATACACTCTCTCTACGCAAATGGATAAACTTGTTAAGTAGTAAATGTTTTACTGTTAACTATTATATTCAAATGTGTATTACTATCTCCAAATCTATACTTTTTTTGCACTCTTATAATATAGTTCACGGTGACCTAAAACCAGACAATATATTAATTGAGCTAACAAACAATACACCTTATATTATAGATTTCGGATTATCTGGACTCCATAAATTATCAAAAGGTACAGGCGGGACACAACCTTTCTGTTGTCCAGAAACAACTAATTGTTCTTTTACTAAAAGCGACAGTTATACATGGGTTAAAAATAAAAAACAGTACGACTTATGGTCTATAGCACTTATATTTTCTACTATTATTATTTTTAAAGAGTCATATGGCTACTATGATGAATATCCAAGAAGTTACTTCACCAAGGACTATTATGTTAATGGACACTTCTTAAACCGTATACCTATTCATTTTAGAGAACCATTTATACTCGTACTCTCCAAAAAATCCGATATTAATCTTTCCAATTTTATTATGCTACTTGAGAATTCTGTTCAACTTGTATCGCCTCCTTAACCATAACTTCAGCATCCTGAATATTTTTTGCGTCATCATTAACTCCACTCCCTATAACAATAGAAGCAAAATTATCCGTATCCTTTGGTTCAGTATTTTCTTTTGTATTCTTTGCCTCCTTTGCCTCCTTCGCCACTATCCGCTTGGCGATTACACGTTTTGTATTTTGTCGCTGTAACATTCTCATTATTAAATGGTTGCTTATCGATAATGTACTCATATACGTCTTATACTTGAAAACACATATCGATGTATTCGACTTTACGAACTTTATACTATACCACCAATACGCTGGTATATTTACCATTTGCCCAGGTACTAACGTAACATCTATACTACGCAGCTTGTCAAAATCTTTTTGATATTTATCCTGTACCATCCATGGATTTACAGGCGATATAAACTCGAAATTCTCATAGTCATTCACTGAATATAAATACTTTGTCGCTTTCGGAGCAAATAATCTTATTATTACCTTACCATTCGTTACCAACATATAGTTACGATAATTCATATCATAACGAAGTGGTGTTTCTGCATTCAATGATGCAAACATTATATCATACGAACATGACGACACCATAGATGGTCTCAAAAATATGTCATTGTTTTTATAGTAGTTAATAACACCCGACTCTTCTAAAAAGTCGTAGTTATTTTCGCTTATATATTGCGCCTCTTTGTCTTTTTTGAATAACTCGGCGGATTCACTTATTGCTAAAGGAACATACAACTCCGTCTCGTCGTCGTATTCTTTTGTGTTCCTTATTTTTATATCAAACCCTCCATAGTTTGCTTTAATACTATTGAAATTACAGTTCGTCATTAACTTCTCATTATTAAAAAATGTTACTACCGGTTGCCTTAAATCACATATTTCCTCCAGCTTTTCTTTTGATGGGTCAGCCATCTCGTATATCTCTAAATCATCCGCCTTTTTCAAGTGAAAACATACATGTAAGTAAATAAATAATACAAAACAAAATACTATTATAGCTATAACCTCTTTCATTGGTAGAATGAATATATTTATTTTTACTAATTTATTTTTATACTAATATTTGTAATTTTATACTCATTCATCTTTAAATAATATAATAATATAAAATTGCGTTTTTATATTATTCTTTTATACTTTTCGATTTTTGCATAATCTCTCGCATCTCATTCATCTCATACTTATGTATCTCCGTCATTTGTCACTATTCACTCCTCTTGTTCCTCATGTCCATCTTGTTCCTCGTCTCCATTATTACTTTCCTCTACATTTTCATCCTCTTCGGCAACACCGTGCACTTCTGTAACTGTCATGGTACATCCATCATCTAGATTATTGGCATCATATACAGTGTTTGGAATATATACACTTTCCTCTCTTTTCACATGTATATTGTCATAACTATCATATTCCATATTATTATAGTGGTTGTTACTGTGGTTATCATGGTTGTCATGGTTGTCATGGTTATTGTCATGGATGTTATGTGAAGGCAAACCACCTGAAAGAAGTTTCATTACAAGACCAGATAACTCATTTAAAGTAACCTGCTGAGAATTCAACAAAGCACGTAGCGACTCATTTTCCTTCTGCAGAGGCTCAATTTGATTTATAATATCAGACAAATTTGTATTCGTCAATATATTATCAAGCAACTTCGTTATAAAACCAGTATTATTTACAAGACTATCATATTCAGTAACATTTCTACTACTATCATTATCATTGTTGTATGAACCTGCACCCTTGTCTATACGATTCGATAACATTTGTATTCTATTTGAATGCTCATTCAGCACAGCATCCATATGTAACAACTCGTCATGGTGCAACTTAAATAATACATTTGGAGGTAATGCTGCACCTGAGGGCAAACACGGTAAGCCTGCTGCACTAATAGGCAAATCGCGAATATGAATACCATTTACTTCCGCCATCGCTCTATTATGTATAACACTATTTACAGTATATGGACCTGCACTCCCACCTGCTACACCAGTACCAGTCCCAGAAACCGGAATATATGTAGGCACTCTCGTATCTACCGGCGCTGGAGGCATAGACATTGGACCATGAGCTTGCATTGGAGGTCCAGCCTTTGCAGCAGCAGCGGCAGCCGCAGCCCTTTGTTGTAGTTGCATAAATAACTGCTGTTGAACATGTGGAGGAAGTTGGCGGAAATTGGGAGGCAACCCTGGTGGCAAACCAGGAGGCATTCCCATTGGCTGTCCCTGTCCCTGACCACCTCCCATCGGTGGAGGACCTCCTCCTCTTCTCTTCTTTGCTGCTGATATCGATGCACTATTACTCATTCTATTTGGTAATCTTATATATTTCTTAATAATAGTATTTTAAACCTTTTTTTACGCAATCATTTATTGTTGTTTTTATTGTTGTTTTTATTTTGTTAAAATATAGCAAAATAAAAATTCATTTATTCCTAAAAATACACATATATGCATATACCTGCAGCAATCATCAATCAATCATCAAGCAATCATCAAGCAATCATTTTCATCGCTATCGTTTCATGACTTTTATAGTCTACCAAATTAATATCTTCGATACGGTAATTTTCGATTTTCTCACGGTTCTCTTTCGTCTCAACTATCTCTATCCTCGCAAACTCATACGGCTTCCTATTTAACTGTCCCCTCAGCGCATCTATATGCTCCTCGTAAATATGTGCATTCCCTAAGTGATACACAAATTCATGTGCTTCTAACCCTGCATGTTTCGCGATAATATGCGTCAACGCCGAATAACTCGCTATATTAAACGGCACTCCTAATCCGACATCACCGCTTCTCTGATATAATGCACATGATAACTTATTACCGCCCGATACATTGAACTGCATCAACACATGACACGGTGGCAGCGCCATCTCGTCCAACTGACACGGATTCCAAGCACTCAATAATAGCCTCCTGCTCGCTCTAGCAACAGGGTCAGGATTCTTCAATACGTCTATGATTTGCTGCAGCTGGTCTACACCCTTCCCACTATAGTCAGCATCAGACCCAAGATACGGCGCATTGAAATGCCTCCATTGATGCCCATATACGGGACCAAGGTCGCCTTCCTTATTGTCATATAGCCCCCTGCTGTCTAGAAACTGGCGCGATGCATTCCCATCCCATATATGTACTCCTTGTTCTTGTAATTTTTCATTACTCGTTTCTCCTCTTATAAACCATAGTAGTTCCTTAAAACATGTCTTCCACGCTGTACGTTTTGTCGTCAGTATTGGAATTTTACCATTACGCAAAGAAAATACCATCGAAGCGCCAAATACAGATTTAGTAACTCCATTACGTCCTTTCTCCATTTCGCCATTCTCTAAAATATCATGAATGAGGTTTAAGTACTGATATTCTTCGTGTTGTTCGTGTTCTTCGTGTTGTTCGTGTTGTTCATTTTGTTTATATTTTTCGTTCTCTTTACCTTGTTCAGCGCACTTATTATAGTTACATTTCATGTTATATTTAGCAAGATTTTTCAACATCTAAAGAATTATATTCTAATACTTACTAATATAAACAATACATTTAATATCTTTAGTCGATTATTTTAATTGTTTCATTTTCTTTTATTTAATTTCTTAATATAATTCATATATAAAATGGACGACGATAGTATAAAACCTATTACAAACCAAGGATTCTTCACTTATGTCTTCAAACTATCTAGATTTAAACAAGAAGATTTAATGAATATTATTCAGTATACACTTCTATCCATTGTTCCTGTTATACTATTTGTATACTTTACTAAAAAATACTTCCCTTCTTTAGAAGAGAATGACTCCTCCTTATATATCTTTACTATCACTGTAATTGAGTTGATATTTATGATTATCGGTATATTCTTTATCGATAGAATAATCAACTATATCCCCACCTATAGTGGAAAATATTACGAAACTATCAACTTAACAACAATCGTCATCATCTTTGTTCTCTTTATGCTTATTACTGAAACTGGTTTTAAGAAACGAACACTACTTATGTTGGAACGTTTTGATAAATTCTTCTTTATTGATGATGCCCTTATTCGAAAGTTCGGAGGAGAAGTTCGCCCATTCAACTTTGCAACCGATGAAATATTCCGCGACAAAAGACAGCCCAACAAGAATAATAAAAATAATGGCAAGGGAAATGCAGGTGCAGGAAATGCAGGTTCGGCTCCACGCACCGAAGGTATGACCCAACAACATAATCCTCCTCCTCCTATCCCTGTAGCTGGACCAATGCCCATGGTACAACAACCATTTACTCCAGGACCCACATCTATGGGCGGCGGCGGTGGCAGCATCGGAGGTGGATACAGCGGCGGCAGTGGCGGCAATATGGAATCATTCGTACCTGAATACGTCGAACCAATGGCTGCAAATGCAGCTCTCGGTGGAGGAGGCTGGGGGTCCGCATGGTAACGGTGGATTTTAGCAAATAGTGTCTAAATAAAATATATATTGTTGTTTTTAAGTAGTTTTACACACAAAACAACAATATATTATCGCGCATGCGCATCATCCACAGCAAAAAAACTTTCTTACGCGATTTACAATATTTACGAAATACCCTTCTCTATTGTTATTATGATATTTACTTACACTTATCCCTTCCATATAATACGACCGATTTGATGAATAATGTGTTTGTGGATTATAAACTGCATAAAAAAATCTCTCACTATTTCCACCACTGGCGCTTCCACCCCCACTAGGATTCGACGTTTCTTGCTCTTGCTCTTGCATTTTATGATACATTATTCCTTCGCTAAATTTACTTGCACGATTCTCATACATATTATAGTTCGTAAAATCCTCGATAACCATTATATCGCGTTCACACTACGCTGTCGCTCTTTATTCTTTACATATATTATTTTTTACGTTTATATCCATTTACAATAATTCTTTCGTTTGTCCTTTTTCTCAAAAAAAAATGTTAGTACACACACACAAACACACACACACGCTTACCTGACATTATATTACCTTACCTTACATGACATGACATAACAGGTTCCCTTTACTCTTCGTCACTGTATCTGTTGCAGCCCCCCCACTTATTGGGGACGTAGAGTTCAGGAACTCTTGTTCCGCGCGCACTCGACTGTTTTGCCAGAGCATTGTTCTTGTTCCATTTCTGATTGTAGCGCTTTACGGCTTCACGCGACGCTCCCTGCAGATTCTTCTTTGGCATGTCGATTACGACCACGTCATCCTTGCTGACCTTGGCGTTCCCCACTGAATGGATGTCGAGGGGAACATATTTCTGCTTCCGTTGCTTGTTGACACGAGCTCTGGCTGCTTTTTTGGCGGACGCGGATGGTCTGCTCTTTGTGCTACTGCCACATGTTGCGAATGCTTTCGACTCCTGGATTTTCGCATGATTCAGCTGCGGTACAACAAGACCGTCATCCTCGAGCATCTGTTTGAACTCTTTCTCGTCGAAAAGCATTTGGCACCGCATTTCATGTTCTTCCCTTTCCGCCTTTTGTTCTTCAGTTTCTGCTTCCTCTGGATACATGGTCGTGTAGCTAGTGTCTGCTCCGTATTCTTGTATGGGTTGTTCGCACTCTTTCAAGTCCACCTCGCGCTCTTCGGGTGTCATGACTTCCCAGATTTTCATCTTGCGAATCCAAGCACCGCGCTCCATCTTCGCTCTACAGGACTCCATCCATTCTTTGTTGCCTTCGCTGCACGCCTCTTCGTACTCCGTCTCGGCTATTTCAGCCGCGTCAATGATGTCTTGCTCGTCGTGCGTGAGGAAGTACGTCCATCGTTGATAGGGCGGAAGTGTCGCAATTTTGGAACTCAATCTCTGCTGCCTTTGCTCTCGCGCAAGTTCTTCGAATCGTCGCTCTCGTTCTTCTTCTTCGCATTGTTGCCGTTCCGCCTCGCGCATTGCACTCTCCTTGTCGCAACGCAGTTTGCTGTGAAATTCGCGAAGTTGCTTGAACTGGTCGTCCATATTCACTTCGCTCAAGGGAATTTCATTCGTGTGAAGAGTGTTGCCGAATGGAAAGTGTATCGTCGCGATATGAAGAGATGAAGCGTCGACCATGCGCACCGAATCATGATGGATGCTCGTTGTGTTTCTGTAGTATTCCTGCAGCTTCATCTCCGCATTGCGAAATACAACCGCTTGGTCTTGTTCGAGCTTCTTCATTTGTTTCTTACGTGTCAGGTATTCGCGCTTCATGTCGGCACGCATCTTGCGCAGGAATTCTTGTTTGTCGTAGGCTTCCTTCAGTACATACGCCAGTCTGTATTTTGTCTCGCGGTGTTCGAACGCGCTCTGGTACTCGGGGTCCTGAAAATGGAGAAATCCGTACTCGGACCGTTCGGTGGCAAAGATGCTCCTGTTGTATTCTTCTTGGGTTTTGTAGCTCTTTTTGCTGGTGGTTACAGTAGTGGTGTTGTTAGTGTTTCCGTTCATGTTGATAATTTCTTTTTTGTCGCATGCTTTCAATACTATGGTTCTATTTCATTTCAATTTTCTATTATCGAAAAAAATAGAAATATAAAAATAAAAAAAAACTTAAATAGAAAACTATGGATTAAGGAAAAGAAAGTATTCTTACATATTATATAGTAGACAATAGTAGTAATACTTACTTATATGAAGAACTATAAAAGTTTGGCTTCCTCGCCACATACAGACTATATGAAATTTACAGGCGGTACCGGCACCGGTCTTGGAGGACAAGCTGAACCCACCGACACCACAGGAATAAAGAGATTAGAAAACCATGAGACGTTACAGAAGCATGAGATTAATCGAAATTCATATAATAATTCAAAATCGGGGAGTTATTACAATCCTTACACAAGTGAAGATATTATCAACATTAATGGAAATAGCGCAAATCGTTTACTTGGAAGCGAAGAGGAAAGACAATCAATTGTTCTTCCTTTTTATATTCCTATTATAGACACCATTATATCAAATGACCTTATGATTGATATCGTCGACCATAGTCTAAGGATCGGAGTCGATACAAGAGAACGCATTATTTGCAGTGGCAGGATACGTAAATACCGTATACTCGGAGACGTTAAAGACTGCAATTTTATTATCGAAATGGAAAATAATATAGTATACCATGTGAAAAAAAAAGGGATTATGATGCGAACATGTGTACATGACGATTTACGAAGACATATTATAAAAATAATGGTGAATTTTATAGAGGGTGGCAACATCGATAGAGGAGAAAGTATCGATAACACCATTCATGGTAATAATAATAACAATAACAATAACAATAACAATAACAATAACAATGGAGGCAATCGCTTTAATACTGTTACCATAAAACCTAAGAAAAAATGGTTTCATTTTTTTGCTTGCTTTAGTTCCACGCCAGACTAATGGCTATAACGCCATATATTTTCCTTTTTTTTGAATGATGTTATGAATTTATCATGTTTTTCGTGATAGATTCATATTTTGATTTATATATTACACTATGTTGATTTTTGAATAATCTCATGCTTCTATATCATCTTTATACATCTAATTCTTTCTTGTCTACAAGAACCTCTCGACTCACTGCTCGTATTATTTTCTTACCATTTTTTGCCTCATCCTCTATGGGCTCCGATATATTTCTCAGCATCATTAAGTACTCCATCTGCTTACGCTCTGTCTCTATCCAGTCAGGATTCTCTTCTGTCCATAGTTGTAATGCGGTTCTCTCTTTATCAGCTATCTTCTCTATCGTATTTCTCATTATCTCATGCGTGTCATCCTTCTCCCATTTTTCATGGTCCTTTATATACATCGTCTCCCTCTTTCTGTCTGTACAATGTATCGGTCTCTTATAAATATCCAACTCTTTCAATCCTCGTATCATAACATTACTTATACCCTCCACTAACCCATTCTTTTTCGAATATAATAAATCCTCAAACGTTATCTTCAACGAATCCACAAACTCAGATATATTTAATGCATCCTTACACTGCTCGTTCAAAAATACATTCAGATTAAAGTTATTCGTAGTATTATTGTTGTTATTTATTATGGTGTTATTACCTATCTTCGGTATCACCTCTTTCAAAATTTGACGAATCTCTTCATTATCCTTCAACAACTTCAAAATAAGACCATCTTTGTCTAGGTTGTTAAAATCTTTTAACTCCGATGATACAACTTCGTCGCTTTTATTATTCGCAATAGGACAACTCTGCTTATGCTTCCAAAGCCCCATACGGGTTGAATACGTTTTTGAACACTTGCAGACAAGGGAACTTTCAGGTTCGGCATTTTTTTGTAAACTTTTGTAAACTTTTGTAAACTTGTCATGTTTTGGTGTCGCAAGGTGTGCCTTAAAATTGTATTCTTTGTAACATTTGAAACCACAAGGCTCACAAAAAAATCCTTGGCATTTTTTTTTATTTCGTTTTTCAATTGATTCACTTTTTTCGGACTTTGCCGTTTTATGCTTACCTGTATCGTAATGTTTTTTTAACGACTCTTCGTCAGTACAGTGTAAATCGCAATATTCGCAATAAAATATTTCATTTTTTTCACATTTATCATCATTTATGGTAACGTTATTCGGATTTATTTTTGGTTTTGGTCTCGGCAAAGATAATGGTTCAATACTATTAAGCGTTGCATTGAGTAAAATAAAATATTCTTGCTCCTTCTGTCTAGCGTCATAATTATCTTTGCAGTTAAAAAAGTCAACTATCTCCATATTCCAATTATCCCATCCTTTATTATTTCTTATGACCTCATATAGTCTGCAATTATAGTTAGGTGACTTAATATTTGTACATCCCTGTTTATGTGCATATTTTCTTTGAACAAAATTCGTAGTATAACCAACATACACATCTTTTATCGTGTGGTCTTTACATGTTATTTTATAAATTATGGTGTTAGAATAGTCAATATCCGTTTTGGGCATAATCTTATAATAATCTTATAATAATCTTATAATAATCTTATAATATATCAGTATACAAAAAAATGCCTAAATCCTTTTCGTAAATATTTTAAAAATCTCAAAAAAAATATCGTCACAAATTTTTCAACTTAAAAAAGTGAATTAGACCATTATGGTCTGAGTGATGAAATCGATGTTTTTTTTACATTTCTACCCCCGGTTTTCAAAAATGGACAAAAATAAATGTCCATTTTCAAAAATCCAGCTTTAGATTTGAAAAAAACAATCATCATCACTTCTTCGGCGTACGCCCTCCCCATTTTCGGCGGGTTACCTTTATGCTGTTGGTATATTTTATTTTATTAGATGAAACGAGAGCATTATGCTGTGGTTTCAAAAGGTCGCGTAATTTTTGAAAAAGATGGGTCGAATCTTGGGGAACTTCTTTTTCGTAAATGAGGATGGCGGATTTTCGGGGATGTTTTGAATACGTCCCAAAATCAAAATTCGATTTATGTCCCAAAATCGGGGGTTCTTGTTTTCACCCTTTTTCGCCATTTTTTCACCCACTTTTTGGGGGATCTTTTGTATTTTATAAAATTCCGGCTTTTACTATGGCAGCAGCACCTTTAAGTATATTTGGTTAATATATATATTAAACCGGCTTAAAGAACACGATATATATCCGACGATGCTAGGACATGACTAGTATACACGTTTATAAATACATTTTTATAATCATATTTGCAGACGAATATGATTATACCTTTGTTTTAATTCTTGCTTTTAGTATACTTATATAGGTGTTATCGAACCGTCGAGGTTCGCCAAAAGCATAGTGACCTTAAGAGATGGGTGTTTCTTATGTATCAAGTCTCTAAATTTATTTAAATTTTTTCGGTGGAGCTGATATTCTTCTTCCTTCGACATATTTGGGCTGTCATATAAAATTCTATAGGCACCACAATCCATATGGTCTACTACAACAATTTCATCAATATCGTGTAACTGTTTTGACAGTTCAATGTGTTTATCAAATGTCACACCCCACTCCTTGAACTTATCATGGTTATAACCTAAACTTGCACCTGCCAGTGAAAATTTGTTATAATCATCTTTATGGGTTTTACTCAAAAAATAAGTCGTATCATTTACAAACCTAAAATCCATGCACGATAAAACTAGTGCTTTGGCTGTTTTTTCTGATAACCTGTCTCGCAAAGTGTTAGACCTGTTAAAAAAAATATAAACAACACACAAAACAGCGACAATAATAATTAACGCTACTATGTGTAAATACTTCTTTTTGTACATTATATATATTCATCAATAAAATATATATTTCAAAAACTTTTATTTTAGAATATTACTGATACTATTTAAACATTTTATACTAGATATATATATACACCACACGTCGCATCCATCGCATCCATGAGTCTAAATGTCGAGGATCTTCTTAAAGCCCTCGATAATGAAAATAATACCGGCGTTGCAGGCTTAACCACCTCGAAAATAAAAAAAGAAAAAAACGACATCCTACAAAAATTACAACTTTCTGGACAAGAATTAAAAGACCTTCATTCGCGTCTAAAAGATTACCGCTATATCAATGAACTAAACGACCTTCAACTCGGACGATATATACGATGGATACCACTCAATACAGAAACCGCAGAAATTAAACTGACAAAGGGCGCATTCATGGTGAATACATTCCTCAATGAAAACGGAGCCTGTATCGTATGCAATAACAGTTATCGTCGCCCCATTATCGTACAGTTCGACAAAGTACTCATTTTTCAAAAATTATCCGAACAAGAACAAATCCTTATCTCCGCTATCGATTTCCTAGATAAAAAATAATCTAGTGTAAACTTTATATTTTAGTTAGAATGTAAATAATATCCTTTTACGTGAGATTTTGCATAACAGTTTGTTGCATAGTGACCCTTTCTCCCGCAACGGAAACATGTATTACCTTTACCTACTTTACACACACTTATATGTTCATAATAGTAATACTCATCTTTCATCGTTTTACCACATATATCGCAAATATAACTTATACGATTAGCGTTATCATCACTTTCACTATCATTTTCACTATCACTGTCTGTTACCCATCCATCGTCGTCATCATCGTCGTCTTCATCTTGAGAGAGAACAGCACGACTATTTTTATTTTTTTTATAGTATACGCATTCTGCAGCGAAGTGCCCTTTTTTTCCACATTTTAGACATTCATCCATAGCTCCTCTCAATTCGTCGTTTATTAACTTTATTTGACTTTCTGTAAGTTCTATTTGTGTATATGTCCCTCCTCTAACATTTTCAATCCCATACTTTAACATATATTCTTTTGTTATTTTATCTTCTTCAAATGGTGATACATTTTCTATCGTTTTTTCCAACTTTAATGGTTTATACTTTTTCGTCCAAGAAGAACCGCTTCCTTCAAAATGTTCTACGCACCGCTTGAAAACATCATTACTTTTACCAATATAATATTTCCCTTTTTCAAGGAGAAGTACGTATATATTAGTGTTTGACATTAAAAACTAATATATATATTTACCTGTATTATAAACTTCAATTTTATATTGAATGGTATTTACTACAATTTCTCAAAATCATCATCTTCTTCCACTCCATTCGCTTCCTCTGTTTCACAGTCTCCTTCTTCCTTCTCCTCAAGAGCCTGTGACGACCATTCCAAAGGGTTGCCGTTATCATCAGCCGCATGCTCCCCCGCATAATTTGCAAAGAATTCTTGTATGTTATTCAATGCATCCAACCTATCACTCTCGGTATCATTATAGTAGTCACCCTCATACCCCCCACAAACACTCGAATAATTCAACACATCATATGTCGACTTTCGCTCACAATCATATTTCACCATATACGATAACGTCCTGTCACACTCCTCCACCTGACTATTTATATCTGCAACTATACCCTTAAGATGTGCCGGTGTTTCAAAACATTCGGCAAATTCAGTATTGAAATCCTCCACTTTGGATATGCGCCGACGCAAGATACCAATCTCGGCACACTTTTTGGAATTGTCACGTGACCTTTGTTTTGCATGGCGAAGTTTCGATTCGTGTTTTGCTATAATATCGGTGATTCTGTCTACCGCTTTTTCATTCTCAATCATACGCTCATTTGCGCATTTTATCGAATCAAATGCATAGTCGAGTTCTATATTTGTCGAGGCTATTTTTGTACCATTTTCATTTTGGCGAAGACTGAGGATGTCCATGCTTTTTTCGGCATTTACCATGCGCTCTGCTAACCCGAGATTTACCCAGTCGTTGACGCGAGACTCTATGCGGTCTAGACGGGTTGTGATTTTTGTTATGTGGGCGATTAAAAGATCGACCGATGCAGCAAGCTCTCCGTTACTTGGGAGACGGTTCATTGTTGGAACATTTACCATTGGTGTATAGAACTGCGGGTTATATTGCGGATTATGTTGATAAAATTGCGAATTTTGAAAGTAAGGAGTTGCAGCTGATGAAGACATTTCTGTTTTGATTTATGTAACTGTTTATATATTATATAAAGTTATATTTAATATTTTCAATTTTATTTATTTGTAAAATATGTAATATAATGATACTAGTGTTTTCTATAAGTTTTTGTTTTTCTACCTCTTTTTGTTGTTTTATTATGTTTTAATCTTTTCTTCGATTCCTTATATGTCTAGTAGATTTTGACTAACGTGTGAAAAAAAAATCTCTTTATATTTTATAAACATGACAGTTTTCACATATATAATAATTGCTCTTGGTTTATTTATGGGGTACATATCAACACTAGGTATAAAGTCGCAAACGATAAGACTACTTGATATATTTTTAATTGGTCCACTTATGATATATTTTGGGCAAAAAAGTAAACCTCTATCAGTTTTTTCAATGTTGTTGGTGTTTTTCGGAGCAACAACGATAACATACAATCTAAAAAATTATCTTTTCATACAAAATTCTAAAGTTGTAGAATGAATTATATGCGTGTAAGCTGTAAAAAACCCATGACACCTCCCTAACCCACAAACCCCCTAACGATTAGCAATGCGTACAAATGAAGATTTTTCCGTCGCCGCGGCAGTGGTCTGAATTTGTCGGGTCATTGGGGTACAAAATTTCGTGCGAAGTTTGTCCATGAATATGGAATTTCGGAAAGACCTCCTCCAGTTTTGCAAGCATGTCGCGTTTACCATCGTTTATTAAGTGTTCCTGGATGTGTTTCTTCATATGGAGGCATAGAAAATGCGAGAGTGTTTGAAACGCTTCCTCCTCTGTTCGATTGGTATATTTTCTCGAAAAATGTTTCCTGTCTAGATGTAACTCTGTCTCGTATTTCCAAAATATTTCACAAGACATGCTTAGATTGAGAACCACAATATCTTTCCCGAGAATGTTGTTAATGTTGGTGTTGTGATTGATGTTATTAATCGACATCTGTCTACGAGTTGAATATGTTTTTTTGATTTTTTACTATTATATATATCTGGCTTATTTTTGCTTCAATCTTTTATACCCCGATATTAGATAATTATATATACTTATTACCGATTAGTATATATAATATAGCATTTTTCGTCTATATTATTAAGAGAGAGTGGTGCGTGAGTCATAGTATAGAGTGTGTGTATATATATATGTAAAGAGAAAAGGGTGGTATGTATAGGTAAAAATGTAAAGATGATGTCCGTAAAAGGGTCGCCCAATATAGCCCCTACCCTACCTCCCTATATACCCTTTAACTCCCCATTTACTCCCCATTTACTCCCCATTTACTCCCGATTTACTCCCGATTTACTCCCCATTTACTCCCCATTTACTCCCCATTTACTCCCCATTTACTCCCCATTTACTCCCCATTTATTCGACGATTTAACACCCCCTACCTCCCCTATATCCCTGCCCCTTATACCCTATTTATACGCATATACCCTCGAAAGCTCCCCTTAAATAGCCTACCCTCCTATATTCCCTAAACCCTATACCCCCCCTATCTCCCTATATATCCCTACCCTCCTATACTCCCTAAACCCTATACCCCCTATCTCCCTATATATCCCTACCCTCCTATACTCCCTAAACCCTATACCCCCCTATACCCCTCCTACCCTCCTATATTCCCTAAACCCTATACCCCCCCTATCTCCCTATAT
>Ga0194118_10003771_pt1 | contig 17227 bp, 10 predicted proteins | sample TA2MahsurfametaG_2_FD_148662 | JGI IMG/M metagenome (GOLD analysis project Ga0194118, IMG submission 148662) | Freshwater microbial communities from Lake Tanganyika, Tanzania - TA2015013 Mahale N5 surface | ecosystem: Environmental > Aquatic > Freshwater > Lake | place: Tanzania: Lake...
GCCTGATCAAGGCCCTCGATGCCCTGCAGCGCGTGATCGCCATGATCAGCGAGGCACGGGACGCTGGCAGTGCCCGCGCCAGCCTGCAGGTGCATCTGGATCTGAGCGAACGTCAGGCTGATGCCGTCTTGGCGATGCCACTACGCCGATTGACGGGACTGGAGCAGGAAAGCCTGCGTCAGGAAGCCGGTGACCTGCGCCAGGAACGACTGCGCCTGCGCCACCTGTTGGACGACCGCGGTGCCCTGCTCGACACCTTGATCGGCGAACTCAAACAACTCAAGAAACGCTTTGCCACCCCGCGCCGCACCCGACTGATCGAAGGGGGCGACGAACTGGTCGCCCAGCGGGCTGCAGCCGTGCGTCCCAATGCCGAACTGCAACGGCAACAGGCCTTCGCTGCGCTGAGCAGCGAGAGTCGTCTGCTGATCCAGAGCGACGGCAGCGTCAAGATCGTGACGCCCCAGATGCTGGGCCGCCTGCATCTCGATGAAGCCGCCCCCCTGGGTGATCACGCAGCACCGGCACGGCTGATTCTGAGCATCAGCAGCCAACCGGCGCTGCTGGCGTTCACGGCCAGCGGCAGGGTGGCTTTGTTGCGTTGGGAGTTTGCCGGGCAACAACCCGGCAATCTGGAGCGCTTCTTGCCCGATGGGCTCAACGGCGATCCGGTGGTGCAGGTGCTGCCGCTGCCCAGTGGAGAAGGCATCAGTCTTGGGCTGCTGAGCAGCGATGGCCGTTTCAAACGGCTTCCCCTCGAAGACGTTCAGGATCTTTCTGGCCGAGCTGCCACGGTGCTCAAGCTCAAAGAAGGGGTTCAGCTGCAGCGGGTGGTGGTCTGCCGCGAAGGCCGTGAAGTGGTGGTGGGCAGCTCAACGGCCCGGTTGCTGCGGCTGGCGGTCAACGACAGCAACCTGCCGCTCATGGGCCGCACCGCCCAGGGGCCGGTGCTGATGCGCCTACTTCCCGGTGAAGCCATTGTTGGAGCTGCTGAGGTGGGCCCCTCTGGTGCCGTGCTGCTGGCCAGCCGGCAGGGACAGATCAAACGGCTCGATGTGGCCCAGCTGCGTCCTTGTCTGCGTGGCGACCTCGGTCAGATCGGCTTGCAATTCCTGCAGCGCAACGACAGCCTGGTGGATCTGGTCAGCGACGCCGCTGCCATCGTCGGTGTTCGGCTGGCGGACCATGCATCCAGCCTGCGCCTGGCCACCACTGAACTCCCCCTGGAGGATGGATCAGGCCCAGGACAAAGCCTGCCTTTGGCCAGCAAGCAGGAGATCACCGAGCTGGTGCCGCTGATCAGCGACCGACTCAGCGAAGTACCGTAGCCGCCAAGCCCCCGGGCTCAAGCATCAGCTTGCTTGAACTCACCGTGTCATCCATGGCAATGGGATAGGCCCCGTCAAAACAGGCCGTACAGAACTCCGATGCGTGGGTCTGGGCTGCCTCGACCATGCCCTTTTTGCTGAGATAAGCCAACGAATCAACACCCAGATGGGCGCTGATCTCCTCAAGCGTGAGCCGGGCTGCGATCAGCTGGTCCTGGGTGTCAGTGTCAATGCCGTAGAAGCAAGGATGGGTAACCGCCGGTGAGCTGATGCGCATGTGCACCTCGGTGGCACCGGCATCGCGCAGGGCTGCCACCAGCTTGCGACTGGTGGTGCCGCGCACGATCGAGTCATCGATCACCACCACCCGCTTGCCGGCCAGCACATCGGGCAGGGGATTGAGCTTGACGCGAATGCCCGCCTCACGCATGGCTTGGGTGGGCTGAATGAACGTGCGACCCACATAGCGGTTCTTGATCAGGCCATCGCCATAGGGAATGCCGCTCAGCTGCGAATAGCCAATGGCTGCAGGGATACCTGAATCAGGGACGCCGATGACAATGTCGGCATCGACAGGGGTTTCGCGCGCCAGGGTCTCACCGATGCGCACCCTGTAGCTGTAGAGCGATTCACCAAAGAAGCGACTGTCGGGACGCGCGAAATAGATCATTTCGAACACGCACAACTTGGCGGGTTCGCTGCACCAGCGGTCGCGATGCACCGTGGCATCGCCCTTGCGGAACTGAATCAGCTCACCGGGTTGCACATCGTCGTCATAGGCGGCGCCGATGATGTCGAGCCCGCAGGTTTCACTGCTCACCACCCACTGGGCATCGGCAACCTCACCAAGGTGGCCAAACACCAACGGCCTGATCCCGTGGCCATCGCGCAAGGCAAACAAGCCTTCGGGAGTGCCGATCACCAAGCTGAAAGCACCACGGCAGCGAGCAGCGGCCGCTCGGATGGCCCCATCCCAGTCGTTGCCGCGGTTCACTTCCTGTTGGATCGCAAAGGCGATCAACTCGGAATCGGTGCTGGAGTTGAACTGGTCGGTGTGCTCGAGCAGTGACTCGCGCAGTTCAGCTGCATTGACCAGGTTGCCGTTATGGGCCAGTGCCAGGGGACCCAGCCGGGTCATCAACAGCACAGGCTGGGCATTGCAGACCTTGCTGCTGCCGGTGGTCGAATAGCGGTTGTGACCGATGGCCAGCTCACCGCTGAGGCGCTCGAGCACCAGCTGATCAAAGACCTGCGACACCAGGCCCATGTCCTTGTGCAGGCGGACCTGGTTGGAACCATCAAAAACCGCGATCCCTGCCGATTCCTGACCGCGGTGCTGCAGGGCGTACAACCCGAAGTAGGTGAGATTGGCCACGGGCTGGTTCGCTGCCAGCACCGCAAAAACCCCACAGGCTTCTTCCGGTTTGTCGGGACGATCACCAACGCTGGTGCCCCAGGCGGCTGTCAGGGACGGGGAAACGACATCGTCCACAGAACCCGGCGGCAACCGTCGTATTGCATTCTGCATGAAGCGGATTCCTCAGGCCGTGGGTGGCACAGCGCTGCCGATGCGCCGCGGCAAACCCTGCTCAAACACCTGGCTCAGCTGCTTGTTAGACACAGCGAGCAGGGGCTGATCAGCGGCGCTGATCAGCAACTCGGGGCTGGACGTCACCACACCGATCGGCTGAGCTGGCACTGAGCCCAACAGGGCGCGCCAGGCCTGATCGTGCTCAGCGGGCACGCTCACCACGATGCGGCCGCCCCCTTCAGCAAACAACAGACGATCGAAGCGGACGCCTGAAGCCGGCAGCTGCAGCGCGGCCCCCAGCCCCGAGGCCATGCACGATTCAGCGGCAGCCACGGCCAGGCCACCATCGCTGAGATCGTGGGCTGAAGCCACGAAACCAGCCGCAATCGCCTGACGCAGGGCTGCCTGAACGGACTTTTCAAGATCCAGATCGATCAGCGGCGGACGACCGGTGAGTTGGCCGTGCACCACCTCGAGATAGCTGCTGCCCGCCAAGGACACCCGCGCATCCAGCGCAGTTGCATCGGCGTCGAGCGGGACACCGAGCAACCAGATGGCATCGCCGCTCTGGCGCCAAGCCAGGCCGCACAAGCGGTTCAGGTCATGGACCAGACCCACCATGCCGACCACCGGGGTGGGGTGGATCGGCTGCATGGAGCCATCGGGCAGCCGGGTCTCGTTGTAGAGCGAGACATTGCCGCCGGTGACCGGCGTTTCCAGCACCGTGCACGCCTGCGAGAGGCCGCGGCAAGCCATCGCCAGTTGCCAGTACCCCGTGGGGGTTTCAGGCGAAGGGAAATTGAGGTTGTCCGTGATCGCCAGGGGTTCGGCGCCCACGCAGCTGAGGTTGCGGGCCGCCTCGGCCACTGCGGCCATGCCACCGCGCTCGGGATCCAAGGCCACCCAACGGTTGGGACAATCGACCACAGCCGCCACCCCGCGCCTTGAAGCCAGCAGGGAACCATCACCCTGCTGGGGTCGCAGGCGCACCACCGCTGCATCGGCCCCGCCCGGGGGAACCACGGTGTTGGCCTGCACCTGATGGTCGTACTGGCGGTAGACCCAACGCTTGGAAGCGATCGTGGGGTCATCGAGCAGGGCCAACAGCACCTCGCTCCAGCTGGTGGGCTGCCCTGACCTTGAACCCGAGACTGGGGTGATGCCAGACGCACCGGCAGCCGGCAGATCGGATTCGCTCCAGCGCCAGTGGGCCTGAAGGTCGGCCGGGGGGTCGCTGAGCAGGTCGTGGTGGTTGATCGGGGTGTCATCGGCCAGGGCGCTGGCAGGCACCTCAGCGGCAACCTGTCCCTTCTGCAGAACACGGACCACGTTCTCCTGCAGCACACGACCCACCACAGCCGCCTGCAGACCCCAGCGGGTGAAGCGCTGCATCAGCGCCTGCTCACGCCCTGGCTTCACCACAAACAGCATGCGCTCCTGGGATTCAGACAGCAGGAACTCGTAGGGGGTCATGCCCGGCTCCCGCTCAGGCACGCGATCAAGATCGAGCTCGATGCCGAGACCGCCCTTGGCCGCCATTTCAGAGCAACTGCAGGTGAGGCCGGCGGCGCCCATGTCCTGGGCGGCGACCACATCACCGCTCTGGAAGGCCTCAAGACAGGCCTCGATCAGGCCCTTCTCCAGAAAGGGATCACCCACCTGCACGGCGGGGCGATCATCGAGGCTGGCCTCGCTGAGCTCGGCACTGGCAAAGCTGGCGCCGCCCATGCCGTCGCGGCCGGTGGTGCTGCCTACATAGACCACCGGATAACCCACCCCGCGGGCGCCGGAGCAGACGATCTCCTCGGTTTCCATCAGCCCCAGGGCCATGGCGTTGACCAGCGGATTACCGCTGTAACTGGGATCAAAGGCCACCTCGCCGCCCACGGTGGGCACGCCCACGCAGTTGCCGTAGTGGGCGATGCCGGCCACCACGCCCTCGATCAGGCCCACATTGCGCTCATCCTCCAGGGGGCCGAAGCGCAGGGCGTTGAGTAGGGCGATCGGCCGGGCGCCCATCGTGAAGATGTCGCGCAGAATGCCGCCGACGCCGGTGGCCGCCCCCTGGAACGGCTCCACCGCCGAAGGGTGGTTGTGGCTCTCGATCTTGAACGCGAGGCGCTGGCCCTCGCCCAGGTCCACCACACCGGCGTTCTCACCGGGGCCCACCAGGATGCGCGGGCCGCTAGTGGGAAAACCAGCCAGCAGCGGCCGGCTGTTGCGGTAGCAGCAGTGCTCGGACCACATCACACCGAACATGCCCAGCTCGGCCCGGTTTGGGGCGCGCCCCAAACGCCGGCAGATCTCGTCGTAATCGGCCTGGGAGAGGTTCTCCTTCTTGAGAGCCTCGGCCAGGGGATAGTCAGGCTCGAACACGGTGGCCGGGCGTCAGCCCTCCAGTATCAGATCCAGGGGTCGTCTCCAGGCTGTGAAGCCCGCTCGTGCGATCGCCGCGAGCGAGGATTCGGCTGCTGCGCAGGCTCCTGATCCCAGTCGTCCTGGTCCCAGGGCTCCTGCTCAAACGGCTGCCGTGGCGACTCTTCAGGCCAAGGGGGGTCTTCGAGCCAGCCTTCCACCTTCTGCTCAAAACGATCGCCCAGATCTTGAACCTGGTCGCGCCAACGGCGCGAGCGGCGCATGAACTCCTGGCGCACACTGGCGCGGGCCAGCGGCAAATCGTCGAGCTCCTGCAATCGGGCAAACACCTGCCCAGGCCGTTGATCGTCGATCCGCTCCGGGCTCAGGCGCCAGCGACTGCTGCCAGGCAGGCGCGGATCGCTGCGGCTGACCAGGTAATGGCGAATGGCACCGGTACGCAGGTCAACCGCGGCATCAACCAGCGTTCCCAGGGGCTGATCGCCAAGACCAAACAACTGGGCCTGCATCAGCGTGGGCAAACGCTCAAGGGTGGTCTGATCACTTTGGGCAGGTTCACCTTTGACAAGCACCTCAAGCTCGCCAAGGCCACGCAGCTGGTTGAGACGCCAGACCTCTCGCTTCGGCCCAAACGAGGAGGGCCGGCTCGCCCAACCCAACAGACGATGCACCGGAGGATGCATCCAGGCAACGAAGCCAACACCATGATCGAGCCCCTGGTCGCAGCGCACACGGCGCCGCAACAGATCGCTCAGCAACAGTTGCTCCGGCAAGCTCACCGGCCGATCACTGACGAATCTGAACCGGCATCACCAGATAGGTGAACTGGGGATCATCGGGCAGCGACAGGATCGCCGGGGTGGTGGGTCCGTTGCAGCACAGCACCACCTGCTCGCAGGCCATCGCCTTGAGGCCGTCGAGCAGGTAGCGCACATTGAACGCGATCTGAATGGCCTCGCCACTGACCTGGGCGCCGATGGCCTCTGAGCCGCTACCGACATCTTGCGCATCAGCGCTGATCTGCAACTGGCCAGCCTGGGGGTCAGCGCTGAGCTTGACCACGTTGTTGTGCTGATCAGCCAGAACGGCGACCCGCTCGAGTGCAGCGACCAGGGCGCGACGATCGATCTGGATCTGACGGCTGAAGCTCTCGGGGATCAACTGGCGGTACTTGGGATAGGCGCCATCGAGACTGCGGCTGGTGAGCACCTGATCAGCCCAGAGAAACACCACCTGGCCGCGATCACAAAACAGGCTCAGGGGCTCGTCACTGGAGCGCCCTGAGAGCAAACGCTCCAGTTCACGCAGCGAGCGTGCCGGAACGGTCACTTCAAACGGCTCCGCAGTGGTTTGCGCCTGCGGCAAGCGCAACACCGCCAAGCGGTGCCCATCGGTGGCGGCACACTCAAGGGCATCGGGCTCAAGTTGCAGATGCACCCCAGTCAGCAGCTGTTTGGCCTCATCGCCACTGCTGGCAAACAGGGTGGCGCGCAGTCCCTGGATCAGGGACTGCGCTTCCAGGCGAATCGAAACCCCGGATTGCACCAAGGGCAGATCGGGAAAATCATCGGCGGGCATTCCCCGCATCTGGTAGCTGCCCGAGAGGCTGGTGAGCTCGAGCTGTTCATTGCCCTCAGCGCAGCTCAGGGTGATCGGACTGTCTGATGAGAGGCGGCTGACGATTTCACCAAACAGGCGCGCCGGCAGGGTGATGGCACCACTGACCTCAACCGTTGCCGCAATGCTGGTCTGAATGCCAAGGCTCAGATCAAACCCCGTCAGGCTGAGGCGACCGGTGCCGGCATCGGCGGTGAGCAACACATTGGCCAGCACCGGATGGGTGGGCCTGGCGGCAACGGCACGGCTCACCAGCTGCAGGCCAGAGCTGAGTTCTGACTGGGAGCAAACCAGCTTCATGGCAACAGGACAGGGCAGGGGCCCGATGGGCTCCCCACGCTTCCACAGCCTGCTGCGAAGCGCAACGGGGCTGATGGGCCGGGAAGCCCCCCAAGCCTCAGTGCTGTTTGGATTGGATTGATTCAAAAAAACAAAAGCAATCCGTCGTAGTAGGGCCTTCGGAAACCGTGGAAAACGGATCAAAGCCCCTGCTGCTCCAAGGAAATTGACGCCTTCTGGATTGCGGAATCGCGGTTCTGGATCTTGGAAAACTGGCCGATTTCCCAGGTTTCCCGTCGCTTGGGAAAACAGGCTCGATCAACGCCCGGACGCAGGCTGCCCGTTGCCCGCAATTCTCGGGATCTTTTCCCCAGCCTTTCAGCAGCCGCTTTGTCGACTGGTTCTGGTTTTAAAAACCCATCACCTTGGCGACTGTCGCCGTATCCGCATCAAGGCCGGTATGAAAACGTGCGTCGTTGTTCTCGATGGCGGTGCTGGGGTCCTTCAGTCCGTTACCGGTCAACACACAGACCACGGTGGCGTTGCTCGGAACCTCGTCTTTGCGTTTCAGCAGACCAGCGACTGAGGCAGCGCTGGCGGGCTCACAGAAGACCCCTTCATGGTTGCCCAGAAGCTTGTAGGCGGCGATGATTTCGCTGTCGGTGACGGCCATGAAGCCGCCGTTGCTCTCGGCTTCGACGCGCAGGGCATTGTCTTTGTTGACCGGATTGCCGATTCGGATCGCCGTGGCGATCGTGTCGGGCTGCTCAACGGTCTGACCCAGCACCAGTGGGGCAGATCCAGCAGCCTGAAAGCCCATCATGCGGGGCAGTTTGCGGCTACGGCCTGCTTGGCGGTATTCGCCAAAGCCCATCCAGTAGGCGGTGATGTTGCCGGCATTTCCCACTGGAATGCAGAGCCAGTCGGGGGCATCGCCCAGTGCATCCACCACTTCAAAGGCCGCCGTCTTTTGGCCCTGCAGGCGGTAGGGGTTGACCGAATTGACCAGGGTGATCGGGTACTGGTTGGCGACGTCCTGGACGATCGCCAGGGCCCGGTCAAAATTGCCTTTGATGGCGATTACCTCGGCGCCGTAGAGCAGGGCCTGGGCCAATTTCCCCTGGGCCACATAGCCATCGGGAATCAGCACAAAGGCCCGCATGCCGCCCCGTCTGGCATAGGCCGCTGCAGCTGCTGAGGTGTTGCCGGTGCTGGCGCAGATCACGGCTTCTGAACCAGCTTCCTTGGCCTTGGAGATGGCCATGGTCATGCCCCGATCCTTAAAGGATCCGGTTGGGTTGAGACCGTCGTATTTCAAGAAGACCCTGACCCCTCGGCCGATCTGCGCCGCGATCGATGGCGCCGGAATCAACGGGGTTCCGCCTTCGCGCAGGCTGATCACCGGCGTGCTGCTGCTGACCGGCAGCCAAGCTCTGTAGGCCTCGATCAGGCCTGGCCAGTCTTGGTGAATCGGCCGTTTGCCCAGGTTCCGCAGCGATCGCAGCAGGGGCACGGCATGGCAGGAAGGACTGAGGCGAATCTACGGCTCAGCTACCAGCGGTCCCAGTGCCGCCAGCAGGGCGATCGTTGCCCTTGAGCCCATCGAGCGGAGATTCCGAGAAGAATCGCACCAGATCGCTGATCGAGCTGGCCTTCTGCATGAGGCTCAACAGGGCCGGAATGCTGACCTCGAGTTCGGCGGTTGGATAGGCCTTGAAGAACGAGATGGCCGAGAGCGATCCCTTGCCCTGCACCATGCCCAAAATGATGGCTGAACGCAGTGCAGGAATGCTGTCGTTGCCCGCGTAGAGCGGTGACAGGATCGCCCCTACCCGTTGCAGCAGCGCTTCGCCGATGCGGGTGTTGAGCAGCCGGCTCACCAGGGTGATCGGCAGGCTGATCGATTCCTTCAGCAACTTGGCCACGGTGGCGGGGTCCTGCTTGGTCAGGCTCAGCACATCGGCCAGCAAGCCCCGGGCACGGCCGGTTTCGGCCAGGTACTCCAGATCGGCAACCGGAATGGAGCGGCGAAAGGCTCCGCTGACAAACACCAGGTTCTGGGCAGCCTGCAGAGGCAGCGGCTGCAGCACGGGCGCAAGCGTGAGCAGGGCTAGGGCAGCACCAACGATCCGCCGACGCCTGCTGATTCGACTGTTCACCGCTGCTGATCCAGTGCAGCTGAAATTTAGGCCGGTTGCAGTGAGCTCTGATCAGGTTTCACCAGCACGTCTCGCAGCAAACGCACCAGTGAGCGCTCGGCCAGACCCTGGGCCAGATCCAGACCCATGCGTCGGAACTGAGGTGCCGACAGCACCGCTGGCAGGCGGCTGAGCAGCAGCTGCGGTTCAAAGCCCGGCAGAGCACTGAGGATCCGCAGCAGCTGGCGGATCGGCTCCAGGTCGAGCAGCAGGTCATCCATCGCGGTGTTGGCCTGTTGCGCCTGGTCCCGCAGACCGACTGGTTGCAGAGCCTGAAGCGGTTTGGGCAGGCTGCGGCTGAGCCGCAAGGTGGCCTGCCAGGCCAGGCTGTCGAGTCTGTCGACGGCGGCCTGCACCAACTGGTTGCGCAGCAGACCGCCGTTGTCTGAGAACAGAAAGGCGATCACCTGATCGAGCAGTCCTTCCAGGTCGAGCTGGCTGCCCTGGGCGGCGCTGGCCACCAGGTTGTCGAGCCTTTGCCAGCGGAACACCTCACCGTCAAACAGCATCTCCTTGAGGCTCTGGCGCAGTGATGGATCGGGATCTTCCATCAACCGCCGCGCAAAGTACGGATAGGCCGCGCCCAGGATCTTGAAGTCGGGGTCGACGCTGAGGGCGATGCCCTCCAGGGTCACCAGCGAGCGGATGATCAGGGCGTAATAGGGCGGCACCCGGAACGGGAAGCGGTACATGACGCCGCTGAGGTCGTCGGTGACGGCCTTGAAGTCCATGCGGCTGACGCCCTGCTCGAGCGCCTGGCCGAACACCGTTTCAAAGGCCGGCACGATCGGCTCGAGGTTCACGTCTTCAGCCAGGAAACCGAGGCTGACGAAGTCCTTGGAGAGCTTGCCGAAATTGCGGTTGACCAGGTGCACCACCGCCTGGATCAGGCCGGTGCGCGACTCCCTGGTGACCTCGCTCATCATGCCGAAATCGAGGTAGGCCAGGCGTCCATCGGCCAGGGCCAGCAGGTTGCCCGGGTGCGGGTCGGCGTGGAAGAAGCCATGCTCCAGCAGCTGCTGCAGGCTGCAGTCGACCCCAACCTGCACCATGTCGTCGGGATCGAAACCGAGCTCGCGCACCGCCTCGAGGTTGGTGAGCTTGACGCCGTCGATCCACTCCATCGTCAGCACGCGGCGGCTGGTGGCCTCGCGGTGGATGCGCGGTACGGCGATGCGGGGGTTGTGGGCGTGCAGCTGGGCGAACTTTTCAGCATTCGAGGCTTCGTTGAAGTAGTCCATCTCCTCGAACACCCGCTTGCCCAGCTCGTCGATCAGGGCCACCAGATCACTGCGGATCAGGCCAACGTTGCGGTTGAGCCAGGCGGCGATGTTGCGCACGATGTAGAGATCGAGGGTGATCTGTTCGCGCAGGCCGGGGCGTTGCACCTTGACCGCCACCTTCTCGCCGTTGTGCAGCACGCCTTTGTGCACCTGGCCCAGGGACGCGGCCGAGATCGGTTCAGGATCCAATTGGGCATAGATCTCGGAGACCGGTGCGCCCAGGTCTTCTTCGATGCAGGCCATCGCCAGGGCCGACTCAAAGCCAGGCAACTGGTCCTGCAGCTGGGCCAGCTCCTCGAGCAGCAGCGGCGGCACGATGTCGGGCCGGGTGCTCAGCGCCTGGCCGGCTTTGATGAAGGCGGGGCCCAGCGACGCCACCAGGTCGGCCGCCTCCTTGGCGCGGGCGCGGGCCACGTCGGGGTCTTTCAGTCGTTGAATCAACCAGTCGAAGCCGACCCCCAGCAGGTACAGGCCGATCGGCACCAGGGTCTGCCAGAAACGTTTCAGCAGGCGACCCGGGTGGCCGGCATAGATGCGGGTGATGGCCTCGGGGTCGTACGCGAGCAAACCCGCCGCTTCAATGAAGTCGCTGATCTCGGCAGCTGTTTCAGCGCTGGTATGAGACGGGGAACTGACCATGGCGGTCGGGCGGCCTGCGGCTTGGCACCACCCCCCTTCTAAACGAAAGAGACAGCCGCTACGGTCGGGCCGATCACCGCTGCACCTTCGGAGACTGCCGTGCTCACCGGTCTGCGGCTTGAGAACATCGCCCTCATCGAGGTTCTCGAGCTGAATTTCGGTGACGGTTTCACCGTGCTGACCGGTGAGACCGGTGCGGGCAAATCGATTTTGCTCGATGCCCTTGATGCCCTTTTGGGGGGCTCAGGACCTCGCTTGCTGCGGCAGGGGGCCGAGCGGGGCGTGATCGAAGCGAGTTTCAGCCTCACGCCGCCGCTTCAGGCCTGGCTGAGCGAGCAGGAGTTCGAGCTCGACGATGACGAGCTGCTGCTCAGCCGCGAGTGGCGCCTCAGCGAGGAGCGCCTCAGCAGCCGCCACCGGCTCAATGGTGTGGCCGTGAACCGCCAGCAGATCCAGGAGTTGCGGCCCCTGCTGCTGGATCTGACTGTGCAGGGCCAGACCCAGCAGCTGGCGCGTCCGGGTCAGCAGCGCCGCTGGCTCGATCGCTTTGGTGGTGATGCCCTTGCCAAAGCTCTCGAGCCGGTGGCTGCGGCCCACCGCGCCTGGAAGCAGGCGGCTGCAGCTTTGGAGAGTGCCCGCAGCCAGTGGGATCAGCTGCAGCAGCAGCGCCAGCAACAGGAGCAGTTGCTGGTCGATCTGGAGGCGGCCCAATTGGATGATCCGCACGAGCGCCAGCGGCTGCAGGCCGAGCAGGACCGCCTCGCCCATGGTGTGCGCCTGCAGGAAGGGGTCATGACCCTGTTGGGGCGGCTGCAGGAGGGGGCCGAGGAGGTGCCCTCGGCGCTCGAGCATCTCGCTGCCTGCGAGCAGGAACTCGCCCAGATGGCGGCCCTCGATCCCGCGGGGGCGGGCCCACTGGCGCAGGCCTGCAGCGATGCCTCTGCGTTGCTGCAGGACCTGGCCCGTGACCTGGACCGCTATGGCAGCGCCCTGGAGAGCGACCCCGAGAGCCTGGCGGCCCTGCAGGAGCGCATGGCCCAGCTCAAGGCGCTTGAGCGCCGCCATGGGCAGGACCTAACAGCGTTGATCGCCCTGCGTGATCAGCTGCGCGAGCAGCTCGCCCCGGGCGGCGGTGAGGCGTCGCTTGCAGCGCTTGAGGTTGCCGAAGCCGAGGCGCGCCGCGCCCGCGATGCTGCCAACACCAGCCTGACGCAGGCGCGCCACACCGCTGCCACCCAGTTGGAGCAACAACTGTTGGCGGCCTTGCGTCCCATGGGCCTGACCCATGTGCGTTTTGCCGTCAAGCTGGAGCCCGCCGCCCCCAGCGACGACGGCGCCGATGCCGTGCAGTTTCTGTTTTCGGCCAACCCGGGTCAGCCCCTGGCGCCGCTGGCCGAGGTGGCCTCGGGCGGCGAGATGTCGCGCTTTTTGCTGGCGCTCAAGACCTGCCTGGCCGCGGCCGATCGGCACGTCACCCTGTTGTTCGACGAGATCGACAGCGGCGTGAGCGGCCGCGTCAGCGGAGCCATGGCCGAACTGCTGCAGCAACTGGCGTCCCAGCGGCAGGTGTTCTGCGTCACCCACCAGCCGCTGGTGGCTGCCGCGGCCGATCACCACTACCGCGTCAGCAAGGTCGTCCAAGCCGGCGCAACCCACACGCGAGTGTCCCACCTGCGGGACACTCAGGCACGAGCGGCCGAGCTGGCCGAGCTGGCCGGGGGTGACCTGGGCGAAGCCCAGAGCTATGCCACCAGCCTGCTCAAGCGGGCGGCCTGAATGCGACGGTTCAGCCGTCCAACAGAACCAGTTGCCTGGAGGGCAACTGGTTCACGAAATCCCTGTCAAACGTCGCCAGGCATTCATCGCGGCTGAGGACCGCTGCGGCAATCCATCCATCACTGGTGGCATTGCCGCTCATAAAGGACTGGGCCGTTTCCAGAGGGGTTGGCTCAACGAAGACACGCGGATGGGTGACCAAGCACAAGAAGCCTGCGCTCACCATGGGCAGCAATCGCAGCCTTTCACCATTGGCACAGGCATCAAGGGTGGTTTCCAGCCACCCGATGGCCCTCTGGTGGTGCGCACGAGTGAGCGCAATGCAGATTTCTGCATTTTTTGCTGGATCCGCGCCCTGGATCAGCAATGTCGTCTGGGCGTTCTCGTTAACGTGACCTCGATTTGACCAGACATGGCTTCAACAGCAGCCCAGCGCTGGACAGTGGCAGACATGCCCGACCAGAGCGGTCGCATCGCCCTGGTCACTGGCGCCAACAGCGGCCTGGGCCTGGAGAGCGCTCGTGCCCTGCTGGCGAAGGGTGCCCAGGTGGTGCTGGCCTGCCGCACGCTGGCTAAGGCCGAACAGGCGCGGCGGGATCTACAGGCCGCAGAGGTCACGGCCGGTTTGGATTCCATGAACACTTCAAGCGAGGACCGCATCGCCCTGCTTGAACTCGATCTCGCTGACCTTGGGAGCGTGCGTCGGGCCGCCCAACAACTGGCTGCCAGCCATAGCCGTCTCGACCTGTTGCTCAACAATGCCGGAGTGATGGCGCCGCCCCGCACGCTGACGGCCCAGGGATTCGAGCTGCAGTTCGGCGTCAACCACCTGGGCCACTTTGCGCTGACCCAGCTGCTGCTGCCGTTGCTGTTGGCCAGCGCTTCAGCGCGGGTGGTGCAGGTCACCTCGGGGGCGCAGTACTTCGGCCAGCTTGACTTTGACGATCTGCAGGGTGAGCGCCACTACGACCGCTGGAAAGCCTACGGCCAGAGCAAGCTGGCCAATGTCGTGTTTGCCCAAGAGCTGCAGCGGCGTCATCCGCAGCTGCTCTCGGCCGCGGCGCACCCCGGCCTGGCCCGCACCAACCTGCAGCCCACCTCGGTGGCAGCCAACGGCTCCAAGCTGGAGCGGCTGGCGTACAGGCTCATGGGTCCGCTGTTTCAGAGTGCAGCCCAGGGTGCACTGCCCCAGTTGTTTGCGCTCACGGCACCTGAAGCTCAGCCTGGCGGCCACTACGGCCCCAGCGAGCTCGGCGGCATGAAGGGCTGGCCCAAGGCTGTCCCGATGGCCAAGGCGGCGTTGGATCCTGCCCAGGGTGCGCGGCTGTGGCAGGTGAGTGAGGAGCTGCAGCTGGCTCAAGCGCGCCGGTGATCTCTTCTCAACAGGACCATGGTCATGACCATGGTTACGAGCATCAGGGTGTCTGGCAGACCTGTTGTCCCCGCTGAGCCCAGCTGAGCAGCCACCCCCCGTAGACTCTGCCGTTCCCGAGACGACTGGATGCCCCGCGCCAAGAGCAGCCAGGACAAGCCAGCTCTCACCCTGCACGAGAAGGTGGCCCAGCTCGCTGGCAGCCGCATGCTCAGTGGTGGCTCGCTGGAGGATGTGATCCGGGTGCGGGGCGCCCGCCAGCACAACCTCAAGAACGTCGATCTCACCATTCCGCGCAACCGGCTGGTGGTGTTCACCGGCGTCAGTGGCAGCGGCAAGAGCTCGCTGGCCTTCGACACGATCTTTGCCGAGGGCCAGCGCCGCTATGTCGAGAGCCTCTCGGCCTATGCGCGCCAGTTTCTGGGCCAGGTCGACAAGCCTGACGTCGATGCGATCGAGGGACTTTCGCCGGCGATCTCGATCGACCAGAAGTCGACCAGCCACAACCCGCGCTCGACCGTGGGCACGGTCACCGAGATCCAGGACTACCTGCGCCTGCTGTTCGGCCGCGCCGGTGAGCCCCACTGCCCCCAGTGCGAGCGCTCGATCAGGCCGATGTCGATCGACGAGATGGTCGATCAGATCCTCACCCTGCCCGAGGGCACCCGCTACCAGCTGCTTGCGCCGGTGGTGCGCGGCAAGAAGGGCACCCACGTCAAACTCCTCAGCGGCCTGGTGGCCGAGGGCTTTGCCCGCGTGCGCATCAATGGCGAGGTGCGGGAGCTGGCTGACAACATCGAGCTCGACAAGAACCACGCCCACAACATTGAAGTGGTGGTCGATCGGCTGGTGGCCCGCGAGGGCATCCAGGAGCGGCTCACCGACTCGCTCCGCACGGCGCTCAAACGCGGTGAAGGCCTGGCTCTGGTCGAGATCGTGCCCAAGAGCGGCGAAGAGCTGGCCGAGGGCCTCGAGCGCGAGCGGCTCTATTCGGAGAACTTTGCCTGCCCGGTCCATGGCGCCGTCATGGAGGAGCTGTCGCCGCGGCTGTTCTCCTTCAACAGCCCCTACGGAGCCTGCGCTGACTGCCATGGCATTGGTTTTCTGCGCAAGTTCACCTGCGAGCGGGTGATCCCCGATCCCACCCTGCCGGTGTACGCGGCGGTCGCCCCCTGGGCCGAAAAGGACAACTCCTATTACTTCTCGCTGCTGTTTTCGGTGGGCGAAGCGTTCGGCTTCGAGCTCAAGACCCCCTGGAACCAGCTGAGTGACGAGCAACGCGATGTGCTGCTCAATGGCTCACGCGAGCCGATCGCGATTAAGGCTGACAGCCGCTACCGCAAGAGCGAGACCTACGTGCGCCCGTTTGAGGGGGTGTTGCCGATCCTCGAGCGCCAGCTGCGCGACGCCAGCGGCGAATCGATGCGCCAGAAGCTCGAGAAGTATCTCGAGCTGGTGCCCTGCGCCAGCTGCCAGGGGCTGCGGCTCAAGCCCGAGGCCCTGGCGGTGCGGGTGGGTCCCTATCGCATCCACGAGCTCACGGCGGTGAGCGTGGGTGAAACGCTGGCGCGCATCGAGGCGCTCATGGGTGTGGGTGCCAGTGAAGGCAACGAGCCCCAGCTCACGGCGCGGCAGATCCAGATCGGTGATCTGGTGCTGCGCGAGATTCGCATGCGGCTGCGCTTCTTGCTCGATGTGGGGCTCGACTACCTGAGCCTCGATCGGCCCGCCATGACCCTGAGCGGTGGGGAAGCCCAGCGCATTCGCCTGGCCACCCAGATCGGCGCCGGCCTCACCGGGGTCCTGTATGTGCTCGATGAACCGAGCATCGGCCTGCACCAGCGCGACAACGACCGCCTGCTGGCCACCCTCACCAAGCTGCGGGATCTGGGCAACACGCTGATCGTGGTCGAGCACGACGAAGACACGATCCGGGCTGCCGATTACATCGTCGACATCGGCCCGGGGGCTGGAGTCCACGGCGGCCACATCGTCGCCGAGGGTGATCTGCAGGCCCTGCTGAGCGCTGAAGACTCCCTCACCGGTGCCTACCTGAGCGGTCGCCGCACCATCCCCACCCCGGCCGAGCGTCGCAGCGCCGGTTCGCGCCGGCTGAGCCTGCTCGGCTGCGCCCGCAACAACCTGCGCGATGTGTCGGTCGAGATCCCGCTGGGCCGTCTGGTGTGCGTGACCGGGGTGAGCGGCAGCGGCAAAAGCACCCTGGTCAACGAGCTGCTGCACCCTGCGCTGGAGCACCAGCTGGGGCTCAAGGTGCCGTTCCCGGCAGGCCTGGGTGAGCTGCGCGGCATCAAGGCGATCGACAAGGTGATCGTGATCGACCAATCGCCGATCGGCCGCACCCCCCGCTCCAACCCGGCCACCTACACCGGCGCCTTTGATCCGATTCGTCAGGTGTTTGCCGCCACGGTCGAAGCCAAGGCCCGCGGCTACCAGGTGGGCCAGTTCAGCTTCAACGTCAAGGGCGGCCGCTGCGAGGCCTGCAGCGGCCAGGGGGTGAATGTGATCGAGATGAACTTCCTGCCCGACGTCTACGTGCAGTGCGACGTCTGCAAGGGCGCCCGCTACAACCGCGAGACGTTGCAGGTCAAGTACAAGGGCTTCACCATCGCCGACGTGCTCGAGATGACCGTTGAGCAGGCCTGCGAGGTGTTTTCAGCCATTCCCCAGGCGGCCGACCGGTTGCGCACCCTGGTGGATGTGGGCCTGGGTTACATCAAGCTGGGCCAGCCCGCGCCCACGCTTTCGGGCGGTGAAGCCCAGCGCGTGAAGCTGGCCACCGAGCTCTCGAAGCGGGCCACGGGCAAGAC
>Ga0194118_10003782_pt1 | contig 17184 bp, 15 predicted proteins | sample TA2MahsurfametaG_2_FD_148662 | JGI IMG/M metagenome (GOLD analysis project Ga0194118, IMG submission 148662) | Freshwater microbial communities from Lake Tanganyika, Tanzania - TA2015013 Mahale N5 surface | ecosystem: Environmental > Aquatic > Freshwater > Lake | place: Tanzania: Lake...
CGCGAGGAGGAAGCGCGGCTGCAAAGCGAACTTGATGAGATGTTCGCTGATCCGCTATTTCGCGCAGCACCCGTTGCGCGCGATGAACTGCGCGAATTTGCCGACATCGCCCCGTCCATCGCCGAGGCCGTGCAGCTTCTATACACAGCCTATCGTGATTTGAAAGAAGGGGGCGCGGGCGCGGGCAGCGCGCAAGATGATGAGCGCAGCGAAGCAGCCTCAAACAATAATCCAGTTGATCGAGTGCGCGATCTCATTCAATCGGCGACCAATCATTTTCCTGAACTTGAAGCCCGCGCGGAAGCGCTCGCCGAAGACATTGCAAAAACGGGAAGCGATTTACTCCTTGCGCTCGTTGCAGGATTGAAGGAGATGCATGGCATTCGCGTGCAAATCTTGCCGGTGGATGTGATGCCGTCATCGCTTCGTCGCTTTGATCATCACCGCCGTCGGCTGATGCTTTCCGAGCTTGTTGATGTTCATGGCCGCACATTTCAAACCGCCTATCAACTCGCACTCATTGAATGGCGCGAGGTGATTGACGCGATTGCCACGCGCTTGGAGCCTGAACTAAGCCCCGCCAAAGCGCTGTTGCGCGTGAGTCTTGCGAATTACGCCGCGGCTTCTTTGATGATGCCCTATCAGAAATTTCTCGATGCGGCAGAAGCGTTGAATTACGACATCGATGTGCTTGGTGCGCGTTTTCAAGCGAGCTTTGAACAGGTCGCGCATCGATTAACAACCTTAAATCGTACCAATGCGCGCGGTGTGCCCTTCTTTCTCATTCGCATTGATAATGCGGGTAATGTATCAAAACGTTTTGCTGCGGGGAATTTCCCCTTCTCGCATTTTGGGCGCACTTGCCCACTCTGGAGCTTGCACGAAACCTTCTCGAGCCCCGGCACCTTTATGACCGAGCTTGTTGAACTGCCAGATGGTGCGAAATGGTTTTCAATCGCGCGCACGGTGCGCCGCGCGGCTTCTGCTTATGGCGATGCCGAAGGACAATTCGCCATCGGTTTAGGCTGCGAATTGAAATATGCATCACGTTTGATCTATGCGCGTAAATTTGATTTGAAAAACGCCCCCTCGACGCAAATCGGCGTCAATTGCAGATTGTGCGAACGCGAAAATTGCGCCCAACGCGCAGCCCCACCGATTACGCGCAAACTCCGCATTGATGAAAGCATTCGCGGCGTGTCGCCCTTTAGTTTTGATGTGTAAATAGATCAAAAAAACGTGAGAGACGATCCACGATGATGGTTCGACATGCCACTTCGTGGCGGCTGACCACGAGGAAATAAACTATCCCCGCCGACGGCGGCGACCGCCCTCGCCTTCCGCTGCTTGGGTGATCTCTTTTTTCGGCGGGAAAGTCACGACCTTCGCAAGATTTTCAAAATAGTCAACCTTGTTCGGGATTGCCATCGCACTCACGAAATGCGTCTGGAATTTTGGTTCCATTGCGGTTTCGATCTTCTCGATTTTGCCGACAGTTTTTTCGATTTCGTCACGCGCATTGAGATTGAGCAAAGCGATGCGCGCGCCCGTGCCTGCGGCATTACCCGCCGAGCCGACTTTCTCGAGATTACAATCGGGAATGAGGCCCAAGACCATCGCATATTTCACGTCGATATGACTGCCGAATGCGCCCGCAAGCGTGATGCGCTCGACGTGATCAACACCATAATGATCGAGCAGCAATTTCACGCCCGCATAAAGCGCAGCTTTGCCGAGTTGAATTGCCCGAACATCGGCTTGCGTGATCGTGATGCGTGGCTCGCCATCATGCAGCAGATAAGTGAAGGTGCGGCCCTCCGGCAGAATGCGCGATGTGCGGGCTTGCAAATCGCCGTCAATTACGCCGTCTTGCGTGATGACGCCAGCGAGATACATCTCCGCAATCGCTTCGATAATGCCCGAACCGCAAATGCCATTGACGCCCGTCTTCGCGGCTTCCTCAGTAAAGCCGTCTTCATTCGACCAAAGATTTGAGCCGATGATTTTGAATTTCGGTTCAAGCGTTTGAGGATCGATGCGCACACGCTCGATTGCACCCGGTGCCGCGCGCTGACCGGATGAAAGCTGCGCGCCTTCAAAGGCCGGACCTGTTGGTGATGAACACGCTAGCAACCGCTTTTTGTTGCCAAGCACGATTTCGGCATTCGTGCCGACGTCGACGAGCAGCGTCACGTCATCATTCATATGCGGTGCTTCGGAAAGCACAACGCCTGCCGTATCCGCGCCCACATGGCCTGCAATGCAGGGCAGTAAATAGACATAAGCACCCGGTGCGATAGTGAGACCGACTTCGCGCGCCTTCACATCTTGGCCCTTATCGAGAGTGAGCGCGAAAGGCGCGCCGCCAAGCTCGGTCGGATCCAATCCCAAGAAGAGGTGATGCATAATCGGATTGCCGACGACGGTCATTTCGACCACACGCTCGCGGGTGATCTTGGCTTCTTTGACAACTTCGCCGACGAGATCGTTGAGTGCCGCGCGCACAGCATCCGTCATCTCGTTCTCGCCGCCCGGATTCATCATCACATAGGAGACGCGGCTCATCAGATCTTCGCCGAAGCGGATCTGCGGGTTCATCAAGCCTGCCGAGGCCAATGTCTCGCCGGTATAGAGATCAGAGATATGCGCGGCGATGGTTGTCGAGCCCACGTCAACGGCAACACCGTAAGACGTTTCAACAAGGCCCGGATAAATGCCGACGATATCGCGGCCTTTGCGCACGGCGACGGTCACTTTCCATTCGCCTGCACGCAATGTCTTTTGCAGCGTATTCAGCACGCGCAAATCCGGCATCGAAGCATCGATGGCCCATTGCGCTTTCAGTGCTTCGCAGAGACGCGTGAAATCGGATGACGGCTCGTCGATATTCGGTTCGGCCACTTCGATGAAGTGCAACCGTACAACAGGCTCAAGCGCGATCTGGCGTGTGTCGGCGCTTTTGCGCACGACTTGGCGATGCACTTGGCTTTCCGGTGGCACGTCGATGACGACATCGCCGCAGAGTTTTGCCTGACAACCCAACCGCCGATGCGCGCCGAGCGCGCCGCGCTTCGACGCATAACGCTCTTCGACCTGGTTCCATTCGGTCAGATGGCTCTCAGATGAACTGATGCCATGCTTGGCGAAATCACCCTCTGCCACAAGAATTTGACACCGGCCGCAAATGCCGCGACCGCCGCAGACGCTATCGACATCGACACCGAGTGAACGCGCCGCTTCAAGCACCGAAGTGCCCTCAGCAAAATCACCGCGCTTGCCTGAAGGCGCGAAAACGATGCGATGTGTCGACATGATTTACTCGCGATTGCGACGACGGCCTTCACGGCCACGACGATCACCAGCCGCGCCTTCAGCACCTTCCGGCGCGGGTTCGCGATATTTGCGAATCCAATTACCGCAATTCGGATCGTGACCCATCATCACATCCGCGCCGATAATCGCTTGAATATCTTCCGCATGGAGCGGGTTCATGATTGCTGATGTCATGCCCGCACCAATCGCCATCGGCATGAAGGCGGCAGCCAAGCCGCGACGGTTCGGCAAGCCGAAAGAAAAATTCGACGCGCCACACGTTGTGTTGACTTTTAATTCTTCGCGCAGACGACGCAGGAGATGCAAAAGTTTGCGACCCGCATCATTCAAAGCACCGACCGGCATGACGAGCGGATCAACAACGACGTTTTCTTTTGAAATGCCGTAATCAGCGGCGCGTCGCACAATCTTCTTCGCGACTTCAAACCGCATATCGGGATCTTCCGAGATACCGGTCTCATCATTCGAGATCGCCACAACCGCTGCGCTATATTTTTTAACGAGCGGCAAAACGGATTCAAGACGCTCTTCTTCACCCGTCACCGAATTTACAAGCGCTTTGCCTTTGTAAACCGAAAGGCCACTTTCAAGGGCCGCAACAATCGAACTATCGATCGAGAGCGGGACGTCTGTGACTTCCTGCACGCGCTTGATCGCTTCGGCGAGAATTGCCGGTTCATCGGCAAGCGGAATGCCGGCATTCACGTCGAGCATCTGCGCGCCCGCTTCCACTTGCGCCAGCGCATCGGCGATAACGCGCGTGTAATCACCTGCGGCCATTTCAGCGGCGAGCAATTTGCGGCCTGTCGGATTGATGCGTTCGCCAATCATAACGAAGCGGCGATCAAAGCCGATCACGACTTCTTTTTTATGCGAAGAAAGAACGGTATCAGTCATCGGAAATCCTCAAGGAGCCTCGAAGGGCAGATATAAGAAACAAGCGTCACTGGAAAACTCTTTGGTCGGATAGCGTCATTCCAGCCGCGAGTCTTGTCACATTGCGACAGCGGAAGGCGGCATCTCGCTATCGGCCGGTGTGGCAAAAGCGCGCCGGAAGGGCTGGCGGCCCTTCAGCACGCCCGATTCCGTCACAATATGGCCGACGCTTTCCTCTTTGCGATAGGCCATGATGTGAACACCGGCGACGCCTTTGATTTCGGAAATTTCCTTAATGAGATCGATACAGAGCTTTATGCCCTCGGCCTTTTGATTTTCAGCACCTTCAATGCGCTTGATCACTTCATCCGGAATATGCACGCCCGCAACATTGCTGCGCATCCAGCGCGCGGTCTTGGCGGATGGCAAAGGCCCGACACCAACGAGAATATAGCATTTCTCATCAAGACCCATATCGCGGACCTTGGTCATGAATTGCTTTAACAGCGGCACATCATAGCAATATTGCGTTTGAATATATTGCGCACCGGCCGCGATTTTTTTCGCCAAGCGTAACGGACGCCAATCATAAGGCGGCGCAAATGGATTCTCCGCAGCGCCTAAAAACAAACGCGGCGGATCAGTGATTTTGCGACCAGAGAGAAAAGTTCTCTCATCGCGCATGATTTTGATGACCGAGAGAAGCGACGTTGAATCAAGATCGAAAACGGGCTTCGCTTCCGGATGATCGCCCGATTGCACGCCGTCACCCGTAAGCGCCAACACATTGCACACGCCGAGCGCTGCAGCGCCCAGCACATTACCTTGAATCGCAATGCGGTTGTAATCGCGACAAGAGATTTGCAAAATTGGTGAATAGCCAACGCGTGTGAGCAGCGCACAAATCGCAACGCTCGACATATGGCAATTCGCACCCGAGCCATCGGTCGCATTCACACCATCAACGAAACCATCGAAATGTTTGACGCGCTCATAGACATCGTCAGGATTAGCGCTGTCGGGCGGATTGAGTTCTGCGGTGATCGCAAATTCACCACGACGCAACACCCGCTCCAAACGACCACGCGACGTGTGACCCGGCAATTCGGGAAGTGGCGACGCAGGCGTTGGGCCGAGATCGGTTGAAGGAATAGGAGGCGTCATTATTACTTGTCCCTAAACAATATCACTCATGCGCGCCTTGAGAGACGGCAAGCCATGAGGAGCGGCCCTTCAAGCGATGATCAATCGGCTTTTGTACATCCATGATCTTATCGCCCTCTTTCATAAGACGACTGCCTTCCCAACCCTTCACCCACACACAGGGCATCTCGGCATAGACTTCGCAATTGCCATTCGCGCGCACACCGCCACAGGGGCCGTTGCGCAAATTCTTCGGGCAATTCATCGGGCAAGACATACCGGTTGAGGAGAGAATGCATTGGCCGCACATACGGCAATCGAAGAGTGCGCTTTTGATTGTTTTCTCGACAACCACCATCGGCTTTTCCATCCGCTCATAACCAATAAGCTTGAAAAGCGGCGCGAGAGCCCGCAGCGTGGCTTCAACAATCGAATAGGTAATTTCCATCAATCGCGCATGACGATTGGCCCAAAAGCGCAAAACGAATTTATTGCCATCACGCGGCGGCTTGGTAGAGGCTTCAAAAGCAAAAGGAACGTTCGACATTATTTCGTCTCCTCGTAACCTTGATTCTTTGCCAGAGCGGCAAGCCGCTCATTCGGATAATCGGCTTCGAGTTTTGCCGTCCATGCTGAGGCTTCCGCTTCGAGATCGTCGCTCACATCAAGAGGATCCGCGCGACGCCAATCAGCAAGATAAGCGTCGGTTGATTGCGCGCCTGCTTTCATCGCCGCAGCGTCAATGGCGGTGACAAAACGTTCAGGCAATTCGCGCTTGGCGCTGGTGCGCCCTTGCTTTACGATAACTTGCGCGGGCATGTCGCGCCAATAAACGATGATCAATTGAGCCATGGCTCAAAACCCTCCGCATTTTTCACGCATTTATACGGCAGGGCCGCGCGCGTGGATGCGACCGTTTCCGGTGACAAATGTCTCCAATCCGCCAAGTCCAGTCACGCGCATTTCGAAGGCGAGACCCAAACGCTCAGCGGCTTTACGCGCTTTCTTTTCAAGCGCCGCATCGGGCATCTGCGCAAGATACACGACACGTTTATAGTGACCGAAAATATCGCCTAACAGTTGGGGATAGCGGTCGAGGCCGAGACCTTGAATGATCAGCCGGTCGAAATGCCGAACAAGATAATCCGTGAGGAAGAATGAGCCTATCTCCTCGTCCATTAGTTTATCAAAATCGCCATGCTTGGAATAAAACGCGTAGCAATGATCGCCTTCAATACGCGTCACACCTTCCTCTTCGAGAACTTTGTCGAGAAGGCCGCCGGTGCCGCAATCGCCATAAAGGCAGAGGATGTTGGCATAGCCATCAACGCGCGCTTTGCGGATTTTCTTGCGCACGCCGTCCGGAATTTTTTCGGGCCGATTGTGCCAGATCGCGGGCAGGCAGGTGATGTCGAGATGATCGAGTTTGTTGAGCGTCTTCGCGGCGATCAATTCACGCGCGAGAGCGCCGCAGGCAATGACCAATGTCTTGTGTGATTGGCTTGGCGGGTTGCTGCTTTGCTCACCCATCGTACTTGCTCCTCTCAACCGTCATTGCGAGGAGCGAAGCGACCAAGCAATCCAGTCTAAATATTCAAGAGCAACTGGATTGCTTCGCTAACGCTCGCAATGACGGGACCTGAAATCCCGTCATTCGTAATTTTTACGCCCGTATCGTCCGTTGCGACAAAAGCGATTTTGCCGTTTCGACGGCCACCGCCGCGTCGCGGCAATAGGCGTCGGCACCAACAGCTTCCGCGAAAGCTTCGTTCAAGGGCGCACCGCCGACGAGTACGAGATAGTCATTGCGCATGCCCTTTTCTTTGAGCGTGTCGATGACGACCTTCATGTAAGGCATTGTGGTGGTGAGCAGCGCCGACATACCGAGAATGTCCGGCTTATGTTCTTCAAGCGCTTCAATATATTTCTCGACTGGATTATTGATGCCGAGATCAATCACTTCGAAACCCGCACCTTCCATCATCATGCAGACAAGATTCTTGCCAATGTCGTGAATGTCACCCTTCACCGTGCCAATCACCATCTTGCCGACTTTTGGCGCACCGGTTTCAGCAAGCAAAGGACGCAGCACCTGCATGCCGGCCTTCATCGCATTTGCTGACATCAACACTTCTGGCACGAACAGAATGCCATCACGGAAATCAACGCCGACAATGCGCATGCCTTCGACGAGCGCTTTCGTCAGAATGTCATAAGGGGTCCAGCTGCGCTTCAGAAGGATATAGACGCCGTCGACAATTTCTTCGCCGAGACCATCATAGAGGTCGTCATGCATCTGTTCGACAAGTTCTTCGTCGCTGAGCGTATTAAGATCGAGATCGCCGTCGGCCATTGGTCTTTATCCTTAGAGAAGGTCGGTTATGCGTTTCCCTTCTAGACCGGATAAGATCCCGAAGTCGAGATCGCTGTCGGAATTGGGACGTTCCCTCCCCTGATTGCGACAGGAAACCCCATCGCACTCACAAAGCACGCCGCAAACCACATCTAACACGACTTGGGATCAAGCCCGCAGCCGGGCATTGTCCGGATCGAAGGGGGACTCAGCAATTACGGTTGCCCGATAGGCCTTGCCCAAAATCGAAATCTCCATCTCGGTGCCGTTAGCCGCATATTCGGGCGCAACCATTGCAAGCGCCAAGGATTTGCCAAGCCGCCAACCAAAACCGCCCGACGTGCAGCGACCAATCAACTTGCCGCCTTCATGGATCGGTTCGGACCCGCGCGCGTCGACATCCTCGATGCCATGCATTTCAAGCGTGACGAAATGATTGGAGAAACCTTTTTGCTGCCACGCCACCAAAGCATCGCGGCCAAGGAACTGGCCCTTGTTCGGATGCACGAAACGCTGCAAGCCGGACTCAAATGCCGAATATTCAATCGACATTTCACGACCCACAAGGCGATAGGATTTTTCAATCGCCATCGACATCATCGCGCGTATGCCGAAAGGCTTGATGCCAAATTTCGCACCGGCCTTCATCAGGAGATCAAAAAGATAATTCTGCATCTCAATCGGATGATGGAATTCATATCCCAATTCACCGATGAAGTTCACGCGCAACACGTCGCAATGCACCGCGCCAACTGAAATGCGCTCACCCGTGAGCCATGGGAAGGCTTCATTAGACATATCCGTATCGGTCAGGGACTGCAGCACGTCTCGTGACTTTGGTCCTGCGAGCACAAGCACGCCATAAGAAGTCGTGATCGATGTGAAACGCACGCTGCCATCCTTCGGCAGAAGTTTCTTGAGCGTATCATGATCGTGACGCTCGAGTGCACCAGCCGAGACGAGATAGAACGTATCGGGCGCACTTTCATAAAGCGTGAATTCCGCACGAACACCACCACGCGACGTCAACAAATGACAAAGCGCAATACGGCCGCGTTGTTTCGGAATGCGATTGGCAAAAATTGAATCAAGCCAAGCACGCGCGCCAGGACCTGAAACAATACATTTCGCAAAGGCCGACATATCCTGCAAGCCCACGCCATTTGTGACGTTCTTCACTTCATCGCCGACAAAGGGGAAATAATTCGAACGACGGAAGCTCCACTTTTCCTTGATCTTGCCATCATCCGCCGGTGGCGCATGGTTCTCATTGGTGAGAACATCATCAACATTGAGCTCGGACGCCGGTACTTCATAGCCCTCCGGCGCAAACCAATTCGGACGCTCCCAGCCATAGACTGAACCAAACACGGCGCCGAGTGCCTTCATGCGATCATAGCAAGGCGTCTGACGCAGAGGCCGCGCAGCCACACGTTCTTCATCCGGATAATGCGGTGTGAAGACATTGGCATAGGCTTCTTCATTCTTTTGCTTGAGATAGCCACGACCAGCATAAGACCCATAACGACGTGGATCGACGCCCATCAAATCAGCCGTCGGCTCACCATCAACGATCCATTCCGCGAGTTGCCAGCCTGCGCCACCGGCAGCAGTCACACCAAAACTATGGCCTTCATTCAACCACACATTCGGCAGATCCAATGCGGGGCCGACAATCGGGTTACCATCGGGCGTGTAAGCAATCGCGCCATTATACACTTTCTTGATGCCAACCTCGCCGAAGGCCGGAACGCGCACAATCGCCGCTTCGATATGCGGCGCTAGACGATCGAGATCTTCTTGAAAGAGTTCGTATTCGGAATCCTTGTGCGGACCATCGACATAGCAAACCGGCGCGCCTTTTTCATAAGGGCCAAGAATGAAACCGCCCGCTTCTTCACGAAGATACCATGAGGAATCGGCTTCACGCAGTACGCCCATTTCCGGCAAGCCCTTTGCGTGACGTTCCTGCACAGCCGGATGCGGTTCTGTTACGATATATTGATGCTCAACAGGGATCACCGGAATATCAAGACCAAGCATCTTGCCGGTCTGGCGGGCAAAATTGCCTGACGCAGAAACAATGTGCTCGCACTGAATGTCGCCGTTGTCTGTTTTGACAAGCCATTCGCCCGATGTCGTGCGCTCAATCGCGATGACCGTTGTATTGCGATAGATTTCCGCGCCGCGGTTACGCGCACCTTTCGCAAAAGCTTGAGTCAAATCGGCAGGCTGAATATAACCGTCATCCGGATGCTGGATCGCGCCGAGCAGGCCTTCGGTATTGCAGAGCGGCCAGATTTCTTTCACTTGCTGAGGCGTGAGCTTGTTGACTTTCACGCCGATGGTTTCAGCAACACCGGCATAATACATGAATTCATCCCAACGCGTTTTGGTGCGCGCGAGACGGATATTCGAAACTTTCTTGAAGCCGACCGGCTGACCCGTTTCCGCTTCCAAGCTGCCATAGAGATTGACTGAATATTTATGGAGCTGGCCGACCGAATAAGAGAGGTTGAACAGCGGCAACAAACCGGCAGCATGCCAAGTGGAGCCCGACGTCAATTCTTTTCGCTCGATCAGAACGACATCCGACCAGCCTTTTTTTGCAAGATGATAAAGCGTTCCGACACCGACAACGCCTCCGCCAACGACCACAACACGCGCTGTCGTTTTCATGTCCCACCGCTCCTCTTCGCTTGCCCTCAACGAGCTTTGCTGTATTAGCGCAGCTTACAGGCATCATTTACAGTTTTTCTGAGGGTCACGCGCCCGTCTTACTGCATTTCGACGCTCGATATCCTGTCGCCGTCAAGAATGCCCTCTTTCCGTCACTCCACTCTTTGCCTCATGAATCTGATGAGCAAGACTCATCGGATATGACGGCTTGCGACAAGAAATGGCGCGAATGGGGCAGTCGCCAGGGTTTGGCGGCATTATCACTATGAAAAGGGAACTTCGAGCGGCAAATGCCCCTTCCCCCAACGCGGAGGTTATCATGTCCAATCTGGCGCAGGATCAACATTCAGATAGTGGCCGTCGTGGTCGCGACGCGCGGCGCGCGGCACGCGCTTCACGCGGCGGAGCCTCCATTCCCTATATTACGCGTCAGAGTCCGCTCGTCGAATTGCTCTCCGAGGAAGCGATGCAGATCATCGAGCACAATGCAGAAACCTTGCTCGAGGAAGTTGGTATCGAATTCCGCGATTATCCGAATGCGCTGAAGCTCTTAAAAGATGCTGGCTGTGACATCAAAGGCGAACGTGTGCGCTTTCCGCGTGGCCTTGCGAAGAAACTCATCGCAACAGTTCCTTCGCATTACACACAACATGCACGCAATCCCGCGCGTAGCGTCGAGATCGGTGGCAAGAACACGGTGTTCGCGCCCGTCTATGGTTCACCTTTCGTGCATGATCTCGACAATGGTCGCCGCTACGGAACGATTGAAGATTTCCAGAATTTCGTGAAGCTCGCTTATATGTCGCCCCATATGCATCACTCGGGCGGCACGGTTTGTGAGCCGGTCGATCTGCCGGTGAACAAGCGCCATCTCGAAATGGTTTACGCGCACATGCGCTATTCCGACAAAGCCTATATGGGCTCGGTCACGCATCCCGATCGTGCGCAAGATACAGTCAATCTGGCCAAAATCATGTTTGGTGAAGAGTTCATCGATCAGAATACGGTTCTCACCAGTCTTATCAATGCGAATTCGCCAATGGTGTGGGACAATACGATGCTCGGCGCAGCCGAAGTCTATGCGCGCAACAATCAAGCCTGCATCATCACGCCTTTCATTCTTTCAGGCGCGATGAGCCCTGTGACACTTGCAGGCACTCTGACGCAAGTGCTTGCTGAAGTGTGGACTGGGACTTCTTTCGTGCAACTTGTGCGCCCCGGCGCGCCGGTAATCTTCGGTACATTCGTATCAACGCTTTCGATGCAATCGGGCGCACCGACATTCGGCACACCGGAAGGCTCACTCGCGATCTTTGGTGCGGCACAACTTGCGCGCCGTATGAAGATGCCGTTCCGCACGGGTGGTTCGCTGTGCGGTTCAAAATTACCGGACGCGCAAGCCGCCTATGAAAGCGCGAACACACTGATGCCGACCTTGCTCGCAGGAACAAATTTCGTGTTGCATGCAGCGGGATGGATGGAAGGCGGCCTCGCGTCTTCTTACGAAAAATTCATTATGGATTGTGATCAATTAGGCAGCCTTCATGTGCTCGCCAAGGGCATCGACATGAGTGAAAACGGTCAAGCGATGGACGCGTTCCGCGAAGTTGCACCGGGCGGCCATTTCTTGGGCTCGGCGCATACGCAAGCGAATTTCGAAACGGCTTTCTACCGCTCAAGCGTTGCGGACAATAACTCGTTTGAACAATGGGATGCGGAAGGCCGCAAGGATGCCGCCCAACGCACCAATGGCATCTTCAAACGGATGCTTGCCGAATATGAAGCTCCCGCAATCGATCCGGGCGTCGACGAGGCGCTGCGTGACTATATCGAGCGCAAAAAGGCCTCGATGCCCGACGCGACCTACTAAAAACACCTAAAAGCGGTGGATAAGTGCGAAAAGCGGCTCGGCTTTGCTCCGCACATCAGGTTTTGAGGACAAGATACTGAAACGGCGCACGGATTCGCTTGCGAGCGGGTCCGGAGCGCCGGAATGTCGCGTTGCACTCGGGGTTGTTACGCATGGCCAAGGCCATTTCTCCGGCGATTACCCAAGCGCTGGCGCAATTGCGTCAGGCGGTGACGACGCTTGAGAGTGTGGTGGCGCGGCGCGCCGAAGATGACCGCACGCTGGATCTCATGAAAAAAGAACTGGCTTTGATGCAAGACGAGCGCGCAAAACTTGCGGGCGATCTTGATGCGGCTTTGGCAAAAGCCACACGCCTCGATGCGGTAACAGGTGAGTTGGCTCGACGTGTTGAACGCGCAACGACCACCGTGCGTGAAGTCCTCTCCGACCTCACACCGCGGAGCTGAGGTATGGGGCAAGTCACCGTCAGCGTCGCGGATAAAACTTATCGCATCGCCTGTAATGATGGGCAGGAAGCGCATCTCATCAAATTGGCCGCCGAACTTGATCGCAAGATCAATGAAATGCGCGATGCCTTTGGCGAAATCGGCGATAGTCGTTTAACGGTGATGGCGGCAATCACCTTCATGGATGATCGCGAAGAAATGAAAACGCGTATCTCCACGCTTGAAAATGAGATCGCTTATTTAAAAGAAAGCCGCGCGACGCTCGATATGGCGACGAACAAAACCGAAGCCGAGATCGCCACCGCGATCGCCAATGCCGCAAGCCGTATCGAAGAGATTGCGAAACGTCTCTCGGGTTTGGACGATTAAAATTTTCATGACTCTTTCGCGCGATCGCGTAACACAAATTTCTGAATCTTGCCCGTTGATGTTTTCGGCAATTCCGTAAACACAATGTGGCGCGGGCATTTGAAGGAGGCGAGATGCGTCTTGCACCACGCGATCAATTCGTCGGCCGTGGCGGTTTTGCCGGGCTTTAACTCCACAAAGGCGCAAGGCGTTTCGCCCCATTTCTCGTCGGGCTTTGCCACAACAGCGGCGGCTTGCACCGCTGGATGTTTAAAGAGCGCGTCTTCAACTTCGATTGAAGAAATATTTTCGCCACCTGAAATGATGATGTCCTTCGAGCGGTCTTTTAACTGAATATAGCCGTCCGCATGACGCACGCCGAGATCGCCGGAGTGGAAATAGCCGCCTTTGAAAGCATCTTCAGTGGCTTTCTTGTTTTTAAGATAGCCCTTCATCACAACATTGCCCGCAAACATGACTTCACCCATCGCTTCGCCATTACGTTGCACGGGGGCCATGGTTTCAGGATCCATCACATCAAGATCTTCGAGCGCGCCATAGCGTACGCCTTGACGCGCTTTTTTCGCTGCTTGCGCTACAGGCTCAAAATCATCCCACGACTCATGCCAATCATTCACAACGGCAGGGCCATAGGTTTCCGTTAACCCATAAAGATGGGTGACGTTAAAACCTGCAGCCTTCATACCGGCAAGCACAGCCTCGGGCGGCGGTGCCGCCGCGGTGAAAAATTCAACAATATGCGGTAGAGGTTTCTTTTCATCGTCAGGCGCATTGAGCAAAGTCGACATGACAATCGGCGCGCCGCAAAGATGCGTGACCTTATGCGTGGCAATCGCGTCATACATCAGTTTAGCGCGCACTTGCCGCAGACAAACATGCGTGCCAACCGCGACCGAAATCGACCAGGGAAAACACCAGCCATTGCAATGAAACATCGGCAACGTCCACAGATAGACGGGATGTTTCGCCATGCCGCAGGTGAGCACATTGCCTTGCGCCAATAGATGCGCGCCGCGATGATGATAGACAACGCCTTTCGGATTGCCTGTCGTTCCTGATGTGTAATTCAACGAGATAGCATCCCACTCATCGCCCGGAGCCCCGCGTTGATAATCCGATGTTCCTTGAGCAATGAAGTTCTCATACTCAAGCGAACCAATGCGCTCGCCCTCACCTTCAAATTCCGGATCATCATAATCTATCACAAGCGGCTTGGCTTTGCAGGTTTGAAGCGCAGCCTTCATAATTTTTGAAAATTCACGATCCACGATCACAACTTTCGCTTCACCATGATCAAGCGAGAATGAAATAATCGCCGCATCGAGTCGCGTGTTCAATGTGTTCAAGACTGCGCCCGTCATCGGCACACCATAATGACATTCAAGCATCGCAGGCGTATTGGCGAGCAGAACCGCAACCGTATCGCCCCGCCCGATGCCGCGCTTGGCTAGAGCGGACGCCAATTTTTTCGAGCGCGCGTGAAAGTCGCGATAGGTACGACGCAACGCGCCATGAATGATCGCGATATAATCCGGATAAACATCAGCCGCCCGCTCCAAAAAGGTCAAAGGCGTCAAGGGCCTATAATTGGCTGGGTTTTTCGGCAGATCGAGATCATAGATGTCGGATGGCATAGGGCGCTCCTGAAGTCGCTGTTCCCTTCCTAACCCTGCTCCCTGAGAGTTTCAATGACGAGGCCCTACCGCCTTTTGGCGGAGGGGAAGAACGCGTCAATACCAGGCGTCTGGAACAGCCGCCTTTTTCGCGTCAATAACGGCGCGCAATTCTTCATCTTTTGCCAGGTCGAGCGGCGGCGGCTGATAGTCGGCGAGAATTCTTTTCCATTTGCGATTGGCGCGAATTTGGATGTCGAGCGAGCCCTCATCCTGCCATTGCTCAAAAGAATTATTATCGGATGATTTAAAATCATAAAAAGCGGTTTCATAATTCCGCATCGTATGCGCCGAACCCAAGAAGTGCTTGCCGGGCTCAACCTCTTGGAACGCATCATGTGCCAATGCATTTTCATCCGTCGGTAGACTTCCGGCGATCACATGATATGCGCCGCATTGCTCGGCATCCATGATGAATTTTTCATAAGACATCGAGAGTGCACCTTCCACCCACCCTGCAGCATGCAAAATGAAATGTGCGCCACAAAGAAACGCCGGCCACATTGAATTGGCACTTTCGTAAGCCGCTTGCGCATCGGGAATTTTTGAAGCGCAAAGATTTCCGCCGCAGCGAAGCGGTACACCCAAACGGCGAGCGAGTTGACCAATTGCGAAATAACCAAGCGCAGGCTCGGGCGTGCCGAAGGTCGGCGCACCGGATTTCAATGACATGGATGATAAGAAATTACCTAAAATCGCAGGAGCGCCCGAACGTTCCAATTGCGTGAGTGCCACGCACACCATCGCTTCGGCAAAACATTGTGCGAGCGCGCCTGCTGTTGTGACGGGACCCATCGCGCCACCCAAAATAAAGGGTACACAGACGGCCGCTTGATTGGCTGCCGCGTAAGTGCGGATCACGCGACTTGCTTCACCATCAAGAACCAACGGCGAATTGGTGTTAACATTACCGAGAATGACGCAGTTCTGATCAACAAAATCCTCACCAAATAATACACGACAGAGTTCGATGGATTCAGCCGCACGCGGTGCGGTGGTAACTGAGCCCATAAAAGCTTTGTCGGAATATTTTATGTGAGAATAGACCATTTCAAGATGACGCTTATTCACCGGCAAATCGACTGGCTCACATACAGTACCGCCAGAATGATGAAGCCATGGCGTTGAATAAGCGAGCTTGATAAAGTTCTGGAAATCTTCGATCGTGCCATAGCGACGGCCTTTATCGATATCCGTCACAAAAGGCGAACCATAAGCAGGTGAAAACACTGTATTGCTTCCACCGATCACGACATTGCGTGAAGGGTTACGTGCATGTTGTACAAATTCACGTGGCGTTGTTTTCTGAATGATTGAACGGATCAACCCGCGCGGAAAACGCATGCGTTGACCATCAACGCTTACCCCGGCTTTTTTGAAAAGCGCAATCGCTTCATCATCGCCGCGAATTTCAAAACCTATCTCTTCGAGAATTCGATCAGCTTCATTTTCAAGCGCAACGAGTCCCTCTTCGCCAAGCATCTCATAAGGCGGGATCACACGTTTGATATAGGCAGGAGCTGAGGGGCCGCCCCGCGCTTTCTGCCGTGCATCGCGACCACCACCCCGCGCCCGGCGTGGCGATAATTCATTTCCCGCTTCGATGGCCGACATAGAACACCCCCCACAAATTACGCGCAGATATGCGAGGCGCTTACGCCTCTTATTCGTCTTCTTCTTTACTTGAATTTGAACGATAAAAAACGTGAAAAATATTCACCGTTGCGCCGTCTGCCAGTTGTCGGGCTTGAAATAAGGCGCGTTGGAGGCCGGCAAGGGCTTAAGGCCTAAGATTATGTCCGAGGCCTTTTCGCCAATCATAATCGCGGGCGCATTGAGATTGCCGGTGGTCACGCGCGGCATGATGGATGTATCGACAATATGCAATCCGTCAACGCCAATCACTTTTGTTTCCGCATCAGTAACCGCCATATGATCATCTGCGCGCTCCATCTTGCAGGTGCCACAGGGATGATAAGCGCTTTCTACTTTGCGTTTGATAAATGCATCAATCGCATCATCGCTTTGAACCGATCACCCGGACGATCGGCCAAAACGGAAATGCCCTGCTCACGCAATTCTTCAGCTGGACCAATACCTGACAGCTTCAAAAGCTGCGGCGAGTTAATCGGCCCACCTGCGAGAACAACAGCACGATGTGCGTGGAGCCGGGCTGAAGCTCGTCGCCGCGATACTCATCAAAAGGGGCTTGCGCAAAACTTTCACGCGTCCAGCGAACACAAGCACGCATTTCAATCCAGTCTTCTTCATGGCTTAAATAATTGAAGAGCACACGCGGCTTATCGAAAGGATCAGGCGAACGCAAACGCACCCAACCTCTGCTCTTTGAACGCATTGGCCCGACATGAACTTGAAATCCATGCGCCTCTGCTTTCACACTGCCATCATAGGCAATGGCCGCAGGCAGAAAATGATATTAAA
>Ga0194118_10003787_pt1 | contig 17166 bp, 15 predicted proteins | sample TA2MahsurfametaG_2_FD_148662 | JGI IMG/M metagenome (GOLD analysis project Ga0194118, IMG submission 148662) | Freshwater microbial communities from Lake Tanganyika, Tanzania - TA2015013 Mahale N5 surface | ecosystem: Environmental > Aquatic > Freshwater > Lake | place: Tanzania: Lake...
AATCGTGGTCCTCATAAATGTTTCCATAAATGAGTGGTAGTAAAGGCTCTAAGGAACTTCCGGTCAATTTGGCGACGTCGCAAATAAATCAATATATACTTGAGGCAATTCAAGTTTATATTGATTTATTTACTAGGGGGTAACACGCTTTTAACGCCCCCTGTTGCCGACACAAAGTCTATCGGCGACATTCATTCTAAATGTGTCACCTCGCTTCATAATGCGAGCAATATGACACATCATACTCATTCTATGAAGAGTAGGTTGTCGATTAAATAGAACTGCGTCACCATCCATCATGTGTCGATGAACAATATCGCCTTCCTCCAAAACAATAGAATTTCTATCAAGATAATACTTCAATGTGATTGACTCACCATTTCTCTTTTGAAGCATTTTAGCTCCAGGCCACACCTCAGGTCCATTTCTAATTAATTTAGTCAAGAAATCTTTGTTGATTTTATTGACATAAACTGGTTTGGTAATATTTTTAGCAACTTTCATTGGAATGCCAAGTTCGCGAATGGAAATGTTGGGATCAGCAGTAATAACTGAACGAGCACTGAAGTCAACACGTTTAGCCATTAAATTACCTCTCATACGACCACCTTTTCCATTCAAACGATCCTTAATAGACTTTAATGGTCTGCCAGAACGTTGTGCAACTGAAGCTACACCAGGAATTTTGTTATCAACTTGAGTAGCTACATAATATTGCAAAACAGTTGTCCAATCGTCAATAACGTTTGCTTGTGCGTTGGACTGAATTTTTTCTTGAAGAGTTTTATTGGTTTTAATAATATTAACCAAAATATGACTCAAATCATCTTCTGATCTTTGTTGAGAGTCATGTTTTACAGATGGTCTTACTGCTGGTGGTGGAACTTGCATAACTTGACAAACCATCCAATCTGGTCTAGAATAAACTGGACTGAATCCCATAAATGATACATCTTCGTCAGAAATTCTCTTAAATATTTTTAATACCATTTCAGGAGTAATTTTAACAACAATAGGTTCGGATTCGGCTTCTTCTCCTTTCCATTCAGCATAAATAGTTGCTAAGCCTTCTTTTCTAATTTTATTAGGTTGAAGACAACCACAACCATCTTCGGTATCTTCACCACATCTTTTAATTTTGCTGGCTAATGAGAATACATATTTCCATCTTGCGTCTCCTTGTACCTTTAATGCTTGCTTATATTTTTCCTTGCTAATAAGTAATTTACTGCATTTAAAACAAACACATCGTAAAACTTTTTGTATAGAATTTAAATATTGAATATAAAACACTGGTCTTGCTAATTCAATATGGCCAGAATAACCGGGAGTTTGCATATAATCAAGACCGTCAGTTGGACAAATTAATCCAGGTTCTAAAACACCCATTCTAGGATCGAATAATCCACCAATTACTGGTTTATTATTGATGTAGGTGTCTCTACTAGTAATTTCAGCAACTGAACCCTTTCTTATTTCGTCAGGAGATAATATACTAAATTGAATACCAACAACCTTGGAAACATTCATTGTATTATAATTGGAATTTGTGAATTTGGACATCTCTTATAATATATGAGATTAGATTTAAATTGTTTTTCTTAATCAATTTTTTATTTAATTTTTTAATAAATTATTAAACATAAATTACAATGAAATTATTCAACTATGGAATTGATTAATTTGTTAAAAAACTTAAATTTAAAATATAATATCACAATTAAAATAAATTAGTATTATATGTCCTAATATATAACATTATATATTTTATAAAATAAAATTGATTTTGATTTAAAATTAAAATTACAAGATATATAATATAAGAATGACACGCGACAGTTCAAACAAGTTATCTAAGAGAGAGCAAGTTAAGCGTTCCAATAAGAAGACTGAAGCTAATCTCAAAAAAAAGAAAAATGAAAGTTCAGATAGTGATGGTGGAAATGGAAGCAATTCAGAAAGTGATGAGATGGATATGCACGAGTTTCGAAAGTATGTTCAAAAAATATTTCCGTCAAAACATATGGATAAAAAAATTAAGGCTGGTGAAAAATTAAAAAAAATGGCTGAAGAAGATAGCGAATATGATAGCGAAGACTATGTAAAAAAAATCAAATCAAGTTATAAAAAAACGGTTAATAATTCAGAAGATGAAGAAGATTGGGAAACACAATCTGAATCAGATGAAGAAGAAAATATTAAATCTAAAAAAAATAAAAAAACTAAAGTATCAAAAAAAGAAAAAAAGAATAAAAAACTAGATGTTTCTGATGATGAAACTATATCTCTTGGTTCTCAAGATTCAGAAGATGATGATGATGAAGAGGTTCATGAAGAAATTGTGAAGCCAGGAAAATTTAATATTATATTTACAATTGGTGGTGCTGAAGATGAAGACGAAGATGAATGGGATGAAGATTATGAAGACTACGAAGATTCAGAAGACGATACTGAAAATGAAGACGAAGATGTTTCTACTGATGAATCTTCAGAAGAAGATGAAGAGGAGGAAGAAGAAAAACCAAAAAGGAAATATTCAAAGAAGGTCTCTAAAAAGGTAGAAGAAAGTGAAGAAGAAGTCAAACCAATAAAACAGTCGTTAAAAAAAACTGAAGAAATAGTTACACCTGCAGTAGAAGATAAAAATGCGGTTCTTGCTCAATTAAAGGAATTATTGTCGAAGAATCCAAAGGATAAATCTATTGAAAAATGCATAGAGGTTTATGAGGATGATGTTAGAAAGGAAAAACAAAAGAGAGAAAAGAAGGAAAAGAAACAAAAGGAAAAGAATATGCGAATTTTTAGAAAGATTATTAAAGATAAAAATACGTTGAACGATTTCTCATTTTATGAAAAATTAGAAACTGAAAATCAAAAGAAATTGATTAAAGAGTTGAGAGAAATTAATAAGATTACACGAATTGAAAAGCCATATAGAATGACTCTTTTAGAGGCAGATATTCCAATCGAATTCAAGGCTGCTGCTATGAAGAAGGTTAATTCATTACGATACATGGAGCCAGGAAGTGGTGAGTTTTATAAGATTAAGAACTGGGTCGATACATTTATGAAGATTCCATTTACAAATTATCAAGAGCTTCCACTAAGTATTGAAAATGGTGTAGATAGTTGTCATGAATTTATGGAAAATGCACAAAAGACTTTAGATTCAGCTGTGTATGGATTAAATGATGCCAAAATGCAAATTATGCAAATGTTAGGTCAGCTTTTAACAAATCCTAAGGCTATTGGTACAGCTATTGCAATTCATGGTCCTCCTGGAACAGGTAAGACTAGTTTGGTGAAGGAGGGAATTAGTAAAATTTTGAACAGACCATTTGCCTTCATTGCTCTAGGTGGTGCAACAGATAGCAGTTTCTTAGAAGGTCATGGCTACACTTATGAAGGTAGCACTTGGGGTAAAATTGTGCAAATTTTAATTGATAGCAAGTGTATGAATCCAGTGATTTACTTTGATGAATTAGATAAGATTAGTGATACTCCTAGAGGTGAAGAAATTGCAGGTATCTTGACTCATTTGACGGATACTTCACAAAATTCTCAATTCCACGATAAATATTTTGCAGAAATTAATTTTGATTTAAGTAAATGTTTGTTTATCTTTAGTTATAATGATGAGTCGAAGGTTAATCCGATTTTGAAGGATAGAATGTATAGAATTAAGACAAAAGGTTATTCAGGAAAAGAGAAGACAGTAATTGCTAATAATTATTTGTTGCCAAAGATCAGAGAACAAGTTAAATTCAACAATGATGAAATTATTATTCCAGACGATGTTTTGAGTTATATTAATGAGACCCATTGTCATAAAGAAGATGGTGTTAGAAATATGAAACGCTGTCTAGAAATTATTCATACAAAGTTGAATTTATATAGACTCATGAAACCTGAGTCAAATTTATTTGAAGGTGAGATGTCATTAAAAGTGGAATTTCCATTTAAGGTGTCTAAAGATATTATAGATAAATTAATTAAAAAAGAAGAGCAAAGCTTCTCAGCATTGTACAGTATGTATGTATAAAAACAATATAAAAATAATATGATAAAAATAAATAATATGAGTATAGATTATTATTTATTTTGTAGAAAGAGATACAATAATATAATAAATAACTTGAAGGAAATAATAAATGAAAATGATTTATTTTTTAATGAAACATCAAAATTAGAAATGGAAGTTGCTGAATATATATTAGAAGAGTTAAATCTAATAGAAAATATAGAACATTTTAAAAATAAGCTAAAGTATTTTATTATATTAAAAGATATTTGTGAGAGAAAGATATATAAATTATGTGACCATAATTTTATAGATGATTATATAGACATTAATCTGGAATGCAGTCAAAAAATTACATATTGTACTATTTGCGAACATACAAAATAATATATTTTGTTTAACCTACTTAAAGACACTACACTACATGATGAAGGGAATTTCCCGGTTTTTCAAAAAAATGGTCCAAAAAACTTCCCTACACATGAAGGGACGCGAAACAGCTCAAAAACACAAAAGTATTTTGGCTTTTTTTTTTTGGACATTTTTTTTGTCCATTTTTTGAAAACCAAGATATTTTATTGAAAATTCGTGAATTATGACCATAATGAAAAATTAACGTCTCATTACCAAAAAAATAATTTTCAAATTGTGAGCATAATTTTTAAAAATAAAAACTTAAAGATTTTTTCTAAGGATTACATATGGAGGACAAGGATGACAATATTAAGGAAAAAAGTAGCCAAAAAGTAGCTGAAAAATTTACTTGTTTTTTTTGCGACTATATTACATATAAAAAATCCAATTATGACAAGCATATTTTAACTCCAAAACATCAAAGGATGACAGAGGATGACGATGGAGGACAAAAAGTAGCAAAAAGTAGCAAAAAAGTAGCTGAAACCATATTTACGTGCGACTGTGGAAAGGAATATAAACATAGACAAGGACTGTGGAAACATAAACAAGTATGCGTTTATTCAGAGAATAACTCTCACGATAATAAGTCAGAAAATATTATAAGTAATACTATAGCAGATAAAGACTTGATAATGATGTTAATCAAAGACAATAATGAACTTAGAAAGATGATGATGGAGCAGCAGTCTTTGATGTTAGAAAATAATAATAAAGTATTAGAATTATGCAAAAATGGAACTCATAATACAACAAATACTCACACCAATTCACATAACAAAGCATTTAATTTAAATTTCTTTTTAAATGAAACATGTAAAAATGCGATGAATATTATGGATTTTGCCGAGTCCATTCAGCTACAACTTTCAGATTTAGAAGCGGTTGGAGAGATTGGATATGTAGAGGGTATTTCTAATATTATTGTGAAAAATTTAAAAGCATTAGATATTACAGAAAGACCGATACATTGTGCAGACAAAAAGAGAGAAGTTATTTATATTAAAGATGAAGATAAATGGGAAAAAGAAGATGACGACAAAAAGAAATTAAGAAAAGTAATTAACAAAGTAGCATGTAAGAATCAAAGGCTTTTATCAAAGTTTAAAGAGCTACATCCAGGTTGTAATTTTAGTGAGTCCAAATATGCGGACCAATATAGTAAAATTGTTATTGAAGCAATGGGTGGTGCTGGTAACAATGACATTGAAAAGGCTGATAAAATAATACGAAACATAGCAAAGGAAGTCGTTATAGATAAATCAGTTGTTTAACTCGACGTTTCTTTAAGTAGTTTAAATATATTATTTAATAAATATATTTAAAGACCTTTAAATTAATCTGCATTAAATCTTATTTTTGGTTCATAAAACGTTGTATCTTTAAAGTGACCAAATACAGTATCTAATTTTTTATATTGATTACGTGAATCCTTTAAGAATTTTAAAATTTCTCTATTTGGTGATGATGCAGCTTTTTCTATGTCATTATGACTTAAATCTCCTTTTTTAAATGATAAATAACCCTTTACTATTTCTAAATGTCCATATTCACATGCAATACTAAAAACATCATTTACAATAGACTTATCAAATGAATTAAAATCTAATGTAACACCAATAATACTTTTAACTTTTATAACGTCTTTTATATTATTATCTGGTAAAAAATTATCATAAGCCTTAATTTTCATACCTGAACACATAGTTCTAACTTCTTTTATTAAAATATCATATTCATTTTGTAATTTTTGATATTGTTTAAAAATAAATGAACTTCTATGAAATTTATAGTTTGGATCATTTTCTTCAATATTAGGTATTTGTTTTTTAATTGTGGGTGTCCAAGTATTTCTAGATGAACCACCATAATAATAATCATCGTCTGAATAATAGTCAGAATCGTTATCGTTATCCTCGTTATGATGGTTGTTGTTGTTAAAGTCAGTTGGTGGTGGATTAGGATTCATTACCTCGACTTCTGTAGTTTTTACTCTTATTGAGGGTTCTTGGCTCCAATTATAATTTAAAGAAAACATATTATCTAAAAAATAAAGCTCTTCCCTACTATAATCAATTGTTGAATTATAATCTTTTAGTTCTTTTTCAAATAATTTATTAAATTTTTCAATCTTATATGATAAGTCATTCATATTTCTATATTTAATTTCTTCAAATACTTTTGGCATTATTTCATTTGCAAAGAAATTGTCAAGAATTTCAATGTCATAATGAAAATTATTTAAAATTACTTCTCTTCTTAGTTGTAGAGTATATAATGTAATCATATATTTCATATAATTAACAAAATCATCATCTACATCCAAGTAGTTCATAAAACTATGAAACTCTCCTAGCTTAATAAAAAAGTCAAATATAAACGCAGTATTGATTTTTTTCACTTCAAATGACTTGTTATTTGTTCTGAAAAATGAGAGAATAAAATCAACCAACAATAAAAAATTAAGTTGCTGACAAAAATATTCTTGTATTAATGGTGGCTTAAATGTTTTACACCTTTGGACATTTAAAACGCCGACTTTTGCGTTAAAAAATACAAAAATGTAAAATCAATTTTGATGGTCTTACTTTTTCTTCTTCTCTTTTTTTATTGAAGAAGTGAAAGACGAAATTTGATTTTGAAATTCTGTTGGTCTTGTTTGTTTCTCTATCCAACATTTCGTTAATTTCAAAATATTTATTGAGGAATTTGCGTCTCTTGTCCTAAATACGATTTTTTTGTTTTCGCAACTCACGCAGTTAGAACAAACCAATAGACGAAATACCTTTTTGTTTTCTTTGTCTTTATAATACTCTAAATCTTTATGACAATCACAACATTTTTTACTTGTATTACATTCATTTATGGTTATTGTATCATATTTTTTATGGATTAATTTTCTTAATCCTTTATTCATAGTAGGCATAAAAAATTTCATTTGAGTATCTCTACTCCAATTTCCATAACCGATTAATAGATTTTCTCCAAATATTTCTTTTATCTTATTTAAAAATGTATCAATGCTTTTCTTACCATAACTATATTGTCTAAATTTCATTTTTCTCCAAGTGTCTCTTTTGTAAAATTCTATCGTTTCTTTGTTTAATTTATTCTTTTCAACAAGATACACTTTGAATTTCTCATAATTGACAGATTTACTATTTTGAAAGGATAATTGAGTTTCTTTTTCAATAATACTATTTTTCTTTCTTTCATATAATAAAATTCTTTGATTACATTTTGCTTTGCTTTCCCTTTTTCTCTGTGGTGCTGTGTATTGTAGTTTGTTTCCATTATTATCCATCATATAAACTAAACTTCTTTTTCCAGGGTCGCATCCAATAATATTTCTATCTTTTAGTGTATCTAATTGTTCTTTGGATAAATCTTCAATATTATAAAAGTCTTGCTCTTCCAATACAGGAACTTTTGCACCCCATTTTTTATCTTTTAAATCTTTTCTAATAAATAACAAACAACACGAAATTCCGTCTGTTTGTATTTGGTTATGAAACTGATAATGTTTATTTTTGAAAATTTTATGTTTCAAATTTAACAAATTGCTCCATACTTCATTTTGATTATCTTTTACATTACTTAATAATTCACCTTTCTTAATTTTATTTCCTTCTTTATCCTTGTCAGGACAAAATAAATTAATAATACAAGCAGTATCTAAAATAATATGCTTTGGTATAATATTATTTCGTAATGGTAATGGTTGAAATAATTTACTTTCTTGTTTTTCTAATTTATAATTCATATACAACATTCCTTTCAAATATTCAAATGGTCTAACCTTAACATCATAATAAACCGATTTTTTAACATTTTCAGGAATAATATTTTGTAAATGAGTAAGTTTCCAGTTAGAAAATAATTCATCTGTTTCATTCAATTCCATAAGGTTCTTTTTGAATTGAAATAATATTGGTTTATCTTCTGTAATATCAATTGTAGTTTTATTAATAAATCGTAAAAAATGTTGAATAAAATGCTCTTGAATATTATTGGATAAAGAAGTATGAATTTGTGTTGCCAAATAAGGTAATAAAAATGTAGTATTCTTCAAATTGGTTTTTTCGTGATTGAGTAAGGGTTGATATTCAGTTTTATAAAAATCGTCTAATGTTTCTAAAAGTTCAATATCTTTACATTTCTTCCCTCTATTATCACGAGTTCCTAATGTCTTGATACAATAAGAAATAAATGTATCATTTAATTCAGGCAAGGGTTTATTATTTACATAACAATACAGAACATATAACCTTATAAATTGATAAGTATGTATTACTAAATCATTCATTTCAAAAACCAAATTATTAATAACAGGTTGTATTGTATCACGATTTAGCAAAATCGTTTTCAAAGGAATTTTAAGGGTTTTGTAAGCGGATTTTTCATTTTTCCTAAATTCTTGGAAAATCTCCTTTTTCTTTTTTCCCATTTATAAATATATCAAAGAAAATAATTTTAAGTAGTTTTTTATATAAATAATTTATTAATTCCTAAATATTTTGGATTCCGCTTTTTTCTTTTTCCATTTTTTCTTTTCGCTTTTGATATGCTATTTTATTATATTCTTTTCTTTTTTCTTTATCTATAGTCGGTTTATAATTATTTTTTTCTTTATAATCTTTTACCTTTTTAATAATTTCTTCTTTGTGATTTTGGTAATATTTTTTCATATTAGAAGGTGCAGTATATTTTTTTAGATGTTCTTTTGTTTCAATTAATTCTGTTTTAGTTTTTTCTAATTCTTCTTTTAACATATTTATTTCCTTAATAAGTTCTTCGTTATCCATTATGGTAGTATAATGTGATATTTTTAATTAATTTATAAAAACATATTAAATGATATACAACATTATAATATATTATGAAGCAAAAATATTATATAGGAGAATTAGCGTTTAAAACTAAAAAAGAATGCGAAATTTATACAAGAAATATTATAAATAATTTAGGATGTTGTAGTATTGACAAAACTCACGAAAAATATAATTTTTTTGTAAATTTGATTAACAATCATCCAAGTTGTCTTGAAAAAATAGGGTCAGGAATAGATTATTTTTACATACAACCAAATCCGTTAGTAAAAAAATACTATCAAACAATGATTAAAAGAACTGATGGTAGTGAAACTGACTTTAGTTGGGTATATTGTTGTCAATTTAAAGAAAGAACAAATATAGATGATTTATTGAGAGCAATGCGAAATGCCATTAAAGATGATATTATAAAATTTAAACAACAAAGCACGTTAAAGTGTATCAATTGTAAAACTGAAAATGAACTATATGAAAATTTCCACGTAGACCACGACAATCCATCTTTTCAAAGTTTGAAAGATAATTTTTTACAAATAACAAATAAACCAATTCCAACAAATTTTGCTGATTGTGATGTATATAAATTAACCATTTTTAAAGACGAAAATGAAGATTTTAAAAATGAATGGATAGAATATCATAACAATAATTGTAATTTACAAATATTATGTAGAGATTGTAATTTAAGAAAAAAGAAATTATGAAGTCGGCGTTTTAAATGTCCAAAGGTATAAAATAGTTAGATTTATAAAGAATATCAAATTTTTCCAAAAAATCATTAATAGTTCTAAAGTCAATTTTTAAAATCTTATTAGATGAAAATGTATTAAATAAAAATTGTGCTTCATGACCATAATCAATGTCATTCTCTTCGATAGAACCTTCATTGATATCATCATCGAACATACTTCTAATAAATTTTGATGTTTTTAAAATTTCCATTTTTGTATACTAATATCATAACAATCATTTAAATTATTTAAATATATATTTAACTTAAATAATTTAGGAATTTAGGGGGTTTATATTACCAAACTGTATTAGTATTATGCCACCACATTCCATCACCACGTTTAACATTATATATTGCTCTAAATATTTCTGAACGTGATAAAGGTATATTACATCTATATTTATCTAATGGATGTGGATTTGTTTTTAATTGTGCTGATAAAGCCTTTTTACTTACAAATTGTTTTTGTTGAAACGCAAAATAAGTGAAAAATGCTTCAAAACCTAAATATCTTATTGGAACTAAATCTTGATTTTTTTCTTGAAAATCTCTCAAATATTCAGTGCAAATTGCTAAGCTTTGTATATCTGCTAAATCTTCTCCAATACCAATAGAAGCATCAAAATATATGTTGTCTCTTGCTGCAAATTCTTCGTATTGTCTTATCACGTCATTTTGAATTTCTTTATATTTCTTTTTATCTTTAGGCGTCCACCAATTATGTAAATTGCCATCCCATCCATATTGACTTCCCCAATCATCGAAACCATGACCTAATTCGTGTGCAATAGTAAAACCCAGATGTGCTAAATTATATTCAATACCTCTTTCATCTAAATCTACAAATGGCTTTTGAATATAACCAAGATTTATGTAGATACTGTTTTTACCTGGGGTGTAAGATGCATTTACGATATATGCTTGTTCTCCAGCTAATTTAACTGGATAATTTGTCCAATCCATTTGAGGAATATCAATGATACCTTTTCCTTCTAATTCAATAAATTTCTTATGACGCCAAGCGTTGATTTTTTTCATGTTATCATATATATTTGTTCCATAATCTAAGTCAGGATCTTCTCTCAAATTATCAGGTTTTCCATATACAAATTTACAATGATGTAATTTTTTCAATGCATATTTTTTAGTAGAGGATGCTAACCATTTATTACGAATCATTATTCTTTTAAATACTAATTTTAAATCTTGACATAATATTTCAACATACTTCATAGCTTGTGGATTTTCATAATGTTTAACATATTCATTGGTTAGGAAAGTATTAAATGGAATTGACATATAGAGAGAAGCACTAACTGCATTTGTTTCATTAATAGCTTCTTGTCCACGTTCAAATTTCCCTTTGAAATCGTATATTATTTTTTCCCAATCTCTCGTTATTCTTACCAAGTTTTTCAATAAAGAAAATAACCAATATGTTTTCCATTGAGGAGTATTCCAATTTTTTATCAATAAATCACTTCCACACTTTAAATAATTTAAACTTGGTGTAATGAAAAAATCTGGTACCTTTTTATAACCAATATGTTTAGCTAATTCTTCCCAATTAAATCCATATTTTTCTAGTGCTTCTCTCGAATATACTTTATTATAAGGTACTTCTTCATTTACTACTTCTATGCAACCAAGAGCATCTAATATTTGTTTTTCAACTTCAAATACGTCTCTTGGGTTATAACCATGGTTTGGTCCTAATAAGGTTTTAAAAATTTTATTTATGTATTTGAAAAATTCGTTTCTATAGTTTTCCTTATATTGTACATCAATACCATCATCAAAATATACATTTATATCTATTATGTTAAATTGACCAGAAGTTATATAGCATCTATATACTTTATTATTCTTCTCGTCAGGGTTGACTGACCAAGCAAACGGTGAATAAGGTGATGTCATCTCATTTCTGTTTAAAAATGCAATCAATGCCCATGGATTATTTTCCATTAAAAGATTATCGATTTTTTTTACAGCTTCAAATGCTAATTTTTTACTGTAATGTTTAGGGTTCATTTGAATAACAGAAGTATAATAATTTTTTAAATTTTTGGCTAATTTATCATCGTGAGTTTTATAATAATTTACTATTATGTCGTTTAACTGATGATATACTTTATCTTGAGCCAATCTAAAATCGTCAACTTGAACAATATATTTTTGTTGTTTTTCTAAACTAACATTTTTGAGCCATAAATAATTAATATAGTCATAAAAATTGTTATTTGGTTTAATACTATGAGGTGCAAATTTAGCAGTTAATTCCCTTACAAATTCTTTCTTTTTTTCATCATTAGTAATACGTAAACTCTTTGATGGGATTTTTTTGCTGAATTGTTCTTCAAATGGTTTTAAACCTATTGGACATATTTCTAAACTTTTAATATTTTTTCTAGTTTTGTTTCCTTTTGAATGTTTTTTTCTATTAGTTTTTGGCATCTACTAATATATGTAAATAAAATAGTAATAAATTAGATTGTTATTTTATTTAGTATTCAGAGTAAGGAACATTGTTTCCACCGCGAGTAATTAAATAGTTATATTGATCTCCTGTCATACAGGCGCATCCAGTGCTAGTTGAATAAGTATTTGGACAGCACTCAGGTTTGAATGGAGTGGTTGCAAACATATTTAATTCTCCTTCAGGAAGAGGAACTGGTTGTGGTTCTCTAGCAAGAAATTTTTTGACGCCATCGCTTAATGGTTTTCCAGGAACAACTGTCATGTCAGGAGCACTCCATGAAGCAGTATCAACTACCGTTTGAGTAGCTAAATCATAAGGAGACGATTCACCATAATTAGTATTTGCGCCAACAAATGATTCGGTAACCTTACCATTCATTTTAGAAGCACCATTTTTAACATTTGAAGCAATTGCTGTTGGAACTGGTTGATTAACAACAGAATTACCTGACGCATCGGTAGATTTAATCATTTCAAGACCTTCCATTAAACTATAATTACTACATCCACATAAAGTGTGTCCGACTAAAATTAAATAAATGACGCCAATTAAAATTAGAATCTCTACATTCAATTTATATCCAAAAATTGAGATATCCATTATTATACATAATTGATAGATAATATTTTTGATTTATTATTTTTCTAAAAGTCTGTCTATAGCTGCGTTATAATCTTCAATAATAGTATTTTCTATTTTAAATGTTCCTTTATCTGTTAAAAGATGGTATAGTTTATTATGTTTATTTAAAATACTAATTTTAGGATACTTTAAATATCTGGAATGACCTTCAATATATTTATTTTCGCCTAAATTATATGAAAACTGTCTGATAAGCGAATCACCATCTATTTCAACAATGCCATATACTTTCTCTCCATTTTCTAGAACATCATTTATTTTAATTTTATTAAGAGATCTCATATTTTTAGATTTTAAAGGAATATTTGAATTTGCTGAAAACCCACAATCAAAATATTTATGAATAGAATCTTTATCAAATGTCGTTTTTAATATATTATTTAAACTATTGTCATAAATTTCATCCCAATCAGTAAAAATATTATTATTAATTTCAATAATTTTTTGCGAAGTATTTAAACAATATAAAAATTTCTCATTATAATTATGACATTTTACAGCATCATGATGTTCTGATACTCTAATCCATTTATCATTAAATTTAACAATATGAGAATCAGAAACTAGAACATTGTTCAAATAATACATTATTGAGCCTTCAGTTGCAACTTTAATTTTTGCAGTTACAACATTATTATTATACAAAATATCTCCAGGTTCAATCTCTATTATTTTCTTATGAATACCATTATTCATTTTAATCATTGTATTTTTATCAAAGCATTTAACCTTAGGTATTTTATAGCTAGTATTAACTTTCAAAGTATCAACCATAAAAGCCAAAATAATAGCTAATGGAATTGATATTGCTATAAATATAACAGTGTTTGCTATAGCTGCTCCCCATGTAAAAGGAACAGCCCAAAATGCCGCAATCATAACTGCTAATGCTATTAAAATACTAATAATAAATTGCGCAATGGCGCCCATTAGAGATTTGAGAGCATAATAACCACCTAATAATGTAAATAACCCGGATGTCATAGTACCTTGTATTTTGCTAATAAGGTCTTTAAAACTAATAATAATTTGCATAAGAGGGGTCATAATATTCATTATTCTTCCCATTATTTCTTCAGACACTGCCTGCATAGATGTTCTAACTTTATCGAACATAGCTCTAATAGATTGGATAGAAGTTTGAATAATGTTAGCGATATTTTGAAGAGCTTGAGTTATAAATGTCAACGGTTGAACAGCTGTACCAGTTACTCCAGATAAAATATTTTGAGTACAATAATTAAAATTTTGAGAAGTATATTCACTTGCTGACATTCCTTCAGGACGAGTGATTAATCCAGCAATAGGAATAATATTTGGTTTACATCGTTGATTAGGCCAATCATCTATAATAGGTTGAACATTTATCATTGTATGGAAATAAGAAACGAGAATTATAACAATAATTGTAATAATAATAAATAGAAGTAATGATCCTCCATATTGATCATAATAAGTTAGCTTATCATACATTTTTGTTATATTATTTAAATTTTCATCCATATATAGTAAGTGTATTTAAAAATTCTTAAACTACCTTCATTTTAACAAAATGGTCTTCCCAATCCCAGAATATTTCACCAGCAATTGGAATGTGATGAGTGTCTGTTATCAAACAGCTAAATACGTCATAAATTTTATCGGTTAATTTAGCCTTACTATAATTTTCAACCTTTACAAAAACATTCTTTTCTTTGTCGAATACTAAATGAGAACCTGTTACTAATGTATTTCCAATGGAATAGAATGGTATTTGTTCCTTTTTATTACTAATTTTCAATACAGCTTCAACAATAGAACCGTCTTCTAAAACATCTCCTAAATTAATTTCTTTCATATGTTTTACTTCTCCATTTTTTAATTTAATTTCAGTAAAAGGATAGAAACATTTTCCTAGAGCTCTCACCATTTGACCAGGTGGGCCATTCCATGTACTATTCATAGTCTTAATACTTCCATCCATGACATACATGAGCGACACCATAATACCAATGGTTTTTCCAATTAAATCTTTTATTCCAATAGTAATTCTTTGAAATTCAATTACTAAATTTAAAAATACACCAAAAATTGACTCAATAATAGATGAGAAAAATGTGCGGATTTTATTAAACATCGCACGTATATTTTGAATATCACCCATAAAACCACCCATCATAGTTGTTAAAGAACCTGTAATAAATGTAAGAGGTTGTAATAGGTATCCCATATAATTAGATTGCATAGATTGAATACAATAAGTGAAATTTTCTTCAATATCATCTGCTAAAAACATATACATTGGATTACATCTATATAAAGGCCAGTTAGCTTTAATTTCAGCAACTTGGCTATAATAGAAAACTCCAGCAATATAAATGGCAAATGCTATATTAACATATAAAAAATTAACCCAATTTTTTCCAGATGGCATAACTTATATTATGAGTATAAAATTATTAAATAAATTATACACTAACCAAAAAGAAATCTTATAGAAAATTGTCCTAAAAAATAAAACTATTTAACGACGATGATTTCGTCTAGATTTTCTATTACGTTTTCTAGTATTTCTACGTTTAGTGCGTCTTTTTCCGCCACTATAGCAACCCCATTTCCAATCAGAATTGCCACCTCTTTTATATTTTCGTTTGGTACCTCCGTTGATAGTAGCTTGTCCATCTTGTGAAGCCCAAGAAGTGCTTTGCATGCTTGTTGATAGTAAAGGTCCGAGTTGTTCATTTGGAGCTGAACCAGGACCACCAGCGGGTGTATATTGCATTTGAAATTGAGGAATTGCAACTACATCAGATCCACCTCCAAAACGACGACGTCTTCTACCACCACTTGCTATTTGACCAGCTAATAATTGTTTATTATTCATATTTTGTTGTGAAATTATAGCAGCATCACGAGGATTGCCAGCACCAGGTGGTAAAGCAGCTAATGTAGGTTGCATTAAACCAGGAGGAACATTTTGATTATTCGACATATTAATATATATTAATATTTTAATTGGTTTAAATAAAATACTTAATATATTAAGTATAAATAATGGACGACAATCAAAGATTACAGTTGCAAAATATGATTAAGGCAAATAATATTGAAGATCAGACTAATTTTATACGCAATTTAAAGCATAGTCAAATAATTAGAAATGATGTGAATAATATGATAATGATTAAGGCAAAATATCGTGGAGATGATACTAAAATCCATGAAGAATGTGTAAATGAATGTAATTTTTTATTTACTTATTACACTGATATTTACAATAAAATTAGAAAGGATGAAATAGATATTGGGATTTTAAACAAGTTTTTAGATGTATTGAAGAGAATTGAAGATGGTGAATTAGATCAACATGAAGGTTCATTTTTGGTAGGTTCAATTTTGAAGGAGTTGTATGTTGATAGTGCTTTAAAGAAAGCTGAAAAATTAAATGCAGATGAAGAGCCAAAACCTGAACCAAAAAAACCGGAAGTCAATATTTCGTATAAACAATTTAAGAAAATGAATAAATAATTTAAAAGTATATTTAAATATATAAGAACAGATGAGATTTTTAAATATACTTTACATGTTTTTTGTAGTAAATGCATTAAGTGACCCATCGCATAATGAAAATGACGATAAATCTTCAAATAGTGAAGATAAGGGTTGTAATGGAAACAATGGTAATAGCGGAAAAGGAAACACAGAAAATAATGGTAAGAATTGTAAAACATCATTTCCGTCATTAAAGCCGACATTATTAAAGCCGACAATATTAAAGCCGACAATAATACCTACATCATTAAGCCCATCATCATACTATCCGACAAATTTACCTACATTATTGTCGACATTTTTGCCGTCAGAAATGCCGACATATTTGCCTACAGAAATGCCAACATTTAAACCAACACATTTGCCTACAGAAACACCAACATATTTACCGTCAGAAACGCCAACATTTAAACCAACACATTTGCCTACATATTTGCCTACAGAAATGCCTACATATTTGCCTACAGAAATGCCTACATATTTGCCTACAGAAATGCCTACATATTTGCCTACA